>Ga0180016_100197_pt1 | contig 19991 bp, 19 predicted proteins | sample KR46_M_MetaG_FD_129673 | JGI IMG/M metagenome (GOLD analysis project Ga0180016, IMG submission 129673) | Groundwater microbial communities from the Olkiluoto Island deep subsurface site, Finland - KR46_M_MetaG | ecosystem: Environmental > Aquatic > Deep subsurface > Groundwater | place: Finland... | reverse complement strand
GCCGGCCCTGTGCATCCGCTGGGACAATTCCGTGGCTTCCGAGGACTACACACCGCCAAGACGCGTCCGCCGAGGGTCAGTAACCAGGACGGGCGGCGGAAACGTGGTCACCGACATGGGCGTGGTGGCCTCGGACGCGCGGATCCAAGCGAGCGGCAGCCCCGGCGCGGGGACGTGGATCTCGCTGAACACCGGCAAAGCCCTGCAGACCGCCTACGAAGACGAGGACGCCCAGTATTATTTCACCGACGGGCATCGCGTCTGGCGGGTGCGGTTCCTGCCCGGGGATGACAACGCCCTCGACTTCGCGCTGGATCTGACTTGGTACTACGGCAGAGGGGAAGAGGTCTGCCGCTGGTCCATGGTGGTGATGGTCCTGGGGGAAATGACACCCGTGGGACCGCCGCAGGCTGAGACATGATGTGGTACCTGTCCATCGATGGCATCGACGTCAGCGCATCGCACGTCAGCGGTGTTTCCGTCAGTTTCGAGGCTGAAAACCTGTGCGGTGAGATCAAGGTCGACCTGGCCGACCGCTCCGTTCTCGACAGCCTCACCATGCCGCGCGTGCCGCGCGAACCGATCATTACCTACCGGCATTCGACGTCGCACCCCGCCATTTTCTTCTTCCTTGAGGACATCGACCAGCCGCACAGTCCCGATGCCCGCCCGGCGACGATCTGGGGACGCTCGAGGTCGGCCCGCCTGGCTTCCCCCTGGGCGCAGAAAATCAGCAGGCAATGGGCCGGACCCACGTCCGTGAACGCCATCGTGCAGGAGCTTGCTGCCCTGTGCGGCGTGACCGTGACCGTCGCCAACGACTTCCCTGTCTGCCAGTACTGCTATGCGGTCAGCGGGCAAAGTCCCGCTGAGATCATCCGCGACCTTGCGAAGCGCTCTGGACAGGTTCTCTGGCCACAGATGAACGGCTCCCTGCTCATCGCGCCTCGCGCCTACCGGGACCTTCCCTCGCCTGAAGCGATGCTGGACGACCGCACTTCGCGCGTCGAGTCTGTCGAACGGTCGGGGCCGGAATTCGGCAACCGCCTGATGATCAGCGGCGATGCGGCCGTCGCAGGGCTGTCCGTGCAGGTCGTGCCCATGTATCCGGACGACGACTGCGTCCCTGCGGACGGGGCGGCCACGGTCCGCCTGGTGGCCGTGGTCCTCGGCATGGACGGCAGGCCGGTGGCGTCAGGGACCGTGGTTGACTGGCAGGCGTCGAGCGGCAGGCTGAAGGAGCAGGCCAGCCAGACGGGCGTGGCCATGGTCACGGGCGAGGTGCGGCGCGCGGACAGCTACCGCGCCGTGACCCTGAACCTCCCGGCGGCGTCGGTCGTCGGAGTCTATGATTTCATCGACTACAGGCGCCGCGTGAACCTCTACGACCTCCTGGGCGGCAGCGTCCAGGGACGGGTCATCACCTTTGCAAGCCCACTGCGGTATTATGACCAGGCGCTGTTCATCGACTACGATGTGGCCGGAGCGATCAACGAATGGACGGCCGGATTCGTGCCAGGCGACGTGACGGTCATGGCCGGAGTGGCCGGGGCGCAGGGCATGACCGTAATCCATCAGAGCAATCCGAGCGCCTGCGGGTCACAGATCGCCCTGGAATGCGCACCTTCGGATGTCTGCATCGGCTCGAACGCGGCAATCCTGGTCAAGGTCGGCATGTTCGGCGGGCCGGGCCGCGGACCGGCCGTATTCAGCCTGTCCGGCTGCGGCTCCCTGTCGAGTCGGACGAAGACCCTTGGCCGCCACGCCATCTCCGAAACCCTGCGGACCACAACATGGGGCGGTGTCAGCCAGGTGCGGCTGTCGGCGGAGCCTGTTGCCGGGACGATCCACGTTTTCCAGCCCGCCGCGCCTGGTGTGGAATTGTACGCAACGCACGACGGCCGAACCGTGAATCTGGCCGCAATGCTTACACCCGGCACCCCGGTGAGCATCAGCTACGTGGGTGACGGCACTGCCATGGTCACGTGGATCCCGGCCGGCAAGGTCATTGGCGAGACCCTTGTCCGCGAAGAAGCGGATTCAGCCGACGACGGCGTGACATCGACCGTGACTCTGTCGCAGGTCCCGACCGCGCAGCGCAGCCCCTCTGTGCTCATGATCACGGAGTCACGCACCTACTCGGTGCCACCGAACCTGTACGGCAGTCACGACAACGCGGCGGTCACCCTGAACACACGACGACCTGCGGGCACGAAGTTGTATTGCACCTACTGGGTAGATCAGCCTCTGCAGCCGGATTGCACGGCCACTGTCACGGTGCGCGTCGAAGACGGCAGCCAGGATGGAGGCACTGCGTCGATTTCCTTGCGGGCCAGAGACTGTCGCGCGCAGACGATGGACCCTGGGCAACCTGCAGACGAGACCAGTGAGTATGACCCGCCGTCCTGGCCCACTCAGCTGACAATCCCGGATGTGTATGGCCAGTGTGATGCGGAGATGATCCTTGCCCGCACCCCACAGCTGACGGGCATGAATTGGGAGGGCGTGGCAGGTGTTGAAACCATGGCAGACTGTCCCGGGCTCTGTTCCTGCGACCAGATCTGCACAGCGCTGCGCAGCTCCGGACGTTTGGCGAAGGCAGGTTATTTTTGGTCCCAGTGCATGACGGAATGCGCGTCTGCCAGACAACGAAAGTGTGCCCCATGCAGCGTAAACGGTCCGGCGACACTGGAGGCCCTTGAAACGGGCACATGGGACGATGGCAGAGGTAATGCTGGAGAGTATTTCGGGGTTCTTGCCATGATGGGACAAAGCAAGACCGGCGGATACATATTGCGCATGCCGAAAGGTGGACAGGGACCGTTCTCAATCAAATTCTGTTACGACAGGTCAGAGGATTCGTGCTGCCAGACGGAGGTGGATTTTCCGCCATGCACGCTGTCTGGTCCGACCTCTCTGTACCCAGGCGAAGCTGGTCTCTACACGTGCCTTGAGCCTGAATGTTCCGGTTTTGAGCTCGTCGTCGTGTCCGGAGGCATGGAAGAGCGCGGCAGAACTGCCGCCGGAGTCCTCATGGCACTGTCGAACGAGGTCACCGAAGGATTTGTCTCCGCATGGAAGGGCGGTCGCCGCTGCGGTCTGGTGGCTGTCACTCTCTCCACCGCATGCACATGGCAGGGGGCGCAGGCGGGACTCATCCCCGATGTTTGGTGTTCATGGGATAATGTTTTGAGCGTCACCGGCGCTCAGGCACCTGATTATTATATGGGCGTTGAAGCCGGATACATGGGGTTCAACCCGGAACTTTTTTGGGCCGGCGCTGCCGATGAAGGCCCGTATGGAGGAGTCCATCAATTCGAATGCATAGGGTGCAAATATGACGAATGGTATTTTGCCACATCCTATTACGGAATTCCGCTGTACTGAGGTGATCATGGATCCGAGAAACACGATATTGCTCGCGATGGGCGCAGCAGGCCACCAGGCGTCGATGGATGCCATACGAAGATATCTGGTCTACAACACGAAGGGCCGGGGAAAAATGTGGAACGCGCTGAAACGCGAAGCGAAGATAGAACCCGTCTCCGTCGAGGACGGCGCAAGAGTGACCGGCGATGGCCGCGAGGTTTTCTGGTGGGCCGGGCAACCCTTTGCGCAGACAGCTGAGGCGCACGAACACACACGGCAGCGGAGCATCGAGGCCTCTAAACGGCTCAGGAACCCTCCCCGCACTGCACCTGGCAGGCACATTTCAACCGAAGAGCATACCCTCTGCCAGGCCGTCATCGATGGCCAGCTCTGCGGCGGCGACCTCAAGCGCAAAGGGATCTGTCCCAAATGCGCACTTGGCAGGCAGGGCGTGACCGCGCTTGAAACATGCGATGTCTGCGGCAGGGAAACGGCCGTCATGGCGTCCAGATGATCCGCGCCATCCGCCTCCACGCCATGGCGCTTGATGATCCGGGCCCCATTGCGGGCTGGAACATCCTGCCCAATGCTGCCTACGCAGTGGTTCTGGCTCCTGGCACCTTGGCCTGCAGCGTCATGCTTTTTGACGAATCACTGGAAACGGTCATCGCCACCGGCGCGGCTTCTGTCGGCGCAGAGCAGCCATGCACCCTCTTCCCGTTGTCCGGACATGCAATCGGCATGACCGATGCCGACCTGGGCTGGCATCTGCTTGTGACCACGACAGGGTCCGAGGCACAGCGCACGGTCCGCATCGGCCCGGTCGTGGACCTGCCCGACGAGGTCCACCCGGTCAACGCCGATGAGACCCTGGCCCTGGCCCGAGCCACGGCAGCCATAGACGCAGGCACGCACCATGTGCAGTCCGTGACGGTGGTGTGCCCTCCTGACGCACATGTGGAAATCGGAAGCATCGTGTCCGTACGGGTAGACGGTATGCCCATTATCGGACAAGTCGAATCAATTACATGGTCCGCGACCCCCGACATTGCAGTCGAGAAAGCCGTCATCCGGCGGCATATCGCAATAACGCCGGAGCCATGATGCCCATCACTCCCCCATCCCTCCTCCCTCGACGCCAGACGCCTGAGGTAGCTATCGGAACCGTGTTGTCCGTCGGAACTGGAAGCGTGAAAGTGCGCCTACGCCCAGACTTGACTGTGTCCTTGCCGGCGCAGGGAACCTATGCGGCTGGACAGATGGTGTCAGTGGCAATGCCAAGCGGCAGCATAGCGAGTGCGCAGATACTTGGAAGAGTTGCGGGAAACGGCGAAAGAGTAAGGCAAGTTGTTGTATAATGAAACTGACTAATGAATTTTAAATTCACAAAAAACTGATCATATTACTTTATATACATTAATCACCAACATCGCACAAATAATCATTTAATTTTAAACCTATGCTAACGATTTGGCTTGAGCATCTGTTATACTCCTCGTCAATGAAAGTGTACGCGCATCTTGGAACATAATTTTCTCTATTATAAACAAATTCATTGAAATTAAATTTATACAAATCTTTTTCATCATCACCAATATCAACGGTAAAACATATATTTATAATACTTCTATGTTTAGAATTATTAACAATAGCAGAAAGATATTTATAGTTATCATTGTTTATATATTTATCAATTTCATTCACAATATTGGAATAAATATCAATATTTCTAATTTTATTGTAAACGCTTTTAATTCCAATTTTATGCTCTGGAATTTTTTGATCTGGAATATTATTCATACCCAACGAAAAATAAACTACGTGACCCATTATATCATAAGCAGAATGAATATTCTGAAGACAAGCAACAACATGAGCTTCCGCAAATCGACATCTTCTATTAAATTCCACCTGATCCTCTTCGACCCCACCAAATACCAGTCCTACTAACTCTTTCACATCCCCCCGTGTTGAAAGAAATTCATACACCAAATCTCTCCCTTCTTGATAATGAAATCGTGCGTAGTATTCTCTAGTAACTACAGATTCGAGACAAGGCGACAATAATTTAAGCTGATTCTCCCCATATAAAAAATCAACTCGACTCCGCAAATATGCTAAATTCCATGTTCTACGACTCATATCGTTATCAATAGATTTTTTCATTATTCACCTAGCATAAATAATAATTACTTTATATAAGAATTATAATATAAAACCTTATCTTCAAACTACATTATTCATAGCTACGATTTGATATATCGTTTTATAATCTCATGAAAAGTTTGTTCAATAAAAAAATTCTTCTCATTTGTCTCGCTGACACGAACAATACCAATAAAACTCATAAAAGATATGAGTACAATAAATTTTATTAAATCTTGAATCTCATCTTGATCAATATTATGAATCAAAAAATTGCCTTCAAATCTACGGCTGACTAGTTGCATCCCGCCATGAGTAAAGCTATGCAAATTATTTTTTCCTCTATTAAAAGCTTGAGTCAAAGTTTCAGGCCATTGATTTGATTTTTCAACGGCTAGTAACATTTTTTCATAACTCAATGGAAATTTATCTTGCTTTTTAATACATTCTATTTCACTAATACTTGAGCAATCAAATATCCAAGATGCTCTTAAAAAACACTCAAACATAGGTCTGACAAGAGCATATGCAGAAGGACAATTCGGATTTTCAGCGTCTAACAGTTTAATGATCGCCCTTGAATGATCCAAGGATATATCAAATAATGCGGCAGATAGACGATTCTTATCATTATTATTGAATGCCATACCGTCCATCTCAAATCTAAATTTTTCGAGCAGTTCTTTAATATATTCCATGACATCTCCTACTTAACTAACATGCTATCATAATGGGATTTTACTCATTCAAAACCCTAATCACATTACCCTCATGATCAAGAAAATACCGATACTGCTCGACAACATATGCGCCTAAGCTGTTTTTTGCCCGGTACCGCAAGCGCACGCTGTACCCGCCAGACGACGACACAATCTTACCCCACTCAATTGCCTCAAAACTGTCCGGATCCTTCAAAACCTTATCGAGATACCGCTCAACCTGCCAGACGGAACCGTCCCAAGCGGAATTCACAACTAGCGCCTGCTCCACCTTCTGTTTTCCCGGGTTAACGGTAACAAGCTTACCGTCAACCGACTTCATTACGTGCACGGAATCAAGGTCAACGTAAGTCCTCTGGAGGCTGGACTTCTCTTGATTGGGAAGAATGTTGATAATGGCCACCAGCATGATAATTACGAAAAACAGTTTCCAAATTAAGCCCCCCGTCTTAGGCCAGCCCGCGTCAGGACGAGGATGCCCACAACCAGGACAAGAATGTGCAGCGCTGGATATGCGAGCGCGACAGACGGGACATTTGACAAGGATCATCATCCCTCCTCAAACATTTGCTAAAGCCCCCCCATCACAAAGGCTACAGCGGCAATCCGCCAAACACCACCGCGACAGTTAGGAGCACGGGCAAGACTATCGCTGCAAACAGCAGCTTGCGCCCCATGGCCGCCTTCGAACATTCCCTACATTGCTTCTGATGGTCACCAATCAAACGCATTCGACATTTTGGACACGCAAATATTGTCATCCCCCCCCCTTTTTGAGGGACATTTAGCACATGGAAACAAACCGCTAAATGGGTAACAACTCATTATAATAAAACACCCTTAATACGTTAATGTACGTATTAAGGGTGTTTCAAAAATTCCTAGAGGTAGGAGGCTGTCCTTGACCCGATCACGAAATAGCCAGCATCAGGGGCCTTTTAGGAAAATGCCAGTGTCATTTATTGGCATTTGATTGAGGATTGAAGACCAAAGAAAGGGCTTACACCCTTTACATTGCTGCGTGTGCCTACACACCATTGAACCACCTGTTTGTCGGTCTGCTTGAATAGCAACGAGCAAGATTCAAAAAAAAATAATTTACTGATTTAATATTTGTAACGTACAAAAAAAATTAAGTACAATTCAAAATTATACTATTTATATTTTTTTTGTACCAATTAGTTGAAATTTTCCAAATTAATTTATTAATAAATTTATAACTTACAAATTGTAGAGCAAGTCCGATCAAAGTTGTTAACCCAAACATTATAGATAGACTTGTGTCATTTGGATTATAAAAATTTATTACAATAGCAATAAAAAACAAAGGCACAAAAATATAGACAAAAAGTTGCAATAATGCATATTGTCTACGAGCGATAGCTTTAAGTGGCTTACGTTTCTCTGATCGTTGCTGGTATTTTATCTTTGAAAGTTCTCTCTTAGCTAACGTACCCTCAGCAGATTCTTGTTTTAAAATACTTATCACTTTTAGTGATTCTTCTATATAATTCGTTTTTAATATACAGGAAGAATCATCTATTGTATGAGAATCTATATCATCTGGACTCGATGGCATACTTTTCAATTCTGATAGTAGTATACCGATCTGCTCTTTATTAATTTCATTATTCTTATACTTTTCCTTGAGATCTTTATAAGTTTCAGAAACTGCATTGCTAATCTGAGAAGCGAGTACTAACTTAGCTCTGATTATCGTATCAAAAGAGACGGGTTTTCTAGCATCTTTACTAAATCCTTTATTAAGCTTAAACCATAGCCTTTCTGTCAAAAACTCAATATTTGTTGCATAAGGAATCGCACCATTTCCTGCGTGCACGACATCGGAAAACGAAATGTTTTTAACAAGGTTATTCTCGGTCATAAAAATTGCAGAAACACCGTCTATGCCAACATCACTAATGCCCTTTCGAATTACGTTAATTTTGGTAAACTTTTTTAAAGTTACACTTATAAAATTATCTTTATGGCTTCCAGATAGTTTAAATCTGTCGCATAGCGCAGCAATAGATGATGCGCTTTCAATGTTAAATTCAGGATTTTCATAGTAATTCATCATATCTTCATTGCGAATTTTGAGCTTAAATAAATCGTCATAAAATTTAGATTTCTTATGCAAAACATCACTTGGTGACTTACATCCATCAACAATTGCAAGCATAGCTGTTTTAGAGGGATCTGCTTGTTCGCTACGTTCAACAATTTTTTCTGCTGCATAAAAGAAATTTATAATATCATCGTTAGTTTCACTAAAATATCGAAGAGAAATTTTACCATTGTTTTTTTTCTGATTTACATCATTAATTAAAGAATTAAAATCATCAAACACTTTTTTATAGAGAACTCCATTCAACCCAGCAGCACTAAGCAAGTGCTCTGTGTCAAGAAATATGACTAAGTTGTTTTTCCATTGACCCAGAGAAGACAAATCAGGTGTGTATCGAATGCCAGCATAGAGGATTAAGCCTTCTTCTATCTGACCGAGTTTTTCCTTAAATCCTGAACTAAATTCATTCTCTATGAGAAACCTAGTAATTACCCCAGTGTATTCACTATCCCTTCCAGACCTTACAAGGTACTCTTTAAAATCTGACTTAAGCCTCTCAACATCAACTTTTTTATTCAATACATAAACAGCATAACTTAATAGGTTTTCAATTATTTCTTTATAATAAAATTTTGAATCTTCGATTCGCTCGAAAATACTTTGATTTTTATCAAATTTTTCTGTTACAGTGTAAATTCCATCATAAAAATTAATCTCTCCTGATTTTTTTAAACGATTTTTTAAACAGCTACTTACAACAGCATTTGGAATCTCAAATCCAAAATCTTTATTCAGATACTGAACGCATTCAATAGAATTAAATGACCATTTAGAATTTATAATAATAGATGTTTTAATAAATTCAGTAATTACATCATAAATATTTTTCTTATTATCATATAGCGCTCTAAACAATGCAACAGATGCCAATAAATTCGTCTCACTCATTAATTAGTTTCCGCCTTCATTATAAATAATAACATCAGCAAAATGAAATAAAAATTAATATTATAAAAAAAATACAATAGAGAATGACTAATCTGACACTTTTCAGTAGTGCAATAACGGTCAAAAATAAAAATGGATATCACGGATCGGTTTCTGATACGTCCTTGACCGACAGCAAATCCGTCGTCACGTTGGTTCTAAAAACCTAATTGAATGCTGCCTTGTTTACGTAAGTTAACCTGCACTGGCTGCTCTCAGGCTATGTCCACGGTCCGGACAGTCCTCGTTTGGCATTTTGAATGAGCCAATTACGCTAGGGCAGAGCGGTTTGAACGAGAATTTAACGTAAAATTTCGAGATAAGTTGCACCCATACCATACAGAAGTCAACGAACGACTTCACGGATGTATCTTGTCAACAATTCTAACCATCATTTAAGAGCGCGTAACTGATTTTTTATCGCTTGTGGGGGAGATCAATGCAGAGACTTGGATCTGTTTCATATTCATCAATTAGTACATTGTATCTGGCAACCAATTCTTCAATCTTAACCCTTCGTTGCTTCGCCTCGAACACGCCCAATTCATAGATATTGGTCGCGAGAAACTGTTCGATTTCAATAATATCTAGCCTATCCTCTATCCCGGCAAAATCCGCCAACCCCTGGGCTGTCGAAGCGCCTTTCGCCGTAGTGACAATAATTGGTTTTTCACAGGCTTCAAGATTTTTTTGGCATTTTCGAATTAAGGCTTCACCGGGAGCAGTTGACACATGGACGCAAACATCTTCTATGACAAAATCCCCGCTACGCCCCTCACCAGCATCATTCTGGTTGGCTCCATGATGCTGAATTTTACCAATTCCAAGGACCAAGTCCAATTTTGCTCCTACAAGATGCTGGAGCATTGTTCCTTGAAAAGTGCTCCCTGACATTTCTTTTTGTCGAACCTCTGCTTGAAGCAGCAAGTTACGAATCACAGCCCTAAGCCCGAGAGATTCATCAAGACGCAGAGAGAACGGCTTTCCAGCAAAGAATTTTAGCACTTGAGCGACCCAGAACCCTTCCACGACATCCAAATCTACAGGGGAAAAGTCATTGTACAATTGATTCAGAAAGGTCACATACGCACGCATGTTGCCCATACTGCCACGACTAGTTCGACCACCTTCCTCAGCAAGAATTCGCGTGACCCCATGTCGGGCTAAAATAATTTGAACTCGCCCTTTACCCAAGCCAAGCACCTGGCCTTCCCCCACCGTGACAAAGTCTTCTGGAGCGAGGGGAAGTCCTCTCTGACGAGCGTGATCAGTCATAACCAACGCAACACACAGCGGTCCTTTCCCTTGAAACTTTTTGTTGGCCAAGAGAAAGGCCTCAAGTTTTTTTAGCATCGACTATGCCACCTGTTGTGACCGGTTAAGTACTAGGGATGGTTTGATCACATTCTGAGCCAGCCAAGAAACCACAGGCACAGCCACTCCATCTCCCACTAATTTATAGGCCTCGTTGTATTTCTGGGGCAGAGGATACTCCTCAGGTAGCCCCATAAGCCGGGCGGCCTCGCGCGAAGACAGGAGGCGACTGCGAACGCTCTTTCCTTCTACTATCAAAACAATCTGGCGACTTGATCCTCCCGCAGGGGTACGCAGGCAGCCGGCAACTTCATCAAAACGGACTTCCGCTCTTTGACGTCTCTTGCCATCTTCACCTAGTCTAGTTCTTTTATACACCGTCCCCACACGTCTTCCTCCCTCGCATTTAGCTTGCGAAATCTTTTCGAGATGTAGAGGTGACATCAAACCAAGCAATCGCTTCGTTTCTAAAGGAGTATGCCAGCTGACTCCTTCTGGCACATCTTCTATGATATCAGAGAGTTTTGGAGGTGTGTTACTTGGTATTGGTAGAGAGAGCCACACCCATGCGTCGCGAGCTTGGTGAGACAATCGTTCAAATGGCAGTTTAAAGGAATTTGGATGCCAAGGAGCCATCGGGCCGTTGCCGACTATTGAAAGACTAGGTAACGCATCTGGACCAAATGCCACCACAAATAGTCGAGGACGACTCTGAGGCAGAAATAACTGAGCATCAATCACCATTGGAGCGAACTTATAGCCTTCTTGAGAAAGAGCCTCACAAATTGCGGCAAGGTCACGGCCTTGATGAGAAGTTATAGCTCCTCTGACATTTTCAAGAATGATCATCCTTGGGGCGCGCCCTTCAGCTCGCAAACTCTTCATGAGCCGCCAAAAAGCCCAGAAGACCCCAGAACGTTTACCATTGAGACCAACACCATTACCAGCAAGGGATAGATCTTGGCACGGAAAAGAAGCCCAAGCCAAATCTGCCTGGCCAGGAAGATTGGAAGTCTCTAGTGCAGCAACATCACCAACTACCAAGGTTTCGGAAGATCCAAAAAAAGCCCGATAGGCAGAAGCCTTGCCTTTGTCGAGATCGTTGGCAAACAGACAAGAAAACTCAGTTCCGAGTCCAATCCGTGCCATTCCGCCACCTGCAAAAAACTCATATAATCCCATGGGAGTCCTTCTCTGTTAAATCGAAAAAATTTGTACCACCGGACGAATTGAACTTCAATCTTTGCCTGGCTACCACAACAAGCAGAGGAGTACTCGTACTTCAAATAATTTCAAAAATTATAATAATATTAATTATCAGCGTATTAGATAGAAATATTAGCTTCACAATTTAATTTTGCGCCCATAGACATGGTCAAAAAAGCCGATAGCGCGTAATGGACACACTCTAAATTGTCATGGGTCAAGCTTCCTGTTTTTGCAGGCGGCATGACCTATGTGACCGAACTCATCAATCAGGAGGATCATAACGCAAAATCAATAGAATTCAGTAGACAACGCGAGTGATGGATACTTGGTTATCACTCTTTTAGTACGCGCCTAATCGCCCGACATATCCTCCGGGCCTTTGGCCAAAAGTCCCGCAACCTGTTCCCGCGCCTGCTCCACAGTCTGCCAGTCCTCGTAACTCATAACTGCCGTCTGCAAAGCGCACGCCTGATTGGCCGACAATCCTGCGACCCTGCACGCCATGCGCACTGCTGACATGATCCGCAACTGCTGACCCAATAACTCCCTACGCACCTCAAGCAACTCTCGCTGCAAGGCGAGGCAACCGTATTCGGAGTCTGTCTCAGGCGCGACAAAGGCGGACTGCTCGCGACAATCTGAAAACATTACGCCCGTACCGGCCATGATCCACTCCCTGCGGACATTGTAAATTCCGCCAAGTTTTTCCAGAAATTTTGCCTTTGGCTCGTATATGTTTTCACAGTAATTTGACACAGTCTGGGGAGAAACCCCCATTTCCCGCGCCATTTTATTACGAGTTATCCCTAGAGTTTTTAGCAAGTTGAGTAGTCTATCGCCTATTTTTTCCATACAGTGACCATACTTCCATTTTTCTGGAATTAATTTGACATAATCTATTTTTATGGATTAAAAAAATAATCATATGGCCAAAAAATACAATGGGATCAAAAAAACTGGACAAAAAAAAACGCTCAAATGAAAGTAACTTTAAAGGAACTTGGGCCGCTCCGCAAGGAATGGGAGTGCTATCTCGGAACCAATCCCAGAGGTTTTCGATCGATCAGACAGGTATCCACAGTGGCAAAAATCAATCATCGAGTGCTTTCCAAGGCCATCAATTCCGGCGTGGCTCCGGAATCCGTGCGCACTGCCCTGGCCTCGATCAACATTCCCGAACACCTGATCCCGCTGACATCCAGCGCCCGAGCCCTCGCGACGACCGTGTTCGAGTTGCAAAAAGTATTGAAACAATGTCTAAAAAATTAGAAAAACTGTCATTGTTTAATCATAAATCAAATTCAACAAGGACATTCGGATGACAAAGCAAGAATTCATCACTTTCTGGGAGGCCAAACTGCCGCCTGTCATCGCCCGCAAGGAAATCGCGTGGTTTCTGGGAGGGATCGTGTCCCGACAGGCTCTGGCCAATGCGGACACGGCAGGTACGGGCCCGAAGAAATGCTGGCGCATCGGGCCCAAAAGCGTCGCCTACGAGACCAGGTCCCTGCTTGAATGGCTCGTCGGCGGTGGATATGCCGATGTGGGCGAACAGACGGAGCTCGTCCGCCACCTGCGCAAGGTCGGCAGGGCCCGGTCCGTCAGTTCGCGACTTTTGGCAGCCGATTTACCGCGTCGCGACATGCGCGGGGGGCAAGATGCGAATATCTGAGCGTCATTTCGAAGGACCTATGCCTAGCCATCTCCTGGACGGTGCGCAGGTCTATCCCCGCCTTGACGGCCCAGCTAATGAACGTGTGGCGAAAAGAGTGCAGGGTGACCTTGTAGCGGTCGTCAATGATGTCCTTGTTAAGCCCGAGGGCCGCCGCCGCCTTGGCGAAGCGCACGCTCATATTGGTCATTCTCTCGCCGGTTGCTGCGGACGGAAAGACATGGTCAGTATTTTTCCGGCCCTTGGTCCTGGCCGTGAGCATGCTCACAAGGTGGTCCGGCACGCTGACCGTTTCAAGGGAGACTCCGCTTTTCGGATCCACTATGTTGACAAGCATGGCGCTCAGATCAACATGTCCCACCTGCAGGAAACTCATCTCGTCGCGCCGCATCCCGGTATACAGGCTGAGCATGATTATGTCGTGCAACTGGGGATCGTTTGCAGCGCACCATCCAAGCAGCTTCTCGACCTCCTCCTTGAACAGGTAGCGAAGCCTCTGGTTTTTCACGTGGGGCATCTTCACGCCGCGCAGAGGGTCAGCAGGCATGGAATCGGCCCAGGCATCACCCCATTGAACGCCAGCCCAGCGCCACATCCGCCGAATAAGTGCAAGGGCGTGTCGAACGCTGGCGGGAGCATACTTCTCGGAAAGTCCGTCTTTGAGCTCGGCGATGATCGCGGGCGTAAAAGACGCCAAGGGCGTTTCTCGCAGGGCCGCAAGCCGGTTCTCGTAGATTTCCCGGTCGCTCTTCCAACTCTTCTTGTTCTTTTCCGCCCAGCCGATATATTTCTTGAACAGATCACCGAGGGTGGACGGCACTGCATGAGCCGCCTTGTTTTTCTCGCGCTCAGCCTTGGCCATGGCACGCATCTCGGCCAGACTCTGCGGACCGATGCCGGTGCGGTGATTTTGCTTGAGCGCACCGAGGATGTCAGCCGCCCGCTCGATAGAACCGCCCTGAGTCACCCACCCCAACGCCTCCTGAACAGTCTTGCCGTTGACCGTATAACGGATGACAATATACTTGTCAGGCCCACGCCCGCTCTTGCGCGTCTCATGCTCTCGGTATCTGACGCCTGGGTATTTGGACTTGATGTACTCTCTCATTTTGTGTCCAGTATGGGTCCATTATCTACAAGTTTAGTGGGACGCAAAAATACGCTCAGTTCACGTAACACATCTACTTTATTACTTCTCATAACGCAACAGTATGGCGCAATCAATAGACATACAGAATTCCTAATCCCGGTTAGCCCATGTTCGAGTCATGGTGGGGGCACCACGAAAGTAAAGGTTCCGGACTTCAGTTCGGAACCTTTTTTTGTGCCACGCATTTCCCCCATCTTTGGAATCCATTCAGGCGCAGTATCCGCGACGGCTTTATCCTGTCTCACATCGGGGTTGGGGGCACCCATCCTGTTTCCGTGCTGTCAGCACTGACCACTGCTGATGCAGGCAGCAATTTCCTGGGCGTCGCCTCTGGGCTTGATTAGTTTCACTTTAAACGTTTCTATTTCGGAAAATCATATATTGACAGAGACAAATCAAATAACTAGATGTCACGCATATGCACGTCATCTCCATCAAATTGCTGCGTGATTATTGGGAAAAGACACTAAAAAATGCTTATGCCATAGATCCGCTGTCCGCTTGGCATAGGATCGCCAAAGGACAGCGATGGAAAACCCCTATGGATGTTAAGGCTTCCTTTGGAAACGCCAGCATCCGCCCGGGGGGGCGAGTTGTTTTCAACTGCGCAGGCAATAAGCTCAGAATTGTGACGTCCATCAATTATGCGGCAGGGGTCGTCTACGTTAAATTCGTAGGCAATCATCCAGAGTACGACGCCATAGACGTCGATACCGTGGACAACTCTAAATAGGAGGCGGGGACCATGAAGCCTATCCGTGACCATGCGGACTATGAAAAGGCACTTGCTCGAATTGAAGAGCTTATTTCGGCCCCCGAAGGATCGCCGGAGGTTGACGAACTGGAAGTGCTGGCGATTTTGGTCGAAAAATACGAAGAGCAGCACTACCCTATCCCGGAAGCCCCGGTGTCAGAGGTGCTGAAACTCTTCATGGAAGAGAACAACCTGACCCCCAAAGATATGGCCAAATATCTTGGGTCTGCGAGCGCTGTTTCAAAGATTTTGAACGGATCCAAAGATCTGACCGTCAACCAAATCCGGATTCTTTCCAACGAACTGAAAATCCCACTGACAGCGCTGGTTGGGGGGACGACCGAGGAATCATCTGTGAACTGGGAGGCCTTCCCTCTGGTTGAAATGGCAAGGAGAGGCTTGTTCGGAGAAAAATACCTACGAGCCACTCATAAAACCTTGGTGGGCAAAGCGCATGAACTCGTGTCCGGGCTTATCGGAGACGCGCGACTGGACTTCGCTTCAACCAGGCTGCGGCAGGGAATCAGGCCGGGCCCGGCAAGCGACCCTTACGCTATCAAGGCTTGGCTCGTTGAAGTAGCCAAACGGGCACAGGACAATCTTCCAGTGCAGCCATACAAGGGGATAAGTCGATCCGAACTGTCCGACCTTGCCCACCTGTCTAAAAAGCAAAATGGGATGCAGCTGGCCATCGGCTATCTTGCAGATCTTGGAATTCCCGTCGTCATCGCTCCTCATTACAAAAAATCAAAGATTGACGGTGGAGTGGTGGTTATCGATGGGGGGCGCCCAGCCATCGGTCTCAGCTTGCGCTATGACCGGAAAGATTATTTTTGGTTCACCCTTTTGCACGAAGTGGCGCACATTGTATGCGATCATGTGAAAGATTATTTGGCTGACGATCTTCTTGACCTGGAAGATCTGGAAAAGGTCGAACGTGAAGCAAACGAATTGGTGGAGGCCATGACGATCCCGGCCGAAACATTCAATTCAATCATCCCGGACCCAGCAGCCGCCACCTTGGAGTCAATCATCCGACTTGCCCAGGAGTGCGATGTCGACGTTTCAATCGTCGCTGGCCGCGTGCAATATAAGGCGAATGAATACAGAAAATTCTCAAGGATTGTCGGCCGGGGGCGCGTCCGAGCTTTTTTTGAAGCCGAGCAGAGCCCGATAGAATGAAAGCATAAAAAAAACCCTCGGATGTTGTAGCATCAGAGGAGTTTTGAATACCTCTGAAATTCAAACCTAAGATTTTTGTGCTTCCTTATGCCGGTTACAGGAGTGCTAGAGTTTTGATTTTCGATCATAGGAATGCCAGAGCCTCATTAGGGCTTGTAATTAAAAGAAGCAGGGAATATGTAGCAACAAAATTTGCCTTTGCGTTCTTGAGAAAAGCCAAAAGCAAACTTGATGGGTGACCCCTTTGCCTTCACAGTCATGCCGGAAAACGTCCCGCAGCGGGCGACTGGCTAGCGCATACTGTCATACAGAGCCAAAACACATTGAACATAGGGCAATTAGCTGATACTCTTTCAAGCGAATCTCAAAATATAATTTTGAAAACAGTACGAAGAGAAGCACCTTTGGAAAGGATTCTTAAAGATGAAAAAATTGATATTCCTAGCAATCTGCTTGCTGATTTTAAGAACTAATGCATTTGCTGAAGGAAATTGGGAATCAGAAGGTTATATATTTTCGAATGTTCATGCTTGGCAAAAAGGAAAAGAAGTTACCGTTAGTGGTCGAGTCAGTAGCGGACCTGCAAAAAATCCTCTAGAAGCTATTATTTACGTTATAAACGACGAAGGAACAATGGGCTTTACTTATTTGAATATCGCGAATTATTCTGGAAAAGGTGAATTGTTTGAAGCAAAACTTCACTCATCTAAAAAATATAAGTGGTGGAATATTGAGCAAATTAATGTAATTGGAAAATCTATGCCTGGTCCAAGCCAATCGATGCCGGGAGAGCCAATTCAAAAAAATGTTAACAATGAGATCTCAGTAATAGACAACTTTAATGAAAGATCATCACCAAAATCATATCCAAAAAAAACTAATATAGATGGTAAAACTAGCAGGGTGCTTTTTACTTCGTTCAATAAAATTTCTGTAGTTATAAAAGATAAAAAAACAAATAAATTAGTAATGATGAAAAATATATCTCCACACGACCGAGTAGAGGTCGATTTTCCGCATGGTGAATACAATGCCAAAATAATTGGCGACGGGATAAATAAAAACCAAGACTTTATAATAGATGAAGATGCTGAAACCATCCATCTATATTGAATACAATATTTTCATATTCATTAAATATAAAAAAATCAGAAATTTGAAAATTCATAAACTCTAACCAGCTTACTAACACCCTATAAATCATAATCGCAAATATTATTATAACAAATCGTGTATAACTCTTTAAATAAAAATATGATATTTCAAAAAATGACCAGTGTTGTGAAAGACTTATTTTCAAAAATAAATCTAAGTAAATTTTACTATTTATGGATGCGACTTAAATCAAACAAATATGTTAATAAAATAATCAAACAGTACAATTGGGGTATCAAACAAACCTGGCCTATTAGTTTAATACCATTATTGATTTTTTCACATTTATTTTTACGTTTTATCTTTAGCGACAATTCAAACAAACAACTAGTTGATTTATATATATCTAGTATATATCAAATAATGGGAGGCGTAATCATTCTTTTCGAGATAAACTCAAATATTAAAATCATAGATGACAAAAACATTTTAACTTGCATAAAAAATTGGTTTTTATCAAATCCATTATTTTTGAAACCGAAACATGTTACATCAACTTTTTCATGTGTAGCAAAAGTCACAATTGGCGCATCCGGTATAAAAAAAGAATTTCATGACTCACTTGAAGACAAAATTGATTATATCGAGAGACAGATACAAACACTTAATGATAAAATTAATGACAATTACACAAACATTATTAATTATATTGATCAAAGCAATACGCAGCTAATGAATGAAATAAAAAAAATAAACAATGACACATGTGAACTAAACAAAAATCTCCGTGCAACAACAACGGCTGGGGCAAAACATGCAATTTTAGGAGTATCTGCAGTAATTTACGGACTGTTAATCCCGGTACTATTTTCTTATTAAACATACAAATCACGAAATCTGTGAACCACAATGGGAAATACCCTTGATAACGCCACCCAAAACGCCACCTTTTCAGGCCCAAAGCATACAAATCCGGACATATTCAAATCGGTGCCTGGCTGACTCCCACCATATTTAACGCTTCCTAATCCCGGTTAGCCCAGTTCGAGTCATGGTGGGGGCACCACGAAAGTAAAGGTTCCGGACTTCAGTTCGGAACCTTTTTTTGTGACCCCTTGCCTTGATGACCCCTTGCCTTGAGGGCAACGATCGCGTGTGGCGCGCAGAGACCACGGTACGATTCTTCGACAAGAGCCGCCATGAAAGAGCCAGGGGCTTCAATAAACTGAACTCACGTGCTTTATTTCATCCAACGCTCGGTCCCTTGCATTTACGATGTGGCATTCATACTGGGAAGTAAAAAGTTATGTCGGCGAATATTGAGAATGCAACAATATCATACGCTTTTTAAAGTTGACATCATTTTTGTGTTCGTATTATATGGATAAATTGTGGAAGAATTTTCTCTACAGCTCGCGGCTTGGACGCATGTACTCATAGATAGCATCCTTAGCGACATCACTTTTTAGATTGATGATGACGCTGTTGCTATTCTTTGTAATGGAATGGAAGAGCAAATATGTTCAGATGAATAGACAAAGCTGGTATCTTTTGTTTCTTATGTTTGAATAATTTTTTGACGCAACTGTTCACGGATTCAGGATAAGTATCTATATGTTCTTCTTGAATCCTTAGTCGTTGACTTTTTTGTTTTCGCGGCAAAGATCGGTGCCCAATATACATCCTCATTCATCTGCCAATATTTTTCATGGAATTCTTTCATCCGGAGCGAATCGCACATGGCTAAACTGAACAAAAGCGCAAATCCGGCACTGGAACTCTTGCAGAAATCCCCAACCGGAATCAAAGGTCTTGATGAAATCACCGGCGGAGGATTGCCTGCTGGGCGCCCGACCTTGGTTTGCGGTGGCACCGGCTGTGGCAAGACTCTGCTCGCCATGGAATTCTTGGTTCGAGGGGCAACCCAGTATGACGAACCAGGTGTCTTCCTTTCCTTTGAGGAGAAGTCGGACGAACTGATCACAAACTTCTCCTCCCTCGGTTTTGACCTCAACGACTTGATTGCTCAGCAAAAACTGGCACTTGATTATGTCCATATTGAAAAAAGCGAGATCGAAGAGACCGGCGAATATGACCTCGAGGGGCTGTTTATCCGAATAGGGTACGCCATCGCCTCAATCGGTGCGAAACGGGTGGTGCTTGATACCATTGAGACGCTCTTTTCCGGCTTCAGCAAAGAAACCTGACCTGCCGGGAAACTTCGGACCACTCAATTCTTGAGGGTTTCCCCACGGTTCAAGTTTTTTCCATACTGCCGACAGAAGTGTTCGGGCGTCATGTTGTTCAGGCTTGAGTGCGGGCGAACG
>Ga0180016_100196_pt1 | contig 20030 bp, 25 predicted proteins | sample KR46_M_MetaG_FD_129673 | JGI IMG/M metagenome (GOLD analysis project Ga0180016, IMG submission 129673) | Groundwater microbial communities from the Olkiluoto Island deep subsurface site, Finland - KR46_M_MetaG | ecosystem: Environmental > Aquatic > Deep subsurface > Groundwater | place: Finland... | reverse complement strand
TGGTGGCCAGATAGCGTTCAACCCCCTCGCGGTGAGGCTGACGCAAATGGGCTGGAATCAGCTTTTCGACCGGCTGGCCAATGATCGCTGGCCCGTGGCCGAACATCTTTTGTCCAGCCTGATTCATGGTAAGAATGCGTCCATCGGAGGCGGCGGTGATTATTGCGTCCGGGCTGGTCTCGGTGACGCTTCTGTAGCGTTCTTCCCGCTCGGTCAGTCTTTGCAGGAGTTCCTTTTCATTTTGGTCCCTACCAGTCATTTGGACACACCAAAGCAATGGGTTTTTCCGCTGCTGAACTAATGCAACACATCCGCCTCGGGGGCGTTTTCTCAACGGCTTGATAAATCACCGGCCGCTGCAGTAAGAGCCATCCTGTAATTTTAGCCTGGATAGCCGATCGATTCCCACCTCCTCAGCAGCGTTCAGCCTGTCCTGGTGAACCAGGGTTCATTCCTCAGAAGCTGCTTTGTCTGTAGAACGCTCCCGCTTAAAACCAAAACTCGGGATAGCGCCTCTCTTTGGGTATGTTGTTCACCACTAAGGCGATGACCAACATAACCACAGCTCCCAATCCAACCGGCATGAGCACGTAGAGATAGCCCAGCCCATGTACTGCATCACCGCCAATTACCGCAATCAACGCCGTGGCTCCTCCGGGGGGATGGAGAGTTTTGGTCAGATGCATCACTACAATGGCTAGGGACACTGCCACTGACCCTGCCAGCCAGGGTTGTCCGCCCAGCAGCTTGAAAATAGTGACTCCCACTAGAGCGGACAAGACGTGGCCGCCGATCAGATTGCGAGGTTGAGCCAGGGGGCTTCTTATGGCCCCGTAAATCAACACAGCCGAAGCGCCGAACGAGCCGATGATCATTATCTGTCCGGTGGAATCCAACAACTTAAAATGGATGAGGCCTACAGCTGCCATGCCCAACAGACTGCCGATTCCGGACCACATTACTTCGATAGGGCCGACGCGTGGCGGTCCCTGGCTATGGCCGCCCATCTTTTGCAGGTACCGCATGGTATTATTCCTTTGTCCCAAGTCGGCCATATCCGCGAACCAAATCGGAACGGGTCACGATACCCAGCGGATGTCCATTGCTATCGATGATCGGAAGCCGGTTGATCCCTCTCTCCATGAGCAGCGCAGCGGCTTTAGCGGCTGAAATGTCCTCACGGGCGGTTATTGCCGGAGAATTCATGATGTCGCCTGCGGTCAGCTTGCGTAGCGGGGCGGCCACGCAGCCCTTGCTTTTCAGACAAGTGGCTACGATGAGTATGAACGAACCACCTTGACCAGCCCCCATGCGCACCAGAAAATCCTTTTCGGAAACCATGCCCACGACTTTCCCATGATCATCAACCACTGGGGCGCCAGATACCCTCCTCTCGGCAAGCAGCTTCGCGGTCCGGACCAAGTCCATGCTCTTCTGAATCGTATGCACTGGAGAGGACATGATGTCGGTGACCTTCACGATAGTCATGATGCGCTTCTGGGCGGCTACGAGGGCCACTCGGTAGACCTCCCTGAAATCGGCTGGCGTGATGTCAATGTAGCCTGGAATGGTTTTCATGGCTTCCAGGACATCTTGTTCAGATATGTCCGGCAAAGCACAACCTTCTGACAATGAATCGACCATACTTCTCTCCACGGGTTATCACCGGCCCTTTACCCACAGTATTTGGTAAGGCCGCCACTAGGCTGGGGTAGTGTTATTAGCCGCCCGGCCTCACCGGCTTAATGGGTTGATTAGGCTCTGAGAGTACATGTCTCGCAAAATTTGAGCCTTTTGCTTCGCGGCGGTGAATGTGCGCCCCACAGCACGCTCCTGACGAGAAATGATTAAGCATCACGTGGCAGTGGAGAGCAAACTGTCGCTGATCATAGATTATAGGTCTATGCCCTCGAAAGAGAACCTGCCAGATTTTTTGAAATTAACTTGTCAGTAAAGCAATTATTTTTTGGACAAAGGCACCTCATCCAGTTGGCACAACTCCCTATATGATCCCACAACCCCGATCCGGGAAGCATTGATTTTACTTTAGCAAAACAGGCAATAATCACCAAGCTAGCGTAAACGTTAAAGCGGAAAAACAAGCTATACTTCTACTAAAGGTGAATATTTATTGTCAGAGTGATTCGATTACTTATCTGATGGAGTCTCAACTCCTTTTTCATTGTAACGCTTCCTGATCCAGCCTGGCAGCAACGACACAAATACAAAGAATACCGCCGCCGCACCCAGGTAGAGCATGGTGCGCTTTAATTCTCCCTTGCCGCTGACCAATGCCCCACCCGCCAGGCAATAGGCCACTGTACCCGGCAGCATGCAAATAAAGCTCACCACGGCATAAGTGGCCAAAGGAATCTTGGTCAGGCCGTAGGCGTAATTTTGCAGATTGAAAGGGAACAAGGGCACCAGCCGAGTGATGAGGATCATGCGCCAGCCATGCCTGGCCACCCCTTGGTCGATTTTTCGAAATTGGCTATTCCGGGCAGCCCAAGACTCCACCATAGGCCGCAGAGCGTAGCGGCCCGCCAGAAATGCCAGCGCCGCACCAAGGTTGGCCCCAATGGTCACCCAGATGATTCCCCACCATACACCGAAAACGGCGGCTCCCAGCAAGGTGAGCGGCAACCCTGGCAGGAAAAACAGGCAGGCCGCCAGCCACATCAATACATAAACCAGGGGAGCCACCCATCCCATTTCGCGCACGGTTTGGGATAGGTTCTGCAAGTTCTCCATGGTCAAATGTTGATGCAAGCCACTGATCCGCAAGGCAACCAGTCCGCCCGCCACCAGCAAGGCCAAGATCGCGAATCTCAACCAGGGCTGACTTCTCCCGTAGCCTTCCGTTTTCAAAGCATGACCTTCCTTTTCATCCGTTGTTCAATGGCTGGCGAGGGTTAGATGCCGTCAATACCAGAAAAGCCGCCCCCAAGGCGGTGCGGTTGGACAAGGCCTCTTCCCAGGCGGCCATCCATCGGGCCGCCTACCACCAGGGAGGATAAAATACCGCTCCTCGCATTTCATCTATTTGCAGGCCGACTTCCGATACCAGCTTCTTTAGGGCGTTGGGACCCCGAAAGCGGGCCCGGCGCCACAAACTGGCACCCAACCAACCCCGCAGACGGCGGCGAAGCGCCCACAAGCTGTAGGGGCTCAATTCGCCCAGGATCAGGCGGCCGCCGGGCTTAAGCACTCTGGCCGTTTCTCTCATTGCTTGCAGAGCGTCGGAAGCAGCAAGGAAGCAAAGCACCGTGACCGACAGCGCCATGTCGCAACACTCATTCTTGAACGGCAAAGCCTGCGCTCGGCCGCATACCCACCAGGGCCCATTGGTTTGGGACCCGCCTTGCGTGACAGCGGCAGCCAGCATGGCCGGGTCTGGATCCACGCCCACCACTCGAGCCCCCTTTGCGCATATCTTACGGGCCAACAAACCGTCGCCACAGCCCACGTCCAAGACAAGCCGCTGGCCCGGGTCGCCTATCATCTCCCAGAGAAGTCGGTGTTCCACCTCTTCGGTGAGAGCGCCAAGGCTGGTGAAACGCCAGGTGCCATACTCGCCGGGTCCCACTTTCGCGTCCAGGGAGTTCATGCCAAAGCCTCCACACTCTCGTCCAAAAGCGTCTAGCCATTCCGCTTGGCTGCGATCCACTCCCGCAAACGTTCCTCAGTGACAGGCCCGCCCTGCGCCACTACCTCCTCGTCAAGCATCACCGCCGGCGCTGGCGGCAACCCACTGAGGCGATAGCGCTCAGTCTGATATTCCGCACGCGGTTTGGAGACCGCTTCTATTTCAACTTCCTTGAGATCACCCAGCCTGGGCAGCATGATTTCAAGAGCCTCTCAGGTCTTCCCCCTGGGCTCGTTGAGGAAAAAAAGCAGCCGCAACATTTGGTTTCTCCTTGTCCGGCGACCAGTCGCCTCCAGTGTTCAGGTCGGGCAGGAAAGCCCTATTTGCTAAAATTCTACCTGAATAGCTTGTTAAGCAGGCCTTTCTTGGCCGGTGGTTCTGGTTCGGGCAAGCCCAGTTGTCGGCAGATCGCCTTTTCCAATTCGTGTTCATTCACGTCGGTACCCTCGACCACTATCTCCTCGCCCACCATCACCGCCGGGGCCACCGGCAGGTCCAACTCGAAGTACTCGTCGGTGTTGTACTTGGCTGGAGGCTTAGATGTCACTTCGATCTCTACTACGTATTTTTCGCCCAGCCTGGGCATAATTTGCTGGAAATGCTTTCACGGCTTGCCGTTGGGCTCGTTCAGAAAGAACCTGACCTTTAGCATCATTGTTATCCTTTCCTGTTGGTTAATCGTTATTAGGCCCCAATGGCCCCATGGTCTTTTTCATGCGCAAAAGAAACTGTTCGGCCGGCAGGAAATCCACCAGCCGCAGTCCGGGCCGACGCTGCCCCTTGGCGTCGATGAACACCACGGTGGGCACACCCCTGACCTGATACTTGGACAGCAGCCTGAGATGCAGTTGCTCGTCCTTGGTGGTCAGGTCAACCTTGATCATTACAAAGCGCTGGTTGGCCAATTGGACCACCTGGGAATCATGCAGAGTGATGTCCTCCAGTTCGCGGCAAGGGGCACACCAGTCGGCGTAAAAGTCGATGATCACCGGTTTGCCCTGCTGACGAGCCCGGATCAGCAACTCGTCTGAATATGGGTTCCAGTTCACGCCCGGGCCCATCAACAGCCAAGTCCCCGCCAAATAGGTGGCCAAAACCAGACCCGCAAGAGCAGCCAAGGTCCGCAGCCATTGAAAACCCTTGAAACCGGCATGGCTGCGCTCCAGCCAGCCCAGATGCACCGCCCCACCTAGAGCCACGGCCGCCAGCAGTAGGTAACGGAAACCATGCGGTAACAGCGGCCCGATGAAATAGGCGGCCATGCCCAAAAGTACCCAGCCCATGAGCTTGCGCACCCAGAGCATCCACTCGCCCGAACGGGGCAGCTTGTCCAGCTTGCCCGAGAACATGGCCAGCACAAAAAGGGGCAGGCCCAGGCCCAGGCTGAGGGTGAAGAACACTATGAAGCCCAACCAGGGGCTGCCCAGGCTGGCCACCCAGGTCAAAAGCCCCAGGATGAACGGCCCGATGCAGGGGGCGGCAACCACCCCCAAGGTGAGCCCCATGAACAGACTGCCGAAGTAGCCGGCGTGGCTCTTGGAAGCTGCCTGAGTGAGGAAGGATGGCAGTTTAAGCTCCCACAGGCCGAACATGGACAGCGCGAATGCAGCCAGCACGGCGGCTACCACTATCAGAACCACGGGACTTTGCAGAGCGGCCCCCATCAGGCCGCCGGTCAGAGCCGCGGTTACACCCAGCAAGGAGTTGACCAGCACCAGACCGGCCAGGTAGAGCAGGCCGTGGGTCAGAGTGCTTCCTCTCGATTCACCGCTGCGCCCCCCAAAGTAAGAAACCGTGATGGGGATCAACGGATAGACGCAAGGGGTTAAATTTAGGGCCAGGCCGCCCAGGAAAATGGCCAGCAGGGTTCCCAGCATGGCCCAGCCAAACAAGGGGCCGGAAGGTTGAGGGGCCTTGGTTGAGAGGTTTTCCGCTATCGAAGCGCTAGCTGTGGGCAGCCCCTTGTCCTTCCATTCCGGATAACCGAGAGGGTCGCGATACACGTTTTTGTAGCCCAATTGGACGGCCACCCGGGCCGCCGAGTCGCTACGGACTCAAGTCAGGCCAGCTCAGTAGAACACCAGGAGCTTATCCTTGTCCTCGCCCAGGAATTTGGCCAGCTCGTCCTTTTTGCTCCAACGGGACCACCAGGTGGGTTCCATGGGGAAATTGAGCGCCTCCTTGATGTGCCCGGCCCTATATTCCCAATCCTGCCGGGTGTCCACCAGGAGCATGGTCTTTCCCTGCCGGTACCACTGGGCCAGAGTGGCAGTGTCCACCAGGCGATAGCCGCCAGCCCGGGCCTCGGCCCGAACGTCGTCCATGGTGGCCTCTATTGGGGTGACCGCGCGGTTGGTAAGCCATAGTGCTCCGATTACGGCCAGCACCGCGATGGCTGCCACTATTAAGCGCTTTTTCCCGGACATGGCCCCTCCATACTAACGTATAAACATATGTTAATATATTAGGCGCAAAAACGCGTCCCATCAAGAAATGTGGTGTCTACAATTTGCCTTCGTTTTGTAGCTTGCCGAGCATGAAGCTGGCGCCGGATCGCGACAGACCCAGAGCGTCGGCCAGGGCCATGGGGTCGCTTTGCCCGGATCGCTCGACGTGCTTGAGGACCTCCCGCTCCATTTCCTCCATCCAGTCCTCGAACAAAGCAAGGACTTCCGGGGCGGCCACGGCCTGCAACTGCTCGGATTGGGCCACCTTGGCCACCAGCGACTGACACATCTTGGTTGGGTCGACACCTTCGCCCAGGCACTCGGCCATTCAAAGGTGGACCATGCTGGCCAGCTTGTCTCTTTCCGCGCTTCCCAACAGGCTGAGCAGAAAATCCATCTTGCCAGAGTCATCAAGCCCTGCCAGCACCTGGGACATTGCCGGGCGCAAAAACTCGGCGGCCCGCTCGGGCTCCATTGAGGACAGGGACTCCACAAACTCATTTTGATTCATTACGGCCATCCGCCTCAATCCCACTCCCGGCCGCCAACCAACTCGGCCAAGCCGGCCAGGAGATCCTTCACCGCCGGGTCAATAGCCTGGTAGAAAACAAAAGGCCCGCTGCGCTCCACGCTGACCAGGCCGGCCCTACGCAGTTCCTTTAGATGATGCGACACCAAAGGCTGGGAAAGCCCCACCTCTTCGACCACCCGGCTTACAGCCTTGGCGCTGGGGCACACGCACAGCAGGATGCGTATGCGGTTTTCATCGGATAAAGCCTTCCCGGCCATGGCCAAGCGAGGGATCAATTCCTGGGGCGCTTGGCATTCAGGATGGGGTCGGTGGCCCTGCTTTCTCGCCTTTGAGGTGCTCACGGTAGCTCCGTTGAACCATATCAATGGCTATTTATATGATGCACATAAACATTTGTCAACGCCAATGACGCTCATGCCACACGGATTTATTCACCAGGAGAAACGCCGTCCTGAATTAGGGGCAACCTGGCCAAGCAAATATCGCCTTTCTGCTATAATCTGCTGGCCAAGCTTCGCCAGCGGCCTATCCGTAAGTACATGTAATTGATTAAGATATTAAAATGGAGCTGTGTAGGGATATCATGATAACCGCCATATTGGCCATCATCGCAGGTTTGGCCCTCTTGGTCTGGAGCGCGGATCGCTTCGTGGAAGGCTCCGCCTCCACGGCCCGCCACTTCGGGGTTCCGCCGCTTCTGATTGGGATGATAATAGTCGGTTTCGGTACCTCCGCGCCAGAAATGGTCGTGTCCGCCTTGGCCGCGTCGCAAGGGAACCCTGGAATCGCCTTGGGTAACGCCTACGGTTCAAATATAACCAATATAGCCCTGATTCTCGGGCTCACGGCGCTCATCAGCCCCATTGCCGTGCACTCGCAAGTGTTGCGAAAAGAACTGCCGATTCTTACCGCAGTAACAATTTTGGCCGCCTGGCAAATTGGGGACGGAGAAATCACTCGCTGGGATGCTTGGGTTCTGTTGAGTTCCTTTTTCGGCCTCATGGCATGGACTATTTGGCAGGGCATGAAAAAGAAGCCCGATGCGCTTGCCGATGAAATGGATCAAGAGCTGAAGGAACATGCCATGCCGATACGGCGGTCTGTTTTTTGGCTGATCCTGGGGTTGCTCTTGCTCATAGGCAGTTCTCGTGTGTTGGTGTGGGGAGCGGTCGAAATAGCGCGAGGCCTCGGTGTCAGCGATTTAATCATCGGTTTGACAATTGTTGCGGTGGGTACCTCTCTGCCCGAACTGGCATCATCAGTAATCGCGACCCGCAAGAAAGAACACGACATTGCTCTGGGCAACATCCTTGGCTCAAACCTTTTCAACACCCTGGCGGTGGTCGGCATAGCCGGCGTTATTCACCCAATGTCGGTGGAGCCCGAGGTTTTCTCCCGCGACATGATGGTTATGGCGGGGCTAACCCTGTCTTTGTTCTTCATAGGCTACGGATTTATGGGGCGACCGGGTCGCATCAACCGGTATGAAGGTTGGGCTTTATTTGCATGCTACATCGGATACCTTGTCTGCTTAACGAAAGGGGCTTTTTGACTCTCAGTGAGGTCTGAGGTTTCGCCCCAGGCTTATTTACGTAGTTGGCTCCGGAGGCCTGGCCTCAGTTGGAAGGGCACTTTTTCGGCTGGCTATTGCTGGAGTATTTCAAAAATATCACGCTCGTACTTTAGCGGCTTGACGGTGGTGTAGTCGTTTATGTCCAGCTTTTTGTCCGCCGCAAAACCATGGCCGGGTCCAAACTGCCGGTATATAGGGGCATGAAGACGTGCTTCTTTAAAAAAATTTTCTTTTTCGTCTTTGATGGTCCTCTCCAAGACTCGCCTGCTACTGGTAGGTTCAACCATCGGGCAGATGTTGCCAAAGCTTCGGTGGCTCTTCCCGGAATTAATAACCGGGATTTGATGCATCACCCCAGCATGGAAAGCGCATAGTGTTATCGGACTTGTTGGGATATTCCCAGTCCCAGTCCCGCCTACGCAACTCGCCGGAGGCCGAGCTAAAAAAACGTGACGTAGGATTTGACGTAGCACGCCATACATTTTGCTGCAGATCGGTGCATTTTCATGCTTTGCGATGCAGTTAAGTGCCCGAAAATAGGGGGGTGCGTACTTACAGGCGTCCTGTCACGCCGGAGGTCTTGAGGTAAAGTAAAACAATGTGGCCGCTCTATTCCCATGTCCACCGTATCTGGATAAGATTTAGACAGTAGTCTGAGGAGCCATCGTGTAGGGAGGCGATGCAAGGCTCAAGGCCATAGAGAATGCTGCGTTCAAAGTATGCTAAACTCACTTCATTTCGGCTGGCGAATAGTGACTTACTAGAGGATTTATAAGTGAATAAAGGGGGCGTGGGGTAACTACACCTAATCGCCCTCCCCACCCGGACCTGATGTGGACTTGGATATCAAAGGTGATGGATTGAGGCATCCGGCGGCGGTGCCATTCCTTCTGCTTCATTACGCAGGCTGCAGGCTTCACAGGAAAAGCCGGCCCATGATTCCCTGACCGCGCGATCCAGGCAATCTTCGTAATGCTGGTAGGAAAAATTACACCTAACACCCAAAGGGTTGGGTGTGAGATCTGAATTTTGATCGGTTAGGTTTGGCATTAATGCATGTTTTCTATCTGCGGCCTCCGCCGGCCTGAAGAGCAGCTTGTCAGGGGCACCATCAATCCTGGTCATCTCCTAAGTCTCCACTGCCTGTCGCTAACCCTCGTGTGCTTCAGCATGTCGATCAATCGGGAGGCCTCCTTGATGGACAACTCTTTGGTGCTGGGCGCAAAGCGGCCATCCCTGCCCTTGCGCTGAGCCTTGGGGAAGTTCTGCCGTAGGATCTCATCCAGGTAATCCCTGTCTCCGCCAAAGTTCTGGGCCACAAGGCCCAAATCAGCTTGTTCTGGGCCGGTGTGCGGCGGGCTTGGCTGTGTACGGCTTGTTCCTGGCCATCCGCGCTCTCATCTCTTGTTCTAAAATCCTAGCTGAAAATCTGGATCGGCTTGAGGAGGGCAGGTCACGGTGGCAGACGATTGACCGGGGAAATAAAATTGAGCTATTATATTTATATCAAAGATAATTTAGATTTTGCTTGAGTTTTAGGTAGGAATCGCTTTGGCTGGTTAGTAACGGAGCCTTTTGAGGCTACCTACCGTAGGAACTGAGTTGAAAACCTAAATTTCCATTGGGTGTGTCGATCTACAAGGAGAGTGCAAAATGACCCCCAAAAACCTTTGCCTTGCAGTTTGTTTGGTGCTCAGCATTAGCCTGTTAGGGATGGGGTGCCAATCACTTTCTAGATCGGACTATGAGGGCGCCGGAGTGGGCGCTGCCACCGGCGCAGTGGCCGGAGCTTTGATAGCCGGCAACCCCTGGCAAGGCGGTGTTATCGGCGGAGCCTTGGGAGCCATCGCCGGTGGAGCCATTACTCACATCGCCCGCACCGCCTCTGGCCAAGCGGCCCAGCACAACGCGCCGGTTGCTTATCAGCGCGGCAACGAAAAGGTCGTCGCCACCCCAGTGGGCACCAAGGGCGAATGCAAGGTCATCAAGGAGCGTTACTACAAGGACGGCAAGATGTATAAGGAAGTTGAGCGCGAGGTCTGCAATTAGGCTCCGGTTTTAGGAGGACTAAATGTTGCGTTTGCTTTTTTTCTTGAATGAGCCCAGGGGCAAGACCTGAGATGCCTTTGACGAGATGTGGTCCAGGCTGGACGATCTCAAAGGAGTTGAAATAGAGGTTGTTTCCAAACCTCGTGCGGAATATCAAAGTGAACGCCATCGCCTCAGTGGCCTACCGTCTGCGCCGACGGTGATGATCGACGAAGAGGTGGTGGTGCAAGGAAAGCTAATCGGTGAGGAGCGGTTGCGCAAATTGATCGCAATCCAACAGAGCGTCTAACCACCTCTAGCATGGGCATGTCTTAAGAGCGCTCTGGACGTTAAAAGTTGCCACCGACGCTTATGATCGCTTGCATGCTTCCAGCTTTGGCAGACATGCCTAAGGTATGAGACATTTTCTAATTATTAGAGCATGCGCAGAATACATCTATAACACGGCAACTTGGTGCTGAGTTAAAAGCCCAGCAAAATCGCCCCGAGAAGAAATTCCCCGCTAAGCCAAACAGCCGCAAAAAAATTACCCACCCCGAGCAAACCCTACCATCGGACGGCAAGGAGCCTTCTGAAAATTAACCTGCTTTTTCGTCTAATTAAACTATTTTACATGGCCGGCAGCCCGGCTGGCCCGCATTATGCATTACTACCAAACTAATCATAAATTCAAATGGTAGGTGATAGCATGAATAGAAAGCTCACAGTTGGACTGGTAATCGCCGTGCTGGCCGTGGGCGGCTGGGTATTCTCCGGTCATTGGCTGCCGCAGCTCAACGCTGCCTGGGCCCGTAGAGGCATGGGCCTTGGCGGAGGCTGCCCCATGGGCTATCGGGGCACTCCTGGCGGCTCGGACTTCGCGCCCCAACGGGGCTATGGCAACCAGGCCCTGCCCGACGGCGCCACCCTCAGCCCGGAACGAGCCCGCGATATCGCCTCCAATCACATCTCGCGCCTTAACCCCAGTCTGAAGCTGGGTCCGGGCCGCGACGCGGGCGCCTACTACGAGTTCGATGTACTGGCCCAGGGCAAGGCAGTTGACCGCCTGGGTGTGGACAAGGGCTCGGGCTTGGTCCGGCCCGTTAACTGACGACCCTCCACCGGTGGCCGGTCCCACGCCTGAACAATTCCGGGGCCGGCCACCGGACCCTCCCTTAGGGAGACAGTGAGATGAAGCGACTGGGACGATACAAGGAACTGACTCTGCTGCTGCTGGTGGTGGCCATCCTGGTGGGCCTACCCCTGGGCATCTGGGCCTATGACAGCCATGTGTGGCAGGAACGCATTCCCGCGGGGGCCAAGGTCATCACCCTTACCGGCAACACCTACTTGGGTTGGCTTTCGGGCCGCGTAAAGGGCTATGATGTAGTAGGGGTTGACGAAGACAACGCCAATGTCAGCCGCCCGGTGTTCGTAGTGGACAAGGGCGACACGGTGGTGTTCAAGTTGGGCAGCAGCGACGTGATCCATGGCTTCAGCCTCAAGGACTTTGGCATTTTCATCGAGGATGGCGTTCGGCCCGGCAAGGTGAAGCTGGTCCAGTTCAAGGCGGGTGAGGCCGGCATATTCATTTTCTCCTGCAATATCATCTGCGGGGACCACCACCAGAACATGAAGGGCGTGCTTATCGTCAGGGCTTGATGTCCCTGGAAACCCTCCCGCTCGTGCTGCCTGCCAAACTTGAAGGGAGAAGCATGTCCCACCTGCTCAAATTCCTCGCGGCAATCATGGTGACCGTGGTTTTCGGGCTGGTCGCCGTTTCTTCCCTACGGGCCCAAAACGCCGCGCCGCCCCAACCGGCTCCCCCCAAGGGCCCGCCCCTCATCGTGGAGGGACGGGTGGTTTCGCAGTACGGGCCGGTCAAGGGCGCCCAAGTGCGCCTGCCTGGTCAGAGCCAGATGGTCCTGACCGACAACCAAGGTCATTATGATCTAAAAACCACTGCGCCCGTCATGGGCCGGCCGATGGTTACCGCAGGTAAAGCCGGCTGGTTCAACAACGCCGCTTCCCTGAGTTGGGGCGGCCAGGCTGGAGACATAACCCTGTATCCGGTGTTCCTGCAGGACGACCCCTCCTACCAGTACTATTCTCCCCTGGTTTGTTTCCGCTGCCACGGTCGGCTTACCCGTATCTGGGACCAGTCCAAGATGGCCCACGCCACCTCCAATCCCTTGCTGCTGCAGATGTACTACGGCACGGAACAGGAGCGCCTGAACGGCAAAGGCATCGCCTATAAAATTGCCGAGCCCAACAGCCAGGGCAATTGCGCCCAGTGCCACGCGCCGGGGGCGGCCAGCGACCCCAAACGCTCGCGGGACCTGGACGAAATCCTGCGCTCGCCGCTGACCACCTGGGACGGCATAAGCTGCGACTATTGCCACAAGACTCGCAAGGTGCTGCCGGCGCCCCTGAGCCCCTCGGGCTTCGCCCCGGCTCTGGTGCGGCAATATCCCTTCCAGGGACGCTCCATCCTGGTGTTCGGCCCTTACAGCGACGTGGTCACTCAGCCCATGGCCGCCTCCTATGCCCCAGTGTTCAAGCAGGGCGAGTTCTGCTCCTCTTGTCACAGCCACCTCAAGCCCTTGCCCGCGGGCAATAAGTGGGACCCGTCCAAGGTGTACACGCCTGACGAGATGGCCGGCTTCGGGATCAAGGGCAACACCGTCTTGCCCGTCCAAACCACCTTCCAGGAATGGAAGCAGTGGCAGGATGGGCTGGGGCCCAAAGACCCCAACAAGGGCAAGCGGTGCCAGTTCTGCCACATGAGCTGGCAGAAGCGCCTGCTACCCTATGATAATTACGTGGTGGAGGGCATGGCTCAGCATATGTTCAACGCCACCTACCGTTCGCCCAACGACCTCCACCCCCACCATTTCGAGGGCGGCACCAAGAACCAGCTGCAAAACGCGGTGGCTTTGGAAGTCAACGGCAAGTTGGACAAAAAGATTTTCACCGTGACCGTCCGAATCTCCAACACCAACGGCGGCCACTGGGTGCCCACAGGCGAGACCATGCGAAACATGCTGCTGTTGGTATCTGCCAAAAGCCTGGAGGACAAACCGCTCAAACTCATCAAGGGGCCGCGCCTGCCCGCTTGGGCCGGCCGGGGCGACCCGGCCAAGGGCGACTACGCCGGGCTGCCCGGCTACGCCTTCGCGAGGGTGTTGGCCGACGGAGAGGGCAACCTCAACGTGCCTTTTTGGAAGGCCACCCGCATAGCCAGCGACACCAGACTCCGGCCCAAGAGCACCCTGAAACTGGAATTCGTGTATCAGCTAACCGACCCTTCCGACGAGCCCAGTGCGGAAGCTCAATTGATCTACCGGCCGGTGGTCCGGCCTCTGGCTAAGGCCAAGGGTTGGGAGGTCAAAGACATCCCGGTTACCGCCAAAGCCTGGTAAGTGAGGTTACAGCCATGCCACGCAAGACACTTTTCGCGTTTATCCTGGCCCTGCTCCTGGCGCCGCCCCTGGCCGGCGGAGCGTCGGCCGGGCAAATCAAGGGCACGGTCAAGCCGCAGGGCCTGCGCAGTCCCGAGGGCGTGCTGGTCTACCTGTCCAACGGCCCCGAGGTCATGCTGGACCTGTCCGGAGCCAAGTTCGTCATGGACCAGCGCCAATTGACCTTTATCCCCTACGTGCTGCCCGTGCCGGTGGGAGCCAAGGTGAGCTTCCCCAACAACGACAAGGTGGCCCACAACGTCTTCTCCCTGTCCCAGGCCAAAAAGTTCAACCTGGGCTCCTATAAACCGGGCCAGAGCATCGAAGTGACTTTTGATCAGCCCGGAGTGGTGGAACTGCGCTGCGACGTGCACCAAGAGATGAAGGCATATATCTTGGTTCTCAAGAACCCCTACTATGCCCTAACCGACGCCCAGGGCAACTTCGCCATCCCGGACTCCAAGCTGCTGGCCGCCCATGGCATCAAAGGAGTGCCGCCCCTGCCGGAGGGCAAGTACCTGATGAAGACCTGGCACGAAAAGCTAAGGGGAGATCGGGCCAAAGTGGAGGCGCCGGCCACCGGTGCGGCCGATGTAACCTTCAGACTTAAACGGGGCCCCTCTGGGGTCCTCTACAAGCGTTAGGCGCCGACACCCGGATAAGTCATGTCTCGCCGTACTGCCCTCATACTCATGGTCGCCGCTCTGGTGGTTGCCCTGGCCGCACCTTTGGCCCTGCGGCTGATGCCCAGGTCTCCCCAGACCCATGTCATCAACTTCACCGCCCAGCGCTACGGCTATACCCCGGCGCGCATCACCGTGAATCAGGGCGACAAGGTGGTGCTCAAACCCACCTCCAAGGACGTGACCCACGGTTTTCTTCTTGACGGTTATGATGTCGATGCGATTCTCAAGCAGCAGGGTGTGACCTACCTCAAATACCTATGGACGGATGACCAGGGCAAGGCCCACACCGATTGGGACAAGGTCAAGCTGATCGAGTTCACCGCCGACAAGGCGGGCAAGTTCACCTACCGCTGCACTCAGACCTGCGGCAATCTACACCCGTTCATGGTGGGCGAGTTGATCGTTCAGGACAACACGCCCTACCACTTCGCGGTATCCCTGTCCCTGTGGATCGTCTTCGGCCTGCTGTTGTGGACCGGCGTGGGTGGTTGGCGTCCGCCCAGCTCCAAGCGGATTGATTTGCTGTCCCGCTTCTCCTGGTTCAAGCGGCTGGTCAAGGCGCGCAGTTTCCAGTTCTGGCTGCTGCTGATCAACCTGGTGATCTTTTACCTGTTCATCCTAAGCGCCCTGTGGGGCAGCCCGGTTGGCAACCGCAACATCGCCATCATCTTCGTGTGGATCTTTTGGTGGACCGCCCTCAAGGCGGTCATGCTGCCCCTGGGCGGCCGGGTGTGGTGCCTCATGTGCCCCTTGCCCGCCCCGGCCGAATGGCTGGTCCGTATGCGCCTGACCAGCGTGCGCTACCTAAAGGAACCCCTGCGCCGCCTGCATCACCGCTTCCTGGGCCTGAACCTGGACTGGCCCAAGCGCCTGGCCAACGGCTGGCTGCAAAACACCCTGTTTCTGGTGCTGATCAGCTTCGGCATCATCCTCATTACCCGTCCCGTGGCCACGGCCATCCTCTTCCTGTTCATCTTGGCGGCTACCCTGGTGCTTTCGCTGATCTACCGGGGCCGTACCTTTTGCCGCTTCCTGTGCCCAGTGGGCGGTTTTTTGGGCACCTACTCCATGGCCGCCTGCAGTGAGCTGAGGCCGGTGGATACGGAGGTGTGCAAGAAGCACCGCGATAAATGCTGCCTGGTGGGGGGCGAAGGCGGCTGGGCTTGCCCCTGGGGCCGCTATACCGGCGGGCTCAAGCGCAACAACTACTGCGGCCTGTGCACCGAGTGCATCAAAAGCTGCCCCAAGGACAATGTGAGCATCTTCTTGCGCCCCTTTGGCTCGGACCTCAGGCTCAAGGGATATGACGAAGCATTCAACGTGTTGATCATGCTCATGGTGGCTTTTGTCTTCTCGGTGACCATGCTAGGGCCCTGGCTTTGGATCAAGCAGGCGGCCAACGTGACCGAGAGCCGCCACTTGGTGCCTTTCCTGCTCTACGTGGGGTCGGTGCTTTCGCTGGCGATGATTGTGTTTCCGGGGTTGTTGTTCGGGGCGTCCTGGCTAGGGCGGCGCTGGTCCGGCATCGACGTATCCTTCAAGGAAACTACCCTACGGCTGACCTATGTGTTCATCCCTCTGGGTATTTTTGCCTGGATCGCCTTTTCCCTGCCCCAGGTGATGATCAACTACAACTACGTACTGGCCGTGCTCAGCGACCCCCTGGGTCTGGGCTGGAACCTTCTGGGTACGGCCTACCTGCCCTTTGATCCCCTGTGGCCCCGCAGCATCCCCTACATCCAGGGCGTGCTGCTTTTGTCCGGCCTGTACCTGGGTCTCAGACGGGGCCTGGCAGCCCTGGGGCCGGCCGCCCCCACCCCGGCCGCCAGTCTCAAGGCCATGCTTCCCACCGCTCTGCTCACCCTGCTGGTGGTCAACGTCTTCCTGCGGCTGTACATGGCCTAGGGTTCGCCGGCCGATGAGGGGTTTGAGGCTGGTTTAGTTCTTCAGGCTGAGCGCGGTGCGGAAGCCCACCCAATCCAGGCCCTGCCAGGCTTCGCGGGCCTGGACCTTATCCCCCTTTTCCACGACCACGATGCGGCCGTCAGCCTCCCGGGCCCAGGAGCCCATGGGGCTGTCCAGCCCTCGGATGCCCAGCTTGTTGGGCGGGTAGTGGGTGACCGGATAGTAGGCCGGTTCCTTGGAGCCTTGAACGGAAGGGGCGTTGGCTTGGGGTTCGCCCTGCATGCCCGCGTGCATGGACTCCATCTGGGCGTCACCGGTGACGGGCACACTGGAGCCATGATCCGGGGCACCCCCTGCTGAACCGGCCGCCGCCAAGCTCAGCTCCGCCGGGGTGGGGAGGCGGCGGCCATAGTGCGCCGCGTATGCCGCCGCACCAAAGGCGGTGACCTTGACCACAGGGTGGGCGGCCAGGGCCGGATCCTTGATGCGGAAGCGGCCTTGGTCATACACGATGGGTTCCAGACCCTTTCGCACCTCGCCCAGATATAGCCAAGGCTTGTCCCCGCGCTTGACCACTCCCTGGGCCACTTTGGGGCTGCCGTTGGCCGCGTTGAGAAATTCCACGAACTGATGGTTGGTCACCTGGGTGACGCCCAGATAAAAAGCCGGCACCTTGGCTCCGTCCTGGGCCTGCCCCGTTGGTATCAGGCGCAAGCTGGCCTCGTCGTGCCCCTTGATTTGCTCGGCCGGTGGCCCTGTAAGGGGGGCCTGGGCGGTCTGCGCCGCCGGGGAGGCCGGGGGGGCCGTTTCCGGTTGCATGCCTTCGAAGTGGTACCAGACACCCCAGACCAGCACGGCGGCCAGCACAGCGGCGAGACTCAAGGACAAGGCCAGCCTACGCCGCCAGGGGCCTGGAATCGGAGCCATGCCGGGCAGGCTGTTCAGGGCCAGGCGCAGGTCGCCCACCGAGGCATAGCGCTCCTCGGACTCTTGGGCGGTGGCCTTGCGGATCACCCGGTCCAGGGCCTTTAAAAACGTAGTGTACGCCCTGGGCAAGGCGGCGGCCTGAAGGGGCTTCATGGTGTCCTTGTCAAAGGTGCCCACCGCGGCCTTGTAGAGCATCTTGCCCAGGGAGTAGATGTCGGCCCGGAAGCCCGCCTCAGCCAAATCCATGTACTGCTCCGGGGCCATGTAGGCCAGGGTGCCGATGACGTGGTGGCTGCGGGTCACCTGCTTCCACTGGCCGCCCCCCACCAGGCCGAAGTCGCTGAGCTTGGGCACCTCGCCGTCCAGCAGCACGTTGGAGGGCTTGAGGTCGCGATGCACGATGCCCTGGCCGTGCATGTGCTCCACCCCGTCAAGCACCGGCAGGAAATACTTGCTTATCCAGACCCGCAGCTGGTCCTCGTCGCCGGCCAGGCCCTGGGCAGGGATGGTGGCCGAGAGGGTGTCGCCCGGGATGTACTCCATTACGATGTAATCAATGATCTGTTCGCGGCCGTCGCACTCGATGGGGGCCTGCTCGTAGTCATAAACCTGAAGCACGTTGGGGTGCCGGGTGGCGGCCATGGCCAGCACCTCCCGCCGGAACCGCTCCATTTCGGCCGCGATCTCTTCCTGGTCGCCCTCGTAGGTGTCTATCAGCTCCTGGGAAACCACTTTGACCGCCACCTCCCGCTTCAACTTGGGCTGGCGGGCGCGGTAGACCTCGCCCTTCCCGCCGGTGGCGATATGCTCCAGTATTTCCCAGCGGTCGTTGAGTACCTGGCCGGATTGGAGCATGTGCTTTTTATGGTTGCTGATGGTGGTCATGAGACTGAGCCGCCATTTCCTAGTAAACTGATCATATGCCCAATGTAACACGCTGGGCTTAATAATTCGCTCGGGAGTGATTTTGCGTTTCTTCGCCCAAACCCACCGTGGCCTCAAACGCCCCACCAATCAGGATCGTTACCTTGCCCAGGAGCTGCCCAGCGGCCGGGTGCTGGCCGCGGTGGCCGACGGCATGGGGGGCATGGCCGGCGGGGAGGTGGCGGCCTCGATGGCGGTGGACCTGCTGGCCGAGGCCATGGACCCCTTGCCGGACGGCCATGCGGAGCTTGGGGCGGCTTTCGCGGCCATATGCCGTCGGGTCTACGCCAGGGCCCAAGCCGAATCGGAGCTGGAGGGCATGGGCACCACTCTGACCGCCATTCTGGCTGGACCGGATAGGGTGGACTGGGCCCACGTGGGCGACAGCCGCCTCTACCGCTGGAACGGGAGCAGCCTGGCCCAAGTCACCCGCGACAACACCGCCGCCGCCTTCATGCTGGAGGAGGGCATGATCGCCAGCGAGGAAGCGGCAAATCATCCCGCGCGTCACATGCTCTTTGACTGTGTGGGCTGCGGTGACTGCGAGCCCCACACCGGCAGCTTCCAGCCCGAGCTGGGCGAGCTGCTTCTGCTGACCAGCGACGGCCTGCACGGCAAGGTGGCTTCCGCTGACATGGAAAAGGTGCTTGGCTCGGGCCGGGATTTGGAGGAACTGGTGCAGGAATTGGTTGAACTCGCCCTGGCCGCCGGAGGAAGCGACAACATCACCGCTGTGTTGGTTCGTGCGTGATACTGGGCAAGGAATAAGTTTTGGCTGAAACCCAAACCAAGGAGTTGTCATATGCGCGTCTCTGAAACCAGGTTCATTGACCCTGTCTGCTTCATGAGCGTCAACCCCCAGGAGACGGACATCTACGCGGACTACAAGGGTGAGCATTACTTTTTTTGCGCAGAGGGCTGTAAGCAAAGGTTCTTGGCCGACCCTACGAAGTACATAAAGCCCAAGAGTTGGTGGGACCGTTGGTTGGAAAAGCATATCCAGGCCAACGAGGAGGAGTTCGGTCCCGAAGGGCCGGAGTGCCACACCAAAATCCTGGGCCCTCCGGGCAGCAAATGTAGCTAGCCTAGTCCAAAAAATGGCCAACACCTCTCGGAGGGGAAGCGGCAGCTCTTTTGTTGGCTTGGACTTCATAAGATGTCAGTGCCAAGAGACTAGCGCAGAGGAATTTCAATTACAAAGGTGGTCCCTTGGGAGTTGCTTGCCTGCAGCGATAACTCCCCCTCATGGGCATCTATTATTTTTTTTGCTATCGACAGGCCGAGACCTGTTCCGCCCTGTTTGGTGGTGACAAAAGGCGTGAACAATTGGGCTCGTTTATCCGGCGGAATGCCCGGACCTTGATCTCTAATCTCAATCAGAATGGTTTTATTTTGCGAGGTAGTGGTTACTTCGACGCTTCCACCTTCAGGAGAAGCTTCGAGGGCATTGTTGATTAAATTCAAGACCGCCTGCTGCATGCGGTTGGCGTCTAGAAGCGTCTTGGGCAATTCACGGTCCAGGTGAAGTCTTATCCGCTTGCTATTTTGTTGGGCTGCCTGAGAGACCTCCACTACCTCCATTATCAGGCCATTCAAATCAACCTCTTTTTCAATCAGCTGCAAAGGTTTTGCAAAGGCCAGCATGTCCTTGACCATGCTTTCCATGCGGGCGGCCTGGGCGATGGCTATATCCAGCTTTTGGGCTGATGGGTCTTGGTCGTCCATTTTTCGTCTGACCTGAGAGACAAAGCCGCCTACCGCCATTAGGGGAGATTTTAAGGTTCATCCGACTAAAGCGTACCGAGTTTGATGGATGGCTTTTATCTTGAGTTTGAAGAAGTCCATGTCCCTGAAGCCATATGCTTGCCGTTTCATGGTTTTGATCTTGTTGTTGGTCCCCT
>Ga0180016_100193_pt1 | contig 20391 bp, 17 predicted proteins | sample KR46_M_MetaG_FD_129673 | JGI IMG/M metagenome (GOLD analysis project Ga0180016, IMG submission 129673) | Groundwater microbial communities from the Olkiluoto Island deep subsurface site, Finland - KR46_M_MetaG | ecosystem: Environmental > Aquatic > Deep subsurface > Groundwater | place: Finland... | reverse complement strand
GCCTTGTACTCACCGAAATACTTGGTGATCGCAGCCGTCAACGACGTCTTGCCGTGGTCAACGTGACCGATCGTGCCGATGTTCACATGCGGCTTATTGCGCTCGAACTTACCCTTTGCCATCTTCGGCTCTCCATTCTCATTCAGCCCGTAGCGGGCAATTTACTGTTTCGGTCTCCGGGCCGGACCGGCGTCGTGGGACGCGGATCCGGCTGTCCGGCAAATTAAGCGTACTTCGCCTGAATCTCCTGGGAGACATTCGACGGCACGGGGGCGTAATGATCAAAGGTCATCGTGTACTGCGCACGGCCCTGGGACATGGAGCGCAGCGTATCGACGTATTTGAACATGTTGGCCAGCGGAACGTGGGCATCGATGACCACGGCGATCCCGCGCATTTCCTGGCCCTGGATCTGACCACGACGCGAGTTCAGGTCACCGATCACGTCACCGACGTAATCTTCCGGCGTTACCACTTCAACCGACATGATCGGCTCAAGCAACTGCGGGCCCATGAACTTCGAGTTTTCGCGGAAGCAGGCGCGTCCGGCGATTTCGAAGGCCAGCACGCTCGAGTCCACATCGTGGTAGGCGCCGTCGATCAGGGTAGCCTTGACACCGAGCATCGGGAAGCCGGCAAGCGGACCGGAATTCATCACGCTGTCGATGCCCTTCTGGACGCCCGGGATGTATTCCTTCGGCACCGAACCGCCGACGATCTTGGATTCGAAAACGAATTCCTCGGTCTCGGTGTTTGGCTCGAAGCGGATCTTGACGCGGGCGAACTGACCCGAACCACCCGACTGCTTCTTGTGGGTGTAGTCGGCTTCGTAGGCCTTTGTGATCGATTCACGGTAGGCAACCTGCGGCGCGCCGACATTGGCCTCGACCTTGAACTCGCGACGCATACGGTCGACGAGAATGTCGAGGTGCAATTCACCCATGCCTGCGATGATGGTCTGGCCGGATTCCTCATCGGTCTTGACGCGGAACGAAGGATCCTCGGCAGCCAGGCGGTTGAGCGCGAGGCCCATCTTCTCCTGGTCACCCTTGGTCTTCGGCTCGATCGCGATCTGAATCACCGGCTCGGGGAATTCCATGCGCTCAAGAATGACCGGCTTCAGCGGATCGCAAAGCGTGTCGCCCGTTGTGGTTTCCTTGAGGCCTGCGAGAGCCACGATGTCGCCTGCAAAGGCTTCTTCGATGTCTTCGCGGGAGTTCGAGTGCATCTGCAGCATACGGCCGACGCGCTCGCGCTTGTCCTTGACCGTGTTCATCACCGACGTACCCTTGTCGAGCTTGCCGGAATAGATGCGAGCAAAGGTCAGCGAACCGACGAACGGGTCGTTCATCACCTTGAAGGCCAGCATTGCAAGCGGGGCTTCGTCGGTCGCGGCGCGCGTAGTCGGCTCTTCGGTCTTGACGTCGATGCCTTCGATGGCGGGAACGTCGGCCGGGCTCGGCAGATACTCGATGACCGCATCGAGAAGCGGCTGGACACCCTTGTTCTTGAAGGCCGAGCCGCAGAACATCGGGAAGAACTGAACTGCAATGGTGCCCTTGCGGACGAGTGCGCGCAGTTCGTCATTGTCCGGCATCTGGCCTTCCAGATAACGCTCCATGGCGGCTTCTTCGGCTTCCACGGCGGTCTCGATGAGCAGCTCGCGGTATTCTGCGGCCTTCTCCTTGAGATCGTCCGGGATTTCGACGACGTCCCACTGGGCGCCCAGCGATTCATCGCGCCAGACGATGGCGTTCATCTCGATCAGATCGACAACGCCCTTGAATTCGGTTTCAGCGCCGATCGGCAACTGCATGACCACGGGGGTCGCACCAAGACGGGACTTGATCATCGACACGGAACGATAAAAATCGGCGCCGGTCTTGTCCATCTTGTTGCAGAAGATCATCCGCGGGACATTGTACTTGTCGGCCTGACGCCAGACAGTCTCGGTTTGCGGCTCGACACCTGCGTTGGCGTCGAGCAGCGCGATGGCGCCGTCGAGCACGCGCAGCGAACGCTCGACTTCAATGGTGAAGTCAACGTGGCCCGGGGTGTCGATGATGTTGAAACGGCACATCTTGCCGGTGCGGCCCTTCCAGAAGGTCGTGGTCGCAGCGGACGTGATCGTGATGCCGCGCTCCTGCTCCTGCTCCATCCAGTCCATGGTGGCAGCGCCGTCATGAACTTCGCCGATCTTGTGCGACTTACCTGTGTAGTAAAGCACACGCTCGGTGGTCGTGGTCTTGCCGGCGTCGATATGCGCCATGATACCGAAATTACGGTAGTCTTCGATTGCGTATTCGCGGGCCATCTTGAATGCCTTTCGAGAACGGTTCGTTGATTACCAGCGGTAATGCGAGAATGCACGGTTTGCGTCGGCCATCTTGTGGGTGTCTTCCCGCTTCTTGACAGCACTTCCGCGATTGTTGGCCGCATCCATGAGTTCACCCGAGAGGCGCTCGATCATGGTGGTTTCGTTGCGCTTGCGCGCAGCAGCGATCAACCAGCGAATGGCGAGAGCCTGACGGCGCTCCGGACGCACATCGACCGGCACCTGGTAGGTGGCGCCACCGACGCGACGCGAGCGCACTTCGAGGTGCGGCGCGACATTGTCGAGCGCCTGGTGGAACATGGCCACCGGCTCCGACTTGGAGCGCGTCTGAACCTGGTCAAGCGCGCCATAGACGATCTGCTCGGCAACTGATTTCTTGCCGTGCATCATAATGGCGTTCATGAACTTGGTGATGACCAGGTCGCCGAATTTCGGATCCGGGTTGATCTCACGCTTTTCTGCACTGTGACGTCGTGACATGCTTTTCGTCTTTCAACTGATGGGTCGAAATGACCAGCCGCATCATCGGATGCAGCCGGCCAACACAATTACTTCGGACGCTTGGCGCCGTATTTCGAGCGGCGCTGCTTGCGGTTCTTGACGCCCTGGGTGTCGAGAACGCCGCGGATGACGTGATAACGCACGCCGGGCAAATCCTTCACGCGGCCGCCGCGGATCATGACCACGGAGTGTTCCTGCAGGTTATGGCCCTCACCCGGGATATAACCGATCACTTCGTAGCCGTTGGTCAAACGGATCTTGGCAACCTTACGAAGAGCCGAGTTCGGCTTCTTCGGGGTTGTCGTATACACGCGGGTGCATACGCCGCGCTTCTGCGGATTCTGCTCCAGCGCGGGAACCTTGTTGCGCTTGACCGGCGCCTGGCGCGGCTTGCGGATCAGCTGGTTTACAGTTGGCATGTAACCATCCCTTTAGAATTCATGTTTCGCCCTCTCAGGCACCATGCTTGAGAACCATATGCGCAAAACAAGGGCCGGATCCGGTTTTGCCGGAAGGCCCATGAAAGCAGAGGACGCAATCGAATGCGTCATGCGTGCAGCATTGTCAGTTCACAGTGCAGTCAGAAACCTTGTTTGAGACAACTTTCAGGACGTGTCGTCCCGAAGAAAAGCGCCTCACATCGGTCTCGGTGGCCGGTAACTACTGATTTCCCCCCATGCCGTCAAGGCCATGGTTGAAATAATCGTTCCTGACACCGGTCATACGAGCGAGACCGGGAGATTTGAGACATATTGTTGCGTCACGCCTGACTTCCTGGGTGTTTAGTTGCCCTGCCCCTGGGGATCGATCCCCAGGGGCAAAAGCGCGTGGCCGGAAACACTCTTGTGCAGAGGCAACCGGGCGACTCAGCGGATACCGAAAGGAATCAGCCTCTTCGGACGAGCCCGATGATGAACAGCAGAATCACCGCGCCGATCGTGGCGTGAATGATCGATCCGACGATGCCGCCGCCAATCGAAACCCCGATCGCCGGCAGCACCAGGCCGGCAACAAACGCGCCGACAATGCCGACGATGATGTTGCCGATCAGCCCAAAGCCGAATCCTTTCATGATCACGCCCGCGAGCCAGCCCGCGATGGCGCCGATGAGAAGAAAAATCAGAAGACCCATAGGATCCATGGCACTACTCCCTCTGTCGTTACAGGCGGCATCGCTTCAATCAGGAGCGGGCCACCATCGCCAAAATTGGCGTTTCAGCCAAACATGGAACGGGCATGTCGGCAAGGCCGCCCACTGGCCGCCTCGCACTTTGGATGGAATAAACCCGGCGAACCGGACGCAGAGCTTCAGGAAGTACGGCAATCTGCAGGGAATTCGCGTTGCCTTCGCGCCTGCAACATGGGAGGAAGTCACTTCCCCTGCAGTGCTGAGCGTCCATCCGACTTTTCGCAGGACGCTGTAGGCCTGTAAGATCATGCATGCGCAGAAAGGATGGCCCATGGATTCCGACAATGACAATGTTCATGACAGCAGCGACGCTCCGGCCATCTTCATCATCATAGGCCAGACCAGCAGGCGCAAGGGCGGCGATATGAGCCCGGTCCATGTCATGCTGGCCGCCCCCGACGAGGACACAGCTGTTCGACTCTGCCTTGACGCCTTGTCATCGAAAGGGTTTGCCGAGGCGGATCTGGACCAGATCGGCCTGATGGACGGCGCGCCAGTTGAAGAGCCCCATGCCTCTGCCTATCAGGGCTCGCTCGAAGGCGAAGTCGCCGTCATTGCGTTTGACTGACCGGTCATGCGGGCAGCAGACCATACACTTCCGAATGTGGACCTGATCCTGTCGCCGCGATTGCGATTGTGTTCCTGGCGGGATGATCATCGCGAGCCGTTCTCCGGGATGCATGCAGACCCGGAAGTTATGGCGGATCTCGGCGGCCCGGCTACCCGCGAGCAAAGCGACGCCAAGTTCGACCGCTATGTTCAGGCCTACCGGGAGTACGGCACGTCACGCTGGGCGGTGGAAGACCTCGATGGTGTGTTTTTGGGGTATTGCGGAGTCATGCCACGAATGCCCGCCCCCGATCACCCCCTGGGGTTTCACCATGAAATTGGCTGGAGGTTCAAACGCGCGGCCTGGGGTCGCGGCTACGCTACTGAATGCGCCAAGGCCGCGCTTGAGCATGCCATCGCGCGGACCGGGCTGTCCGACATCATCGCCTACACAGGCCCGGACAATCTACGCTCGCAAGCGGTCATGAAGCGCCTGGCGCTTCGCCGGGACCCAACGAAGGACTTCAGCTTCGATCTCCCCGATGGGGCTATGTTTCCGGTTCTCGTCTGGTCTGTTGAGATCGAGCGCTATCAAAAATAGCATATCCAGCGACGGTTCCTCACCCAGGATCATAATCTCGCGCCGAGGTTCCATCAAACGCACGAACGCCGCTGCAGCACTTTGCTGCATTATACCCGCCTCAAAACGATACCGACTTGGGGCATCATGCAATCTGCAGGCGTTGCCGCACCGGAGCCCGTGATCACGCGCATCGGGATAGAGACAGGGCCGCCCGAAAACCGGGCGGCCCTTCTTCACGCGACATTGATTTTGCCTGCGCCGATCAGTTCTTGATCTCGCCGCTCGGCCGCGGGGTCGTGGCTGTTTCGGCGGGCAGGATCGGGTAAGTGATCTGCGGCACCTTGCCAGTCAGCGATTCAAGGAAGGCCACTATCAGGTCGGCTTCCTCGTGGTTGATTTCCTCGCCGAGCTGCGACACGCCCATGATGCCGACCGCCTGCTTGAGGTCCCAGACCTTGCCGGAGTGGAAATAGGGCGCGGTCACGGCCACGTTGCGCAATGGCGAGGCGCGGAAGACATAGGAATCATCGGCCGTCTTGGTGACTTCGAACCGTCCCTTGTCGTTCTCCGGCAGCACGTCAGCGCCGGGCTTTTCGATCAGGCCGAAGGGATAGTACCCCTCCCCGCCAAGGTTGATGCCGGCATGGCAAGCGGAACAGCCCTTGTCCATGAACAGCGCCAGACCCTGCTGCTGCTCCTCTGTCATTGCAGCATCATCGCCGTTGAGGAAAGCATCGAACGGCGCGGGCGTGATCAGCGTCGCCTCGAAGGCCTCGATCGCCTTGGCGAAATTGTCGAACGTGGTCGGATCCTCTTCGCCCGGGAAGGACGCGTTGAACCATGTCACGTAATCGGGCATCGACTTGAGAGTGGCGACAACCTGATCGGGCGTGTTGGCCATTTCGACACCGGCCTGCACCGGACCCTTTGCCTGCGCGGCAAGGTCTTCGGCCCGCCCGTCCCAGAACTGGGCGATGTTGAAGACGGCATTGAACACCGTCGGCGAGTTTCGCGGCCCCTTCTGCCAGCCGTGGCCGATCGATGTTTCGAGATTGTCATCGCCGCCGGTGCCGACATTGTGGCAGGAATTGCACGAGAAAACGCCCGACGCGGAAATGCGCGGATCGAAGAACAACGCCTTTCCAAGGTCGATCTTTTCAGGCGTAATCGGATTGTTTTGCACTGACGGCGTGGTCGACGGCAGCGGCTTGAAGAGCTCAAGAGCACTCTCGCGCAACTCCGCAGGCGTCGGATCAGCGGCAAAGGCTGAACCGGCCAGGAGCACCACGGCGATAGATGGTAAAATGTTTTTCATGATAACCTCCGTTCGGATTGAACGAAGGCAGATTAGAATCCTTCCAGACGACCTTATTGTTCCAAATCAAGTGAAACTTCAGTTTGATGTAGTTCGACACAAAAACGCCCGGAAAAACCGGGCGCTTTTTTCATCTGAACCAGAGGTGTGCGAACTTGTCGCAGCCTTATTCGGCCGGTGTCGGCTCTTCCTTGGACATGTCGGTCAGCATCGGGTTGGCGGTCTGCGCGCCCGATGTCTTGCGGCGTTCGTCCAGGATCAGATCGTCACGCGAAGTGGCGATGCGACGGATCAGCGTCATGGTGCCGCCGGTGCCTGCAGGCACCAGACGTCCGACGATGACGTTCTCCTTCAGGCCCTGCAGCGTGTCGACCTTGCCGGCAACCGCCGCTTCAGTCAGCACCTTCGTGGTCTCCTGGAACGAGGCCGCCGAGATGAAGGACGGCGTCTGCAGCGAAGCCTTGGTGATGCCGAGCAGAACCGGCACGCCATAGGCAGGCTTCTTGCCTTCCTCGACCAGACGGTCATTGGCGTTGTCGAGTTCGATCTGGTCGACATTGTCACCGACGATGTAGACGGAATCACCGGAGTCGGTGATCTCGACCTTCTGCAGCATCTGACGCACGATCACTTCGATGTGCTTGTCGTTGATCAGAACGCCCTGCAAGCGGTAGACTTCCTGGATCTCGTTGACGAGATAGGAGGCCAGCGCTTCCACGCCCTTGATCGCCAGGATGTCATGCGGCGCAGGGTTGCCATCGAGGATATAATCGCCCTTTTCGATGAAATCGCCATCCTGAAGGTGGAAAGGCTTCCCCTTCGGAATGAGATATTCGACAGGTTCGACACCATCTTCCGCCGGCTCGATCAGAATGCGGCGCTTGTTCTTGTAGTCGCGACCGAAGCGGATCGTGCCATCGACCTCTGCGATGATGGCGTGATCCTTCGGACGGCGAGCCTCGAACAGTTCGGCCACCCGCGGCAGACCGCCGGTGATGTCCTTGGTCTTGGCGCTTTCGAGCGGCACACGGGCGAGAACATCGCCCTGGCTTACCTTGGCGCCCGGTTCGACCGACAGGATCGCGTCAACCGAAAGCTGGAACCGGGCTTCACCACCGCGAGCCAGCTTGGCGATCTCGCCATCCTTGCCCTTGATGACGATTGCCGGCTTGAGATCGGTGCCGCGCGGCGTCGAACGCCAGTCGATGACCTGACGCTTGGTGATGCCGGTGGCTTCGTCGGTGGCTTCGAGAACCGAGATGCCGTCGACGACATCCTCGAATTCCACGGTGCCCTCGATTTCCGTCAGCATCGGGCGTGTGTACGGATCCCACTCGGCCAGACGCTGGCCGCGCTTGACCGCATCGCCGTCGTCGACAAAGATCTTGGAACCGTAGGCCACACGCTGCGACGAGCGCTCAGCGCCCTTCTCGTCCAGGATCTGGACGGCCATGCTGCGGCCCATGGCAATCAGATTGCCATCGGAATTGCGCAGCATGTTGCGGTTCTTGATGCGAACCGTGCCCTCGTAGGAGGCTTCCAGGAACGACTGGTCGACCACGGTGGCGGTGCCGCCAAGGTGGAAGGTACGCATGGTCAACTGCGTGCCCGGCTCACCGATCGACTGCGCGGCGATGACGCCGACAGCTTCACCGATGTTGACCGGCGTACCGCGCGCAAGGTCGCGGCCGTAGCAGGTACCGCAGATCCCGGTCTGGATATCGCAGGTGAGCGGCGAACGGATGCGGATTGACTGAATGCCCGCAGCCTCGATGTCGACCACTTGTGCTTCATCAATCATCGAGCCGGCCTTGACCATGAGGTCACCGGTGACGGGGTGATTGATGTCGTCCAGCGTGGTGCGGCCGAGAATACGCTGACCGATCGAAGCCACCACCTGGCCGGCGTCGACGATGGCGGTCATCGTCAGGCCTTCCTTGGTGCCGCAATCGACATGGGTGACGATGCAATCCTGCGCAACGTCCACCAGACGACGAGTCAGGTAACCCGAGTTCGCGGTCTTGAGCGCGGTGTCGGCAAGGCCCTTACGTGCGCCGTGAGTCGAGTTGAAGTACTCGTTCACGGTCAGGCCTTCCTTGAAGTTCGAGATGATCGGCGTCTCGATGATTTCACCCGAGGGCTTGGCCATCAGGCCGCGCATGCCGCCCAGCTGACGCATCTGGCTCGGAGAGCCGCGGGCGCCGGAGTGGGACATCATGTAGATCGAGTTCATCTGCTTCTGGCGACCGTTCTCATGGTACTCGACAGCCTTGATGCGCGCCATCATTTCGTCGGCGACCTTTTCGGTCGCCTTGCCCCAGGCGTCGACAACCTTGTTGTACTTTTCGCCCTGGGTGATGAGGCCTTCATTGTACTGCTGCTCGTATTCCTTCACCAGGCTGTCGGTGTCGCCGACGATCTTCGCCTTGGTGTCCGGAATGACCATGTCGTCCTTGCCGAACGAGATGCCGGCGCGGCAGGCATGGCTGAAGCCCAGCTGCATGATGCGGTCGCAGAAAATGACCGTGTCCTTCTGGCCGCAGTGGCGGTAGACGGTGTCGATCATCCGGGAGATGTTCTTCTTGGTCATCTCCTGGTTGCAGGTATCGAACGGCACATTGACGTTGCGCGGCAGAAGCTCGCCGATGATCATGCGGCCCGGCGTGGTTTCGAAGATCTTCGAAACGGGATTGCCTTCGGCGTCGACGGTCTTGAACCGGCCACGGATCTTGGTGTGCAGGGTGACGACCTTGCTTTCGAGCGCGTGGTGGAGTTCGCCCATGTCGGAGAACACCATGCCCTGCCCCGGCTCGTTCTCAGCCTGGATCGAGAGATAGTAGAGACCAAGCACCATGTCCTGCGACGGCACGATGATCGGCGCGCCGTTGGCAGGGTGCAGGATGTTGTTGGTCGACATCATCAGCACGCGGGCTTCAAGCTGGGCTTCCAGCGACAGCGGCACGTGAACCGCCATCTGGTCACCATCGAAGTCGGCGTTGAACGCGGTGCAGACCAGCGGGTGCAGCTGGATCGCCTTGCCTTCGACAAGGATCGGCTCGAACGCCTGGATGCCCAGACGGTGCAGCGTCGGCGCGCGGTTCAGGAGCACCGGATGCTCGCGGATGACCTCATCGAGGATATCCCAGACTTCCGGCTTTTCCTTCTCGACCAGCTTCTTGGCCTGCTTGACGGTGGACGAATAGCCCTTGGCGTCAAGACGCGCATAGATGAACGGCTTGAACAGCTCGAGCGCCATCTTCTTGGGCAGGCCGCACTGGTGCAACTTGAGTTCCGGACCGGTCACGATGACCGAACGACCGGAATAGTCGACGCGCTTGCCGAGCAGGTTCTGCCGGAAACGGCCCTGCTTGCCCTTGAGCATGTCGGAGAGCGACTTCAGCGGACGCTTGTTGGCGCCGGTGATGGTGCGGCCGCGGCGGCCATTGTCGAACAGCGCGTCAACGGCTTCCTGCAGCATCCGCTTTTCGTTGCGGATGATGATGCCGGGCGCGCGCAGTTCGATCAGGCGCTTGAGACGGTTGTTGCGGTTGATGACGCGACGATAGAGGTCGTTGAGGTCGGACGTGGCGAAACGGCCGCCGTCCAGCGGCACCAGCGGACGCAGGTCCGGCGGGATCACCGGAACGATCTTCATGATCATCCATTCCGGACGGTTGCCCGAATCCATGAAGCTCTCGACGATCTTGAGGCGCTTCATCAGCTTCTTGGACTTGAGTTCCGACGTCGTGCTGGCCAGTTCGGTGCGCAGTTCGCCGCCGATCCGCTCCAGATCCATGGATGCCAGAAGCTCGTAGATCGCTTCGGCGCCGATCATGGCGGTGAAGGAATCCTCGCCGAACTCATCGACGGCGATCATGTAGTCTTCCTCAGAGAGCAGCGAATGCTCCTTGAGCGACGTCAGGCCTGGTTCGGTGACGATGTAGTTCTCGAAATACAGGACGCGCTCGATATCCTTGAGCGTCATGTCCAGCAGCGTACCGATGCGCGACGGCAGCGACTTCAGGAACCAGATGTGGGCAACGGGGGCGGCGAGCTCGATATGGCCCATGCGTTCGCGGCGCACGCGGCTCAGCGTGACCTCGACGCCGCATTTTTCGCAGATGACGCCCTTGTACTTCATGCGCTTGTACTTGCCGCACAGGCACTCGTAATCCTTGATCGGACCAAAGATCCGGGCGCAGAACAGACCGTCGCGCTCCGGCTTGAAGGTCCGGTAATTGATCGTCTCCGGCTTTTTGATTTCGCCGAAGGACCAGGAAAGAATCTTCTCGGGGCTGGCGATCGAAATCCGGATGGAATCGAACGTCTGCGCCGGAACGGCGTTGTTGAAAAGATTCATGACCTCATGGTTCATGCCTGTCTCCTTTTGGGGCTGTTCGCCCCTGGCTTGCGACGGCGCCGGCGGACACCCGGCAACAGGCCATCGCCTGAAATTCATTTTTGACCGCGTCTGGCGCGGAGATCATCTCCGGCCCGCATCGCGCGGGACGGAAGACGGCGCGAGGGAGCTGGCCCCTCGCGCCTTCCAGGCTTTATTCAGCCGCGTCGGGCAGTTCATCCCGCTCGGCGATCCCGTCGATCTTGTTGGATTCCAACTCGACATTGAGACCGAGCGACCGCATTTCCTTGACCAGAACGTTGAAGCTCTCGGGAATGCCTGCCTCGAAGGTGTCGTCGCCACGCACGATGGCCTCGTAGACCTTGGTGCGGCCGGCCACGTCGTCCGACTTGACGGTGAGCATTTCCTGCAGGGTGTAGGCGGCGCCGTACGCTTCGAGCGCCCAGACCTCCATTTCCCCGAAACGCTGTCCGCCGAACTGCGCCTTGCCGCCCAGCGGCTGCTGGGTCACGAGCGAGTATGGACCGATCGACCGGGCGTGGATCTTGTCGTCGACCAGGTGGTTGAGCTTGAGCATGTAGATGTAGCCCACGGTCACCGGACGGTCAAAGGTCTCACCGGTACGCCCGTCATAGAGCGTAGACTGGCCCGACACATCAAGACCGGCCTGCGCCAGCATGATGTTGATGTCGGCCTCGACAGCCCCGTCGAAAACCGGCGTGGCGATCGACACGCCGCGGCGGGTCTGTTCGGCCAGTCGGACGATCGACGGATCGTCATAATCCTTGATCGGTTCGCCCTTGGGTCCCGTTCCAATGACGCTGTCGATGGTGTCGCGCAGCGGCTGGATGTCGGCGCCCGCATTGTAGGCGTCAAGCATCGCCCCGATCTTCTTGCCCATTCCCGAGCAGGCCCAGCCGAGGTGGGTTTCGAGGATCTGTCCGACGTTCATGCGCGACGGCACGCCCAGCGGGTTGAGCACGATGTCGACATGGGTTCCGTCTTCCAGGAACGGCATGTCCTCGCAAGGCAGGATGCGGGAGACCACACCCTTGTTGCCGTGACGGCCGGCCATCTTGTCGCCCGGCTGGATCTTGCGCTTCACGGCGACAAAGACCTTGACCATCTTCATGACGCCTGGCGGCAGTTCGTCGCCGCGCTGGACCTTTTCGACCTTGTCCATGAAGCGGCTCTCGAGCAACTTCTTGGAGTCGTCGTACTGGCCACGCAGCGCTTCGATTTCGCCCTGCAGCTTTTCGTCCTCGACAGCGAATGTCCACCACTGCGAGCGGGGATAGTCGCCAATGTTGTCGGCGTTGACTTCCGAGCCCTTCTTGAAGCCCTTCGGTCCGGCAATCGCCACCTTGCCCGCCAGCATGTCCGACAGACGGCCATAGACGTTGCGGTCGAGAATGGCCTGCTCGTCGTCGCGGTCCTTGGCCAGGCGCTCGATTTCCTCGCGCTCGATCGCCATGGCGCGCTCGTCCTTTTCAACGCCGTGGCGGTTGAAAACGCGAACTTCAACGATGGTGCCGTAGGTACCGGGCGGCATCCGCATGGAGGTGTCGCGGACGTCGGAGGCCTTTTCGCCGAAGATGGCGCGCAGAAGCTTTTCTTCCGGCGTCATCGGGCTTTCGCCCTTCGGCGTGATCTTGCCGACGAGAATGTCGCCCGGAGCCACTTCGGCGCCGATATAGACAATGCCCGCCTCATCGAGGTTCCTCAGCGCCTCTTCCGAAACGTTGGGGATGTCGCGGGTGATTTCTTCCGGCCCGAGCTTGGTGTCGCGCGCCATCACCTCGAACTCGTCGATGTGGATGGAGGTGAACACGTCGTCGGAGACGATGCGCTCGGACAGAAGGATCGAGTCCTCGTAGTTGTAGCCGTTCCAGGGCATGAACGCGACGAGCACGTTGCGGCCGAGCGCCAGATCACCGAGATCGGTCGACGGACCGTCGGCAATGATGTCGCCCTTGTTCAGCACGTCGCCCACGGTCACCAGCGGACGCTGGTTGATGCAGGTGTTCTGGTTGGAGCGCTGGAACTTCTGCAGCCGGTAGATATCGACGCCCGAGCGCGAGGCTTCCATGTCCTCGGTTGCGCGGATGACGATACGGGTCGCGTCGACCTGGTCGACCACACCGCCGCGACGGGCTGCGATGGCCGCACCCGAGTCACGGGCCACGATCGGCTCCATGCCGGTGCCGACGAACGGCGCCTCGGCACGAACCAGCGGAACCGCCTGACGCTGCATGTTCGATCCCATCAACGCACGGTTGGCGTCGTCGTTCTCGAGGAACGGGATCAGGGCGGCAGCCACCGACACCAGCTGGCGCGGCGAGACGTCCATCAGGTCGATGTTTTCGCGCGGGGTGATCATCACGTCGCCGGAGTGGCGGCAGACGACGAACTCGTCGACCAGATGCCCCTCGTCGCTGATCTCGGCATTGGCCTGGGCGACAAAGTACTTCGCCTCTTCCATCGCCGACAGATAGACCACTTCCTTGGTGACCTTGCCGTCCTTGATCTTGCGATACGGGCTTTCGATGAAGCCGTACTTGTTGACGCGCGCGAATGTGGCGAGCGAGTTGATCAGACCGATGTTCGGGCCTTCCGGCGTCTCGATCGGGCAGATACGGCCGTAATGGGTCGGGTGCACGTCGCGGACTTCGAAGCCGGCGCGCTCACGGGTCAGACCACCGGGTCCAAGTGCCGAAAGGCGGCGCTTGTGGGTGATCTCCGACAGCGGATTGACCTGGTCCATGAACTGCGACAGCTGCGAGGAGCCGAAGAATTCACGCACCGCGGCGGCAGCCGGCTTGGCGTTGATCAGATCCTGCGGCATCACCGTATCGATCTCGATCGACGACATGCGCTCCTTGATGGCGCGTTCCATGCGCAACAGGCCGAGACGGTACTGGTTTTCCATCAGCTCGCCGACCGAGCGCACCCGGCGGTTGCCGAGGTTGTCGATGTCGTCGATCTCGCCCTTGCCGTCGCGAAGCGCGACGAGCGTGCGGACCACGGCGATGATGTCATCCTTGCGCAGCACGCGCACGGTGTCTTCGGCGTCCAGATCAAGACGCATGTTCATCTTGACCCGGCCGACGGCCGACAGGTCGTAGCGTTCGGAATCAAAGAACAGCGAGTTGAACATGGCTTCGGCCGAATCGATGGTCGGCGGCTCGCCCGGGCGCATCACGCGGTAGATGTCGAACAGCGCTTCCTGACGGGAGGTGTTCTTGTCAGCGGCAAGCGTGTTGCGGATATAGGCGCCGATATTGATATGGTCGATGTCGAGCACCTTGATATCGTCGTATCCGGCCTCGATCAGATCGATCAGATTTCCCTTGCGCTCGCCGGACTTGGCGTCGACGGAGAATTCAAGCTCATCGCCGGCCTCGAGATAGACTTCGCCGGTCTCGGGATTGACGATGTCCTCGGCAAGAAACGAGCCGATCAGATCCTCGTCGGTCGCCTTGATCGACTTGACGCCCTTTTCGGTCAGCGCCTTGAGCAGACGCGGGGTCAGCTTCTTGCCGGCTTCGACGACCACTTCGCCGGTGTCGGCGTCGATCATATCGACCATGGCCTTCTGGCCCTTGAGGGTTTCGGGCTGGAACGGAATCCGCCAGCCTTCGCCGTCGCGGGCATAGATCGAATGGGTGTAGAAGGTCGACAGGATCTCCTCGGCATCCATGCCAAGCGCCATCAGCAGCGACGACGCCGGGATCTTGCGGCGACGGTCGATGCGTGCGTGGACGATGTCCTTGGCGTCAAACTCGATGTCGAGCCAGGAACCGCGGTAAGGGATGACGCGGGCAGCGAACAAAAGCTTGCCCGACGAATGGCTCTTGCCCTTGTCGTGGTCGAAGAACACGCCCGGCGAACGGTGCATCTGCGAGACGATGACGCGCTCGGTGCCGTTGACGATGAAGGTGCCGTTGTCGGTCATGAGCGGCATGTCGCCCATGTAGACGTTCTGCTCCTTGATGTCCTTGATCGACTTCGCGCCCGTATCTTCGTCGATATCGAACACGATCAGGCGCAGCGTCACTTTCAGCGGCGCGGAATAGGTCAGATCGCGCTGACGGCATTCCTCAACGTCGAACTTCGGGTGTTCGAATTCGTAGGACACGAATTCCAGCATTGCGCTGCCGGAAAAATCGGAAATCGGGAATACCGATTTGAAAACTGCCTGCAGTCCTTCGTCCGAACGGCCGCCAACGGGCTCGTCCACCATCAGGAACTGGTCGTAGGATGCCTTTTGAACCTCGATGAGGTTCGGCATCTCCGCCACTTCCGGGATTTTACCGAAAAACTTGCGTACGCGCCTGCGACCGTTGAAGGAAAGGGTCTGAGCCATCGTCGCTCCTTGTAATGTGCATCCGGGCCTGCAACAGACGAACGCCGCTGGCCAAGCGACTCCGTCATAGAAATGAATTCGTTCAATCTCGTCTCATGTCCCAGAACGGCGCGGCCGGAGTGCCTTGCGGTCTGGTTCGAGACCATCCTTTTGAAGAACCCATTACCCAAAAGCCGTTTTCGGGCTTTTGGGTAATCCGTTCATCGACAGTCGCATCCGGGGGACGGAAACCCCGCCCCCGGATGCAATTGTTCGTCTTACTTGACGTCGACCTTGGCGCCGGCGTCTTCAAGCTTCTTCTTGATGTCTTCAGCTTCGCCCTTCGACACGCCTTCCTTGACGGCCTTCGGAGCAGCTTCGACCAGATCCTTGGCTTCCTTGAGGCCGAGACCGGTGATGGCGCGGACTTCCTTGATGACGTTGATCTTGTTGGCGCCGATATCGGCCAGGATCACGTCAAATTCAGTCTTTTCTTCAGCGGCTTCAGCAGGAGCAGCAGCACCGCCGGCGGCAGCAACAGCCACCGGAGCAGCGGCGGAGACGCCCCACTTTTCTTCAAGCATCTTGGACAGCTCGGAGGCTTCCAGGACGGTCAGGTTGGAAAGGTCTTCCACGATTTTGGCGAGATCAGCCATTTTCTTACTTCCTTGTATACGGTTCGAACCGGTGTTGATCTAATTCACAGCGAAGTTCCGCCTTATGCGGCTTCGTCCTTCAGGGCGTAGGCGCCAATGACGCGTGCAACCGCACCTGCTGGTGCGTTGACGATCTGGGCGATGCGCGTTGCCGGCGTCTGAATCATGCCGACCAGTTTCGCGCGCAGCTCGTCCAGCGACGGCATCGTGGCAAGAGCCTTGATTCCATCGGCGTCGAGTGTTGCCGACCCCATCGCGCCACCAAGGATGATCAGCTTGTCGCTGACCTTGGTGAACTCGACGGCGATCTTTGGAGCGGTCACCGGATCATCGCAATATGCGATGAGCGTCTGACCCGTGAAGAGATCTGAGATCCCTTCCGACTCCGTGCCCTGAAGAGCGATCTTGGCAAGGCGGTTCTTCGCGACCTTGACGGTGCCTCCGGCTGTGCGCATGCGCGACCTGAGGTCGTTCATTTGCGCAACCGTCAGACCGGCGTAGTGGGCCACGACAACCGAACCGGCGTTGGTGAAAACACCGTTCAGTTCCGCGACGAATTCGCGTTTTTCCGCTCTATCCACTGCGTTTCTCCAGTTGGCGGGTGATGCATGCACCACCTGCCGGGTTTGCCTTTGCCGCCAGGGATTCCGTAAGAACCCACAAGCGACGCTTGAGGATCCTGTCCCCTCGCGCCGAAACCGGGAACCGGCAGCGGCACAAGGCAAGCGAGGTTCGAACCGTTGGAGCTCACACTCCTGAAAACGGAACTTACCCGTCTCATGCAGGTCATAGAATTAAGGCAGGCCTGTAACAGCTCGCCACCTGCAGTCTCGGACAGGGAGCCCGGAACTTTCGCTCCGGACCTTTCCGGCCCAAAGGCCGAAAACTGAAGAAAACCGGATACTTGATCCGGTTTTCAGAACTTAAAAATCAGGCGACGCTGAGCGACGACGGATCAATCTTGACGCCCGGGCCCATGGTCGAGGAAATCGCCACGCGCTTGACGTAGTTGCCCTTCGCGCCTGTCGGCTTGGCCTTGATGACCGCATCGGCGAACGCCCGGATGTTCTCCTGGATCTGTTCGGCGCCGAACGAGGCCTTGCCGATACCGGCGTGGACGATGCCAGCCTTTTCGACACGGAACTCGACCGCCCCGCCCTTGGAGGCCTTCACAGCGCCAGCCACATCGGTGGTCACAGTGCCAACCTTGGGGTTGGGCATCATGCCGCGCGGGCCGAGCACCTTGCCCAGACGGCCGACGAGCGGCATCATATCGGGGGTTGCGATGCAGCGGTCGAACTCGATGGTGCCTGCCTGAACGATATCGACAAGGTCTTCGGCGCCGACGATATCGGCACCAGCGGCACGGGCTTCGTCAGCCTTGTCGCCACGGGCGAAGACAGCGACGCGGACGGTGCGTCCGGTGCCGTTGGGCAGGTTGACGACGCCGCGGACCATCTGGTCGGCGTGGCGCGGGTCGACGCCGAGATTCATCGAGACTTCAATGGTCTCGTCGAACTTGGCGACGGCGCGTTCCTTGATCATGGCGACAGCTTCACCGAGCAGGTAGAGCTTGTTGCGGTCAACGCCTTCGTTGATCTTCTGTATGCGCTTTGCAATCTTTGCCATGGTCTTATCCCGTCACTTCCAGGCCCATGGAGCGGGCGGAGCCCTCGACCATGGCCATCGCGCCTTCGATGTCGGCGGCGTTGAGATCCTTCATCTTTGCTTCAGCGATCGTGCGGACCTGGTCGCGCGTGATCGATCCGGCAACTTCCTTGCCCGGCGTCTTGGAGCCGGACGTCAGCTTGGCTTCCTTCTTGAGGAAGTAGCTCACGGGGGGCTTCTTCATCATGAAGGTGAAGGACTTGTCCTGGTAGTAGGTGATGACGACCGGAATCGGCATACCCTTTTCCATTTCCTGCGTGGCGGCGTTGAACGCCTTGCAGAATTCCATGATATTGATGCCTCGCTGACCAAGTGCGGGACCGATCGGGGGCGACGGAGTCGCCGATGCGGCCTTCACCTGCAGCTTGAGCTGGCCTGCAACTTTCTTAGCCATTGTCTCTCTGCCTCTCTTTACAACAGCGCCTCAGCGCCGTTTCATGCCGGAAAAACCGGCGGCTGCGGTTGCGTGGTTCGGTCTGACAGGCCGGCTTCAGCCTGCTCGCCTCCCACGCGGGTTACATTGCCAACTGTCCGGCAATGCAAAACCCGTCCACACCTTCGTCACGAAAGCGCGGGTCGGGTAAATTCTTGTCAGACCTTCTCGACCTGACCATATTCGAGTTCAACCGGCGTGGCCCGGCCAAAGATCGACACCTCGACCTTGAGGCGCGACCGTTCTTCGTCGACTTCCTGCACGGTTCCGTTGAACGATGCGAAGGGGCCGTCGGACACCCGCACCTGCTCTCCGATCTCGAAGGCGATCGAGGGTTTGGGCCGCTCGACACCTTCCTGAACCTGCATCAGGATGCGCTCAGCCTCGGAATCCGGAATCGGAACAGGCTTGGAATCGCTGCCGAGGAACCCGGTAACCTTCGGTGTGTTCTTGATCAGGTGGAACGCCTCGTCGGTCAGATCGGCGCGCACCATCACATAGCCCGGAAAGAACTTGCGCTCGGCGTCGACCTTGCGGCCGCGACGCACTTCGACAACCTTTTCGACGGGCACCAGGATCTTCTCGAAGAGATGGCTCAAGCCCTTCTGGCGCGCCTGCTCCTCGATCGAATCGGCAACCTTCTTTTCGAAATTCGAATAGGCGTGGACGATGTACCAGCGTGCAGTCATTGTTTTCCCCGCCTCAAGCGCCGGCATTCAGGATGAGCGAGATCGCCCAGCCCAATGCCTGGTCGGCTGCAAAAAAGAAAATGGAGGCCAAGAGCACCATGACGAGAACCATGACCGTGGAGATCGAGGTTTCGCGGCGCGACGGCCACTTCACTTTCGCAGTTTCAGCTCGAACCTGCTGGAGGAACGTAAAAGGATTTGTTTTTGCCATTGTCTGTCCACGCTTATACGGCGCGTAAGGCCGGTATCCCAGCCCCACACACCGCGTGTCTGTTAACGTCTACATAAAGCCCGATTCTCGAAATCACAAGAGGGACCGTGCTTATTAATCGAAATATCGACCATCTGGCCCGAAGTTTGCCCTCGGCCCATCCGGTTTACATCCGCCATGGTATCGCCAAAGCCGGAACGTCCGGCTGGCAGGGGCAGCAGGACTCGAACCTGCGACCTACGGTTTTGGAGACCGTCGCTCTACCAACTGAGCTATACCCCTAGGCTGGTGGCGGACCTGATAGCGTCAAATGCACGGGGAATGCAACAAAGAAGTGACGGCAAAATCCGCGCCACCGCCATTTTCTGCATATGGAGGCCGCCAGGTGCTTCGCAAGGCTGCTCCAGAGCTGCCTCCTCTGCGCAACCGGCGGCTTCACAGCTTACCGAATCTGCGCCCATCGCTGGCCCAGATCAGACGGCCCGGAACCCGCCCCTCAAGCCAATTGTTCACACGGCCCCAAGCAGCGTGTCGATATCGGCGCCGGCGATGGCGTCCACATTGCGCTCGATCCTGTCCACGTCCCAGTCCCACCAGGCAATGTCCAGGAGCCGTGCGATGACCTCCGAGGTAAAGCGCATGCGGATGATGCGTGCAGGATTGCCGGCCACGATCGCGTAGTCGGGCACGTCGGACGTCACCACCGCCCTTGCGGCAATGATGGCGCCATTGCCGATCCGCACGCCCGGCATCACCACCGATTCGAAGCCAAGCCAAACATCATGGCCGATCACCGTGTCGCACTGGTTGCCGATTTCGGAACCATAGCTTCCGATCAGGGCCTGGTTGAAGACCGCAAATGGAAAGGTCGAAAAGCCGTTCATGGCGTGATTGGCCGAACTCGTGATGATGCGGGTCCCGCTCGCGATCTGGCAGAACCTGCCGATCGTCAGCCGTTCCGGAGCTCCGGGATAGAGATAGGGCGCGAGTTCAGCCGCATAGTCGGCGGGCGTCGAAAATCCCGAATAATAGCTGAAATCGCCCACGGTGATGTTGGGGTGGTCGATCACCTGGTTGAGATGAACCGTGCCCAGATGCGGCGTGCCGCCGGCCAGGATGATGGGATGGCGCAAGCGCGCATCGAGAAATGGATGTGCCATGGATCTGCTCTTTCGATCTGGATTGAAATTTTCCGATTTTCAGAACAGGGACTTGTTCACCGCCGCCTCCATTGGATTTGCAAACCGACAGATAAATCATTTTCCCGGTTTTTCAACCGGGTCAGCGCCACTGTGCGATCCCGCTGCGCCACCTCCGTCTTTGCTTTGCCCGGCAACGCAAAGTCGGGCTCCAAACGAAAACGCGGGCCCGAAGACCCGCGTTTTGCATTTTAATAATATGCGGCGGCAGCTTGCGCCCGCCGCAGGCCATCGATTACTCGATGATCGAAGCGACGATGCCGGCGCCGACGGTGCGGCCGCCTTCGCGGATGGCGAAGCGCAGCTTTTCTTCCATCGCGATCGGCACGATCAGCGACACTTCAGCCGAGATGTTGTC
>Ga0180016_100191_pt1 | contig 20528 bp, 15 predicted proteins | sample KR46_M_MetaG_FD_129673 | JGI IMG/M metagenome (GOLD analysis project Ga0180016, IMG submission 129673) | Groundwater microbial communities from the Olkiluoto Island deep subsurface site, Finland - KR46_M_MetaG | ecosystem: Environmental > Aquatic > Deep subsurface > Groundwater | place: Finland... | reverse complement strand
GCTCCGTCCTTGTCCACCCGCTCGCCCCAGAGCAGCTCCCCGCCCAACAGCCACCAGCTGGTGGGCTGCCAGATCAGGTTTACGCAGGAGTATTGGCTGGAGTGGTAGGAGTCGTAGGGCTGGTTGTCGGCGTTGTCCACCCGGAGCCCGCCGTAGAGGATGACCGAGCTGAGGGCCTCGGTCCATTTGTGCTCGTAGGCCAGGTAATAGCCCCAGACCGGCAGGACCTCCAAGCTGTTGTTGGTGGAGTCGTAAAAGGCGTCGGGCGGGGAGTCGTTGATGGTGGAGCCCATGCCCTGGCCGTAGGCGATGGAGAAGGTCAGGTTGTCCCCCGGGTGCAGGAAGGGTAGGCCCAGGTTGCCGTTGGCCAAAAGGCCCCAGCCCACCGCGTTCTCGGTGGGGCCGTTGTTCTGGCTGGCCCTGAGATCGCGCACTATGGCCGATCCCTGGAACTTCAGCGGACCGGCCAGCCACTCCAGGGAAACCACCCCGTCGGGCCAGGCGCTGAGCACGTCCGCGCCCTGAATTTCGTGGTCGCCCGGAGACTCGATGCCCAGTTTCAGAGTGAGCCCTTCATTGAGCGCCCGGCTCCAGCGGACCTGGGGCAGGCGCTGACCCACCTCGGCGCTGGGCCCCTCGTAGTCCAGGATATTGGGCCAGGCGTTGGTGTACCAGATGGTGGACCAGGCCTGACCGGCCAGCAGGTCGCCGCCCAAAACGAATTTGGTCAGTTCGCCGTAGGCCTCGCGCAGCCTGATGTCCGGGCTGGTGGTCTGGGAGTTGGCGAAGAAGTCCATGGACAGGTAGGTCCTCAGCAGCCCTTGCTCCACCGGGGTCCGGGTCTCGAACCAAAGCTGGGTGGCCTTGACGCTGAAGTTGGTCTGGCCGTCCGAGCCCTGGGTCTTGGTGGCTCCCCTGGTGACGATGTTGGCGGTGACGAAGTCGCCCGGCGTGGTGATGGCCCCGCTGTCGTGGATCACGTCCAACTGGGCGAAGCCGCCCAGGGCGAAGCGGGTCTTGGTGCCCTGCACCGCGAAGGAACCCTCCCAGTCGTTGGGAGGCTCCTTGGCGGCCGGTTTGGCCGCGGCGGCCGTTTGCGGCTCCTTGACGGCGGCGGGTTTAGCCCCCGCCTTCACCAGGCCGCCCACCTGCTCCTGCAGCGACTGAAGCATTTGGCGCTGATGCTCCAACTGTTTTTGCTGCGCCTCCAATTGGCGCTGTTGCAGCTCGATGACTTTTTGCAGCTGCTTCACCTGGTCGGCGTAGTCCGGCGCGGCGGCCTTGCCGCCTTGCTGGGCCAGGGCGCTGGGCGCTCCGCCCCACAACATTCCCCCAAGGGCCATGAGCCCCAAAAACAACAGCGCCCGGGACAAAGGCTTCCGCCCGGCGAAAAACCGTGTCTTCTTGAGCATCACACCCAACCTCTTTCAACTTTGACTGCCATTGGTTTCCCCCACCTCTTTCATGAAGCCTACGAGGGCGGATGTCCTTGCCCCGGCCCCGGCGCGTCTCCCTGGCCGCGCATACAGTAGGCCATTTTTGGCCGGGCCGATCAATACCGGATTTCCCCGGAAAGGTGGCGGCCTTTGACCCGTCCCGGTGAAAAGGTGTTTTTGAGCCGCCTTTCATCGACTAGGCCGGGGCCGATGTATTACAATCGGGCTCGATTTTATCTTGATCCCGGCGCTGAGATGTGAGGCGGCGGGCAACATTTTGTAGAAGCATGGGGTGTTTTAGATGAGCAAAGAGGCTGGCATGCAGGGCGTTGGAGCAGAGGCGATTCCCGTGGCGGTGATCGGGGCGGGCATCATGGGGCACGGCATAGCCCAAATATTCGGTTTGGCCGGGCACCCGGTCAGGCTCTACGATCCCATTGCCGAGGTCTTGGCCGTGGCCAAGGACCGGGTGCGCGGCAGCCTGGACAGCTTCCTGCAAGTGGGAATGGTGAGCGAGGCCGACGCCGCCCGCTGCCTGGACAACATCACCACTGAACCGGATCTGGCCGCCGCCTGCCGAGGCGTGGGCCTGGTGGTGGAGGCCGCCCCCGAGAAGATGGACCTCAAGCGGGAGTTGTTCGCCCAGATCGAGCCCTTGGTGGAGCGCGACGCCATCCTGGCCACCAACACCTCGGCCCTGGCCATCAGCGAGGTGGCCCGGGACCTGTCCCACCCGGAACGCTTCGTGGGCACCCACTTCTGGAACCCGCCCCAGGTCATCCCCTGCGTGGAGGTGATCCCCGGCGATCGCACCGATCCCCAGGTCTGCGACCGGATAGTGGCTTTGCTCCAAGGCGCGGGCAAGGTGCCGGTGCGCCTGAAGCACGATATCCCCGGCTTTTTGGGCAACCGCCTGCAACACGCCCTGCAACGCGAGGCCCTGGCCCTGGTGGAGCAGGGGGTGGCCGAGCCCGAGGACGTGGACCGCGTGGTGCGCCATGGCTTCGGCCTGCGCATGGCCCTGATGGGCCCCCTGGAGCGGGCCGACTTCGCCGGGCTGGAAACCACCCTGGCGGTGCAGCGCTACCTGCTGCCCCTGCTGGAAAAGCGCATCGAGGGCTCGCCCTCGTTGGTGGCCCAGGTGGAGCAGGGCCGGCACGGGGTGAAGTCCGGCGGCGGCTTCTACGAATGGCCCCCGGAAAAGGCGGCCAAGCGCCAGACCCAGCGGGACCGGGCCCTGCTGGAGATCATCAAGCTGACCCGGGATATGTAGAGGCTGGCCGCGCGGGTCAGTCGCGCACCGATTTTTTCAGCTCGACGCCCAGGCGGTTCATACGGTTGTAGACCGTGGCCCGGCTCACCCCCAACAGCTTGGCCGCCTTGGTCTGATTGCCCCCGGCGGCCCTGAGGGCCTCGGCCAGCTTCCGGCGCTGGCTTTCGTCCTCCGGGGTGTCCCGGCGGCTGCGCGCCTCCGGGGCGGGGCTGCCCACCGGCGCGGCCGGGGCCTGGCGGGAGGCCCGGCTGTCCAGTTGGGGCGGCAGCTGGCCCGGCTCGATGAGCCCGTGGTCGGCCAGGACAAAGGCGTATTCCAGACAGGTGCGCAGCTCGCGCACGTTGCCCGGCCAGTGATAGGCGGTGAAACGCTCCATGACTTGGCGCGACACCCCGGATATCTCCTTGGAGGTGCGCCGCCGCAGGCGGGCCAGGAAGTGCTCCACCAGGGCGGGGATGTCCTCCTTGCGCTGGCGCAGGGGCGGCAAGTGGATGGGGATCACGTTGAGGCGGAAGTAGAGGTCCTCGCGGAACTGCCCCGCCTGGAGCATGGCCCCCAGGTCCCGGTTGGTGGCGGCGATGAAGCGCACGTCCACGAACAGGGTGCGCTGGTCGCCCACCCGCTCGAAGTGCTTCTCTTCCAGCACCCGTAGCAGCTTCACCTGGGAGCTGACCGGCAGCTCGCCGATCTCGTCCATGAAAAAGTCGCCCCCGTGGGCCGACTCCAAGCGCCCGGCCCGGTGGCGGTGGGCCCCGGTGAAGGCCCCCTTCACGTGGCCGAACAACTCGCTCTCGAATAGTGACTCGCTGAGCGCCGCGCAGTTGAACACTACATAAGGCCCTTCATGCCGCTCGCCCAGGTCGTGGATGGCCCGGGCCACCAGCTCCTTGCCGGTGCCGCTCTCCCCGTGGATCAAGACCGGGGCCTGGCCCTGGGCCGCCTTTTCCACCAGATGGTAGACCCGGCGCATGGCCTCGCTCTGGCCCACCATGCCCATGAAGCCTTCCTCTCCGGCCAACTGGTGGGACAGCTCGTTGATCTTCTGGTCCCGGCGGCTGATGGCCGAAAGGTCGGTGACCGTTTCCACCGCGCCCAACAGACGGCCGTCGCCGTCGCGCAACAGGGCGGCCACCTTGAGGGCGGGCATGTAGGTGCCGTCCTTGCGGATCAGGCGGCAGGATATCTCCCGGTTCTCGGGCTGCTCCCCGGAAAACAGCTCGCACCACCCGCCCCGCTGGGGGCGGCGGGTGCGGGCGCAGGCGTCGCAGTTGAACACGGTGCAGGCCCGGCCCACCAGCTCCCGGTCCTCGTAACCGGTGAGGCGGCACATGGCCTGGTTGACCATGAGCACCTGGCCGGTGGGGTCGATGATGGCCACCCCGTCGCTGAGGGTGTCCAGGATGCTGCGCCAGTGGTGGCCGATTTCCTTGGGGGCCATGGGTCCTCCTGACATGTGTCTAGACACATGTAAATATAAACGTAAAAAAGGTATAGTGCTATAGGTATTTTCCGGAGATCAGTGGGCGTTTTAATGTAGCATTATCTATAGGTAATTAAGTTTAAGCCCATCATGGCCCGTCAATTGCACTAGAGTGATCGAGCCACTTAAGTATACGAAAATAGTAGTTTTTGCCCTACTGAAGAGCTTGTTGTTCGCCGCACTGGAAAGGATTGGCAAGTGGAGTTAAACAGGAGGAGATTTCTGGGGCTCACCGGAGCGGCCCTTGGGGCCGGCGCCCTGGGCAAACCCAGCCGGGTCTCGGCGGCCCGGGCTTACCAGCCGCCGCCGGACGCCTACGGCTGTCTGGTGGACCTTAGCGTGTGCGTTGGCTGCCGCAAATGCGAGCAGGCCTGCAACCAGGTGAACCACCTGCCCGAGCCCGAGCGGCCCTTTGACGACCTCACCGTGCTGGACGACAAGCGCCGTCCCGGCCCCGAGGCCTTCACCGTGATCAACCGCTACTACACCGGGCGGCGCGACGAGCGCAACCAGATGGCTCCCACCTTCGTGAAAGTGCAGTGCATGCACTGCCAGGACCCCGCCTGCGCCAGCGCCTGCATCGTGGGGGCGCTGACCAAAAAGCCCAACGGCGCGGTGCACTACGACGTGGACAAGTGCATCGGCTGCCGCTACTGCATGGTGGCCTGCCCCTTCCAGATCCCGGCCTACGAATATCACGATCCCCTGACCCCCAGGGTGCGCAAGTGCACCTTCTGCTTTGAGCGCATTTCCAAACAGGGCGGCAAGCCCGGCTGCGCCCAGGTGTGCCCGGTGGAGGCCATCACCTTTGGCAAGCGTTCGGAGCTGATCAAGCTGGCCAGGCAGAAGATGGTCGACGACCCGGGCCGCTACCAGCCCTACATCTACGGCGAAAAGGAAGTGGGCGGCACCAGCTGGCTCTACATCTCCCGCGAGCCCTTCGCCAAGATGGGCTTCTTGAAGCTCCCCAACCAGCCCATGCCCCACCTCACCGAGACCATCCAGCACGGCATCTTCTCTTATATGTGGGCCCCCCTGTCGCTGTTCGCCCTTTTGGGCGGGGCCATGGCCGTGTTCAACCGCAAGCGGGACCAGGGGGAGGACAAGTCATGAGCGCGCACAGCCACGCGGCCCCCCTGCAAGGCAAAGCCCGTTTCTGGAGCCCCGGAGCCCTGGTCATGGCCGCCCTGGCCATCACCGGCCTTTTGTTCGTGGTGGGCCGCTACATCGGCGGCCTGGGCGCGGTGACCCACCTCAGCCAGTCCCACCCCTGGGGCCTGTGGATCGGGGTGGATGTGGCCTCGGGCGTGGCCCTGGCCGCCGGAGGCTTCACCACCGCCGCCCTGGCCCACATCTTCGGACGCCACGCCTACGAGCCGGTGGTGCGGCCGGCCCTGCTCACCGCCCTGCTGGGCTACGTGTTCGTGTCCCTGGCCCTACTAGTGGACATCGGGCGCTCCTGGGCCATCTGGAAACCCATGATCTTCTGGAACCCCAATTCGGTGCTTTTCGAAGTGGCCATGTGCGTGATGATCTACACCGCGGTGCTGCACGTCGAGTTTCTGCCCGTGGTGGCAGAGCGCTTTGCCCACGGATTCAAGGCCTCCCTGGCCAACCGCTCCTGGCCGGTGGTGGCCCTGGCCGAGGCGGCGGAAGGGCTTCTGGCCTTCTTGAACCGCAACCTGGGCAAGGTGATGTGGGTGTTCATCATCGCCGGGGTGGTGCTTTCGTGCATGCACCAGTCGGGCCTGGGCTCCTTGCTCCTGGTGGCCCCCACTAAGATGCACGCCCTTTGGTACACCCCCATCCTGCCCCTGCTGTTCCTAACCTCGGCCATCGCGGTGGGCTTCCCCATGGTGGTGTTCGAGAACACCCTGGTGAGCGCTTCCTTCGACCTGGCAGACGAGATGGGCATCCTTTCGCGCATGGTGCGCATCACCATCCTGCTCTTGGGCGTCTACGGCGCGCTCAAGATAGGCGACGTGATCGCCCGCGGGGTGTGGCCGCTCATCTTCGACGGGTCGGTGCAGGGCCGATCCTTCGCGGTGGAGGTGCTCTTCGGCATCGTCATCCCCTGGGCCATGTTGCTCTTCCCCAAGGTGCGCAACCATCGCACGCCCCTGTTCATCGCCGCCTGCATGGTGGTGGGCGGGGTCGTCGTCAACCGCATGAACGTATTCCTGGTGGCCTTCCAGCCGCCTTACCCGGTGCAGTCATACTTCCCCTCGGTGGGTGAGTTGGCGATCACCGCAGGGTTCATAGCCGCTCTCATGCTGGCCTATCGCTTCACTGTCTACTTCCTCCCGGTTCTTTCCCCCGCAGGAAAGGAGGCCAACTCATGAGCGCCCGCCGCAAGAAGTTCCTGACCGTATGGATGGTGGGGGTCCTGTTGGGCCTGGGCCTGGTGCTCTACGCCTATCAAGGCCCCGTGTCCGCCAACCCGGCCGCGCCCGCCGCCCCCAAGCCCTTCGACCCGGTGGCCGCGGCCAAGAAATGGAACAAGCCACCGCCGCCACCGCCGGCCAAGGAGAATCCCGACGGCACGCCCTGGGTGCCCGTGGACCAGGTGGCCGCCCTCAAGCGGGCCCACGAGGTGCCGCCCCTGGTGGTCAAGACCAGCGAGGAGTCCCAGCGCCAGCGCCGCCTGCGCCTGGGCGACAAGATGCCCAAGCTGGCGGACATGAAGCATCCCTACCTGGTGCTGGACAACCCCATGGTCAACAAGGATGGCGACCTCTACGAGGCGGTGCGCTTCATGCACAAGAAGCACGCGGCGGTGCTGGAGGGCCAGTGCTTCACCTGCCACCACGCCAAGCCCGCGGCCAAGGACGCCTCGGAGACCACCCGCTGCGTGGCCTGCCACCAGAACTCCTTCAACCCCGAGCTGCCCGGCCGCCTGGGGCTGAAGGCCGCCCTGCACCGCCAGTGCATGGGCTGTCATGAAAAGCGCAAGCAAGGGCCGGTGGGCTGCACCGACTGCCACGCCAAGAAAGTGCCCGACCACCGCAAGCTGGTGAAGCTGCCCGACAAGCCGGGCCCCCTAGAGGTGACCAAGGAATGCCTGCGCTGCCACCAGGACGCGGCCAACCATCTGCAGAACGCGGCCCACTGGCAGTGGAAGGGCCCCTCGCCCTTCACCGTGGAAGGCGAAAAGCGCATCGACATGGGCAAGGCCACCAACACCATCAACAACTTCTGCGTGGCCCTGCCTTCCAACTGGCCCCGCTGCACCTCCTGCCACGCGGGCTACGGCTGGAGCAACGCGGAGTTCGACTTCAACGACCAGAGCCGCATGGACTGCCTGGTCTGCCACGACACCACCGGCACCTACTCCAAGGTGCCCACCGCCGCCGGTTGGCCCTTCCTGCAACTGGACCTGAAGAAGATCGCCCAGAGCGTGGGCCATCCCAGCCGCAAGAACTGCGGCGACTGCCACTTCCAGGGCGGCGGCGGCGACGCGGTCAAGCACGGCGACATGAACGGCATCCTCTACTACCCCTCCAAGAGCTGCGACGTGCACATGGGGGGCATGGACTTCGCCTGCCAGGAGTGCCACAAGACCCGCAACCACAAGATCAGCGGGCGCTCCCTGTCGCTGCCCGTGGCCGAGGGACCGCGCACCTGCCAGGACTGCCACACCAACAAGCCCCACAACGGCAACTCCCTTTTGGACCACCACCTCAACCGCCACGTGGAGCATCTGTTCTGCGTCACCTGCCACAGCCCGGTGTACGCCAAGTGCCGCGCCACCAAGACCTGGTGGGATTGGTCCAAGGCGGGCCACAAGGAGCGCAAGCCCAAGAAGGACCGCTACGGCATGCCCGACTACGATTGGAAGAAGGGCGAGTTCCTTTGGAAGGAGAGCATGAAGCCCGCCTACGCCTGGTACAACGGCAAGGTGGAGCGGGTGCTCTTGGGCGACAAGATCGACACCTCCAAGGTGGTGGACATCACCAAGCCGGTGGGCGGCTTCCGCGACCCGGCCAGCCGCATCTATCCCTTCAAGCTCATGGAGGGCAAGCAGGCGGCCGACGCGGTGAACAAGCTGTTGCTGGTGCCCCATCTCTACGGCCCCGGCGGCTTCTGGGCCACCATCGGCAAGACCAAGACCCCGGTGCCGGACAAGGTCATCGACCAGGCCTGGAACAAGGCCTTTGCCAAGGGCATGGCCGAGTCCATCAAGGTGAACCCGAACAACAAGGGGCTCAAGCCCTATAGCGGCCAGTACCAGTGGGTGCAGACCCGCATGTACTGGGGCCTGACCCACGAGACCATGCCCGCCAAGGCGGCCCTGGGCTGCGCCCAGTGCCACGAGTCCCTGGCCAAGGACAAGACCTGCTGCCGCTGCCACAAGGACGAGCGCCATGTGGACTTCAAGAAGCTGGCCCACCGGGGCACGGATTTCCAGTGGATGAAAAAGCAGGGCCGCGACGTGCACGAGCTGATCGGCAAGACCGACTACCTGAACTTCAAGGCCCTGGGCTACAAGGGCGACCCCATCGTCTACGGCGGCCGCCTGAAGAAGCTGCCCCTGGCCAGCACCATAGACCGGGAGTGCAAATAGCGCGGCCTTAAGATATAACCCATGACAACGGGGCTTCCGTGCAGACGCGGAAGCCCCGTTTTTTGGAGTATGCCGATCTGTGAAATAATTAATTAAATATATGACTAAAAACGGTGTATATAATTGATGCCCTGCCCAAGGCTCCGCGCCGGGCCTGCCCAGGTGGTTGGAAAGCATCAGGAGGAAAGCCACATGATAAGCGGCCTATTCAGCGGGTCCCAGCCCCGGTTCTATTACGGATGGGTCATCGTGGGGCTGTGCTTCTGCAACCTGGCCGTCGCTTTTGGCATCTGGTATTCCTTCTCGGTGTTTTTCCTGGCCCTGATGAGGGATTTCGGTTGGGGCCGGGCCACGGCCTCCTCCATTTTTTCGGTTTTCATAATTTGTAGTGCTCTTACCGGCCCCGTGGCGGGCCGCCTGTTGGACCGTTTTGGACCCCGCCTGGTAATGCCCATGGGCGCGGCGCTATTGTCGCTGGCCCTGTTTTTGGTCAGCTTCACCCAGAGCCTGTGGTTTTTCCGGCTCACCTACGGGGTCCTGGCCGGAGCGGGGGTGAGCCTCATGGGTTTCACCACCAACTCGGCGATTCTGTCGCGCTGGTTCGAGCGCCGCCGAGGCACGGCGGTCGGTATCGCCATCGCCGGCGTGGGCATGGGCATGACTATTTTCACGCCCCTGGCCGAGCGCTGGATCGCCGCTTTTGGCTGGCGCGGGGCATATCTTTGCCTGGCCGGCTTGGTGGCCGGGCTGATCATACCTCTGAACCTGTTTCTAGCCCGGCCAAACCCCGAATCCATGGGCCTGGAAATGGAAGGTGGCGCGCAAAGCGGCGGCAACAAGCGAAAGCACCCGCGTTGGGAGATGAAGGTTCTGAACCATGAATGGGCCGACCGGCCGTGGACCCTGGCCCATGCGGTGAAGACTCGGCCCTTTTGGATGCTCATGGGGGCTTACTGCTTCAGTTCCATGTGTTACCAATCCGCCCTGATACACGCGGCTTCGGCCATGGTGGATGCTGGCTACAGCCTCCATTTGGCGGCAATGTACCTGGGCATGGTGGGTATCCTGAGCTCGGGGGGCAAGGTGCTTTTCGGTTTTCTTTCCGACCGCCTGGGCAGGGAACTGGCCACTTTTTTGACGGTGTGCATCTGCACCCTGGGGTTTTTGGCCTTGATGTTCATTACCCCCCAGTGCACCATTTTGGCCCTCGGTTTCATGGTGCTGTTCGGCATCGGCTACGGCGGGTCCACCCCCATATACCCGGCCGCCTCAGCCGACCTTTTCATGGGCGGCTCCTTTGGCCTGATCTTCGCGGTGATTTTTTTGGGCACCGGCTTGGGTGGCTCCGTGGGAACCTATGTGACCGGCCTGCTGCGCGATGTCACCGGCAATTACCTGCTCAGCTTCTGCCTTTGCATCGCCGCCTTGTGGACCTCTTGTCTGCTCTTGTGGAAATCCGGCCCCGGCAAGGTGCGCCGCATGGTGCGCACCCAGGTGAACTCTCCGCTCTAGGGCCCCCGAATTATTTTTTATTTGCCTGGCGGTTTGGTTTCTCGACAATTCATACTGATTTTATGGGCGGTTGCACCGGATGCGGCGCACCGGGGCCACGCAAGGGAACAAAATTGTCTCTTGACGTGCATACGCCCTACATACACAATAAATATAAATGCTGTCCCGTTGGGCGCCCCCAAGGGCGCCATCAGGGTTTTTCTCAGACCGGGGGGAGTGCAGGAACGGGACCGGAGCCCACGGCGCCGGCCCGGCTTCCGCGTTGATCGATCGCTGTTACTTGCTGAACGCCCGGCCTTTTCTCCCCGGGCGAGGAGTTGCCAAGGTGCCGTTTACCGTAAAAGAAATATTGAAAATGGAGGTCGCGCCGGCCCTGGGCTGCACCGAGCCGGTGGCCATCGCCCTGGCGGCGGCGGCGGCGTCCTCCTTGTTGCCCCAGCGCGGCTTCGACCGCCTGGAACTGTGGGTGGACCCCAACATCTATAAGAACGGCATCGCCGTTTCCATTCCCGGCACCGGCGGCCTCTCCGGCCTAGACATGGCCGCCGCCCTGGGCGCGTTGGGCGGCGACCCCGCCCTGTCCATGGAGGTCCTGGAGCCCATCAACGACGAGGTGGTGGCCCTTGCCAAGAAGGCCCAGGCCGAAGGCAAGGTTAAGGTCAACCTGCGGGCGGAAACCGGCCTGTACATCAAGGTGGTGCTCACCACCGGGGAAGACCGGGCCGAGGCGATTGTCTGCGAATTGCACGACAACCTGGTCTACCTGGGCCTCAACGGCCAGGAAATCACGGATCACCCCCTGCTCACGGGCAAGGTGGGCGGCTCTGCCAGCCAGCTTGCCGAGATGGAGCATTGGTTCAAGGACCTGCCTTTGTCCAAACTGGTGGAGATGATCGACGATTTTGACCAGGAAGACATGGACTTTCTGGAGCAGAGCGTCAAGGTGAACCTCAAGCTGGCCGAGTACGGCATGAAGCACGGCTCGGGCCTGGGCATCGGCCAAGCCCAGGAGCGGCTGGTGCGCCAAGGGCTCATCAAAAAGGACATGATCGTGGCGGCCAAGATACTGGCCTCGGCCGCGGCCGACGCCCGCATGGCCGGGGTAAAGCTGCCGGCCATGGCCTCGGCGGGCAGCGGCAACCACGGCCTCACCGCCGTGCTGCCCATCTGGGCCCTGCGCGACTACCTGGAGGTGGACGACATCGAGGTGCTCAAGGCGGTGGGGCTCAGCCACCTGGTCACCGGCTACGTGAAGGCCCACACCGGGCGGCTTTCGGCGGTGTGCGGCTGTTCCATCGCCGCCGGGGCCGGGGCGGCCGCCGGGGTCACCTACCTCTTGGGCGGCAGCCTGCACTACATCGCCGCGGCGATCATAAACCTCACCTCGGACCTGGCCGGAGTCATCTGTGACGGGGCCAAGGCCAGCTGCGCCCTGAAGCTCTCCACCGCTGCGGGCACCGCGGTGCAGGCGGCCTTGTTCGCCCTGCAGGGGGTCAGCGTGCAGCCCACCGACGGCATAGTCGGCGGCACCCTGGAGCAGACCACCAGGAACGTGGGCATCCTAAGCACCGAGGGCATGGTGGAGACCGACCGCACCATCTTGAAGATCATGCTGGAAAAGCATTTTGCCGAATACTAGTAGAGGATTAAAAGCGGCGTCCGGGCTGGGGCCCCAAAACCCCGCCGTTAGGGCCGCCGCCAGCCGGGCCCCTGAGGCCAAGGATATGGCAACCGTTTGAGGAGGCTGAGATGACCGAGAAATTCGACGAGCTACATTCTTCCGCCAGCGCCGACACCGTTCGCTGGCTTTACGGCGAATACACCAGGCAGGACCTCATGGCCATGGACCCCACCTGCCTCAGGGCCCTGTTCCGCGAGCGGGTGCACCACACCATAGAGGTGGAGATATACCCCATCCTGGTGGGCGACAAACAAGCCACCCCCATCTTCGGCACCCAGGCCCAGATCTGCTGGGAGGTGCTGAGCGAGCGCGGCTTCCCCCTGGACGACCCTGACCTGCAATGGGGCAAGAAATACCTGGACCTGGCCGCCAAGATCCGCGCCGGGGAAAAGGTGACCATCGACGAGCCCCTGCCCGAGAAGTTCAACGCCGACGAGATGGCGGTGGTGAATAAGCTCATCTGGGACCGCCGCTCCATCCGCGACTGGGTGCAGGACAAGCCGGTGCCTCAGGATATGCTGGAGCAGATCATGGAGGCGGGCCGGGCCGCCCCCAACGGCTGCAACCTCAACGTGGTGCGCTTCGCGGTGATCAACGACCCCGAAGAGATGAAGATGGTCTGGAGCGACATCCCCACCCCGGCCAACCGCTGCACCATCATCGTGATCTGCTACGACAAGGCCATCTACGAGACCGTGGGCCACGACCGCCTGGTGCCGCACAACATGATGCTGGACTGCGCGGCCGCCGGCGATCACATGTGCCTGATGGCCCACGCCCTGGGCCTGGGCGCGGTGTGGCTCACCTGCACCGACAAGACCGCCGCCCGCTTCAAGAAGAAGTACGGCCTGCCCGACAACATCGAGCAGGCCCTGCACCTGGCCATCGGCTGGCCCTCGGTGGCCTCCATCAAGTCCCTACGCATGCCGCTCAAGGACATGATGCTCACCAGGGGCAAGTAGGCCCCGCGGGCGAGAGAGAGATAATGGCTGCTGATCTAACCAAGATAGAGCTGCTGACCCGCCGCGAGATCGAGGCCCGCACCGCCGGGCCCCTGATCGAGCAATTTACCCAGGCCATGGGCAAGGACAAGGCCCTGGCCGAGGTGGACAAGGTGGTGCAGCGCCTGGCCGAAGAGGCCGGGGCCCAGTTCGCCCAGGCCCTGGGCGGCAACACCATGGAGCACTTTCACAAGGCTCCGGAAATTTGGAAACAGGGCGGGGCCCTGGAGATCGAGCTTGAGCAGATGGACAAGGACAAGCTGGTCTTCAAGGTGACCCGTTGCCGGTACGCGGAGATGTATCGCGATTTGGGCTACGAGGAGCTCGGACAGGTCCTTTCGTGCGGACGGGACGCGGCGTTTGCCAAGGGTTTCAACCCGGGCATACAAATGACCCGCACCACGACGATAATGTCCGGGGGCCCCTATTGCGATTTTAAATTTGAACTGGGGAGTTAGGGCAGGTAAGCATCAGGAGAGTCATCATCGTTCGAACCAAATTAGCGGAAAGGTAGGAAGCATGCGTAAACCTAGGTTTAAACTCGTAGGGATCGTCGCGATAGCGGTTCTTTGTCTGGCCCTGAGCGGCCAGGCCATGGCCGGCGACTCCGGTCCCCAGAAGCTTTCCATGGCCACCTTCAAGAGCGGTAGCGGCTGGTACATCATGGCCCAGACCATGGCCAAGATAATGCAGGCCGCCCTGCCCCAAGGCACCACCACCGACGTGCTGCCCTACAGCGGCGGCGTGGGCAACCCCCTGTTGCTGCACAAGAACAAGGCCAACGTCGCCCTGGGCTTCCCGGTAGAGACCGGCTTGGCCATCCGTGGCGAGTCTCCCTACAAGGAGAAGATGCCCGAGATCAAGATGCTGGTGGGCAACCTGGACACCTATTGGTACCTGTTCTCAGTGCGGGGCAACGTGCCGGTGAACAGCTTCGAGGAGCTTAAGGCCAAGAAGTACCCCATTCGCCTGGTGCTTCTGCCCAAGGGCAGCAGCGGCGAGTGGGCCACCAAGACGGTGCTCAAGGCTTACGGCATCACCTATGAGGACATTGAGTCCTGGGGCGGCAAGGTTACCAACGTTTCCTTCCCCACCGCCGTGGAGATGATGAAAGACGGCCAGGCCGACGCTTTTGCTCACGTGAGCACTCCCGGCCACCCCTCCTGGACCCAGCTTTCCACCCTGACCAAGATCCGCTTCCTGCCCATGGGTGCCAAGGTTGGCGCGCAGTTGGTGGGCAAGTACGGCTACCGCATGAGCACCCTGCCCAAGGGCGCTTTCCGCGGCGTTGAAAAGCCGGTGCAGGTGCTGGGCTTCGCCACCCTGCTCATGGCTACCGACAAGATGCCCGATGACATCGCCTACAAGATCACCAAGGCGATCTGCGAAAACCGCGAGCAGCTAGTCGCCACCTACAAGGGCGCGGCGGCTTTCCGTCCCCAGCTCGCTCCCGACGTGCCGCTGCCCCTGCATCCCGGGGCCGCGAAGTACTACAAGGAAGCCGGCTACATCAAGTAGAGACTGAGCCACAACGGGCGCGGGCTCCCGGCCCCCCGGCCGGGAGCCGCACCCTATCAAGGATCACGCGGTATGCAACTGACGGCCAAAAGTTACGTTATATCCACGGTGGCCATAGCCTGGTCTGTAGCCCAGCTCTACAACTCCATCACCTTTGACCTGGACATCCTCCAACTGGAGTTCATGCACCTGGCCTTCGCCCTGATTTTGGCCTTCTTGCTAAAACCGGGTCCGGCCCGGCTCAACCAGGGCAACTGGTCCGACTACCTCCTGGCCCTTCTGTCCGGCGCGGTGGGCGTCTACATGCTGGTGAGCTACACCAGGATTTCCGAGCGCATACGTTTCGTCTCCGACGTGGAGATCAGCGACGTGGTGGTCTGCGTGTTGCTCCTCTTCCTGGTGCTGGAGGCGGGACGCCGGGTGATGGGCTGGGGCCTGTCCATCCTGGGCCTGGTGGCCATCGGCTACGCCTTTTTCGGTTACCTGTTGCCGGGCAACATCGGGCACAGCTCGGTGACCGGCGACAGCTTCACCGAGTTCATGGTGCTCACCCAGGAAGGCATCTTCGGCATACCTCTGAGGGTTTCGACCATCTACGTGTTCCTGTTCGTGCTCTTCGGGGCGTTCCTAAAATACGGCCGCCTGGGCGAGTTCTACAACGACCTGGCGGTTTCCGTGGCCGGAGGGCTCAAGGGAGGTCCGGGCAAGGTGGCGGTGATCAGCAGCAGCCTTTTGGGCACCATCAGCGGCAGCGCGGTGGCCAACGTCTCCACCTCGGGCACCTTCACCATCCCCATGATGAAGCGGGCCGGCTACAACCCGGCCTCGGCTGCGGCCATCGAGGCCCTGGCCTCCACGGGCAGCCAGATCGTGCCGCCCATCATGGGCGCGGCGGCCTTCATCATGGCCGAACTGACCCAGATTCCCTACTGGTCCATCGCCGTGGCCGCCATCATACCCTCAATTTTGTACTACATCGTGGTGTACGCGGTGGTGCACTTCGAGGCGGTCAAGCACGACTTGCAGACCGCCGAGGATGATCGCAAGGCCTTCTGGGCCATGGCCCTGAAGAAGAGCTACATGTTCATCCCGGTGGTGGTGATCATCTACTACCTGTCAGCCGGCTATTCCATCACCCTGGCCGCCACCATGGCCATCCTGAGCGCGGTGGTGGTTTCGGCCATACCCCTGGTCATCACCCGCCAGTGGAAGGACTTCGGCCTGTTCGTAAAGGCCCTGGAGGACGGAGCCAAGGCCTGCGTGGCCGTGGCCATCCCCTGCGCCATAGCGGGCATCATCGTGGGAGTGCTCACCCTGACCTCCCTGGGGCTCAAGTTCAGCGACCTGATCCTGGCCTTCGCGGGCGACAGCGTGGTGTGGCTACTCATCATCACCTCGCTGATCTGCATGGTGCTGGGCATGGGCATGCCCACCAGCGCGGCCTACATCACCGTGGCCATCCTGGCCATACCCGCCCTGATCAAGGGCGGAGTGCCCATCATCACCGCCCATTTCTTCGGCTTCTTTTTCGCCAACCTGTCCATGATCACCCCCCCGGTGGCTTTGGCCGCCTATGCCGGGGCGGGCATCGCCGGGGCCAACAGCTCCGACGTGGGCCTCAGGGCCTGCTGGATGGGCCTGACCATCTACGCCATCCCTTTCCTGTTGGCCAGCTATCCGGCGTTGATGCTCTTGGGCAGTTGGGCCGAGATAACCTTCGACGTGCTGAAGGTGGGGCTCATCGTCATCAGTTTCTCCGCCGCCATCATGGGAGTTTTCAGCGCGCGCCTCAAGGGCTACCAGCGCGGGCTGTTCTTCGCGGCGGGAGTTGTATTGTGGGCCAGCCTGTCTTCGCTGGTCCTTAACGTGGCCGGTTTCGCAGTTTTGGCGGCGGCCGTTTTCTGCGCCTACAAGTTTCGTCCGTCCCAACCAGCCGCCATCGGCCGGGCCTGAGGACGTTACGCCGTGCCGCAGTCCTGGCCTTTGATCCCTTCGGGGCCGGGGCTCGGTGGAACTGGGCATGGCATCGTGCTTACCCAGAAGAGAGGTAAAAAGTCATGGCTAAAAATTTGAGGACCTACCTGGAGCAACTGGAGAAGGAAAGGCCGGAGGTGATCCTGAGGGTTAAAAAACCCATGAAGGTCGCCTACGAAATCTCGGCCTTGCAGCGCAAGTTGGACGCTTTGCGCAAGTACCCGGTTATCATCGTTGAGCATCCCATCCTGGACAACGGCACCGAGAGCGCCTTCCCGGTGGTGACCAACCTCACCGCCAGCCGCGAGCTCTGCGCCGACGCCCTGGGCCTGGACCACCGCCGCATCGCCATGGACTACGCCCAGAAGGTGTCCAACCGCATCGATCCGGTGAAGGTGTCCAAGGAAGAGGCCCCGGTAAAGGAAGTGATCGAGACCGGCGATCAGATCAACCTGCTCAAGTTCCCCATCCTAACCCACAACTACATGGACCCCGGCCCCTACATCGGCACCGGCTTCGTGTGCAACTACGACCCCGAGACCAAAATCGACAACTGCTCCCTGCAGCGCATCTGGGTTAAGAGCCCCCGGCGCACCGGTTACTGGCCCGCGGTGACCAGCCACAGCATGCAGAACATCTGGAAGTGGTGGGGACAGGGCAAGGACATGCCCGTGGCCATCTGGATCGGGCATCACCCGGCGGGCATCTCCGGGGCCCAGTCGCGCCTGGCCTACCCCGAGAGCCACTACCCCTCCATGGGCGGGGTCATGGGCGAGGCGGTCAAGCTGGTGCCCAGCGAGTTGTTCGGCGAGGACATCATGGTCCCGGCCGACGCCGAGATGGTCATCGAGGGCTACGTGCCCCGCGAGGTGTTCGAGGCCGAGGGCCCCTTCGGCGAGTACCCCGGCTACATCGGGCCCCAGCGCCCCAGCCCGGTCATCGACGTCAAGTGCGTGACCTACCGCAAGGACGCCATCTACCACGGCCTGGGCGTGGGCCTGGCCGACCACCTGGTGCTGTTGGGCAACTTCCCCCTGGAAGCGCGCATCTACAACGTGGTGAAAAGCGTGGTGCCCGAGGTGATGAACGTGTTCGTGCCCATCTCCGGGCGGCGCAACCACGTGTACGTGCAGGTCAAGAAGACTCGGCCCGGCATCGGCAAGGAAGTCATCATGGCCACCCTGCCTTGCGACAGCCGCCTGAAGCACGTGTTCGTCATCGACGAGGACATGGACCTGTTCAACGAAAGCGACATCATGTGGTCCATCGCCTACCGCAGCCAGTGGGACAGGGACCTGGTGGTGGTGGAAGGCGCGGCGGTGTTCCCCTTGGACCCCAGCGTCCCCTCGCCGGGCAACATCGGCACCCGGGGCGGCATCGACGCCACCATGCCGCCGCCCATCGGCAACGGGTTGCCCCGCTTCTATCAAATGGTCAACAAAACCCCCGAGGACGTGGCCGCGGCCATCCAACTCGAGGACTTCGTGGATCCCAGCCTGTTAAGCAATTACCCCACCTCTTCCTAGGCGGGGCTGAAAAGGATAGGCGTCATGATCACTATTGAGAAGGTTGGAAACCCCAAGGACGTCTGGGTTACTTGCCCGGGCTGCAAAGAGCTTTACTACATCGACCGGCTTTTCTACGAGCCGCAGTACGACAAGATCCCCTTGCACTGCCCCTTCTGCCACTTGGAGTTTGCCAAGGAAGACTCCCCCATGACCTGGGGCGAGTAGGCGGCGGATATAGCGGAAACGAAACAACCGGACGGGGCGGGCCACGGCGGCCCGCCCCGCCCGGAGCGCATGGCAATGCCAGGCCGGGGAGGACCGGGCCGGTGGATATGATGCCTGGGGCCAACGGGGAGGCGGATGCAAAACAGCGGTTATTATCGCTGGGTGCTGATGGGCGCGGCGGTGTGCGTCAAGATGGTAATCAGCATCTACCAGTACTCCTGGTTCCTGTTCGCCTTCACCATCACCCGGCAAGAGGGATGGTCCCTGGAGCAGGTGGGCCTCACCTTCACGGTGCTCATCTTGGCGGCCACTTTGGTGCAGCCCTTTTCGGGCATTTACGCCGACGCCGCCGGCCCTCGCAGGCCCTGCCTCTTGGCGGCCTGCCTGGTGGGGGCTGGCATGCTGGCCGCCTCCTATGCCACCAGCCCCCTGGAGCTGTGCCTCTATTACGGCATGGGCGGCCTGGGGGTGGGGGCCTTGAACGGCATCTCCACCGCAACCGCCCTGAAGTGGTTTCCCCGTAAGCGGGGCCTGGCCACCGGGGTGGTGGAGTTCGGCTTCGGGGCCGGCACCCTGTTCTTCAACTTTTTCCTCCAGGACAGCCTGGAGCTATTCGGTTGGCGGGAAACTTTTTGGTATCTGTCCCTGGCCATGGCCGCGGTGCTTTTGCCCCTGGCCCTGCTCTACACCTATCCCTCCGAGGATTGGGTGCGGCGCTTGAGCCCCCGCCGGCCACAGCAGCCCGCCACGGCGCAGTACCGGCCGGTGCAGATGGTGGCGACTCACCAGTGGCAGATAATCTACCTGGGCTTTACTCTTATTATCGCCACGGTGCTCATGTTCGCCTCGCACCTGAAGATGATCGCCCAGGAATTCGGCATAAGCGGCACCTTGTTCGCTTTCGTGATGGTGGCCTTCCCCCTGGGCAACGGCTTCAGTCGCATCGTGGGCGGGGTGGTTTCGGACTACCTGGGCCGGGAAAGGACCATGCTGCTGTTCTTCAGCCTCCTGGGGCTGTGCATGCTCTCCCTGGGGCTGTTCGGCAGCCAACCGTGGGTTTTCGTGGGAGCGGTCTTCTTGGCCGGGCTGTTGGGGGGCGCGCCTTTCGTGCTTTACGCGGCCATGGTGGGGGACTACTTTGGGGCGAGCAACGCCACGGCCAACTGGGGCCTGACCATCACCGGCAAGGCCTGGGCCGGGCTCATCGCCGGGTGGTTCAGCGGTTATCTGGTGTCCCTGTCGGGCACCTACCAGACGCCCCTTTTGGTGCTGGCGCTCTGCTGCTTCGTGGCGGCGGCGCTTTCCAACCCCCGGCTGCTCAGGATCCCCGGCCCGCCGGGGCGGCCCGTGGCTCCGGCCCCGCCGGAACTAATAGTTAGCGACTCTCGGCCAGGAGGACAATCATGGCGGATAAAGCCAAACCAATCATCGTGGGCATCACCGGAGCCAGCGGAGTCATCTATGGAGTGCGTTTGCTGGAGGTGTTAAAGGAGTTGGGCCGCGAGACCCACCTCATCATGAGCGACGCCGCCCGGCTGAACCTGACCATCGAGACCAAGTACCACCCCAACCAGGTGGAGGCCTTGGCCACCAAGGTCTACCCGGTGGGGGACATGGCCGCGTCGGTGTCCAGCGGATCGTTCATCACCGAGGGCATGGTCATCGCCCCCTGCACCATCAAGACACTCTCGGCGGTGGCCAACTCCTTCAACTACAACCTAATCGTGCGCGCCGCCGACGTGTGCCTCAAGGAGCGCCGCCGGGTGGTGCTCATGGTTCGCGAGACCCCGTTGCACGCCGGGCACCTGAGGCTCATGTCCCAGGCGGTGGAGATCGGGGCCACCATCCTGCCGCCCATCCCGGCCTATTACCACGGGCCCCAGGGGATCAACGACCTCATCGACCAGAGCGTGGGCAAGGCCCTGGACTGTTTCGGCATAGAGCATCAACTTTTTCGGCGCTGGTCCTAGGCCGCGCCCAGCAAGGATAATCGCCATGAGCAAGAGCAAGACCGTAACCGCCGACAACGCCCCCGCCGCGGTGGGCCCCTACAGCCACGCCTGCTGGGCCGGCGACCTGCTGTTCGTATCGGGTCAGTTGGGGCTGGACCCGGCCACCGGGGCCATGGCCGAGGGCGGGGTTGAGGCCCAGGCCAAGCAGGCCATGAACAACTTCGCGGCGGTGCTGAAGGCGGCGGGCCTGGACTGGAGCCAGGTGGTCAAGACCACCATCTTCCTGCAGGACATGGCCGACTTCCCCACGGTGAACCAGATCTACGCCGGGTATTTTTCGGCCGAGGACGGCTACCCCGCCCGGGCCTGCGTGCAGGTGGCCAAGCTACCCCTGGGCGGACTGG
>Ga0180016_100189_pt1 | contig 20605 bp, 19 predicted proteins | sample KR46_M_MetaG_FD_129673 | JGI IMG/M metagenome (GOLD analysis project Ga0180016, IMG submission 129673) | Groundwater microbial communities from the Olkiluoto Island deep subsurface site, Finland - KR46_M_MetaG | ecosystem: Environmental > Aquatic > Deep subsurface > Groundwater | place: Finland... | reverse complement strand
CCGCTGGCGGCGCTGGTGAGCGTGGCCCAGATGACCCGCGCCGAGGAGATATTGGTCAGCGCGGGTCAGGCCGGCGGTCATCTGCGGGAGATCGTGGACGCCTGCGAGGCGGCCCAGCTGCGCATCAAGAAACTGCCCGCGCTGGCCGACATCGCCAGCGGCAAGGTCTCGGTCAAGGCGCTGCGCGACGTGCGCTACGAGGACCTGCTCGGCCGCGAGGAAGTGCACCTGGACGAGGCTGGGATCAAGGGCTACCTTGAGGACAAGGTGGTGCTGGTCAGCGGGGCCGGGGGGTCCATCGGCTCGGAGCTCTGCCGCCAGATCATCCGATTCAATCCGCGCCTGCTCGTGCTTTTCGATGCCGGTGAAGAGAACCTGTACTCCATCGAGATGGAGCTTCTGCACCAGCATGGGTTCACGCGTTATGTCACGGTGCTGGGGCAGGTGCAGGACGCTGCTCTGGTGGACACGGTTTTTGCGGCCCGGCAACCGCAGGTCGTGTTCCATGCCGCGGCCTACAAGCATGTGCCCATGCTCGAATGCAACCCGTGGCAGGCTGTGACCAATAACATCCTGGGTTCGCGCACGGTCATGGAGGCCTCGGTCCGGCACGGTGTCCGGCGTTTTGTGCTCGTGTCCACGGACAAGGCCGTGCGCCCGACCAACGTCATGGGCGCGTCCAAGCGCGTGGCGGAGCTGCTCATGCATGGCTTTCAAGGCGCGGGGACGACGTTCATGGCCGTGCGGTTCGGCAATGTGCTCGGCTCGTCGGGCTCGGTCATCCCGCTCTTCCGCAGCCAGATCGAACGCGGCGGCCCGGTCACGGTCACCCACCCAGAAGTGACCCGCTACTTCATGACCATCCCCGAAGCGGCCCAACTCATCGTCCAGGCCGGTGCCCTGGGGCAGGGCGGAGAGATTTTCGTGCTCAAGATGGGCCAGCCCGTGCGCATCGCCGAACTGGCCCGGGATCTCATCGTGCTTTCAGGCAAGGATCCTTCTGAGATCGAGATCAAGTTCACGGGCTTGCGACCGGGGGAAAAACTTTACGAGGAGCTCATCACCGCCGGTGAGGACGTGCTCGAGACCGGGCACGACAAGATCATGGTGCTGCGCTCCGGCAGGGATGGCGTCGGCCAGGATGAGACGCTGGATGCGTTGTTCGAGGCGACGCGCCGTTTTGATGTGGACGGCGTGCGACGAGAGCTTGAGAGTCTGGTCCCCGAATATTCTCCTGCGAATGATGCGAGTGAGTGAACACTGCTGGTGGAAAGTGATCCTGAAATTCGGTTATTCTGGATTTTGTCTTGATTGTCGACTTCCGGAATACTAGGGGAATCCTCTGTTTCAACGTTTCTTAATGAAATACATGCACACACCAAAATCTCCCAACACAGTCAGTTATCGCGGCAAGATAGACCGTCAGGCACGTGAAAAGCTCAATCGTCACCCGGCAAAGGTCTTTTGGTTCACCGGGCTTTCGGGCTCCGGCAAATCAACCTTGGCTCATCTGGTGGAGGAAGCGCTCCATGGGCAAGGCATACGAACCTACGTGTTTGACGGCGACAATGTCCGGCACGGCCTGTGCGGGGATCTGAGCTTCTCGCCCGAGGCGAGGGCCGAAAATTTGCGGCGCATTGCGGAGATGGTCAAACTGTTCCTCGATGCCGGCACTCTGTGCCTGACCGCATTTATCTCTCCCCTGGAAGGAGACCGTGAAAAGGTGCGGCGCATCATTGGCGAGCACGATTTTTTTGAGATATATGTCAAATGCCCTATTGAAGTTTGTGAAGAGCGGGATGTCAAAGGGCTCTACAAACTAGCCAGGGCCGGGAAAATTCAGAACTACACGGGGGTGTCCGCTCCATACGACGAACCCCGTAACCCCGCGTTGGTGCTTGAAACCGACAAGTGCACGATTAATGATTGCGTGCAGGATGTTGTGGATTTTGTGCTCGAGACGCTGAACGCGGAGCGGCAATGAAGATTGACGTTCGATCCTGTCTGTATGTTGCCATTCCCGCGGCCTTGGAAGCGGGGCTGGCCATCATGGCGGTATATGAGAGCGCAGCGTGCACCGTTGAACTCAAGTCCGACAATTCGCCGCTGACGTGTGCGGATAAGGCGTCGCATGACGTGATCATGCGCTTCTTGAAGGAGACGCCGTATCCGGTCCTGAGCGAAGAGGGGCGGTCTATTCCCTATGCAGAGCGCAGGGAATGGAATCCGTTTTGGATCGTAGATCCGCTGGACGGGACCAAGGAATTTATCAAACGCAATGGGGAGTTCACGGTCAACATCGCCCTGGTTCACGATGCGGTGCCGGTATGTGGGGTCATTTTTGTGCCCGTAACCGGCCTTTTGTATTTCGGTGCGCAAGGTCTGGGCTCATTTCGCAGCGAGATGGCTGGAAAACATCCGGGCCTTGACGCGGTGCTGGTCAGTTCCACCCGCCTGCCCCAACCTTATGATCGAACGAGTTACGTGATCATGGGATCGCGATCGCACGGCTCGCCGGAGCTGGAAGAATTTGTCGCAAAGGCGCGCAGTGAACACGCCCAGGTTGAACTCGTTCCGGCGGGCAGCTCGCTTAAAATCTGCCGCGTGACGGAAGGCTCGGCGGATGTCTATCCGCGTCTGGGACCAACCATGGAGTGGGACACTGCGGCCGGTCACGCCATCGCCAAGTTTGCTGGCAAGGATTTGACTTGCTGGGAGACAGGGGCGGAGCTTGCATACAACAAGGAAAATTTGCACAATCCGTGGTTTGTGGTGCGGTGATCAGTTATTTTCGTTTCGGATTGCGGAGATGTCTTAATACTGCTTGCATTCTCCCCTCTTTTTCGATCATGTCCGACAAAATCTCTTTTTTCATAAAAAACAGTCAATAAGGCGAAGTTTGTCTTACGGTTCATTAAGAGATTGACGCCGCCGTTGACGCATGGTTTACGCTGTTTCCGATTTTAAACTATTCTTAACGCGCAGGCTGCGAGTTTGTTTAGAGATCAAAATATTTTTTTGGCCTATTATGACGTCACTGCAAAACGTCGTCATCCCCTTGAAGAAGGGGATCCACGCTTTTTAACTATCTTAAAAAGAATGGATTTCACGCGTAGGCTGACATAGCCCGCATTCGCGGGAATGACACTCAGGCTCGTTCGAGACTTTTTGTAGTTATTATTATGTGCCGATTATATGGAGTGTATTACGTGAGTTCACAGCGAAAAGGTATTATTCTTGCCGGAGGATCCGGGACACGGCTTTATCCTCTGACCAAGGGCGTGAGCAAACAGCTTATGCCTGTATATGATAAACCCATGATTTATTACCCGTTAAGCACGCTTATGCTTGCGGGAATACGTGATATCCTTATTATTTCCACACCGGTGGACCTTCCGTTCTTCGAACGCTTGCTCTGTGACGGCAGTCAGTGGGGGCTCTCTCTCACGTACGCCCAGCAGCCATCTCCAGATGGCTTGGCGCAGGCATTTTTGATTGGCGAGAAATTTCTTGGTAATGCACATTCTGCACTGGTTTTGGGGGATAATATTTTTTTTGGACACACATTGTCCGAAAAGTTGCGCCGGGCCACGGCCCGCACGCAAGGAGCCACTGTTTTCGGCTATCATGTTTCTGATCCCAGGGCGTATGGCGTGGCCGGATTCGACAAGGAGGGCAATGTCACCTCTCTGGAGGAAAAGCCCGAAAAACCCAAATCCAACCATGCGGTTACAGGGCTTTATTTTTACGACAATCAGGTCGTGGATATCGCCAAGTCCATCAAGCCGTCGCCTCGCGGGGAGTTGGAGATCACAGACGTGAACCGTCGTTATCTGGAAATGGGGAGTCTGTGCCTGGAAAAATTGGGTCGAGGCAGCGCCTGGCTTGATACGGGAACTCATGATAGTCTGCTGGAAGCCTCCCTTTTCGTACAAACAATTGAAAAACGGCAAGGCCTCAAGATCGCTTGTCCTGAGGAAATCGCCTATCGTCAAGGTTTCATTGATGCGGAGCAGCTCTGCAAACTGGGCGAAGAGCAAAAAAAGAGCGGGTATGGCATGTATTTGCTTAATCTGCTTGTGAGTGGGGAATAGGCAGTGCGAATCATCAAAACCGAAATTCCAGATGTCATGATTATCGAGCCCCGTGTCTTTGGAGATGAACGAGGCTTTTTCATGGAAACCTGGCAGCGAAAAACTTTTGCCGAGAATGGGATTGATTTTGATTTCGTGCAGGATAATCACAGCTTGTCCGGCAAAGGGATCTTGCGCGGCCTGCATTACCAGCTTCGTCAGCCGCAGGGGAAATTGGTGCGGGTCATTGCCGGTGAAGTTTTTGACGTGGCGGTGGATATCCGGCAGGGGTCCCCTTTCTTTGGCAAATGGGTCGGCGCCACGCTTTCCTCGGAGAACAAGCGCATGTTCTGGGTGCCGCCGGGGTTTGCGCACGGTTTTTATGTGCTGAGCGAGCAGGCGGAATTTGTGTATAAATGCACGGGCTTTTATGCGCCCGAATATGAGCGAAGCATTATCTGGAACGATGCGGAGCTGAATATCGCATGGCCTCTTCACGGCGAACCGGTACTCTCCGATAAGGATAAAAACGGTTTGCGGTTTGCGGATGCGGATGTGTTTCCGGCGGGGTTCGTCTTGGGGGGCGCTCAGTGAAGAAGCTTCTCGTTACGGGTGGGGCTGGGTTCATCGGGTCCAATTTTGTGCGCTATTGGCGCTCCACATATCCGCAAGACGTTGTCGTTGTCCTTGACGCCCTGACCTATGCAGGAAATCGGGCCAATTTGGCAGGCATAGAAGAAGCTGGAAAATTTAGATTCGTGCATGGAAATATCCTCGACCAAGCCCTGGTTGAGGATTTGCTCCGTTCTTACGAACTTGACACAGTGGTTCATTTTGCCGCCGAATCGCACGTGGATCGCTCCATTCTCGGACCGGATGCCTTTATCGAAACGAATATCGTGGGCACGCATAGTTTGCTCAAGGCTGCGCGCGCAGTCTGGTTGGAGGAATGGAAAGGGAAAAGAGATGTCCGTTTCCATCATGTGTCCACAGATGAGGTTTATGGCACCCTCGGGCCAACCGATCCCGCTTTCACCGAAAAAACACCCTACGCGCCCAATTCTCCATATGCAGCCAGCAAGGCGGCGTCGGATCATTTGGTGCGAGCATACATGGAGACATACGGCCTGCCCGTTACCATCAGTAATTGCTCCAATAACTACGGGCCCTACCATTTTCCGGAAAAGCTCATCCCCTTGGTAATTACCAACATTCTTGATGATCGGCCGCTGCCGGTGTACGGGGACGGCTTGCAGATACGCGACTGGCTGCATGTGGAAGACCATTGCCGTGGCATCGATTTGATCCTCAAATCAGACAGAGTTGGCGAGTGTTTCAACATCGGCGGTAACAACGAGTGGGCCAATATCGATATCGTCAAGCAGGCTTGTCGGCTGATGAATGAAGCCATGCAGGAAGAGCGCTACCGCGAGGCGTTTCCAAACGCCCTGTCTGCACTGAGAGGAAAGTCGGAGGACCTGATCACCTTTGTGACTGATCGGCCTGGGCACGATCGGCGATACGCCATAGACGCTACCAAATCCGAGTCAGTGCTGGGATTTGCGCCCAACGAGACCTTCGCGTCGGGTATAGCCAAGACGATTCGGTGGTATCTGGAAAACGAGAAATGGTGGCGTGAGGTCCAGAATGGTGATTACAGGCAGTGGATGGCTGCACAGTACAACTTGTAAACTGCAGAATACTGTTCCAGGAATCAAAGTAATATATGCGTGATTTTCCAACATCGCCGCGAGAGATGTTCGCAAGTTTGTGGCGCAATCGTTCACTTGTGATAGCTTTAACCAAACGAGAAGTAATTGGGCGCTATCGGGGCTCATTTTTAGGGCTATTTTGGTCTTTTTTTAATCCGCTTTTCATGTTGGCCGTGTACACATTCGTTTTCAGCGTGGTCTTTAAAGCTCGATGGGGAACAGGCGCGGAATCAAAAGCCGAATTCGCTTTGATTTTGTTCATTGGGCTCATTGTATTCAATCTTTTTGCGGATTGCGCGATCCGATCTCCCGGGTTGATTCTCTCAAATGTGAATTACGTGAAGAAGGTGATTTTTCCTTTGGAAATTTTGCCGTTCGTCACGCTGGCTTCCGCCTTTTTTCATACAGCGATCAGTCTTGTCGTATGGGTACTCGCGTACACCATTTTCATCGGCCCGCCGCATGCGACCATTGTGTATTTTCCGTTTGTCGTTATGCCGCTTGCTTTTTTTGTTCTTGGGATGTTGTGGACAATGTCCGCACTCGGCGTTTATTTTCGGGATCTGTCTCAGATTGTAGGTCTGCTGACAACCGTAATGATGTTTGTTTCTCCTATTTTTTATCCCGTGGATGCAGTTCCAAAATCATACCAGGTTTTCATATACTTGAATCCCCTTATGCCTGCTATTGCTCAAATGAGAAACGTCATGTTCTTTGGTATTAATCCCGACTGGAGCTTGCTTATAGCATATTGGGGAGCGATGCTTTGCATCGCTTGGTTTGGCTTTTTCTGGTTCCAAAAAACGCGTAAGGGATTTGCCGATGTCCTTTGATAATGCGATTATTGTTGAAGAACTCGGTAAGTGCTACCAGATATACGAGTCTCCGCGGGATCGATTGAAACAAACGCTGTTTCGTGGACGGAGAAACTATTATCGTGAATTTTGGGCGCTCAGAAATGTGCAGTTTTCCGTCGGGCGGGGAGAGACTGTCGGCATCATAGGGCGCAATGGATCCGGCAAGTCGACATTGCTTCAGCTCATTTGCGGGACTTTGGCCCCCACCACCGGACAGGTGTTCGTTGATGGCCGCGTGTCCGCCCTGCTGGAGCTTGGTTCCGGCTTCAATTCTGAATTCACCGGCATTGAAAACGCGGAGATGAATGCGACTCTGCTGGGGCTAAGCCCCAAGGAGTTCTCAGATAGGCTGCCGTTCATTGAATCGTTTGCGGATATTGGCGGGTTCATCGGGCAGCCGGTCAAGACATACTCCAGCGGGATGATGGTGCGGCTGGCTTTCGCAGTTGCAATTAGCGTCGAGCCGGACATCCTGATAGTTGACGAAGCACTGGCGGTGGGAGACGAACTTTTTCAGCGGAAGTGCTTTTCCCGTATCGAGGATCTCAAAAAAGGCGGCTCAACCATCTTGTTTGTCTCGCATTCGGCTTCTCAAATTGTTGAATTGTGCAGTCAGGTAATCCTGCTGGAAAAGGGGCGGGTGCTGGCCATGGGCGATCCCAAAACGATGGTCGGCTTTTATCAGAAGCTGCTGTTTGCGCCAGATGACAAACAAGAAGCGATTTGCAGAGAGATAACGCAAAGCCTTGGCGGGATGTCCCATGATCAGCCTCAGCCGGCCGTTCATGTCGACGCGCCAGAGATATCCGCGAGCTTTGATCCGCACCTCAAGCCGGCAAGCACCCTGGCGTATGAATCCCATGGAGGAGTCATTCGAGATGTCCGCTTGCACGATGCCAGCGGGTACCAGGTAAATCTGCTGGAGCGAAATGAAATCTACAATTGTAGTTATGAAGTCGATTTTTTTCGCGCTGCCGCGGATGTCCGCTTTGGGATGTCCATCCGTACGGTCAGCGGGCAGGCCTTGGGGGGCGCGATGTCGGCTCCTGTTTTGGCCGGAGCGGTCGTTGCGGTCGAGCAAAAACAGACGGCGAAAGTCCGTTTCACATTGCGTATGGTGCTGAATCCGGGCACGTACTTCGTCACTGTCGGCGTTTTTGGGAATGTCGGCGGTGAAGAGACGGTGCTGCATCGTGTCGTTGATGCGCTTGTCTTTCGGGTTGTACCTGTTGCTTCAAACCTGGAAACCGAAGCGGTTTATTTTGAATTTCATCCGCAAGTGAGTGTTCATGGTTGATAGATCCCAGGCTTTGATTGTCTCGGCGCCCAATGACGGGGGAGTGTTTGTCGTGCATAGCTCAAACATTTACCAACTTGACGACTTGAGTTCTACAGGGCTTGCATTCGGTTCCGCTGCCGCTTACCGCGCGGTGCAGCCGGATTCGGTCTTCAAATATGGCGCAGGCAACAGTTGGAAGCACATTGACAAAGAGTTGGTCGCCGATATTCATGATGTGCTGGTGGTCGGAGAGTCGATTTACATCGTAGGCACGGAACGGAACGCAATTTATGAATTCGATGCCGACGGGCGAGAGATTCGGCGCTGGGAATTCGGCGGGGAGGAGGATTCCAAACACATTAATTGTCTGGAGATGTGGAATGGTCGGGTCGTGTTCAGCGCCTTTGGCGACTTTAAGACTCATCGAGAATACAAAAACGGGACCTTTGAGACCGGTTTTGTCGCTGACCTGCTGACAGGGGAGTGTCTGATAGGGGCGTTGTCGCAGCCGCATAGCCTGCGATCTCACGGTGAGGGGCTTCTTCTCGCGAATTCTGAGTTGGGAGAAATTCGAGAATATGACGGATACGGGATGTTGGTCAGAAGCAAATATCTTGGCGGGTATACCCGAGGAATCGCTTTTGACACGGATAGGCTGTATGTCGGACTGAGTTGTTCTCGAAATGTGGAAAGCACGGCGAAGTCGATGGCGGTCGTTCTTGTGTTGGATAGAGTGAAGTGGGAAGAAATTTCAAGAATCGAAATGCCATGTCCTGAGATTTATGATATTAAATGTATAGATGACTTGTCTTTAGCTTTTGCGGTAATTGCTGAAATTTCACATGGTTTATGCGTAAAGTATCGTGATCTTTTGAAAAATGGAAGTTGCTTGTTTGCTGTTGATAAAAAGGTTCTAAACGTCATAGAAACTCAAGAACGACAGATTTCTGTAGCATTAGAGATGTTAGAGAATGAGCGCAAGGCGTCGCATTCGCTGATAAGGGCGCTGGATACGCAGGTCAGGCAAAATGAGGAGTTGCAGCAACGTTTACTAGATGTTTTAGAAAGCTCTTCATGGCGTTTTACTGCGCCGTTGCGCGAGATATTCAGTTTTTTTTCACGCAAACGATAAATTGTCGAGGCCGTTGTAAAAAGCTTTGAAGGACCTGGACGTCACTCCCGCGGATGTGTGCCCAAGCATGTGGAGGAGGTCCTTATCTTTTCGACACGTTAAGCAGGATCCGTTTTTTCAAAGAAATGGTGTTTTTTTGCGTCGACGTCATGGGATCGATTTGAGAGAGGCTACGAGGGTTGTGCTTAATGCATGGGTGTTGATTTTATAGTAACCGCTCGCTTTTGTCTTCCCTCACAGTAATGTTATAATTATATTTTGGAGTTGAATAGTGCTCATGGGAAAATTTAAAACTTTATGCTCTAAGCTTCGCTCCAAAATAAAGCATGTCGGCTTTTTCATGGCATTAGTTCTTATATTTAATAAAATAACCCGTATGGTATTCAATAAGTATAAAGCGTGTTTTCTTCACAAACAATATGGCAAAAATAAAAAAGCTTTTAGTTCAATTCCCAGAAAAAAAAATCTTATCACTATGGTGAAAAACGAAAGCGCTCTTATTGATGTTTTTCTCGCTCATGCTTTAACAATGTTTGATAATATAATTATCGTTGATCATATGTCAACAGATGGAACGTATGAATATATTCATAGTTTAAGGAGTCGCTTCCCGCAAATTCGTTGTTATAGATTTTGTAATGAAGGGTATTTTCAGTCAGAAGTTATGACATGGATAGTTCATCATCTTGTGGATGCGGATGAAGAGGGTTGGGTTTTTTTTCTAGATGCGGATGAATTTTTGCCGTTCGCGACTCGTGAAGAATTTGATCGCGAATTGATAGAATTGTCATCTTATCCCGTTATTGCATTATCCTGGAAGAATTTAGTTCCGCTGGAAATGGATAGTGGCACCGTGCACGGAACCTTTTTTTTAAAGCCGCCCAAAGAGTCTGAGTTTCACAAAATTGCATTTCAGCCAAATTTGATACCCCTCAAGTCATACAGGATAGCTCAGGGAAATCATGCGTTACTGATTGGAAAAAGTGATCATCAATATTATCCGGCGAAAAATGGTTTTCCAATATATCATCTTCCTGTCCGGACAAGGCGGCAAATGATTGATAAGATACATCAGGGTGTGAACGCCTATCGTAAAATGGGACAGCACCGGAATGCTTCACAAGGAATTCATTGGGATGAAATTGCCTGCCTAGTGAACAATGAAAACCTTGCTGAAGAAGTTTTGATTGATATGGTCGTGCGTTATGGATTTCCGCTTGTACCTCCATACGGTATGACGCGGGTCGAATTGCTTGCCAAGGGTTATGAGCAGATATTGATAAACGTCGAAATGTATGCAGAATTTCCAAAATTTGAAAATGATGTCTACATCAGCGATCAAGTATGTGATATTTACAGCAACAATGCAGGGTTTGGCGGCCCGGGTGGCCAGGAAAAGTCTATTACGCTGGATACCCATACTAATATTTTGTACTATGCTTAACAAATTCTTATGTAATTTTATGCTAAGTTGGGATGAAATTGAGGATAATCCTGATTTTTGTCCTGCTTACGTGGGTTTTCATTCTTTTCATCGTCAAAAAAAACATGAACTCCTTTTTTCAAGGGGAAGTGGGCCTGTGGTGACATTTTAGTACGTTTTTTTGCGAGGCGTCTGTTCGAGCACATGGCGCGATATAATTTTCAATGGGGGGATGTAATGAGTGTTAATGCTGCTGACATGATAGATTTTTTTGCTCCGGCTGGAATAGAGATAGAGACATTGACTCCCTCGGCGTGGGGTGGTCACATCCCTTTTATGCTCTGCCTAATGAATTTTATTCGACCTAAAACGTACGTTGAGCTGGGTACCCATTATGGAGCAAGTTTTTTTGCTGTGTGTCAAGCTGTCAAGTTTTATGATATAGAGTGCCACCCGACAGCGGTTGACCTGTGGATCGGTGATGAGCACGCAGGTGTTTACGATGAAAGTGTTTATAATGATTTCACGTGGATATTCAATAGTAAGTACGGTGGTGTTGGGACTGTTTTAAGAGAGGATTTTAATAAAGCAGTCGAGAATTTTGAAAATAAAAGCATAGATTTGCTTCATATTGATGGTTTGCATACATATGAGGCTGTAAAAAATGATTATACAGTATGGCTTCCAAAGGTGTCGGACAATGGAATCATACTGTTTCATGATACGTGCGTGAGGGATCGTGGTTTTGGCGTCTGGAAGTTTTGGGATGAAATCAAGGATTGTCATGCATCATTCAATTTTCAGCATACGCATGGGCTAGGTGTCATCGCTTTTGGTAGCCGTGAGGATAATGCTTTGGTTTCGATTCTTGAAGAAGTGAATAGCTCGTCCAATACCCGTGAATCTTTTGAATATTTTTTCGCTAACTGTGGCCGCCGAGCTGTGAATGAGGCCCTGAGGAAATTCCAAGCCCATGATCCCCTTGTCGATTTTATCAATAAGGTTCGGTCAAAAGACAGTTATAGAAAAGCTTGGTTTCGCGTTGTTCAGAAATTTCGAGCAGTTGTTAAGTCATGATTGAAGATTATTTGGATCCCGATTGGTATTTCCGCGAGTATGGCAAAATGTTCAGCACAAAACGTCAGTTTTCGCAGTACTATTTTTCTGAGGGAGAAAGAAAGGGAGAGTTGCCTAATCCTCTTTTTAATCCGAGTTATTATAAAAAACTCGCCTGCGTTCCCAGTAGTGTCTCTCCGTTGAAGCATTACTTCAAAAATAAGGCAAAAATTTGTTGCAATACATCTTTATATTTTAATCCTTATTGGTATCGATGGCAAAATGGGGATGTTGGTTCTTGTAGTTTGCTCCACTACTTGCAAATCGGTGGGCGTCAATACAGGGATCCTTGTCCTGAGGTCGACATGACTGCACTTGCACGATCATTTTCCTCGCTTGGGGACGGATCTTATTTGACATATTTAGCCACGAATTCTGGTTCTGAAGTTGCTACGCATATGGGTGTTACGCCTTCTCCTGCGGATTTGGTCGCCAGACAACGAAATTTCTTGAGCCAGTGTCATCTTGATTTGATTATCAGGGCCTCGACTCCGGTTAAAGGGCGCAACCTGGTATTTGTTCAATGCGGAAATGACAGTGAATTTTGGAATTGGTTTGATACGGGCGCCTCGCGCGATTGGGACTTATTTGTCAATTGCTATGATGGCTTATTTTCCAAAGATTGTGAGCCAGAATATGTATGTTTGCAGAGGGGTACTAAATTTACAGGAATGTTCCAGTGTTGGCAAAATTACTCCGAAATATTCGACAACTACGATTATGTTTTTTTTATTGATGATGATTTAATTTTTAATTTTGAAGATATCTCGAATTTTTTTCAACTTACATCCATATATAAGCTAGATTTTTCTCAACCCTCTCTTTCCAAGGATTCGCATTGTGTATGGAAGTGTTTTTTTAATGCGAGGTCAGGTGGTTTTAGGTACACGAATGGCGTTGAAATCATGATGCCGTGTTTTTCAAAAAAAGCTTTGAATGCGGTGCTCCCATATTTTGTGTATAGTGTCAGTGGTTTTGGTCTTGATTTATTCTTGGCGAAAAAAGCATCTGAACGATTATTCAAATCCGGTGTTATCGATGATATAGTTGTCAAACATTGTAAAAATATTGATCAGGAGTCAGGAGCGTATTACGAATTGCTTCGTTCTTTCGGAATTAATAGTAAGTATGAATTATGGCGCATGATTGAATTGTTTGATTTGGAATTTGAATTATGTGAAATTTGATAAGAGGCTGGGCTGATTAATTGTCTTGTACGCACCACGCCATTGCCAGACGCCCGGTAAGTGATGATTGGTGGCTTGCGCTTGTGGCATCGGCTGTTGGAAAAATTGGGTTCGTATCACGTCCGTTGGTTCGTTACAGGCAGCATGATACCAATCAACTTGGAGCTGTTCGCAGCGATTTGAAAGGTGTCCTTAAAAGATTAAATAATACTAACCCACAAAGTTCTTTGCGCGCAGCGCAGCGACAAGCGCAGGCATTTTGCGAGTATTTCGCGTCGAGGCAAGACATGGCGGACGCTCTTAAACTGGCAGATGTTTACGCGACAATTCGTTCAAAATCTTATGCGGCCAGATTGCTGAGACTTTATAAATATGGGTTTTGGAAGCAAGATCTGATGCGGAATATCGGTTTAGTACTTTTTATTTAACTGCTTATATCAATGAATATTTCCGTAATCATCCCTTGTCTGAATGCATTCACTATGCTTGAATCACTTGTCATCTCTTTGCGCGGCCAGACAATGCCCCCCAATGAGATCATCGTTGTTGATTCCGAATCAATCGATGGTACATCTCAACTAGCACATTATCTGGGTTGTACAGTATTGCCTATTGCTCGGAGTGATTTCAACCATGGCGGTACGCGTAACCTAGCCTCCATCCCTGCTCAGGGAGATATTCTCGTTTTCATGACCCAGGATGCATTACCGGTGGATCCTTTTTTCCTGCAACATTTGCTAGATCCGATCATCTCAGGTAACGCAGTGGCAAGCTTTGCCCGACAAGTGCCGTATCCAGGCGCTTCCGTAGGCGAGAAGTTTGCACGAGTTTTTAACTATCCACCCGTGAGCCAGATTCGAACGCATGCAAACATTCAGTCCATGGGCATTGGAGCTTATTTTTTTTCCAACGTGTCCTCGGCGATTCGAAAAGATGTATTCATGGATATGGGCATGTTTGCGGATGATGTAATCATGAATGAAGATATGCTCATGTGTGCGAAGCTTTTAAATTCGGGACACGCTGTCGCTTATGCCGCAGAGGCGCAAGTTTATCATTCGCATGACTACTCGTTGCTGCAGACATTTCGACGATATTTTGACATTGGCGTTTTTTTTGCCAGGCATTTTAATCTTTCAAATCTTGCAACCAATGGACGCGGCGCCGCATATACACGAGAACTGCTTGCGCACATGGTAAAGCAAGGTGATATGCCAGCATTTTTTCATGCTGTTGGAGAAACATGCGCAAAATTTTCGGGCTTTACTCTTGGTAAATTAGAAAGATTCATTCCCTTGGTTGTAAAAAAACACCTCAGTATGCACGCAGGATTTTGGCAATCCAATACGTCTCAAAACAAGGCCAACCTTTGATGAAAAGAAAACTCAATTCGCTTGCTATGACCGGTATATTTGCACTTTCAGACCTGCTTGGTCTGTTGCTGGTCTGGTGTCTGAGTGTTTGGATCCGGCTCGTTTTTGACGGACAGTTTGGGCTTCTCCTTTACTGGAACCTTGTTCCTTGCCTTGGGTTGTATATCGTTTCCAATGCACTTGTCGGTTTGTATCCAGGAATTCTGCTCAGTCCCCCGGAAGAACTCAAAAAACTATCTCAGTCCACCTCTGTCATATTTCTTGCCATGACGGGAGCAGTGTTTTTTTCGAAACAGGGGGAATTATATTCACGTGGCATATTTCTCATGGCGTGGTTAGGCGCGCTTCTGGTGCTTCCGCTGTTTCGTTCTTTGCTACGTCGACATGCGCATGCCAAGGACTGGTGGGGCCATCCCGTAGTGATTCTGGGCGCGGGAAAAACCGGGCGGGAAGTGTGCAAAGCATTGGCCCGTGAGCATCGTCTCGGACTGCGGCCTGTTGCCTTTTTCGACGACGATCCAGCCAAAATCGGCACCCATATCCACGGCGTACCGGTAGAAGGGCCTCTTCATTCCGCGGGAAATTTGGCCAGTGAATATAGGGACGCTGTCGCCATCGTGGCTATGCCTGGAGTATTGCCCGCTCGTCTCGTTGAAATATTGGAAGGGCCGGCATCGGAGTTTCGTCGCTTGATTTTGATTCCAGACCTCTTTGGTGCGGCCTCGCTGTGGATTTCCGCCTTTGATTTAGGTGGAATTTTAGGTCTAGAGGTTCATCAAAAGCTTCTTGATCCACGCAGACAATGGCTCAAACGATGCATGGAGCTTGGGCTGATTTTTGTTTTTTTGCCAATTATTTTGTTGTTGTCTTTGGCGATAGCCATCTGGATCAAGAAAGATTCCACTGGTCCAGTCCTTTTTTGTCAAAAGCGTATCGGTCTTGACGGCAAAGACATAGTTATCTGGAAATTTCGGACCATGGTTCAAGAAGCTGGCGAGGTTTTGGAAGAGTGTCTGGCAACCGATTCTGATATGCGTGCCGAATGGGATCAAAACCACAAGCTCACGTGCGACCCGCGCATCACTCGTGTGGGACGCATCTTGCGCAAAACAAGCCTGGATGAGTTGCCTCAGCTATGGAATGTACTGCGCGGGGATTTGAGCCTGGTTGGCCCACGGCCCATCGTCTGGGACGAGGTGGTCAAATATCAGGGCGGCTTTGCTCTTTACAAGAAGGTAAAGCCGGGATTGACGGGGCTTTGGCAGGTTTCCGGGCGAAGCGACACCACGTATGCCGAGAGGGTTCGTCTCGATGCGTATTATGTGCGCAATTGGTCGATTTGGTTTGATATTTATATTCTGCTCAAGACACCCGGCGAAGTGTTTCGTTGCCGTGGGGCCTGCTGAGCGAATTGGGAATTTACGTGAGTTTGGTTCTTATGCGGATTGTATGAGTAAACGCCATCCCAATCGGAAAAAATAGAAAAAGTGCCCCGTCTCTACTTAAAAAGCGTACGTCAAAAAGCCCAAAGGCCAGCATGAAGCCCGTGATATAGAGCATCAGATGATGTCCTTGATAGTGTCCGTATCGAATAGCCATGACCCAGCATGCGACTAGCAAAGCCGTTCCCACTATTCCCCACCCATATATGGCCGCAAGATAAATGCTGTGCGGGTGCTTAAAGTAGCGAAACTCCGTATGAAGATTTTCTGCTTTGAGCGTGTCATAATTTCTATCGAGATGCTCTTGGTAATGGATTTGGAAGGTGCGTAAACCGTTTCCAAAGAAAGGCGCTTCCGTGATCTTTTGATACGCGAGGCTCCAAATGGGCAAGCGACTTTGGTAGGTTGAGTCCTCCAGGGGCGCTTGAAATGCGTTGAAGATTCTTTGCTGCTCACTGTCCGGCATGAATGGAAATGCGGCGCATGCCACAACCAGCAGGATAGCTACTGAAGCAAGAGATTTTTTCCATGAGCGAATAGCTGCAAATACAAATAGGGCGCTAGCCATGCCAAGGTAGGAAGATCTGCCAACGCTGAGGACGATCATGATCGACAGGATGGCCATGAGCCCATAGCCTGTATAGCGTATGGTGCGATTTGGGTGAGGGAAGCAGAGCAGGAAGAAAATCCCCAGAGCTGAGAGTTCTCCAAGTACATTGGGATGCGAAAAGGACAGGGCAAGGCGTCCGGCGTTGCCGCTGGTGCCCAAGAGTGGCGCGTCGAAAAGAAGGGTCCGCAGGCAGCTCAGAAAGAAATTCGCTGCCAAGGCGGCGGGCAGGGCAAACAGGATCGTGTGCAATCTGTCGCGAAAAAGAAGCCATCCGGCGGCCCCGGCGAAAAACGCCGCACTGAAAATCCCGGCCACATGCAGATCTTTCAGGGGGTTCCCTGGGGTAATTACGAGATAGATGAAAAAGAGAACCGGTATGAAGAATTTCCAATCAATCTCAATGTGCTTTCTGCGCCTGGCCTGAACAAGGATGAAGAATCCGAGCAGGCCTGATGTGTAGAGGACGAAATACGACCACAAATCGAACCCGAAGGAAATGCAAAGAGCAATCATCCAGAAAAAGAAAAGTCTTTGGATGCGCTGCGATGGCATATCGGCTGTCATATTTCATGCCCCTGTGACGATGAGAATTGCAGATCGTAGAGTTTCTTGTACGTGCCGCAACGTTGCAACAAGGTCTCGTGCGGACCCATATCGAGAATCTTTCCACCCTGCATAACCACGATTTTATTCGCCGAGAGAATCGTCGACAAACGGTGCGCGATGATCAGGCTGGTTCTGCCCTGCATGAGATTTTCCAGGGCCTGCTGAACGATGCGTTCCGATTCCGTGTCCAAGGCTGAGGTGGCCTCGTCGAGAATCAAAAGCGAGGGGTCTTTCATGATGGCCCTGGCGATGGTCAGGCGCTGCTTTTGCCCGCCGGACAGTTTCACCCCTTTTTCCCCCACCACAGTGTCGTAGCCTTGCGACAGCTCCAGGATGAAGTCATGGGCATAGGCAGCCTTGGCGGCCTGCTCCACGCCCTTCCGGTCAAGTTCTTTTTGTCCGTAGGCGATATTTTCCGCCACCGTCAGGTTAAAGAGAAAAGGATCCTGGGAAACGATGCCGATGTTCGTGCGCAGGCTGGGCAGGGTGTAGTCGTGCAGGGGCAGGCCGTTCAGGAGGATTTCGCCCTTCTGGCAGTCGTGAAAACGGGGGATGAGTTGCACCAAAGATGTCTTGCCCGCTCCGCTCTGGCCTATGAAGGCCACGCGCTCACCCGCCCTGATTTCAAGATTGATGTCCTTGAGGGCCGGCACCTCGGTGCCGGGGTAATTGAAGGACACGTTCCTGAATGAAAGAGAGGAAAAGGGCGGGGTGTAGACCTCCCTGCCGCCTGTTTCTTCCTGCAATTCCTTGGAATCCAAAATTTCAAAGACCCGTTCCGCCCCGGCCATGGCCTGCTGGATGGTGTTGTTGGCCTGACTGATGGATTTGAAAGGGTCGTAGAGCATGACCAAGGCCGTCAGGAATGAGAAAAACTCTCCGGGGGTGCGGTTGCCGGCGATGACCTCGCGGCCGCCGTACCAGATGACCAGGCCCGCGCCCACGGCGCCGATCAGCTCCATGAGTGGCGAGGACAGCTGGTTGTAGATGGCGCCCTTGACGCTGATCTTGACCAGGTTGTTGCTGGTCTGTCCGAATTTTTCCTTTTCGATGTCCTCGGCCGCGAACGCCTTGACCACGCGCAGGCCGTTGAAACTTTCCTGCAGGTGCGAAGAGATGTCCGCGATCTTGGATTGGTACTTGCGGCCCACCTTGCGCAGTTTTCGGCCGAAATAAATCACTGGGTAGATGGCCAGGGGAAAGACCAGGCAGGCCCAGAAGGCGAGCTTGGGGTCGCGGTAAATGATCAGGCCGACGAGACCGAACATGGTCAGGGTATGCTGGATGATGCGGATGAGTTCCGGCAGGCTCGCGCTGATCAGGTTCACGTCGTTTATGATGCGCGACATGAGCATGCCAACTCTGGTCTCCCCAAAAAAGTCCACCGGCAGACAGATGATCTTGGCGAACAGTTCGTAGCGCAGACGCTCCAGCACCTTGAGCCCGCAGTAGGACATGAGGAACTTCTGCACAAAGAGCCCGAGGCCTTTGGCCAGGAACACCCCGACCAGAAGCAAGGGCACGAACATGAGGGCGGAGGCGTCCTTTTTAATGAAGATTTCATCCAGCGCCGGTTGCACCAGGTAGGCTGCGCCGGCCGTGCAGGCAGCGACGATGCCCAGGCCGCTCATGGCCACGGCAATATGCAGCTTGTAGGGCATGAAGTAGCTGAGGCTGCGCTTCATGAGGCTGAATGTGCTGTTTCGTGGATCGATCATGCAAGTATCCGGAGGCGAGGTTGCCGTTATGAGTTTTGGGCAGTGAAAATTTGTTGTTTGAGGACCTTTAGATTGCCCATGATCGGCGTGTGCCATTGTATTTTAGAAGTGGCGAACATGTATGTTTCTTATGCCGGGCTGATGCTTTGTCGTGTTTGCGGCTTGCCCGTCGTCTGTCCTTGCGAATCCTACCGCCGCAGTCACGGTAGGGACATGTCCGTGATGCTTGGAGATTTCGTGAAGTCGGGCATCTTTACGTCCTGGTAGACCCGTTGAAATTTGCGCGTGACCTTGCGGCGGATGAAAAACGGCAGGCTAAGCCAGAACTGGCTGCGGTGCCTTATGACGCTGTTCTGAAAATCAATGAGCACCGGGCAGTCCTGGTTGCGGACCAGGATGTTGCGGCAAGCGATGCCGAAATGGTCGATGGCGTGGCGCAGCAGCACGTCCCGCCGGATGCGCTCCAGGGTCCGGAAAAAGATCAGACTCAAGGGACGGGTGTTGGCGTCGAGGTTCTTGGCCACCCCGCCGGTATCGTCGGTGACAAGCTCCATGACCAGCGCGTCACGGCCGCAATTCGTTTTTTCGATGCCGTAAAACTTCACGAAATGTTTGGCCAGATCTGCCGGAACATGAGCCATGAGGTGGCGGTGGTTGTCGAGTTCGTACCTGAGCATGTCCGGAATCCCGTATTTTTTTTGCGCGATCATGGCTGGGTCCGGGAATTCTCCTTTGTACTGGCGATGATGGGCCAGGACCTTGGCGCAGCGGGTGGAATCGTCCTTGATGGCGTAAACCGTGCTCCAGCCGCCGATGGTGGAAATTTCCGAGTCGAGTGTGATCATAAGTGTTTGTTTTTCTGTAATGAAGCGTCGTGCCTGGAGGAGAGCATAAAATCTAAAAATTTCTTGGTCTGCAATTCAATTGAAAATGTTTGAGCTGCGTGATCTCGGACTCGATTCTTCAATTCGTGGATTTCTTGCCACGGTCTGTGAAGAAGCGTGGACAATATTTCGGCGAATTCCGCCCCTCGGCTTTCAGATGGAAGAAGATGGGAGGCAAGGAATTCGGGCCAGATTTCCGGGGCTCCGCCTGCGTTCCTGGCAATGGGTACCAGGCCATTGGCCATGGCCTCTTCAAGGGCGATGCCGAGAGGTTCGCATTGGCTCGGCAGGATGAAGATGTCCGCAGCTCGCAGTTCCGTGGTAACATCGTTGACATATCCAGAAAAGAAAACCCGGTCCGTGAGTCCAAGTTTCTGGACCAGCACTTTCAATTCCGCAGAAAGCGCGCCCTCCCCAATGATATTCAAAAAAAATTTCAATTTTCTGTCGGCAAGAATTTTACATGCCTCCAAAACGTCTATGTGCCTTTTGTCTTTATTGAGCTGGCTTGTTGTTATGATTTTAAGCGTGTTGTTTGTTTGTATTTCGTGTTTCGATATTTCTGTTCCGGGATGAATTGCGGCAATTTTGAATTTTTTTGCGTAGGGTACATTTTTTAAAAATCCGCTTTTTGTGTATTCACTACAACAAACAAAAACTGGTTTTGTAAAAAAATGCAGTATTTTATTTTCAAACTTGTTTTTGATGTCTCCAGGGCTTCCAATATGGACGATGAGAGGAATGCCTGCAATTCTAGCGGCGATGCCCGCAGATTTGATGTCTTTTCCTACGTTTGCAACGACGAATTGAATTTTTCTTTTTTTGAAAAAAGAGTAGAGCTTGTATATAAGGATGGGATTGTAATCTGGGCCGAATTTTATTGGATGAGATTCAATTTTTCTTTGTGTTGCCCTGTCTATAAATCTTTTATCTTTTCCAAAAATTATCGAGTTTATATTCAATTCCTTGAGAGCTGTCGCCGTATCAATGCACCACGTCTTGACCCCGCCCCATTTCCTTGTGCTGTTGACGAATGCGATATTCATGGCTGTCCTGTGTCCATGTCCTTAGCGGAGGATTTTTGCGGAAAGCGCGTGGGCGTGGAGGAAAAGTTTGTTTCTGAGCCATGCCGGGGTTTTGGCGTCTTTTACGGCGATGCGGCCGATGCGTTGCGAGCCTGGGCCGACAACGGT
>Ga0180016_100188_pt1 | contig 20703 bp, 19 predicted proteins | sample KR46_M_MetaG_FD_129673 | JGI IMG/M metagenome (GOLD analysis project Ga0180016, IMG submission 129673) | Groundwater microbial communities from the Olkiluoto Island deep subsurface site, Finland - KR46_M_MetaG | ecosystem: Environmental > Aquatic > Deep subsurface > Groundwater | place: Finland... | reverse complement strand
CATGCTCTTGATCCTCTACTCCTTCCGCCTTTTCATCCGCATGAACACCGACGGCTGGTTCAAGCGCTGGCAGGGAGTCTGGATCCTGGGCATATACCTGGTCTATCTGGGGCTGCAATACGGCCTTAATCTGGGGTAGTCCCCCGCTCCGGTCCGGTGGAAACCGCCTAGAACAGGCCCAGGAGCATCTTGGTGGCCACCAGGATCAGGAAGGCGGCGAATATCTTCTTGAGGGGGCCGGTAGGAATGCGGTGGGCCAGGCGGGCCCCCAAGGGGGCGAAGAACACGCTGACCAAGGCGATGCCCACCAGGGCGGGCAGATACACGAAGCCCAGGCTGTGGGCGGGCAGGCCGGGTTCTCCCCAGCCGTTGACGATGTAGCCCGCCGCCCCGGCCAGGGCGATGGGCAGGCCGATGGCCGCCGAGGTGCCGATGGCCCGGTGGATGGGCAGGTTGCACCAGGTCATGAAGGGCACGCTGAGCGATCCCCCGCCGATGCCCACCAGGGCGCTGACCCCGCCGATGAACAGGCCCACCAGGCTGGTGCCGGTCCAGCCGGGCACGTGGCGGCTGGGCCTGGGCCGGGCCTCCAGGAGCATCTGCAGGGCCACCAGGTACAGAAACACCACGAAAAAGGCGACCAAAAAGCGGGTGGAGAGCTGGGCGGCCACCCAGGAGCCCAGATATGTCCCGGCCAGGATGCCCCCGCTGATGCGCAGAACTATGGACCAGTCCACCGCGCCGCGCTTGTGGTGGGCCCGAAAGCTGCTGATGGAGGTGAACACGATCACCGCCAGGGAGGTGCCCAGGGCTATGTGCAGGACGTTGCCTGGGGCAAGGTTGGTCGCCTCCAGGTAAAAGGCCACCGCCGGGACGATGACGATGCCGCCGCCCACGCCCAACAGTCCGGCCAGGACGCCGCTGAAGGCGCCCACCGCCGCGAAGATCAACCAGGGAATAACCGCTTCCATGCCGCGCTCCCATGGGGAATCAGGAAAAAATTCGGCTAAGTGTACCCCCGCCGGCCGGGCGAGGCAAAAAAGGCGGGGCCGGGCCGCCTGGCCCGCCCCGCCTCGCAACTATCGGTTTTCAGGCTTTAAGAAGCCTTGGACTTGCCCCGGCCCTTGCGCTCGTCGATGTCGCCGGGATACATCACCGCCTCGTGGCCCCGTTCGCCGGTGCGGATGCGCACCACCTCGTCCACCGGGTAAACGAAGATGAGCCCGTCGCCCGCCGCGCCGGTGCGCCCGGCGGCCAGGATGGCTTCGATGGTCTCGTCCACGTTGTCTTCGCTCAGGATGATGTTCATCTGCATCTTGGGCAGCATGTCCACCTGGTAGGTGCCCGAGCGCCCGGCCAGGGTGATGCCGCCCTGGCGGCCCTGGCCGCGGATCTCGAAGACGTTCATGCCCCGGATGCCGATGGCGTTCAGGGCGTCCTTGACGTCGTTGAGCTTGTCCTCGCGGATGATGGCCTCGATCTTTTTAAGCATGATTCAGACCTCCCTTATCCCTCCTAAGAATAAGCTCGTTCACCGTGGCCGCTGATGTCAAGGCCAACTTCTTCCTCGTGCAGGCCCACCTTGAGTCCGATGCTCATGTTCAGCGCCTTGGCCACCACGTAGGTGACGCTGAAGGAGAAGATCATGGTAACCACCGTGGCCAGGATTTGCACGCCCAACTGGGAGGGGTTGCCGTGGAACAGGCCGTTGGCCCCGCCGGGGTTTATGGCCGTGGAGGCGAACAGGCCGGTGGCGATCATGCCCCAGGTGGAGGCCATGCCGTGGCAGGCGAACACGTCCAACGACTCGTCCAGGCCCCGCTGCTCCCGGAAGCGGATGGTGTAGTAGCTGATGGGCGCGGCCACCGCCCCGATGACCAGGGCGGCCATGGGCGAGACGAAGCCCGAGGCCGGGGTGACCGCGGCCAGGCCCACCACCATGCCGGTGACCAGGCCCAGGGTGGAGGGGCGTCCGTCCAGCCAGGACAGGAGCATCCACACCAGCCCGGCGGCGGCCCCGGAGGTGTTGGTGGTCAAAAGGGCGTTCACCGCCACGCCGTTGGCGGCCAGGGCGCTGCCCCCGTTGAAGCCGAACCAGCCCACCCACAGCAGACCGGCCCCCAGCACGGTGTAGGGGATGCTGTGCGGCTCCAGGGGGATGTGGCCGAAGCCCTTGCGCGGGCCGATGACCATGGCGAAGGCCAGGGCCGAGCAACCGGCGGCCACGTGGACCACGGTGCCCCCGGCGAAGTCCAGCACGCCCATTTCCCTGAGCCAGCCGCCCGCGCCCCACACCCAGAGGCAAAGGGGGTCGTAGACCAACGTGGCCCAGACGATGCCGAAGAGCAAAAAGGACTTGAAGCGGATGCGCTCCACAAAGGCCCCGGTGATCAGCGCCGGGGTGATCACCGCGAACATCATCTGGTAGGTGGCGAAGAGCTGGTGGGGGATGCTGGAGCTGTATTCAGGGTTGGGCGCGGCGCCCACGTTCATGAAGCCCAGGAAGTTCAGCCCCCCGATGATGCCCCCGATGTCCTTGCCGAAGGACAGAGAGTAGCCGAACAGCAGCCACTGCATCCCGATGAGGGCCATGAACACGTAGCTCAGGGTCAGGGTGGACAGGATGTTCTTGCGGCGCACCATGCCGCCGTAAAAAAAGGCCAGCCCCGGAGTCATCAGCAGAACCAGCGAACAACAGACCAACAACCAGGCGGTGTCGCCCGTGTTGAGGTTGGCCATGATTCCCTCCTCACACGCTAAATTTTATGCCGGGAGCCTCTCCCCAGGCCCGGGCCACCATGACCCCAAACCGGCGCCAGAATTCCTCGCGGGGCACTAACGCAAGCTCCATACCAACTCGGGCGGTTCAGGGCGGCGAGGCCTAAGGTCCTGGCAACACGGGAATAAAGCCTTTAGCGGCCCAAAAGTCTGCAAAAATGTAAAAATTAAAACTACCAATCGGTAGGACGTTTAGAGCCAATACTACCGTTCGGTGGAAATATTCAGACGGGCCGGCGCGGCCCGGTCAAAGCGCCGGGGTGGCGGGCGGCCTGGGCCCAGCATCCTGTTAGGCGGGGATATAATTGTAAATAACACGTTATATCAATAAATTGACCAGTAAATCCCTTGGGCGGCGCGGGGCCGGGTGGCCCGGGGTCTGGCCTCGGCCGGTCTCGGGGGCGGGCGCATTGGCTTACAAAATCGGAAGGCACCATAATGTAGGCAAGTGATGGTTGCTTACCGAATGGTAGCTTTATTAGGACGAGGCCAGGGAATTCACCACCGTGGCGGCTCCCTCCACCTCCCGCTCCATCTGGCGCAGCTCCCACAGGAAGGACGACAGGGTCAGTCGGCCCGGCTGGCCGTGAATCTGGGCCCCCACCTGGCCCATGCGCTGGGACACCTCGGCGTGGGCCTGGCCCAGATCCGGCAGATGGCGGGGGCGCTTGGACTTGGCCAGGGACTCGCCCAGGGCGGTGAGGGTGGCTTGTATCCGGGCGCTCAGGGCGCTCAGCTGAGGCTCCAGGCGGGTCTGCACCCCCTGGGGGCGGCTGCGCCCGGCGGCGGCCTCCAGGGCCAGCATCTGGTCGAACAAGTGGGCCTCGTGCTGCAACAGCTCGCCGAAGCGCCGGGCCAGGGCCGGGTTGCGCCCCGGCTCCAGGCCCGAGGCCTGATAGCTGGCGCGGAGCTGGTCCAGGGCGGCTTGCAGCTTTTGGCGGGCCGCTGGAGGCCACCTCCAGGAGGAAAAAGATGGCCGCCGCCGCGCCCAGGACGGTTCCGATGACCCGCCGCTTGCCCATGGCCAGGGTGGTGCCCAGGTCCGGCTTGACCACCAGCAGGGCGAACAGCACCACCCAGTAGCCGTTGTGCAGGTTCAGGGTCTTGATGAGCACCATGCCCACCCCGGCGGCCACCGAGGCCTGCAGGGAGGAGCGCAGGATGGGCGAGTCCAGGCGCAGCTCCTGCCTTAGGCGGGTGCGGAACTCGCTGGGCGCGGCGCGGCCCTGGGCCGGAAGCTGTAACAGCTCCAGGGCCCGGCGCTGACCCTCGGCCCGCCCCAGGTCCCGGGCCAGAGAAACCAGGGCGGCAAGGGAGTTGGTCACCGCAACGTAATCGCCCACCGAGCGCTTGTCTTCGTTCTCCAGGGCCTGCTGGCGCAGGTCGTCCACCTGCTGCTTCAGGCCGTGGATCACCGCCGAGGGGTCGGGCCGCTGGGTGCTGCCCGCCTGGGCCTGGCGCAGCTCCCGCAGCAGCTCGTGGGCCAAGGCCAGACCCTGGAGGATCTGGCCTTGGCGGGTTTGGAACAGGGGCCAGTCCGAGGCCAACTGGCGCACCTGCCAAAGAGCCAGCAGGTTTTCATACACCCGCACCAGGTCCAGACCCAGGGCCAGCACCGCCTGGCTGGAGCCGCCCAACTTTGCGGTCGGCAGCTCCAAGAACTGAGGTATGTCCCTGAGCCGGTGCAGGGCGGTGAGGGCTTGGCTTTTCAGCTTTTCCAGGCGCTTGGGGTCCACGTCTCCCTTCGGGTAGGCCTCCTCCAGCAAGCTCCAGAGCTGATCCAGGTAATCCAGGGCCAACCCCAGGGCGGCGCTGTATATCTGGCGGGGCCGTATGGGCAGCACCAGGAACTGGAAGCACCAGCACAGCCCCCCGCCCAGGGCCACCGCCGCCGCCCGCCCCAGGCCCTCGTCCAGGGGCGCCGGCTTGCCCAGGGCCACCACCACCAACAGCAAAGCCCACAGGCCGCAGGCGCCGTAGGCCGGGCCCAGGGCCGCCCCCCAAAAGGCGGCAAAGGTGGCCAGGATCACGAAAACCGTGGGCAGGGCCACGCCGTCGGCGGCCAGGGTGGCCAGGGGCATGAGCAGGGCGGTGGCCAGGGTCAAGACCAGCATGGCCTTGCGGCGGGCGGCCAGGGGCAGGCCCGGAGGCACCTGGCTGAGCAGGAAGGCGGACAGGGGGCCCCAGGTCATCAGGTGGGGCCAGGGTTGCAAAATGAGCAGGCTCAGAACCATGGCCGCCATGATCTTTAGGCTGCGCCGGGCCACCAGCAGGGCGGGGTAATGGGGATAGATGTATTGCCGGTAGAAGTTTTTTAGGCGCAGACCCGTTCCGGCCATGATTCCCCCGCTTGCTCAAGGCGCGGCCCCGCGCCTGCTGGGGCCATGTTAGCGGGATGAGGGGGCCGGGGCAATCGGCTTGTGCCGGAGCGGGTTACAAACCCCGCCCGGCCGTGCTACATTGGCTCAGCGTCCGCGACCTGGGAGGGGGAACATGATCGCAACCTATTTATTGATACCCGCCGTGCTGCTCTTGATCGGCCTGATCTGGGCCGAGCGCGAACAGCGGCCCGGCCGGGTGCTGGCCTTCAAGACTCCCTTGTCGGCCTTGTTCGTGCTAAGCGCCCTGCTCACCCCCCACGCCCAGTCCCACTACTTCTATCTGGTGCTCGCCGGGCTGGTCCTGGGGCTCATCGGCGACGTGTGCCTGGCCCTCAAGGGCGACGCCCCCTTCAGGGCAGGGCTGGTTTCCTTTCTCCTGGGCCACGTGGCCTACGTGGTGGCCTTCGCCGGGCTCACCGGCCCCGGCGGCTGGTTCCGCCCCGGCTTCCTGGCCATCTGCGCGGTGAGCGGCCTGGTGTTCTTGTGGCTGCGCCCCAGCCTGGGCAAGATGCTGGTTCCGGTGCTGGCCTACGTGGTGGTCATCACCTTGATGGTGTTGGCCGCCGAGGCGGCGGTGTTCAACCTGGCCTTGCCCCGGCGGGAGGCCTGGCTCATCTTCGGCGGGGCCTTGGCCTTTTATCTCAGCGACTTGTGCGTGGCCCGCGACCGCTTCAAGAAGCCGGGCTGGGACAACCGCCTGGTGGGCCTGCCCCTGTACTACGGGGGGCAGTTCGCCATCGCCTGGTCGGTGAGCGGCATGTTTTAAAATGCTTGACCCTCCCGGTGAGGAGGGTAAAATTTCAGATTAAATGTAGTTTGCCACTTCAACACCGCGAGGCCTCTTTTGCATTGCGGCTTTAATAAAACCGGTCATGGTTTGCCGGTCCGCTGGCTGATGGCGGCCATGGCTCTGGCCCTGTTGGCGGGCGGCGGCTCTTGGGCGCGGGCCCAGGACGTCCCGGTGCAACTGGCCGCCAAGGCTCAGGCCTTTTATGAGCAGCGCGCCGATATGGACGTGGCCGCCAGGGCGGTTGAAGCCTTTCGCGAAATCCTCTCCTGCACCCCCCAAGACCTGGACGCCTCCCTCAAGCAGTGCGAGCTGCTGGTGTGGATCGGGGCCCAATCCGAGTCGCCCAAGGACGAGCCCTTTTTCCGCGAAATGATCGTGGTGGCCGAGCGGGCCCGCAAGGCCCATCCCTCAGACCCCGGCCCGGTGTACTGGCTGGGTGTGGGCCAGGGCATGCTGGCCACCGTGGCCCCCATCAACGAGGCCCTTAGCTTGGTCAAGCAGGCGAGGGCCAACATGCGTCTGCTGCTGACCATGGACCCCACCTATTGCCACGGCGGGGCCGACCGGGTCTTGGGGCGCATCTACAGCAAGCTGCCCTTTTTCATCGGCGGCAGCAACGAAAAGGCCGAAGAGCACTACAAGCAGGCCATCGACCGGGGCCCCCATTACTGGCTCAACCATCTCTACCTGGCCGAGCTGTATCATCACGAGGGCGAAGACGCCAAGGCCAAACAGCTGTTGCAGCAAGTGGCCACCGGCCCCACCATCAACGGGCTGGAGCCCGAGTGCCGCCTGTGGCAGAACGTGGCCCGCAAGTACCTGGTTCGCGGGGCCTCCTTCGAATAATTCTCCTGTGCTATCCTGAAAAATCAGAAGCCCTACCGTTACCCTCAGGGGGCAGGAAAGGACGCGGCCATGGCTGATCCCGCCAATGGGGACAACTGCAAGCTGGAAGAGGAACTTTCCCGCGAGCTGCACCGGGAGCTGCCCGGCGTGGTCCGGGAGCTGGTGGCCAGCTGCGGCACCCAGGAATGTTTCGAGCACATAAGCCCGGTGCCCCTGCCCAGCCAGGAGGTGGTCAAGCGCATAGTGGCCAAGGCCCGCAAGGCGCTGTTTCCCGGCTATTTCGACGGCCACAAGATAGAGCAGGTGAACCTGGAGTACCACATGGGCATGGAGCTGACCGAGCTCTATGATCTGGTGGCCGACCAGATCACCTGGGCGGTGCGCCACGACTGCTTTCGCCACGACCTGAGCTGCACCCATTGCGGCGACCGTGGCCAGCGGGCCGCCCTGGGTTTCGTGCAGGGCCTGCCCGAGATACGCCGCCTGCTTTCCCTGGACGTGCGCGCCGCTCAGGAGGGCGACCCGGCCAGCGGCGGGGTGGACGAGATTATTTTCTCCTACCCCGGCCTGTTCGCGGTCACGGTGTACCGCCTGGCCCACCTGCTGCGCCACCTGGAGGTGCCGCTGCTGCCCCGCATGATGAGCGAGTACGCTCACGCCCAGACCGGCATCGACATCCACCCGGGGGCCGAGATAGGCAAGAGCTTCTTCATCGACCACGGCACCGGGGTGGTTATCGGAGAGACGGCGGTGATCGGCGACCACGTGCGCCTGTACCAGGGGGTCACCCTGGGGGCCCTGTCTCTGTCCAAGAAGCAGGTGGAAAACCTGCGCGGGGCCAAGCGCCACCCCACCATCGAGGATGAGGTGATCATCTACTCCGGGGCCACCATCCTGGGCGGCCAGACCGTGGTGGGGGCGCGCAGCGTCATCGGCGGCAACGTGTGGCTTACCGAGTCGGTGCCCCCGGACACCAAGGTGTTCGTGGAAAAGCCGGAACTGGTATACGTGGGCTCCAGGCGGGCCGGAAAGGAAAATGCATGACCACCAACATCAACCCCGACGTCATCCGCGTGGTGGGAGGCACCCCTCTGGTGCTCCTCGGCGAAAACTGTCTGGAGGGCATGGTGGCCCCGGTGGTGGCCAAGCTGGAGTACCAGAACCCCCTGGGCTCGGTGAAGGATCGCATCGCGGTGTCCATGATCGGCGCGGCCGAGGTCGAGGGCAAGATAGACCGCGACACCCTCATCGTGGAGCCCACCAGCGGCAACACCGGCATCGGCCTGGCCTTTGTCTGCGCGGTCAAAAAATACCGCCTGCTTCTGACCATGCCCGAGTCCATGAGTATAGAGCGGCGCAAGCTGCTCAAACACCTGGGGGCCGAGCTGGTGCTCACCCCGGCGGCGGGGGGCATGAAGGGGGCCATCGACAAGGCCAAGGAGATTTTGGCCGAGAGCCCCAAGGCGTTCATGCCCAACCAGTTCGCCAACCCGGCCAACCCGGCCATCCACCGCAACACCACCGGGCCCGAGATCTGGCGCGACACCGGCGGGGCGGTGGACATCCTGGTGTGCGGGGTGGGCACCGGGGGCACCATCACCGGGGCGGGGGAGTATCTCAAGAGCCAAAAGCCCGGTCTCAAGGCGGTGGCCGTGGAGCCCGCCGACAGCCCGGTGCTGAGCGGCGGCAAGCCCGGCCCCCACAAGATCCAGGGCATCGGGGCGGGGTTCGTGCCCGAGGTGCTAAACCGCGAGATCATCGACGAGGTGATCGCCGTGACCAACGACCAGGCCATGGACACCGCCCGCCTGCTGGCCCGTCAGGAGGGCCTGTTGTGCGGCATCAGCTCCGGGGCGGCCACCTGGGCCGCCTGGCAGCTCTCGCGGCGGCCGGAAAACGTGGGCAAGACCATAGTGGTGGTGCTGCCCAGCACTGGTGAGCGGTATCAGTCCACCGAGCTTTTCGCTGGCTGAGGGGCGTAAACCGCCTTCGCCGGGAAGGTGACGACATATTCAGCCGCTTTAGGGCCCGCCCCCCATACGGGGCGGGCCCTTACTTTTTGCTCCGTGGCTTCCCGGCCTGTGGGCATGGCCCCCAAAACATGCTAAAAGGGATAACCTGGTGTTATGCCGGTGAACCTTTAGGGAGCTGTCAACTTATGCGCGCTTTGTCCATCGCCGGTCTAGGCCTGGCCCTGCTCACTCTCATGGCCACTCTTTTCGGTTGCGGCGGCGGCCCCAGCGCGGCGGAGTATTACCGCGACGAGTCCACCATGGCCCTGGACACTTTCCCCAATGCGGCCATGACCTACGGGACCGGGCTCAACCAGTGGAGCTACACCAGCAGCGCCGGAGGCGGCAGCAGCAGCGGCGGCGGTGGCGGCAACATCAAGGTGCAACTGCGCATCGACACCGACCGTACCTTCTCCTTTGAGCTCAAGCTAAAGAACGAGACCGGCGGGACCATCACCATCGACTGGGCCAACACTTATTACGTGAACACCCAGGGCTACAAGTACCACGTGGCTCACCAGGGCGTGCCTCTCTGGTCGCCGCTGAGCAAGCTCCGGCCCACCCAGGTTGGCCCCGGCCAGACCATCGAGGACGACCTGCAACCGGCCCGAGATCTCAAGCGCGACGGCCAGTGGCTTCTGGCCCCGCTCACCGACGCCCAGATCGCCCAGGGCGACTGGCCCAACCAGCTAACCATCCTGATGCCCATCATCAGCAACGGGGTTAAGACGGTGCACCGCTACACCATGGACATCGACGCCCTGGACCCCATGGATGGTTGGGGGCCTTGGCTCTACTAGGATCTTCTTGCCCATGGTCCGCCGCGCTCTGATACGGGGCGCGGCGGCCGGGCTGCTCTTGCTGCTGGCCCTGGCCGCCGCCTGCGCCAATATGGGCGCGGCCGACCCCGGCCCGGACCCGGCCCGGGTGCGGGTGCTGGTGGACCTCAAACAAGACCGCAGCCTTTTCAACGTTTTCGACGAAACCACCCCCTACACCAGCTGGGACTGGGGCCTGTACCTGGTCCAGGGCGGGCGCAACGTGCCCCTGCGGCCGGACCCACCCCAGGAGCTCAAGGTGATCCGCGCTCCCCGCCTGGTGCGCGACACGGTGTTCCTGGCCCCGCCGGGCAAGCACACCCTGCGGCTCATCGTGCAGGGCAGCGTGGGAGTGCGCGAGGGGCGCATCTACTGGCCCATCACCACGGTGTTGGTCAATCAAACCTTTGATCTGGAACTAAAGCCCGGGGGGAAAGCCACCCTGCGGCCCACCGAAGTGCACAGCAACGATCGGGGAAACCTGATCGATCCTTACAGCGTGCCAGCGAAAAACAGCGCTAAGCCCCTTTGCTGGAGCCTGTTCGGTCCATCGGCATGATGCGCAAATCACACCGGCAACGCAGTATGCCGGCGTCTGGCGAAGCCGGTAATTAGCGCGAGGCCACCCGGCTGTTGGCAAGCGGCCGACCTATGGCCCGCTCCAGGGCGGCGAAGGCCTGCAGGTAGTTGTAGCGGGCCCGGACCACCGCGCTGCGGGCGTCGAACAGGCTCACCTGGGCGTCGGTGAACTCGATGGCGTTGCCCACCCCCGCGTCGTAGCGCCCCTGGGCCAGGCGGAAGTTCTCCTCCGCGTTTATGCGCGCCGTCTCGGCCACCTCGATGCGCTCGGCCGATTCCCTGAGCACCAGCCAGGCCTGCTCCACCTCCTGGGAGATGGCCAGCTCCAGCTCCTTGAACTGGGCCTGGCGCTGGCGCACCTGGGCCTGGTACTCGCTCACCTGGCCCTTGGTGAGGAAGCCGGAGAACAAGGGCCAGGTCAGGGACACCCCGGCGCTCCAGCCCTTGTCCAGGGGGAAGTCGGCGTTGGCCAGCTCATAGTCCGCCCCGGCGTCGAAGCTGGGCCAGAAGCCGCCCTTGGCCGAGGTGAGGCGTCCCTCGGCGGCCTGGATGCCCGCCTGCAGGCTGGCCGCCTCGGGCCGCTGCTTCAGGGCCTCGGCCACCAGGGGCTCCAGCTTGGTCGGCAGGGGAGGGCTCACCGTTATGTCGGCCAGGGTGTAGTCGCCGGGATAAGGCCGCTTGCCCATCACCTTTTCCAGGGCCACCCGCGCCCGGCGGCGGTTGTATTGGGCGGTGATCAGGGCCAGGCGGGCGTTGGCCAAATCCACCTGGGCCCTGGTCACGTCGATCTTGGGCCTCAGGCCGGTGTTGTAATAGCCCTTGGCCTGCTCCACGTGCTTGGCCTGGGAGGCCAGGGTCTTTTGGGCCACGTCGACCAGGTGCTGGTTCTTGAGCACCTCGAAGTACTGGGCCTTGACCTCCAGGACCACCTTTTCCCGCTGGGTGACCAGATCGTGGCGGGTGGCGCTGAGCTCCTGCTTGCTGGCCTCCACTTTGCCCCCGGTCTGGCCGAAGTCGTAGATCTTCTGGGTCACGGCCAGGTCGGTCTCGTAATAGTTGTAAAGGTTGCTGCTGGAGCCTTCCAGGGCGGCGATGCGCGAGGATTCGCTGTAGTTGCGGCTGTAGCCCGCCGAGCCGGTGAGCTGTGGCCACCAGCGGGAGCTGGTCTGGGTCAGGCGACCTTCGGCCTGGGCCACCCCCTGGCGGGAGGCCTCCAGGGTGGGGTTCTCCTTAAGGGCCAGGGACACCGCCCCGCTGAGGGTCAGCTCCCGCTCCGCCCCTGCCGCAGGAAAAGCCGCCAAGGCCATCAGGCCCGCCAGCAATATCGCCCAGCACCGCACCCCAATCATCAGCCGACCTCCCGGCCCGAAGCGGACCGCTCTTGTGTTGGGCTAAAGCTTAGTTGTACGGAGGAATAAGGTCAATGGGGCGCGGGCAAATGACAGGCCATGGGATCGCTGGGGTCGAAGGGCTGGGCCGGGCCGCCGGGCGGGGCCCCCGCCGTCCGGGCCAGGCCGGGCAGCATACCCTGGAACACCCAGTGGTGCAGGGGCCACACCCCGTACCAATAGGCCAGGCCTGCGATACCATTGGGTAAAAAGCTGGCCACCATGCGCGCCTCGCAGGCCGCCTCCCCCTGGGGGGTCAGGGTGATCTCCAGGGTCGCCTGTCCCGGCAGCTTCATCTGGGCCAGGAGGAGTAGCCGCCGGGGAGGCTCCACGGCCAGCACCCGCCAGAAATCCAGGGCCTCGCCCGCCCTGATCTCCCCGGCGCTGCGCCGTCCCCGGCCCAGGCCCACCCCGCCCATCAGCTTGTCCAGGACCCCGCGCACCCTCCACAGCCAGGTTTGGTAGTACCAGCCCCGGCGGCCCCCCACCCCGGCCAGATGGGGCCACACCGTTTCCACCGGCAGGGGCATGCCCAGGCGGTAGCCCGCCCTGAGCACCGTGCCCCCGGCATAGGGGGCGTCGCCGCAGGTGACCCACTCGGGTGGGCTCAGCTCGCCCGCGTCCATCCAGCAGCTCTCCACCTGGTCCTGGGCCAGGCGCTCCAGGGCGGTGCGGATGGCCTGGCGGCAGGTGACCAGCTCCTGGGGGATGATCTCGCGGATGCGGTTGTCGCCACAGATCACCGTGTTGCGCAGGCCCTCGGCCAGGGGGCGGCCCAGGCTGGCGGGCACCGGGGTGACCAGGTGAATCCAATAGCTGCTCAGGCGGGGGCTGAACACCGGCACCGGGATGATGATGCGCGGGGGCAGGCCCGCCTCCTGGGCGAATATCTGGAACAGCTCGGCGTAGGTGTGGATGTCCGGGCCGCCGATGTCGTAGGTCTGTCCCGCCACCTCGTCGTGCTCCAAACAGCCCAAGAGATAGCCCAGTACGTTACTGATGGCGATGGGCTGGCAGCGGCTGTGCACCCAGCGGGGGGTGATCATCACCGGCAGGCGCTCGCCCAGGTAGCGCAGCAGCTCGAAGGAGGCGCTACCCGCCCCCAGGATCATGGCCGCCCGGAGCCAGGTGCAGGGCGCATCGCCGCTTTGCAGGATGTGCCCCACCTCGGCCCGAGAGCGCAGATGGTGGCTGATGTTGGGGTCGTCGGGCACCAGGCCGCCCAGGTAGATGAGCCGCTCCACCCCGGCGGCGGCCGCGGCCAGGGACATGTTCATGGCCGCCTGGCGGTCGGCGGCGGCGAAGTCCTTGGTGCCGGGGTTCATGGAGTGCACCAGATAAAAGGCGGCCCAGCAGCCCTTCATGCCCTTGGCCAGGGACAGGGAATCCTTTACGTCGCCCGGCACCAGCTCGCAGTTTGGATGGGAAGCCCAGGGGCGGCAGGCGAGCTTGTCCAGGGAGCGGCCCATGGCCCGCACCCGGTGGCCGGCGGCCAACAGGCGGGGCACCAGGCGGCCGCCAACGTAGCCGGTGGCGCCCAAAACCAGGACCGGTTCGGCGCGTCTGGCTTGGTGGTTCATGCTCTCCTCCCGGTGACTCCATTGCAGCACAGGCGGCCATGCAAAAGCAACGGGGCCGCCGAAGCGGCCCCGCCGGGCTCGGGCAGGGGTGGCCCTTAGTCCACTTTCATGAAGCGGCTGCCCTTGGCGCCACACACCGGGCAGCGCTCGGGAGCCTCGCCCTCGGCGGTGTAGCCGCACACCGGGCAGACGTAGTAGGCGTAGTCGCCCGCGCTGCCGCCCAGGTTGTCCAGCAGCTTCTTGTAGAGGTTGGCGTGGATCTTCTCCACCGCGTTGGCCCACTCGAAGGAGCGCAGGGCTTCCTTGGCCTCTTCGGCCTTGGCCGCCGCGATCATCTCCGGGTACATGTGCTCGAACTCGTGGGTCTCGCCCGTGATGGCCTCTTCCAGGTTGTCGGCGGTGGAGCCGATGCCTTTGAGGGCCCGCAGGTGGTTATGGGCGTGCACCGTCTCGGCCTCGGCCGCGGCCCGGAACAGACGAGCCACCTGGGGGTAGCCTTCCTCGTCGGCTTTCTTGGCGAAAGCCAGGTATTTGCGGTTGGCCTGGGACTCGCCGGCAAAAGCTTCTTTCAGGAATCCTTCGGTTTTGGACATGGTATTTACCCCTCTCTGAGTAGTTGGCAGTTGCTTATCGATAATGATTACTATTAATATATAAAGAATGAAGCCGCTGATGTCAAGGCGTCACCCGTAAAAAACAGTCTGAGGCATGGCCCGAAATGTGACAAGCCCTGCCCAACGCTTTTACAATGTAACTAGCCCTAAGATAACCATGGCGCTGAGCGGCCGTCTGGGCCCGCCCGCCGATAAGGAGAAGAAATGAGTGACGACAAGCAAGTAACCATGCATGGCAACCCCCTGAACCTGTTGGGCCAGGCGGTGGCCGTGGGTCAGGCGGCCCCGGACGCCGAGCTTTTGGCCAATGACCTTTCCCCCAAGAAGATCAGCGACTACAAGGGAAAGGTAGTGATCCTCTCGGTGGTGCCCTCCTTGGACACCCCCACTTGCGACCTGCAGACCCGGCGCTTCAACAGCGAGGCGGCGGGCCTGGGCGGCGACGTGGTGATCCTCACCATCAGCATGGACCTGCCTTTCGCCCAGAAACGCTGGTGCGGCGCGGCCGGGGCCGACGCGGTGGTCACCCTGTCCGACCACCGCGAGGCGGCCTTCGGCATGGCCTACGGCCTCTTGATCAAAGAGCTGCGCCTGCTGGCCAGGGCTGTTTTGGTATTGGACCGCCAGGGCAAGATCGCCTATATCCAGCGGGTCAAGGAACTGAGCGAGGAGCCCAATTACGACGAGGTGCTGGCCGCGGTGAAAAAGGTGGTCTAGCCGCCAAAGGTGGGCATAAAAAAGGGGCCGGCGGGTTGCCGGCCCCTTTGTATCGCTTCAGGCCTTTCAGGCGGTCACCCACTCCCAGGCCTGGTCCTCCTGCTCCGGCGAAAAGTTCTTCACCTCGCCGGACATGAGGTGCTGGCTCACGTCCATGGACCACTTGACCCACTTGGGCGCGCCCACCAGGGCCAGCTTGGCGAAGTCCTTGCGGTGCTTGAAGCCGAAGGCCGCGTCGTCCCAGGCGCCCTTGGCCTCCCAGCCCCGGAACTCCGGGCCCATGACCAGCATGAAGCGGGCCTTGCCCTGCTTGGCTATCATCTCCCTGAGCCGGGGGATGAGCACCTGCTGATAGTCGGTGTCGGTGAGCTTTCCCCTGGCCTGGACGGCCACGGCGGCCTCGGTGCTTTGCGGCATCAGTTCCAACATCCGGCATCCCTCCCCGTTAAAAGGCTCCAGCCTCGCGCCGGCGGCGTCGGGTTGCTTATGCGGGATGCGGCCTCGCGGCGCTAATCACTAATTTTAATGTAGCTCATCCGAACCATAATGCTCAACGGGCCAGTCCCCGTCCCAGGGCCCGGCCCAGGCGGTCCAGCAACTCCAGGGGGATGTCCGCCCCCAGGCCCAGGGGGCCGCCCAGCCAGAAAAAGCCGCCCGCCGTGGCCACCAAGGCCAGGGCCAACTCCCTGGCCCGCTTGCGGGGCCAGCCCAGTTGCTCCCCGGCCGGGGCGATCATGGCAGCCACCATGTCCAGGTGCGCCCCCAGGCGCTGGGTGGCGGCCTGGTGGGCCGGGCCGCCCGTGTCCAGGGCCAGGGCCTGGTTGATCAGGGCGGCGGCCTCGGGCCGCAATTGGAAAAAGCGCAGGTGCACCGCGGACACGTCCGCCACCAGGGTCTCGGCGTCGGTGGGGGCCAGGCCCAGGGGGCGCACCCGCCGGGCCAGGTCGGTGAGCACCTGGTCCAGGAGATCGGACACGAAGGCGTCCTTGGTCGGCCAGTGGGTGAAAAAGGTGCCCTTGCCCACCCCGGCGGCGGCGGTGATGTCCGCCACCTTGGCCGCGGCCAGGCCCTGGCGGGCGATGAGCTTGAGCCCCTCCTCGCTGAGGCGGCGGGCGGCCAGGCGGCGGCGCTGCTGGCGGGGGCCGGTGGGGGCGGGCTCGGTAGGGGTTGGTCTTTCCATGGGGGATTTTCTCTTGACCCAAGGGTCAATGTCAACCGGGGCGGAGTCGCTTAACAGGCGGGGCGGCTTGGGTTATGATTACTGGCCCAACAAAGCTAAACCTGACCTGGAGAAGCGAATGTCCTCGCAGAGCACCCAACTGGACAACCTGGATCAGGACCAACTGGTCCAATTCGTCTTGGAGACCTTTCACCGCAACCTGATCCACTACGGCCTTTGGTTCCGCGAAGTGGAGCACCAAAACGGCATGGAGAACGTACTGGAGGCAGACTACGAAGTTTTCGACTCTTGCCTGGCCTTTCAGATGGGCCGCCTGGGCAAGATCTTGGACTTCGAGGTGGACAAAAAGGGCGTGCCGCTCAAGCTGAAGAACATGAGCCGCGACGAACTCGTGGAGTTGGCCAAGGGCTCGGCCTCCAACTGGCTGGTCACCGACGGGGTGTGGTTCCAGGCGGTGGAGCAGGCTCACGGCATGGAAGCGGCCAAGCGGGCCAACGACCTGTGCTGGAGCCGCCTGAGCCCCCACGAGGCCTATTACATCAAGAAATTGCTGGGCCTGGGCGAGATGCCCGGCCTGGACGGGCTAAAGGCCGCCCTGGGCCTGCGCAACTACTCCCTGGTCAACGTGCAGTCCATCCACGACGTGGACGAGCACAGCTTCATCTTCCAGATGAACGACTGCCGGGTGCAGAGCGCCCGCAAGCGCCGGGGCCTGCCCGACTACCCCTGCCACTCGGTGGGCATGGTGGAATACCCCGCCTTTGCCCGCAGCATAGACAAGCGCATCACCACCGAGTGCGTGGGCTGCCCGCCGGATCATCCCGAGGAATGGTACTGCGCCTGGCGCTTCACCTTAGTGGAGTAGGTGATGGCGGCTTCGCCAGACGACGACATACTGTGTTGCCGGCATCGCTCCAGCCTCGACGTAGCTTTTGCTACGCCTCCGGCTGTCGCTCGCCGGTCGCCTTGTCTGTCGCCGCCTGGCTGTGCCGCGCTCGGCTTGGGCCATCGGCAGCTGGCGAAGGCGTTTTCCTTACCTGCTTTTTTGATGCCCGTATCAAGTGAAGCCACCGGTCTGGTGAAAAATCCAGACCGGGGGCTTGATTTTCGCGTTCTCTTTGCTGGTGCAGTTGACGGCTAGGCTACTTTCTCCACCTTGCAGGGTATTGCCGCCATGTTGGGGGTGCCGAACTCCTTGCCCAGCTTGGCCGCGCTGGTGAGCATATTGAAGTTGGCCCGCTCCCAGCCGCCCAGGGGGTCGGCGTCGGTTTCTTCGGGGAACCACCAGCCGTGCTCGGCGTAGACCACGCCCTGGCGCACCCGCTCATTGAGCTTGGCCTTTTGCACGATGCTCCCCTGCTTGGTGCTCACCCGCACCTGGTCGCCCTCGGCGATGCCCAGGCGCTGGGCGTCGGCCGGGTTCAGTTCGGTGATGGGCTCGGGGTTCTGCTTGCGCAGCTCTTCCACCCAGCGATAGGAGGAGTGCAGGGCCACCTTGTTTTTGCGCCCGGTGAGCACCAGGGGGAACTCTTCGCCAATATCCTCGGGAAAGCCCGCCCAGGCGGGCAGGGGAGGCAGACCGAACTTATCCGCCGTGGAGAGCAGCAGCTCCACCTTGCCGGTGGGGGTGCGGAAGCCTTTTTCCGCGTACTTGGTGAACTTCTGCGGGCCCTGCAAATGGCCCCGCTCCACGAAATCTTGCCAACTGACTCCGCTGGGCTCCAGCACCATGTCCAGCATGTCGTGGTAGTCCTCGGGCCACAGCTCCTCCCCGGCCAGGCGGCGGCCCAGGTCGCAGCATATCTGCATGGGCGCGCGGCACTCCTCGGGCGGCTCCACCACATGGGGCCGGGCCAGGATGAAGCTGTGGCCTATGCCGTAGTGGCCGATGTCGTCGAACTCCAAGCTGGCCGCCGCGGGCAGGACCACGTCGGCCAGGGCCGCGCTGGGGGTCATGAACAGCTCGGCGCAGGCGTAGAACTCCAGGCTCTCCAGGGCCCGCTTGGTCAGGCGGCTGTTCGCCCAGACCATCAGCGGGTTGGTGTCCATGGAGAAGAAGCCCTTCACCGGGTAGGGCTCGCCTTCCAGGATGGCCCGGCGCAAAAAGGCCGGGGGGATGGTCATGAAACGGGGGATCACCCCGTGGGCCGCGCTGAGCATCTCCTTACGCTTGTCGGGCACCAGGTCGGCCCGCACGTAGGGCCCCAGCCCCGCGATCTTGGGCTCCAGGGGGCAGATGTTGCCGCCCATCACGTCCAGGTTGCCGCTGAGGGCCATGAGGCAAACCAGGCCCCGCGCCGCGTGGAAGGCGTTGTTGGTGTGCTCAATGGGGTTGCCCCAGGCCAGGGCCGCGGGCTTGGCCGAGGCGTAGAGCCGGGCCGCCCGACGTATCTGCTCGGGCTCCAGCCAGGTGATCTCCGCCACCCGCTCCGGCGGGTAGTCGGCGGCCTGGGCGGCCAGCTCGGCAAAGCCGTGGGTGTGCTGCTCCACGAACTCGGCGTCGTAGAGCTTTTCGGTGATGATCACGTTGATTAGCCCCAAGGCCAGGGCCGCGTCGCTGCCCGGCCTGAGCGGCAGCCACAGCTCGGCCTTGTCGGCCAGGCTGCTGCGGTAGGGGTCGATGACCATGAGCTTGGTGCCCTGGCCCACCTGCTTCAACAGTTGGGAGCAGATGCCGCCCTCTTCGTTGGTGTTGGTCACCGCGCTGGCCCACAGCACCACCAACTCGCTGGGGTGCTTGAAATCCACCACCGGGTAGAAGCCGCAGGTGTGCACCCCGGTGATCTCCCGGGGCGCGTGGCACACGTCCTGGCTGGCCACCAGGTTGGGCGAGCCGAAGGTGTTGGCCAGGCGGATCTGGCCGAAGTGGTCCAGCCCTTTGGGCATGCCCAGGCCGAAGGCCACCGAGCGGGCCCCGTCGCGCTGCCTGATCCCGTCCAGGCGGGTGCTGATTTCTTCCAGGGCCTCGTCCCAGGAGATGCGCTCCCATTGGCCCGAGCCCCGTTCGCCCTTGCGGCGCAGGGGGTGGCGCAGGCGCTGGGGATGGTCAAGACGCCCGGGCGAGGCTAGGCCCTTGGGGCATACGTAGCCCTGGTTCAGCCAGCCTTCCGGGTCTCCCTTGACCTTTACGATGCGCCCGTCTTGCACGGTGACGATGAGGCCGCAGCCGCCGTGATCCATGTAGGAGCAGTGGGTCTTGATCTCGCGTGTATTCTGATCCATGGCCTTTGCTTGCCTCCGCCCGGTGCTTCGGGGTTATAATTCCCAACGAATGTAGAGATTTAATCACTGTAGTGCCCGGTTGGCAAGCACGGCATTGGCTCGGACCTGGGAGGGGTGGCGCATGGATCTGAAAAAAGTGGATGAAAAGCTCAATCAATTTTTACGTCCGGCCACCTATCCGGTGGCCTTGAGCATGGTGGCTTCGCGCGAGGAATTGCCCGCCAGTTTCGCCAAGGCGGCCGAAAAGGCCAGCCCCATGCTGGTGTGCCAGGGCATCACCCTGGCCCGGCGCTACGGCTGGAAGGTGTGTCTGACGCCCCAGGACATGGTCTGCCCCCTGGGGGCTCTGGCCGTGGGCTTCGCCCCGCCCACCGACGACTTCATGTCCGGCCACACCGGGGTGCCCAACTGGGTGTGCGACGACGCGGCCCGCTCCGTGGTGGCCGAGGGCATCCCCAAGCTGCCCCACGGCGAGGGGAAGTATCTCATCGCCGCGCCCCTGGCCCAGGCCGACTGGGACCCCCAGCTCGTCATCGTCTACGGCAACCCGGCCCAGATGGTGCGCATGGTGCAGGGCCTGGTGCACCACACCGGCCGCGCCCTGAGTTTCAGCGCCCTGGGGGGCATCGGCTGCGCCTCCTACATAAGCCAGGCCCTGATCACCGGCCAGTGCCAGCTGGTGCCCTGCGGGGCGGGCGACCGCATCTTCGCCATGGCCCAGGACGACGAGATGGCCTTCGCCATCCCCGCCGGAGAGGTGGACAAGCTGCTCTCGGGCCTGGAGCTCACCAACCGGGCCGGTCTGCGCTACCCGGTGACTCCCTATATGCGTTTCCAAACCGAGATGCCGCCCTCCTATCAGGCCTTGATGAAAGACCTGGCCGCCGGAGAGTAGCAAGCCCCGCGTTTCCAATCAGCCTGCCCGCTGCCGTTTCAAGTTCATGGGGGGATGTTGTGCAGCAGGAGCAAGCCGCGTCCGCGCCTTTTGGCTCGGGCATAGGATTTTTAAGCGGGTACCGGGTGCTGGAATTGGGTGGCCAGGAAAGCCTGTTCGCGGGCAAGCTTTTGGCCGACATGGGGGCCGAGGTCATCAAGGTGGAGCCTCCCGGCGGCGACCCGGCGCGCCGCCTGGGTCCCATGGCCCCTGAAGTGGAGCCGGTCGAGGCCTCCTTCTTGTGGCAGGCCATGAACACCGGCAAGCTGGGGGTGACCCTGGACCTGGACCAGGTGCCGGGGCGGGAGGTTTTTCTCCATCTAGCGGCCACGGCCGATGTGTTGATCGAATCCCTGCCGCCGGGAAGCCTGGGGGATATGGGCCTGGGCTACGACGTCCTGCGCCGGGTGCGGCCCGAGTTGGTCATGGTGTCCATCACCCCCTTCGGCGACCAGGGCCCCTACCGCGACTACGCGGCCGGGGACCTGGTGATCTGGGCCCTGTCCGGCCTGCTCTATAATCTGCGGCGACTCGGACCGCCCGCCGGTGCGCATCAGCCTGCCCCAGTGCTGGCTGCACGCCGGGGCCGACGGGGCCGCCGGGGCGGCCATGGCCCTGTTCCACCGGGGACGCACCGGCCAGGGGCAGCGGGTGGTGGTCTCGGCTCTCAAGGCCATGGAGCGGGTGGCCTACTCTTCCCACATCCTGTGGGACGCCAAGGGCAAGGTGATGCGGCGCCAAGGCAGCGGCCTGCCCATCCAACCCCTGGGCACCACCACGCCCATCGTCTGGCCCTGCGCCGACGGTTTCGTGGTCTTTTATATTTTCGGCGGGCAGATGGGCATGCTCAGCAATCCGGCCCTG
>Ga0180016_100186_pt1 | contig 20900 bp, 15 predicted proteins | sample KR46_M_MetaG_FD_129673 | JGI IMG/M metagenome (GOLD analysis project Ga0180016, IMG submission 129673) | Groundwater microbial communities from the Olkiluoto Island deep subsurface site, Finland - KR46_M_MetaG | ecosystem: Environmental > Aquatic > Deep subsurface > Groundwater | place: Finland... | reverse complement strand
CCCCGCGATACCGAAAACACAGGCCACAATCAGGGCCCAGCGATAGCCAAGGCGGTCACTGACATACCCCGAAGGGTACTCCATGAGCACGCTGGCCAGAGAGAAAAAGACCTGCAGGGTCAGGATATCGGTCAGGGTCAGGCCGATCTCGTCCTTCCAGAACAGGGTGATGATGGCCATGGGGAAGAGGGTCATCTTCAGGGCCGCGAAGACATTGAGAGTCAGCAGCGTCCGCCGCAGGTTGCTTTCGCCTGTGGACTCAGATCCTGCGGCCCGGCGAGGTGCTTTGCCAAAAAGAGACATGACCGCCTAGTCCTTGATCAGGGGGCCGAAAAAACGCCCCGTCGCACGCGGCTTGCCCACCAATTGGGGAACAACGGAATTGAGGGCGTGAATGACCGGCAGGCTGAGCGCGAAGCTTGCGACCGTGACCAGCGCACTCACGGCGAAAACGCTCCATCCGTCGCCCGGCAGATTCTCCACGCTCCACGCGGCCACCGGAGCGTTGACAAAGTGGTAGAACACGCCGTTCATGCCGAGCAGGATAAGGGCGTTACGCCCGAAAAAGGCCAGCAGGGAGACATTTTGCAAAACCCTGCCCAACGCGACGACAAGGGCAGTCCCGGCCAGGGCGGTAAAAGGAAACCACAGAAAATGTCCATGTCCTGAAAGCAGGATGACCACGGCCTGCAGATACCTGAACGGCCCCTGATTCAGGTCGAAGGAAAATTGAACCGCAGCCAGCGAGATCAGGAATATGGCCGCGGCCCGGAATGCGGAGACGCGACTGGTCAACCCGGTTCGGCCAAGCAGCACGCCCACCAAATAAAAGGCGTAAACCACCGGAACCTCGTGCAGAAGCCAGAAGCTCTTGTTCTGCCCGAAAAAGAAATACTGTTCATTGAGCGCGTAGCCGCCGACATAGAAAACCAGGGCCGCCAGAACGATGCGCGGGACGGAATCAAGATATCCCTGCAAAACGCGGTGCAGGCACTCGACGCTGACCAGACAGGCCACAAACCAGAGCGGAATGTTGAAAAGAGGAAAGCCCATGGCCGTGGCTACGGCGGCCTGGAAATAGCCGCGCGCGGGGGCAAGGTCCAGCATCGGGAACCAGCCCGAGATCACAAGGGAGAGGGCCGCCGTAAGGGCGCTGAAAAACAGATACGGCGCGATGCGCCCAGCCAGGGTAGCTCGCACGAATGTCCTGGCCGGAGGGATGCTGGGCCGAGCGCCCTTTATCCACCCTGAAAGAATGAAAAAAAGGATCATGTGAAACGAATAGATCCATTTGTAGTGCACGGCGGCGACAGGATTCTCAAGATACATGACCTGTTCGACGAAATGGCCGTAATAAACGAGCATCAGCCCCAAAGCACGAGCGACATCGATGGCGTCCAGACGCTTTTCTTGCGCATCCTGCATGAAACTCCTCCCGTCAGCCGGTTCTGGCTGTTTCGCTTTTCAAATGTCACTGCAAAAAGCCATCAGCCCCCTGCAAGACGCCACTGCAAAAAGTCGCGAAAGAACCTGAGTGTCATTCCCGTGAAGGCGGGAATCCATCTTTTCAGATAGTTAAAAAAGGCATGGATCCCCTTCTTCAAGGGGATGACGACTTTTTGCAGTGACGTCCTGCAAGAGGGGAGCCGTGCTTTTTTTCAACTCCATGAAAACACAGGATTTACCCTGAAGAGCGCAAGCCCTCCTGCCCATGCTGGGCACACGTTTGCGGGAATGACTTTAACTGAAGTCTCGCAACTTTAAGCAGCGAGAACTTGTCAAATGACACTCCGGTTCTGAACACGAACACACTGCATTTGTCATCCCCCAAAAAAAAAGGCCCCGAAGGGCCTTTTTTCATTAATAACCATCTCTACTTGTTCAGCTTCACTTCCTGGGGGAAGATCGGCAGATAGCGGTAGGAGATACTCATGACCAGGAAGCCGTAGGCCACGATCATGAGCGAAGTGGACCATTCCGCCCAGTTGGGCACGTAGGTGGTCCAGCGGTCGAAAGGCATGACCGGGATGGCCAGGGCCTGAACCGTGAAGACGAACCGGTTGATGGACACACCGATGGCGGCCATGATGGCGGCGCCATAGAGCAGTACCGGACGCTGACGGGCGGCGGGGATGACCAGGATTACGGCCGGGATCAGACCGAACCAGAACAATTCAGCCCACAGCAGCCATTTGGGATACCCGTGCTCGGAACTGAACATCTGGTCAAAGGTCAGGCCCATGCCAGGCAGGATGCCGGCGGCCCATGCGTAGGTGTCGATGATCTTGAAGAACATGTACAGGCACAGGAGTAAGCCGGAGATCTTGCCCAGGAGCATCTTGGTCTCGTAGCTGACCAGCTTGCGGCCGGTGATGGATTCCATCAGGGCGGCACAGAGCATGGTGAAGCCGGGGCCGGTTGCGATGGCCGAGGAGATGAACAGGAAGAAGGTCCAGGGCCAGATGAAGAAGCCTTCGCGGAACACGAACGGACGACCGAAGAGCACGCCGTACATGCCGCCCAGGGAACCCTGGTGGAAGAAGGACAGGAAAGTGCCGATGCCGGCGAAAAGCGGCATGTACACATGAAGGTTGTGAGCCAGATGGTGGCAGAACCTGTTCTGATTGATCTTCCGGTTTTCCAGAATGATCGGCACGTACTCAATGATCAGCACCGTGCAGTAACAGGTGATGCAGAAGATGACTTCGGTCAGCATGGAGTGGACGTTGGGGTGCCAGTAACCGAACCATGCCCGCAGCGGCTGGCCGATGTCGAGCACCAGAATCAGCATGGCGCCGGAGTAGCACAGGAACCCGACGATGACTGCCAGATTAATGACGTTTTTGAGCTCGTCGATACGGACGATGTAGCGCAGGAAGCCGGAGAAAAAGGCACCGGCACCCAGGGCGATGACCGCCAAGTCAAAGGTGATCCACAGGCCGAACCCGAAATAGTTGTCCAGGCCCGTCACTCCGATACCGGTTCCCAGGACCTTGTACGCACCGTATCCGCCCCAAACGAGGAAGATGCTGATCACGCCCAACCAGGCCAGGAACTTCCCAACAGAACAACGTTCTACCCCTTCGGGCCAGTACGCGCTATCAGACATGATCGCCCCCCTTCTCATTCTTCAGGTAGTTGTCCCCGAGTTTGCGGACCCACTCCCGCTTGGAGTAGTAGTACACCTGCGGGTCGGTACCGAGCTTTTCCAGCACACGGAAAGCAAACTTGGTCGCGGCCATCTTGCTGACTTCATGCTCGGGATTGTGCAGATCGCCGAACTTGATCGCCCCGGTCGGACAGATTTCACCGCAGGCCGGAATATAGGCGTCCTCGGCCATTTTCGTCGGATCCTCGTCGTTCATGCGGGCCCGCTCCTTGGCCGCCATGAAACGATGGTGGCAGAAGGTGCATTTTTCGACCACGCCGCGGGGCCGGGCCGATGCGTATGGGGTGAGGACTTTTTCCATGCCTTCGGGCCAAATCGGATCGAACCAGTTGAAGTACCGGGAGTGGTAAGGGCAAGCCGCCATGCAGTACCGACAACCGATGCAGCGGGGGTAGACCTGACTGACGATGCCGCCTTCCTCGTCCTTGGTGGTGGCCACGACCGGGCAGACCGTGGAGCAGGACGGATGACCGCACTGCATGCAGGGCCGGGGCAGGTAGGCGATCTCATGATCAGGAAAGGGCTTCTTGTTGGACAATTCGTATATGTTCATCCAATCGTTGGTGCGCAGCTTGTTGGCAGCGTCGGCTTCGGGGGGAAGGTTGTTTTCCGCCCGGCAGGCGACGGTACAGGCCCCGCACCCGGTGCACTTGTCAAGGTCGACAAGCATACCCCATTTTACTTTGAATTCTATAGCTTGCATTGTGAATATCCTCTTATTTTTTCCAGACGCTTAAGGAATATCTACGCCTTACTGACAGTGACCCGCGCCGTCGCGAATCTGGACAGTCCGGTCTGGGCCTCAATGTCGGCGGCCAGCAGTTTGTAGACGTTGTCTCCCTTGCCTCTGGAAAATTCATCCCATGCAGTTCGGCCAAAACCCAGGGGGGCCACGACGGTGTCATTCATCACGCCTTCAAAAATGCGCAAGCGAGCCTTGCATTCACCGCCCGCACCAGCGAGCTTGATGGCGTCATCTTTATTCAGCCCCAGGTTCTTTGCCGTAGCCGCGTTCATCAGCACGTACATGTCGTTGCCGAGCATCTCGTCGAAGCGGATGGCGTTGGTGTTGAATGGAGGAATGGCGATCTTGGCGCTGCCGATCTTGAGCCGCAGCACAGGGGCAAGAGCCAGGGTCTTTCCATCCGCAGCGGCCACGGACAGTTCCTCAAGGGGGGTGGTCCACAGCGCCAAATCCTGGGCCGGGAACTCTTCCGAAACCCAGGCCGCGCCTTCGACCATCTCGTCGAAATCGGCACCCAGGGCCTCGGCCTTGGCCTTGACCACGTCCTCGAAGGATTCGAAACCAAGATCAAGATCGGCCTTGGCTGCTACGGCCAGAATGACATCGCCCGCAGGCTTGGTGTCGAACACCGGCTTGATGACCGGAGCGGCCACCGTGTAGTTGGGCTGGCCCGAACCATACGGGGAGTAGGCGTCATCGAGGCGCTCGAAGGCGTAGCTGTCGGGCATGATAAGATCCGCCATGGCTGCGGTCTCGTCCATGAAGGAGCTAAAAGAAACCACGAAGCCGGCCTTGTCGATGGCGGCCTGGGCCTTGGTCAGATTGGGCAGGGCGTAGGCCGGGTTCGCGCCGTGGACCATGAGCACTGCGGGAGCCTCGGCGCCGCCGTCGGCAACCGCGCTCAGGTACGCGACAACGTCGCTGGCAAGCAGCGTCTTTTTGTCCGCCGCAGCTTCGACGACACTGGGGGCCCAAGGCAGGATGCGCACGCCGCCCACCGTATTGACCCGCTCCAGGAGCATGTTCAGGCTCATTCCGGCGGCAAGTTCAAAGGCACCCAGTCCCTGACCGGCTTCGGCTGCCGTCAGGACCAGCGGGCGTCCGGCCCGGACCAGTTCCCCAGCCAATCCCTTGATGGTCTCGGCGGAAACGCCGGTGATCTCGGCGACCTTATCAAGCGGGTACGCGGCCTTCACGAATTTCGCGAAAGCAGCAAAACCGGGCCAGAAGGAGCGATCGCGTCCGGATTCTGCGATAACAGCCGCAAGACCCATGGCCAGCACCGGTTCGGTCCCAGCCGCGCAGGGAATCCAGCTGTCGGCTACGGCGGTGGTACCGTTCTGGGCGGGCCCTACATAGATATACTTGACGCCCTTCTCGCGGCTGGCGGAAAAAGCCTTGCCGTTGCGGGCCACGTTGCCCCAGGAGCCCAGGGCGTCGGCACCGAGCATGAGCACATAATTCGCATTCTCGATGTCATAGCCCACCTGGCCGTCCCCGCCGAGCATGGCCAGGGCCGCTGCTGCCGGAGCGCTTTCGCTGGGCATGAGAAAAGATTTGTCGGAGCCGGCCTTGCCGACCAGTCCGGCCAGCACGTCGGTGACGGAACCGGTCTCGTCGCCGCTGATCATGGCCACACTGGAACCGGCGGCCTTGATTTTCTCGGCGAGCATTTCTTCTGCTTCATCCCAGCTGATGTCCTTAAAAGAGGAACCATCTTTAAGCTTGGGATTCTTCACCCTAGAAGGGCTGTACATGAGATGCACGCTGGCCGCACCCAAAGGACAGATGCCGCCAAGGCTCAGAGGATGATCCGGGTTGCCTTCGGCCGCAACGGGCCTTCCGGCAATGGTCTTGATTTTGATACCGTAGGCATCGGAACCCAGCTTGCAGAGCGCCGGAACCTTCTGCTCCTCACCGTACTGGAGCGTGGGGATCCACGGCCAGTTCTGCGTCCAGATGGACACATCATCCAGAGTTTTCCAGATCACGGGAGTGAAGGTGCTGCCTACTACGCCGCCAGCCACCAAAGAAATAAAGCTTCTTCTGTCGATTCCCATCGTAAATCCACTCCTCTCTTATTTGTGGCACACAAAACAGGCGTTGCTGGCCCCATTCTCGGCATGGCACCGTTCACACTGCCACATCTTCATGGTGTCCTTGCTGTAGCCCGAAAGCCTGTTTTCGTAATAGACAGGCGGGGTGCTCATGTTGGCCACATCCGGATGACATGATGTACAGTCGAAGTCCTTGTGCGCGATGTGAGAGAAATAGACGTTGTCTGGCTGTTTCTGGTAGATGAGCCATTCAACTTCCTTTTCCTGCTGCACATACTCGGCCACGTAACGAGCTTCATCAGGATCTTCCCCCTGAACATCCTCATGGCACCCTACACAGTTCGCGTTCGTGGGATAGCCAGCGAAGGAGCCATCCTCCCGATACGCATGGCAATCTTCACATGCCATGGCCTGGTCTTCGACATGCACGACGTGATCGAACCGGATGGGTTGGGTCTTCTGACTGTACAGGACTTTGGGGAAGCCCCACCAACCAAGCACGATCGATGCCACCAAACCAACCAGGAATGGCAACACCACGCAGCTTTTGCATTTTGCCACAGTCCTCTCCTCCTACCGCGTTGAGATGAAATTTAAAAAACTTAAACGGAATAATTGCCCACCTGTATTCAAGAGGGTCCTCCCGTGTCAAGAGATAATGAAAAAAATCACGATGTTCGGCCGCCACCTAACCCCTTTGCAACAAATGAAAATTCATGAATGGCGGGGGCATTATCCTCCTGTACACCCGGCTATCAGCCGACGGCGTCCATAGTGAAGGGCGACCTAAATTCCGACAGAGGCGGCAACCGCAAGTCCCGGTCCGACATGATCGGCGGAAGATCGGGCCAGACAATCCCCAGCTCCGGATCAAGGGCGGAGATCCCTCCGTCATGCTCCGGCGAATAATACCGATCGACCTTGTAAAGAAACTGCGTGTCGGCTTCCAGGGTCATGTAGCCGTGGGCCAAACCCGCAGGCACGAAGAGCTGCTGGAAGTTCGCCGCCGAAAGGGTGAAACCCTGCCAACGACCGAAAGCGGGCGAGTCCTTGCGCAGATCGACCACCACGTCGAAAACGGCTCCCCGCCCGACCCGCACCAGCTTGGTCTGGCTCATGGGGTGAGTCTGGAAATGCAGGCCGCGCAACACCCCGGGCTGCGTGGAAAAGGCCTCGTTGTCCTGCACGAAATCGACATCCAGGCCCTGCTCCACGAACTGGCGCCGGCTGTATGTTTCGCAAAAAAATCCGCGGTGATCGCCAAAAACCCTAGGTTCGAGCAGCAACACCCCGGGAATCCGCGTCGGGGACATCTTCATGAGCGCCTTCCTTGTCTTATGATGTAAGAGCCCTGCGACTATAACAAGTGCCCACGGAAAACAATGTCGATCGGATCGCGCCCCTGTCCGCGAACACCTGCGCGCGAGTTCAGCCCGCTGCCCGTTGCAGCAATCCTTCTACGCTGGTTTCCAGGCGGCCCAACGAAACACACCGCGTCGTCAGCCTCGTCCATCTTGCAGGCGTGGGAAAGGTGAACCAAGTATTGAACCAGCGATGGAGCTGCAGCGCAAGGCGTTCTCGTGAGCAGAGATATGCACAACTTTTACACTAAACACTCGAAATCAAGCATTAAACATAGCGAGATTAGCCCTTATCGCTCATCGAATGCCGACCAAACTGTAGTAAATAGGGGGCCGCCTAAGCCACCCTGTGCCCAGACCGCGCTAGTTCTGACGCCGATGCCCTCGTTGACTACACACAAACGATGATCTCGCCAGAGTGAAGGCAGAGGGGAAGAAGCTGGGCAATCCCGACCCTGACTTGGAGAGAATCAACTCCGCCCGACAGGAGCAAGCGGATCTCCAGGCAGAACGGCTACAGGCGTCTACTTGCCGCATTCCAAGGCCAGGGGATGCCCCAACGCAGGATGGTGCAAGAATTGAACAATCTGGGCCTCCGAACTGCCCGGGGGCATGCTTGGACTTTGTGCGAGGTGCAAAGGATTTTGAACGACTGGGCTTGTAGGCGATTTTATCAGACCCAAACCACAGGCGACCAAACACTGAACATCGCCTTAATCCACTTCTTTGCCTCCAACGGGGGGAAGAAATCAAGACTACGATTGAAATAACCCTTTCAAATTTTTCAATCAAAACAAAACCATACCTATCTTTGTCTTGACTCGCCAAGCTGACTCCGGCAGTCCGTGATGACGAGTAGCGTTGTGATGCCAGACACCCTTACAAAATTATGTCGCATAATATTCATTAAAAACTTGTATGTATGACATTCAAGATTCTTGTTTTTATGATTTTCCGCTTTTATAGGCCGCAGGGTTGTCGACTGACTCGCATACAGCCAGTACATACACAAAAACCCACCCCCCTCGACTACGCAACAATCTAGGAAGCATTATGGATCTCTCGCGACTGATGAAGTCGGCCTCGGGCGCAACTCGGAGCACGTGCGCATCTCTCTTTCTCTTCTTCTTGATGTTCTTCACACAATCGTTACATGCTGCTGAACTCGTTTGGCTATCTGGGACAATGCTCGGCATCAACTCAGACGGATCGGTAATCGTGGGATATGGAGATTCCGGTTCAGGCAATGAAGCATTACGCTGGACAGATGCCACAGGCATGGTGGGACTGGGCGACTTGCCGGGTGGTATTTTTTCGTCAAGTGCCTATGCTGTCAGCGCCGATGGTTCGGTAATCGTGGGAACAGGAAATTCCGCGTCAGGTAGTGAAGCATTTCGTTGGACAGATGGCACCGGCATGGTGGGGCTAGGCGACTTACCGGGTGGTATTTTTTCGTCAGAGGCCTATGCTGTCAGCGCCGACGGTTCGGTAATCGTGGGATATGGAAATTCCGCTTCAGGTAATGAAGCATTTCGCTGGACAGATGCCACAGGCATGGTGGGGCTAGGCGACTTGCCGGGTGGTACTTTTTCGTCAAGGGCCTACGCTGTCAGCGCCGACGGTTCGGTAATCGTGGGATATGGAGTTTCCGAGTCAGGTACTGAAGCATTTCGCTGGACAGATGCCACAGGCATGTTGGGACTGGGCGACTTGCCGGGTGGTACTTTTTCAATTGCCTCTGCTGTCAACGCCGATGGTTCGGTAATCGTGGGAACAGGAAATTCCGTTTCAGGTTATGAAGCATTTCGCTGGACAGCTGCCACAGACATGGTCGGACTGGGCGACTTGCCAGGCGGTACTTTTTCGTCAAGTGCCTATGCTGTCAGCGCCGATGGTTCGGTAATCGTGGGAACAGGATATTCCGCTTCAGGTTATGAAGCATTTCGTTGGACAGATGGCAAGGGTATACAAAGCCTCAGTGCACTGCTGGTAGCCGAGGGAGTTGACCTGACGGGATGGACCCTTAACGCGGCATACAACATCAGCGCCGATGGCTCGACCATAGTGGGCATAGGCACAAATTCAGATGGGCCGGGACCATTCATCGCCCGTCTGTACCTGAACTCGCCTCCCGGCCTAATCACCCCTTACAACTTGAGCGCATCCCTAGCGGAAATGGCTACTGTCGGTCCAGCGGCCATGTATTTGGGCAAGGCTAACATGGAAGGCCTCATGGATGTAAGCCGCGAATCGGTCATCTTTGGAACAGGCAGTGAGCCCAGGTCCGCAAACCAGTTCTGGACCACGGGCACTCTGGTCGGCGGCGATGATCTCTCCGGCGAGTTCGGCGGTGGCGGCGGAGTTGGTCTGACCCATCATTTCGTCAACGGCCTCAGCATCGGTGGCGGCATCTTTCCCGACATGCGTCGCTTCGAGACGAGCCACGGCGGTGACCAGGAAATCGAATCCATCGGCCCTGGCATATTCCTGGGCTATGCCCCAGACGCTTATGGGTTGCGCCTGGAAGCCGGAGCCATGGCTAGCCTGATCAACATGCGCCTGGAACGTGGTTACCAAAACGGCGAAGGGTCGGCTCAGTCCAGGGGTAAGACTCAAGGCGAGGGGTACGGCCTTTATGGACGCTTGGGGTGGGCTTTCCCTGTGACTGAGCGCATAGCCGTGCAGCCCTTCATTCAGCACTCATGGCAACACATCCACTTCGATGGCTACACCGAATCCGACGGCCCATTCCCGGCCAAGTATGACGCGTTCTCCGACACCGTGAACACCAGCAGGGCGGGTATTGAAGGCCAGTATGCCTTCAGCGAACGACTTGGGCTCCGTGCATGGGTGGCCTATTCTCACCGACATGAGAACGAAAGCCCGTCTATGAGCGGTGAGGTGATCGGGCTGAACGCTTTTGAGTTCAGCGGAGCCGACCTCGATCAGGACTGGATGGATACTGGAATGGGCGTGACATGGCGTCCCCTCGACGGCTTCACAACCTTCTCTCGCCTTGGACTGGCTATCGATGCAGACGACACGGGAACACCGGATGTGACGTGGACTCTTGGCTTCCAGTGGGATCTGTAGGCGCTGCCCACAGCCGGTAGGGCCGGTATTTCAATACGACAGGAAACATTGGAGCGGGAGTTTTTTTCCGCTCCTTTTTTTGAAACAACTGTCCGGCTAAGACAAAACCATTCTCGCCGTACAGTCTTTGTCGGTTCAGGGACGCCCCGCTCCCGCACCCTGTCCGCAGGAACCTGAATTGGGGATAACTGGCTCAAAGGTCCGGCAATGAGCGAAGGGTAGCTTGGACGTGGAGCATCTCGTCCCGCCAAGGGCCGTCCTGCCGGATCTCTTCATCAGCCTTGAGCATGTGTGCTCAAGCATCAAGGCAAGGCGGTCCACCTCAACTGCTGAAATCTCCGTGCGGATCTTAGCGGTGAGCTTTGCCCGGACCTCGGTGAACTCTTGGTCGAGTCTGACGAACTCCATCCGGGCCTTTTCGCAGGCTGTCCGATAGTCGGCAGTCTCAAGGCTGAATGCGATTTCTTTCTTGGGATAATAATGATCGAGAAAATCTTGAGGAATGCGCCGCCGGAATCACCAGTGAGTGGACCCCGTGCGGCGTCTGACGCTTGGATATCACACCATTATTTCCATGCCCCTGTGGCACAGCGTTGCGGGACAGTTTGGACGCGCAACCAAATAAAAAACCGCCGAAATCTTTGCGATTTCGGCGGAACAAGTACAAATGGCGGAGGGTTAGGGATTCGAACCCCAACAGAAGACATTGTCCGCAATTTCAGGTAATTATCTCGCACAAGCATTGGTTCAAGTAGGGCCTTGTTACCCTGAGTGGACCCCGAAACGCTGATTAAATTTATCCGCTACCAAATCAGAACACAATCACAATCTTCCGCAGACGGATGTCCTCTACGCGTATGACAGCAGCAGCATGCAGGCTACAATCCTGTGAGAAAAATACTTGCGTATGACAATAACATTGACATAGAGAACACGCCCGTTCAACACAAAACTAATCAAAGTAAGAGGTAATTACATGTTTGGCATAGGACCAACTGAACTTTTAATCGGTTTCGTTATCCTTTACATAATCCCTATGTACACTCTTGGAGAAATCTCCAGACGTTTAGGAAAGATTATTAATCTACTTCAAGAGAAAAAGAAAAATTTTGATTAAGCTGAGTCTCTACATGATCTCCGCTTATGAAGAGTATGTACATAACTATTTGACACTGGAACAATAGCCAAACGCAATCGCCCAGCTCGTACTGTGTGATAGCTTTAGTGCCATTCAGCGTCTTGATGCCAGCCACATCGAGGTCGCCCAGCTCCGCTGATGGACTCGGGCTGGACGGCCTCGATGCTGTTTTGACCTGGGAGGCCCTGGGAAAGTGAGCCGTGTGCCTAGGTGCGGGCTCTGGTCTTCACGGACCCATGGAATCAGGAATCGTTTTTTGTGGCGACGCCCAGTGCCTACCTTGTGGCCACCGTGAGGGACCGGGCGCGAACAACGAATGCTGATTGCATAACGAGTTGCGCTGCGCGGGCTGCTGTGTGGTCGGTCGTGGAGACCGGCGGCACATGGCGAAGCCGTGCTACCGCCGGGACCGACCGTGTAACCAGCGGGTCGGACGCATGTCTGTGAGCACATTGTGGATCTTGGCCAGATGGCGGTTGATTGCCCGTCATTTGGCGCGAGCCGAGCAGACGGGGGTGAAATCGCGAGTCTGACAAGGGCCGACCTGCGTTTTCGTGCTTTTACTGCCTGCAAAAGTAAGCGACCTCGTCCAAAGTTGGGGGGCGCTAGGTTTTCCCAACACTCTGCGCTCATTTGCCCCAACGCTCATTTTAAGGGGTGGGGGTCGCCTTCAAAAAGCGTTCAGCCTTCTGCAGATCATACCCTGGTCGGATTTCCTCCGGAGATAGCTTCTTTAAGGCAGAGCTATTCCAATGCCGCTTCTTCTGCCCAGGAATTTTCTCTGGAAGCTGGGAGGTTTTGGCAAGATACGATGCCGCCGTGAAAGCCAGCTCTCGATCTCCAGGCTCTGCCTGCACATCTGTCGACAGAGAGTAGAAGTTGAACCGTTTAAACTGGTTCTGGTCCTTCGTTTTGTTCCATCTTTTTGTTGGATCACGCCGAGTGAAAAATAATGATTTGCCATCCTCACGCTTCTTTTGTTCGTGCCTCCACATGTGCGTGAGCATATTTTCTATTGCTTTTGCCGAGGAATACTCCCTGTGATTCACAACGCAGAACGCATGATAATGAGTGTATTTCTCTTTTTCCTCAAATTCCTCTGTATACATGTACAGAAAAAGTCGATCCTTGCCCGTATGTTCGTCTTTTACGTACTTTAAAAACCTCTTAACAGACTCGATCGACGTATTCTCAGGAAAGTCAAAGCGCATAAAGACAGGACTGAATCCTTTTATCGCATCAGCGTAATCAAACATGTCGATGATTCTATCAAGAACTTCAGTGTCAAAACTATAATTTTTCTTTGATTGCAGAAGCGGAAGATTCTTGTAGTATTCTTCTTTGATAACCATCATACGCCCGTTTTTGATTAATTTTTGCCGCGTTGGCCGTCATCTGGTTATCATCAAGCACTGCTGCTGGGGGATGTCTACCATAGAGGGTATTACAAGAGGAACCCAGAACTGATTTCAAAAAAATGCTGCCGGTTTACGACCAGCACCCGTCTTGAAACGCGGCCTCCCAGGCCAATCGGGCGCGAGTTATCTTCGCCGTGGCCTTTCGCAATTTCACCCTGTAGAACCACCTCAAGCACTAACGCGCTAACGCAGTCTTGAATTTCTCTCGATGTAGGACCTGAACTCTTCTTCCGTCATTTTGTCATGCCGCGCATCATATGTACCAGAATCTCTATTGTACACTGATCGAGTGCTAAAGAATACGAATGAACCCTTCAAAAATCTACAAATAGGTCTAGCGGAATCAGGAAGAGGCTCTCCGTCAAATTCATTATTGCTCCAGCAGAAATATGGAGCATATACTCCTGAAACAATCTCAGTCAAGCCTTCGCTAATTCCTTTGTAATCTACTGCATTTTCGACGCCAGAAGGCTCGACTGGCGCAGCTTCTAGCCGAAAATAGCTCCAACTCGTGTCTTCTCCAAAAGATTCATATGTTAATTTTGCAGGTTTCAAAATTTCTGCTATTTTTTCGTCTATATGCAGTGCGATCATTCCTTCTTCCCCGGCTCGGGAAACTCCAATTATAGTGTTGCCACCTCCCGTAGGGTAAAACATATGATTTAGTGCCTTGACTTTGGATATCTCAGCAAGGACCGAGCAAATGGAGTCTATCTGCAACCAAGTGCTACGCGTAGGTGCGCCCAATGGAAACAATTTCTGTGTCAACTCTGTCCATTCCGCCAAATTTCTGGTGTGAAAATCTCTCGCAACGCCGAGCCATTCTTCTAGCCGCGCAATCACGGTCGAGATTTTTGGCCTGAGCAATGGGTCGGTCTCGGTACATTCGACAAGCAGGCGATCCAGTGTTGTTGTATAAGTCTCTGGCAAATAATTGGATATGGCAATAGTAGAGGCAGGATTGTATTGACCATCAAATCCAAGCTCTTCTCCAGTAAGCGCAATCCATAACGACTTGGCCAATGAATATACATCAGCAGGTAGTCCATCAGAAGCATGTGCCTTACGGCGCATTTCAGGAGCCATTGTAAATTTTGCACCAACATCACGTTTTTGTTTAGTCAATACCGCTTGTTTCGGATATTTTACAAGACCAAAGTCTGAAAGGCACAGCCTGTCATTATAAAACAAAAAATTCGCAGGCTTTATATCTCGATGCGATATCCCTTTTTTGTGAAGCGCTTCAACAACTTTTGCGAGACTTATAAAGTCTTCAACTATTTTTTCAGATTTTTTCCCGCTAATGTATTCAGCAAAAGTTGTTGCTATTGGCATCGTGAACCATGGCGTCCCGGCTGCCATGTCATTGGGAATAAACTTCTCCAACAGAGGAATTACTCCCATAACACAACCCAATTCTTCTAAAGAGGCTATTTCATTTTTGAATCTTTCGTACGTCTCGAGGTTTATGTTACGCAACATCTTTAATGCTACAGGTTGTTGGTCAAGTTTTGACGCCCGCCAAACATCGCCATTACCACCGACGCCCAATGATTTTTCCAAGACCCAACCGTCAAAAGAATCGCCTGCCGAATATTTGCCGCTTTGTTTTTTGGATATACTCATATTTTGAATGTCCTCCGACGAAGAAACGATTGGCGGCTTTTTCCTGCTTACGCGACGGGCCGATGAGATTACAGCAAAATGCTCATCGTCATCACTAAGAGTAATATCTTAGCCTAACCGCCTCAAGCAGTTCTGGATACTGCCTACAGACCAGCTCTTTCCCCGAGCAGACTTGATGTTTCGGGCGTTCAGCTCGTCGGCCATTTTCTTCTGCGAAAGCCCTCGACGCAGAAAATCTTCCATTGTCGAACGCATGGACTCGGCAAAAGCGTCAGCCTTGGCGATCCTGGGAGCGTTCAACGTCTCGTGACTCTGCGGATTGCCCATGCGTTCCCCACGGGCCTTTTTCGCGGCCAGGGCAGCCTTGGTCCGCTCACTGATGCGGCGGGCCTCGTCTTCTGCAACTGCTGCCAAGATATGTACGGTCAGCCTGTTTGCGTCGGGCATATCGCACGCTACGAAGTCCACGCCCGCGTCCATCAGGTTGCTGATAAAAGCGACGTTACGCGCCAGGCGATCCAACTTCGCGATCATCAGAACGGCTTTCTTCTGCCTGGCCACCTTGAGAGCCTGCGCGAGCTGCGGACGAATGGCCTGGGCGTTTCTTCCCTTCCCAGTCTCAACTTCTTCAAACTCATCAACCAGATCCCAGCCATAGCGCTTCATGAACGTTTTTACCGCATCGCGCTGGGCTTCCAGGCCCAGGCCAGATTGTCCTTGCCGGTCGGTTGAAACTCTGAAGTAAGCTACGCATTGTCGAGTCATGGTCAGGACCTCCTAGGCGTGTCATTCTCGCTGACCAATATCTAAACCAACGTATAGTAATTGGTCAATATAATTGCGGGGAATATTTTTTGTTGCAGGATGCAGGAGTGAGCCAAATACGCTTTGACCGAATGAGTCTCGCTGAGGGGTGTAGATTCTACTTGTGTCTTACGTGTGAATGGATGTATGCGAGCATCTGTTTCAATGTCCTGGGTGCCATTGTCGAATTTTGATAACTGTGATATATTGGAGTGTTTGTGTGTCAGACAAATAATTCTGAGCAAGGTATTGATGAAAGAATAGCTTTGCAAAACAATATTGTAAAAATTTTTGTCATAATTGTTTTTACATCGATATTTGCAGTAAAATTGTGGAATGCTGATTTAGGAAATGTGTTATCTGGTTTTAGCTTTAATGATTTGCTTACACTTATTTTAGCGTTGTTTGCAATATGGCTTTCCATTTTATTTTATACAAAAGCTACAGAGACTGCAAATATTTTTTATAATAATACATATGAATTTACTAAAGATATGTCTGTAATTTTGGGGCGAATTGAATCTGGTTTTGGAGAAAAACTAGATCATATCGATAAAAATTACTCGAATATGAATTCTGCAGTATTAAATTTTAGTAAAGAAACAAAAGAAACTGAAATAAATATAGAGAAAGAAGAGGTCGTAGTCGAGAAGGTTAGTAAAGAGCAGACAGAACTATTTAAGGATCTTGCTCAGCGTGCTGAACTTGAAGATAAAGAAAAGCAAGAACTCTTTACTCGTCTCGAAAAGCAGCAGCAAGAATTAGACTCGGCGCAAGAACGGGCTTCTATTTTTGAGAATCTGGCACAACGAGCCCAGCTCCAAGAAGAAGAGAGGGCTCAGCTCCAAAAGCGTCTAGAGGAGCATGGCCAGCTACTTACAATGGCTCAAGAACGAGCTGCAATGTTTGAAAATCTTGCACAACGCGCCCAACTCGAAGAGGAGGAGAAGAGGCATCTTTTCAATCGTCTTGCGAAGCAGAATGCCGAGTTAGACGCTGCTCGCAAAGAAATTCAGATGCTGAAACGTAAGACGGTAAGCCATGATGAAATGGCCAGTAATAATTCGAAGCATTATTTTCTTGATATTATTATGCCCCGGTTGAAACGCACTATTAAGGAAAACTCTTCAGATGATGTTTTAAATCATGAGACAAAGAGGCTACTTGAAGGGTGCCCTGAGAATATTCTGGCTAGCCTCTGGAGAGCAGGATTGATCGATAAGGCCAACAATTTGACCGAACAGGGAATGGATCTTGTTCGGCTCTCTTTGGCACGACGGTCTAAAGTTCGATACGTTTCAGTATAGGGCATTGGCTGTGAATGGTGTTCTCATTGACAGCGCTGACTCACAGGTGACTCACAAAAAGGTTACCCAGTCATGTGGAGAGAATCAATTTTTCCCAAGTTTAGAGATTCTGTCGTTCGAATGTCGGCACTCTTAAATTTAGATAGTTACTTGGGTTTTGTATGTTACTACTCGAATTTATTCGAATAATTCGGACTAGGTCATTGGACTGCTCCGAACTCATGGCCTTGAGTTTCAAGGCAAGCGCCAGGTCTTCGAAATGGTCGAGGAGAGCGTCTTGGCCGTGCGCCCATCAAGGAACATAAATCACTCGACTATTTTTTAACTCATCTATTTGCAAACAATCAAACGCTAATAGCTTTATCGCATTTTCAAGAAGATCGCTCATGGAAATTTCGTTTGCGTCGTAAATGTCCGTAACAGTCCCGGATGATTCGTGACCAACAACAGCCTTGACCATTTTTTCTTCAACCTTATGAGCTCGAAGCAAAGTAACAACTGTATGTCGAAATGAATGAAACGCTTTAGAGAGACCAGCATCATCCTTATCCACAACACCGCACTTTCGACGATAACGAGTAAACCACTTACTAACTACATCTCCTTTTTTTCCTGTCTTATCACTTCGATCAAGAGTCGGAAACAAATCTACATATCCGTTTATTTTCAGCATATTGACTCTGTTTAACAAACCAATCTCAATCAATACAGGGTGTATTGGAATTGTCCTTTTTGATGAAGTTGTTTTTATAGATTTAACACCATCACCATTAACATCAAAACACCAAGTTCCATCTATCTGTCTTATATCTGCAACATATAACTGGACAATCTCTTCCATCCTCGCACCGGAAAACAATCCAATCAGTGGCACCCAAAACTGCCATGCAGATTTATGCTTATTTTCTATATATTCCACAGAGTTGAATAATTTATAAATATCTTCATTCGTCAATGCGGTGCGTTTCTTTTCTTTTATTGCCTTTTTGTCTTTTGCAGACAAACTCAGCCTTCTGTTTAATTTATCCGCATTATCAACGTATTCTTCTTCTTCACACCACTTTATAAAAGTCTTAACTACAACAAAATTGTTTTGCATTGTCTTTTCAGACAAACCAGAACGATACATAAACGAAACATATTCTGACATTACATCGAGATTCACATCACGCACAGACATATTTTTTATTATGATGCCACTACACACAACATTGCAATATCTGTTTAAAATAATTGGATTTGTCACAGAAGACTTTTGATTCCAATCTTTTCTGCTAGTTTTATACTCAACATACTTCTTTATAGCATCACCAACAGACATTGATGAATTCTTTGCTGTCCGCTCTAGACACGGATCAATATCACATACCTCTGATTCAGAAACACTGTTGTCAACATATACATTATCGATTTCACTCTCACTGCAATAAGGATCAGCATACAACTTACGCATAAACATTGCATAGCCACGATGTTCTTGCATCACTACTCTGGAACACAACGGAACATTATTTTCCACAACATCATTATCGAGTCCATGCTCACGCAACAGAATTCTGGCGGATTCCTCTGCTGGGCCATATCCGCCTTTTATTAGAGAAGCGCAGCACTCCTCTTGAAACCCGATGACGCCATGCAAATTTGATTCAACATTATTGGAAGAAAGAGGTTTTCTTCTCGCGCAATGCTCCGCATATGCCGCACGCATTTCCACCTTCAGCATGTCCCTGACCCAAACACGCAACTGTGACTCTGAGATTAATGATGTTTTCTTTTTCATGACCTGATCAATGATTTGTGGAACTTTCGACGACAGTTGAAAAGCAATAGGCAAAGCCTCAGATCTCAGGGCCAGACCCAGCGAAATCCGAATTTCACGCCCAAGCACTGGACGCAAATTTAAGGGAAAGACATAGCGGAAATAGAGAGAACCAGAACGATGCCTGATCAAATGAGAAACTCGCATGTTGGCCTCAATTGACAGACCAGTGGACCCCGAAGTGGACCCCCGACCTGTCTTTCCCATTTTCAGCATGTTGCTGATCCTGGGAAGTTAAGCCTGACGCGAGTTAGAATGAAAAATGGCGGAGGGTTAGGGATTCGAACCCCAGATGCCCGCAAAGGCATGCCGGTTTTCAAGACCGGTGCAATCAACCAGCTCTGCCAACCCTCCAGGGGATGGCGGAGAGGGAGGGATTTGAACCCTCGATAGAGGTTTAAGCCCCTATACTCGCTTAGCAGGCGAGCGCCTTCAGCCTAGCTCGGCCACCTCTCCGTCCTTTGAAGAAGTGGCTAGTTATCCAAAAGCACATAGGGCGTCAACAAAAAATGACCGGCCGATGTTCTCTTTGCCGTTTTGACAGCGCGTGCAGGATGCGGCAAATAGCTTTTTTTGGCTCTATAATCTTTTTCTCAATGCTTCGGCGTGGAGGCATTCCTTGAAAGACTCCGTTATTCATCTCGGCTTGGCTGGCCTTGGCACCGTTGGTTCCGGTCTCATAAAGATCATCCAGGAAAACAACGACTGGATCGAACGCAGATTGGGCAAGACGCTGAAGGTCAAGACCATCATGGTCCGCGACCTGGACAAGCCCAGAAACGTCATTCCCTCCGCTGACACGAAGTTCACCACGAGCATGGAGGATCTGATAAACGATCCCGAAATCGACATTGTCATCGAGTTGGCCGGGGGCATCGAATTTCCGCGCACCCTCATCACCCGCGCGCTCGGCAGCGGCAAATCCGTGGTCACGGCCAACAAGGCCCTGCTGGCCGAGCACGGCCCGGAACTCTTCGAACTGGCTGCGGACAAGGGCCTTGGCCTCTATTACGAAGCCAGTGTGGCCGGTGGCATCCCCATCATCCAGACCCTCAAGGAAAGCCTGGCCGGCAACCGCATCAAGAATCTTACGGGCATCTTAAACGGCACGGCCAACTTCATCATGTCCGAAATGTCGGACAAGGGGGAGGATTTCGCCACGGTCCTGGCCAAGGCCCAGGCCAAAGGCTACGCCGAGGCCGACCCGACCCTGGACATTGAGGGCATCGACGCGGCCCACAAGCTGGTCATCCTCATCCGGCTGGCCTACGGTCTGGACTTCCCCATGAGCAAACTCACGGTGGAAGGCATCTCCAAGGTCGAGCAGTTCGACATCGTCCTGGCCAGGGAGTTCGGATACCGGCTGAAGCTCCTGGCCCAGGTCCGCGACAAGTCCGGCCTGCTCCACGCCGGGGTCTACCCCGCCCTGCTGCGCCAGGACCACATCCTGGCCAAGGTCGACGGCCCGTTCAATTCCATCCTGCTCGAAGGCAACGCCGTGGGCCCGGTCATGCTCTATGGCCAGGGCGCGGGTGATCTGCCCACGGGCAGCGCCGTGCTGGCCGACATCCTGGCCCTGGCCCGCACCAACTGCGTGCCCAACAACACCGGCTTTCTGGAGGCGCGCCTGCCCCAGGCCCAGATCCTGGCCCCGGAACTGACCGTATTCCGTCACTATTTCCGATTCACCGTGGTGGATCGTCCCGGAGTCATGGCCTCCATTGCCGGGGTTATGGGCGAGTACAACATCAGCATCGCGCAGGTCGTGCAGCGCCAGTACGCGCCCGACGACGGCGTGCCCATCGTCTTCATCAGCCATGCGGCGCAGATGCAGAACGTCACCGCGGCCCTCGATACCATCAAGAAATTCAGCTTCGTGCTCGACCCGCCGGTGCACTACAGGATCATCTGATGCCGAAAACCCTTTTCCTCGTCGCCGACGGCATGGCCGGGTGGCCCCTGGACATTCTCGGGGGGCGCACGACTCTGCAGGCTGCCCGCACGCCAACCCTTGACCTGCTGGCTCCCAAGTCCCGCGTGGGCCGATGCCGGACCGTGCCCCAGGGCATGCCGCCGGGCTCCGACGTGGCCAACATGTCACTCCTGGGCTATGACCCCAAGAGTCACCACACCGGGCGCGGGCCCATCGAAGCTGCGGCCCAGGGCCTGACCCTGGACCAGGACGACCTGGTCTGGCGCATGAACCTGGTCAACCTGACCGAACTCTCGGAACACGGCGTGATGCTCGACTATTCCTCCGGACACATCGACACCGCCACCGCCGCGCCCCTGGTCGCCAGGCTCGCCGAGATGGCCGGCGGCGGCCCTTTCAAACCCGTGCAAGGCATCCAGTACCGACATCT
>Ga0180016_100184_pt1 | contig 21064 bp, 24 predicted proteins | sample KR46_M_MetaG_FD_129673 | JGI IMG/M metagenome (GOLD analysis project Ga0180016, IMG submission 129673) | Groundwater microbial communities from the Olkiluoto Island deep subsurface site, Finland - KR46_M_MetaG | ecosystem: Environmental > Aquatic > Deep subsurface > Groundwater | place: Finland... | reverse complement strand
GTCGGAAACCACCCCGATCAGGTGCTGAGCGGCTCGCTGCTTCTTCGTGCAGTCGATGCCGCCGATGTGAATAGTTCCGGCATCAGGGCGAGCCAGGCCGGTTAGCATGTTGATGGTCGTGGTCTGCCTGCTCCGTTGGGACCCAGGAAACCAAAAAGCTCTCCTAATATATACGGCAAAATCTACCGCAGAGACGGCCCGAACCTCACCGAAACGCTTGGTGAGCCCTTGTACCCTAATGGCGACATCATTATCAGCCTTCATTTGCTCACCACTCTTTGAGATGGGTGTGTGCTATGTGATCGTCCATGCCTGTCTCTCGCTAACGTTTGATCAAACCTTGGTTTTCGACCTTCAGTATTCCTCCCCACTCATGAACACTTGCGGCAGAACCCCGCGACTGCTATTTTCGGTCTGAACCTTGGTGGACCGGTGTATCTTCGAAAGTGCTGCTGCGCTTGTTTATGCCGCGACTCTTCTCGATGCCGGCGTATAAATCGTAACTGGATGATTAATGATCATCAAATCAATCATTTATTTTATCCTGGCGGGACTTTGCGAAATCGGCGGTGGCTACCTTGTGTGGCTCTGGCTGCGGGAAGGCAGGCCGATTCTCTATGGCTTGACAGGAGGGGCCATCCTTATCTTATACGGTGTAATCCCTACCCTCCAGCCCGCGAATTTTGGAAGAATTTACGCTGCCTATGGCGGCGTGTTCATTGTGCTGTCGATTCTTTGGGGCTGGAAAATCGATGGCGTCACGCCCGATAGATTCGATGTTATCGGAGGCCTCATCGCACTTATCGGCGTGGCGGTAATTATGTATTGGCCACGAGGATAGCCAAATATATTGATGTCTTTAGGCGGTGACTATTTCTTAGAAATTAAGCCTCTTCGTCGTTTCCTGTGGAATTGGGAATCACGGGAGGTGGACTACTACGCCAATTTTGCTAAATACGCGTGATTTTAGTTGGTTGCAGGTAGCACAAGTAAAGTTATACTCGCGGCCTGCTGCTCCAAAGCCAGCCTAAACCCGCCAGTTGACAGGTTCACGGCTCTTTTATTGGCTTGGGTATCAAAGGTGAGGTCCCCCCCTAACCTCCAGGGTACCATGCCAGGCACAACGGGTCTTGGCCATTTATACCATTATATACGGCCTGTTATCCCTGCAACGTATGATCTACATGTGAAATGGTGGAGTCCACCCTTCAAGACCTCTTTACCTTTCCAGCCGGCTTTCTTACTGGGGGCCGAGGCCAATTCCACGCCTTTTGACGAAGAGCCGAAATTAACTGCCCGTAGCAAACTGCGGGGTGTCGGCGGGAACAAAGCCGGGCTGAAGCAAGCTTCGGGGTGGGTAGACCAGCTATAAAATAATCAATAGCCTTAGGAGCCTATCCGCATGACGCATCAGCGAGCTGACGCCCTGCACGATCTCTTTGTAGGTGACTGCGGCAGAATCTACGACCCGCTTAATGAGGTGTTGAAACAGGTTTGAGATGATCCCTCTTCGGTTGAAGCGATAGTTCCACTCCTGCAAATAGCTGGGCAGTATGGCGCATCACCAACTCTGTCCCAATTACCTACAAGGAAATCGGACACGGACCAACATGAAACCGCTACATGGGTTATCACGATAGGCCCAATACTTTTTATGGCTGGGAGAGGGTTTGCCTCATTTTGACAAATTCTTCCCGTGTGATTTCCCCCTTGGCGAATCGCGCCTTCAAAATTGCCTCGGAGTCGGAACGGTCCCGGGACGACCCCTGTCGGCCATGTAATTGGGGCTTGAAGATCCGAATTGCGAGATACACAATCAATACAACAATCAAGCCCCATAACAGCAGGGGCAACAAACTTCCCGGGAAAAAACCGCCCCACCAGCCTCCTGACATGAGTCCATAATCACAGCCCCACATGATCAGACCTCCTTACAGGTTGAACGATGAGACGGCCGGCTACGGCCCGACCGTCTCTTTATACCGTTCTACTACCAGCAGCCGTACCCGTATCCTCCCATCCTGCCGCCATAATTCCTGGTGCCCGGAGCCGGCAGGTTGTAGGAACGCGCCTGAGTCCTCAACTGATCGTGAAGGAGCGTCATTTCGCGATTCAGTTCTGCGGCCCGCTTGGAGTCAGGATTGGGCTTGGCCATAAGGGCGTTGTACTCACCCTGTTTGGCGGCAAGCTCCTGTCGGAGTTTGGCTGTATTATCGTAAAAACCTTGATAATTATTGCCATAAACTCCGGCGCCTGGCCCACCCATGTGGCCGCCCCAGTATCCATCCCAAATGCAAGCGAATGCCTGCGTTCCAGCCAACGCAATGACTGTCACCGCTGCGAAGATTAAAATCGCCTTTTTCATGGTTTGTACCTCTCCAGTGTTGTGTTCGAATTGCTTGAGCTACACATTTCCGACTGTGTCGGTCGTCTTGTTGTTAATCAAATTGTGTGCCAGTTCAGCGGTGATAGTTGTATTTTATTGATTTTTATATAATTATCCTCATTGGCTAAGCAGGAATATCGACGTGCGGCCCAACTGACCTGTGTATTTTGCACCCAATTAGCTTGCTGATAGACCCGGTGCTGTTGCCAATATACCCACATGGGTTTATAATTTTTTAACCAAAAAATTTGAGGGTGCCATGAATTCAAAAACAATTCGCCGCGGTCGGACGAGGCTTCACACATCGCCTTGGATTATCATTGGATCGGTGGGAATCCTGCTGATCGTCGTGGTTATCCTGGCATATCAGAACTATAGCCGAGAAAAAAAATACACGTCCCAGATTTTAAGTGAGAAGGGGGCTGCTATCATCAAGGCGGTGGAAGCTGGAGCCCGGACAGGAATGACGGGCATGATGTGGGGCGGACGACATGTCCAGACCTTGCTCGAAGAAACTGCTCGGCTCCCAGACGTGTTCTACATCTCGCTGGTCAATCGCAATGGCCAGGTTCTGGCCAGCAGCAACCGGGGCTTGATCGGCACGCAACTGAGCGGTGTCCTTCCTGAAAAAGGACTTGATCAACCCGAGGCGATCAACTGGCGGTATAAGCGCATTGACGATCAGCGCAACGCGTTTGAAGTTTACCGGTTTTTTCGACCGATCTCTCATCGGGACATTTGGATGGGTGATCGCATGCGCCAAACGATGATGGGGTCCGACAGCGACTGGTGCCTGCCTTCCGCAAGTGGCGACAGCGATCAGATCATACTGGTTGGTTTGGACTCTCAGCCATTTGAAGAAGGGCGTAGGGAGGACATCCGCAACACGGTCATCATAGCAGGCGTTCTGATTCTCCTGGGACTGGCCGGTTTTGTTTCGATGTTCTGGATGCAAGGATATCGCTTGGCTAAAAAATCGCTTCAAGACACCAGCGCCATTAGAGACCAAATTGTATCCAGCCTTCCCGTGGGCTTGATTGCCACGGATAAAAACGGAAAAATAGCATTTCACAACAGCGCCGCCGAACGCATCGCCGGGCTTGATTTGACCCAGGCGCGGGGGAAAGCCCTCGACACTTTTTTACCAAGTAATCTTTGTGGGTTGAGGGAATCCCTGGTTCTTGGGGAGTCGATATCCGAAAAACAAATGGAATGTGAGTTCACCCAAAACAAGATCGTCCCGGTGAGCATCAGCGCCTCGAAGATTATCAATGAAGAAGGTCAGTTTGTCGGCCAGGTTCTGATTATTCGTGACCTTGGCGAGGTCCGCCGCCTTCAGGATGAAATCCGCCGCAAGGAGAAGCTGGCAGCGATCGGCGGTCTTGCCGCCGGCGTAGCCCATGAAATCCGAAACCCATTGAGTTCCATTAAAGGCATCGCTTCCTACTACAAGAGCAAGTTCGATGACGGCAGCGAGGACAAAGAGATGGCCGGGGTCATGATCGAGGAGGTGGATCGCATGAGCCGGGTCATCAGCGAACTGCTGGAGTTCGCCAGGCCGATGAAATTAAATAGGAAGCCATCCGATATGAATGAACTGTTAAAGCGTTCGACCCGGCTAGTTGAACAGGAAGCAGCGGCAAAAAAAGTTAAAATTCAACTCAATCTTACATCCGATTCCGTGGAGGCCGATGTCGATCCGGATCGTTTGACTCAGTGCTTTTTGAATCTGTTTCTGAATGCCCTGCAAGCCATGAAAAGCGGAGGCCGGCTGACTGTTTCCAGTTCCGCAGGCGTAAACGAGAACGTTGCAATTGATATCAAGGATAACGGCTCGGGTATCTCCGCAGAAGATTTAAGCAAGATATTCGACCCCTATTTTACCACCAAACCAAAAGGCACCGGCTTGGGTTTAGCGATTGTTCACAAGATTATTGAAGCCCACCAGGGGCAGATCAAAGTGCGTCGCGCCCTTGGTCAAGGCACCGTATTTTCGATTACTCTGCCGTTAACGAAGGTGAAATGAGGTTTTCATGACCATGCAAAACTCTTCTCACATTATGATTGTCGACGACGATCTAAACCACTTGAAAACGCTTCAAACCATCGTCAGAAGTTGGGGCTACCAGGTGTCCACGGCCGATGACGGAATCAAAGCCGTTGAAAACGTCAAGGAAAAACCGTTTGCCCTGATCTTGATGGATGTCCGCATGGCCGAGATGAGCGGTATCGAGGCCCTGAAGCAAATAAAGCTGTACAATCCGGCAATACCGATTCTCATCATGACCGCTTACTCTTCCGTTGATTCGGCGGTTGAGGCCCTCAAGGCCGGGGCTTACGACTATTTAACCAAGCCCCTGGACTTTGAAGTGCTCAAAATCAGCCTGTCCCGCGCCTTGGAGCATTCCGGCCTGAAGGCGGAAAATGCGACTCTGAGATCAAAGATGAGCGCTGATTACGAGCTGGAAAATATTATCGGAAGGAGCCTGCCGATGAAGGCCCTGGTCGACATGATGGCCATGGTTGCGCCTTCGGAGGCAACCGTACTGGTCACGGGGGAAAGCGGGACCGGCAAAGAGCTGATCGCCAAATCCATCCATCACAACAGCCCGCGCAAGGATCGGCCCCTGGTGGTGGTCAATTGCGCGGCACTTACTGAGACATTACTGGAGTCGGAGCTTTTTGGTCATGAAAGGGGAGCGTTTACCGGTGCTGACAAGCGCCGCGAAGGTAGATTCAAGCAGGCTGACAAGGGAACGATTTTCCTAGATGAACTCGGCGAAACTTCCGCCGCGATGCAGGCCAAGCTGCTGCGGGTCATCCAGGAGCGGGAAATTCAGCGAGTCGGCGGTGAAGAGACGTTAAGGGTGGATGTGCGAATTCTGGCTGCAACCAACCGAAACCTGGAGGAGGAGGTTAAAAACGGAAAATTCCGCGAAGACCTTTTTTATCGGTTGAACGTAGTCACTCTTCGTCTTCCGCCGTTGCGCGAGCGTCAAGATGATATCCCATTGCTCGCCCAACATTTCCTGGAGAAGTACGCAAAAAAAAATCACAAGCAGGTCAAAGGCTTCTCTCCGTTGGCAATGGATATGCTGCTAAAATACGCATGGCCCGGTAATGTCAGAGAGCTTGAAAACGTCATTGAGCGCGCCGTCATTTTTCTGCCGGACGAACACATTACTGAAAAAGAGCTGCCTTCGACCATCACAGAAGCGTACGCCGAGAAAAGCGATTGGGTGGCCACGCCCGCGTCTGTTGCAGCCAATCGCCCCTTGAAGTTAATTGAGAGGGAAACGATTTTGGCCACTCTGGAAGCCAACGCCGGGAACAAAAGCGAAACCGCCCGCAAGCTTGGAATCAACCGGAAGACGCTCCATAAGAAATTGAAAGAGTATGGATGCGACTGAATCAATTGAGGCTGAAGTATAGTTTTTTAGGTCGAGTGGCGCGGGAGTGAGATTCCCCCGCGCCACTCGACCGTTTTTTAGGCAACAAGAGCTTGACTGCGAGTTTGCCCTACTGTGAAAAAATCAGCCACCACCGGCATAGCCGGTGGTATGAGGAAGGCCCCTAAAAGGGGCCATTAGTTCAAATCAATCCCGAACTGTTCTTGTTTTTGTTGAAGCTTATAGGCGCTATGGCTTGCCAGCAGACGCCTCAAAATGCCACCAGTCTGTTCAAGGTACACGGGGACTATTTACCAGTTCCCAGCCGTCAGAGAGAACGGCTTCAACTTGGCCACAAACTTTAGATCCTGAGAAAAATCAGCAAATAGGGACTTTACTATTACCTCTGCATTTTGGATTATGGCCACAGTCAACCCGTGCTGTTTGATGGCCTCCTTCTGATATATTTGATCAACCGAGAACCAGAGCACTGCCGCAAAAACAGCAAGCATAAATACGCAAATCGTGACCAGTGGTATATTTTTTTGAAGCGGACGCCACCTGGAACCTTCCAGCGCAAGGGGGCTTGAAATAATCTGCGGATAATTGTTTTCTTTAAATGATATGATGCCGGCAATCATGAGGCTACCCCAGTAAACTGGCAGATAACACTGTAGATATTATACCCCCGGCAATTCAACTAGGAACCGTCCGGCATCGATGCCAGATTGCGCGCGCAACGGAAACCGACCCACCCGAATGATTCCCAGGGTGGTCGTTTGGCCAGAAACGGCTCGGCCTCGCGGGAGATTTCAAATAACACCAGTAAATCTGGCTTCCCATCGGCGGCAGTGACCCATTCGCCCAGGACTGCTTCCATCCCCCTGATTCCCACAGAATTGGCTGGCCAGTGCGTTACCGGCCAGTAACCGTCTTCCGTAGCAGAGGGTTGGGGTGGGGCACTGGTCATTTGCCCATGCATGGCTGCCATGCCTTGCTCCCCGCCTTCCCCTTGACCAGGTTTTTCCGACGGCTCTTGCTTCCGCCCCCAACCGGACCGCAGCAACTCCGAAACTGTGGGCAAACGCAGCCCATAATGGCTGGCAAAGGCAAGGGCGCCGTGCCCGCTCACCAGCAATACCGGATGTGAGGCGTATTTTGGATCTGTTATGCGGAACCGACCCTTGCGATAAGCGATCGGCGCGATACCTTTGCGGACTTCACCCAACCGCAATAATGGTTTCCCTCCCAATTTCACCACGCCCTGATTGACGCTTAAATTTCCCTTAATCGCATTTAAAAACTCAACATACTGATGATTGGTGGTTCTGGTTTCTGCCAGATAAAACGGCTTGACCCCAATACGCCGTCCTTCCAAAAGGGCTTCGCCCGCGGGGATCATCCGAAGAACCGCCCCGTCTTGGGATATGATTTTTTGCGCCGGTGGCCCCTCTGGTGTCCTTGAGCCTTCCTGGGCCATAATTGGCGGTTGGGTGGGGGCCTGTTTTTTAACTTGGGGCATATTGAAGTGGTACCACACACCCCAGACCAGCAGCGCTGCCAGCACTGCGGCCAGGCCCAGAGCCAGGGCCAGCTTGCGCCGTCCCACCCCGCCAGCCGGAACCAAGCCGGGCAGCTTGACCAGGGCCTCGCGCAACTCGTCCACCGAAGCGTAGCGCCGGTCCGAGCCCTCGGCGGTTGCTTTGCGAATAACCCGGTCCAAGGCTTTCAACAACGGGGTGTCCGCCCGGGGCAGGGAGGCGGTTTGCAGGGGCTTCATGGTGTCTTTGCCTAAACCCCCCACTGTGGCTTTGTAGAGCATTTTGCCCAGGGAGTAGATGTCGGCCCGGAAGCCCGCTTCGGCCAGGTCCATGTACTGCTCCGGGGCCATATAGGCCAGGGTGCCCATGACGTGATGGCTCCGCGTAACCGGCTTCCATTGGCCTCCACCCACCAGGCCGAAGTCGCTGATCTTGGGCACCTCGCCGTCCAGCATCACGTTGGATGGCTTGAGATCGCGGTGCACGATGCCCTGGACGTGGATGTGCTCCACCCCGTCCAGGACAGGCAGAAAATACTTGGTGATCCAAGCCCGTAGCCCGTCCTCGTCATTGGCCAGGCCCTGCTCTGGGATGGTGGCCGAGAGGGTTTCGCCGGGGATGTATTCCATGACGATGTAGTCGATAGTTTTTTCGCGGCCGCCAACGGTTATGGCAGACTGCTCGAAATCGTAGACCTGGAGCACGTTGGGATGGCGGGTGGCGACCATGGCCAAGACCTCGCGCCGGAAACGCTCCATCTCGCCGGCGATCTCTTCTTCGTCGCCTTCGTAAGCGTCTATCAAATCCTGGGAAACCACCTTTACCGCCACCTCCCGCTCCAGCTTGGGTTGGCGGGCTAGGTATACTTCTCCCTTGCCACCGGTGGCGATGTGCTCCAGTATCTCCCAGCGGCCGTTGAGCACCTGACCGGGCTTGAGCATGTGTTTTTTGTGGTTTCCTGAGGTTGTCATGGGACCTGGCCGCCATTTCCTAGTAAACTGGTCATAAGCACAATGTAGCACGATGGGCTCTGCTTTTTGACCGGGAGAACCTTTGCGCTTCTTCGCCCAAACCCACCGAGGCCTCAAACGCCCCACCAACCAAGACCGATTCCTGCTGCGGGATCTTCCCGGTGGGCGGGTCTTGGCTACAGTGGCCGACGGCATGGGGGGTACGGCCGGGGGCGAGGTGGCCGCCCAGATGACGGTGGACCTGCTGGCTGGGTCCATGGACTCTCCGGCGGAAGATCACCAGGCCCTGGGAGAGGTTTTTGCCGCCATCTGCCGCAGGGTGCATGAAAGAGCCCAAGCCGAGCCCAGTCTGGAGGGCATGGGCACCACTCTGACCGCCGTGCTGGCCGGTCCGGAGAGGGTGGACTGGGCCCATGTGGGCGACAGCCGCCTGTACCGCCGGCTTGAAGGACGCCTGTTCCAGGTAACCCGCGATCACACAGCCGCCGCCTTCATGGTGGAGGAAGGCATGATCGGCTCCGAGGAGGCGGCTCGTCATCCGGCGCGGCACATGCTCTTTGACTGCATGGGTTGCGGCGAATGCGAGCCGGATACTGGGAGCTTTCGTCCCGAACCGGGCGAGCTGCTGCTGCTCGCCAGCGACGGCTTGTACGGCATGGTGAACGACCTGGACCTTAATCGGGTGCTGGATTCGGGCAAGGAATTGCCCGCTCTGGTGCATGATTTGGTGGCGCTGGCCCTGGAAGCCAGCGGTCATGACAACATCACTGTGGTGTTGGTTCGAGTGTGATACAGGGCGATGCACAAGCTTGGCGCCGACTTACTTAATAATGCTGCTACAATAAGACCACAAGCAAGACTGTGGATGAGGTCGCGACGCATTTAAAGCGGCTTCTTTGAGTCCATAATAACGCCCCACAGCAAAGGAGTCATAAATTGCGCATCTCTGAAACCAAATACATTGATCCCGTCTGCTACATGAGCGTTAATCCCCAGGAATCGGACATCTATGTAGACCACAAGGGAGAGCGTTACTTCTTTTGCGCGGAGGCCTGCAAGCAAAAATTTTTGGCCGACCCCTCCAAATACATCAAGCCCAAGAGCTGGTGGGACCGATGGCTGGACAAGCACATCCGCGCCAATGAGGAGGAATTTGGTCCCGAGGGACCAGAATGCCACACAAAGCTGATGGGCCCTCCAGGCAGCAAATGCAACTGAATGGTTGAAAAGCCCCCTGGAGGTTTGAGCCGTGCTTGACCCCAAGACTTATCTGCCACTTTGGCTGGCCGCTATCCTGTTGCTGGGCTGGCCTGTAATAGCCTCCCACCCTCCCTTGCCTGACGGAAGCACCCGCCTTCTGCCCACGCCGCAAGCAGCCTGGGCCGCCGAGCCGGACCAGCGCAGAGACTTGAAATGGTTCAAAGAGCAAATGGGCATAGCGCCCCAGTACCAGCCAGACAGCGGGATTGTTTTGGGCATGTCCTGGCCTCATCTGCTGATCATGGGCTTTTTGGCTGTCTTTTTCGTTTTCGCGCTGATAGCCGTGTATGTGCGTAACCGTCGCACACATCATTTGCTTCAGCAGCTTGTAAAGGAGAAAAGCGATGAGCCTCAAGGTTGAGTTTAGAAAGTCGGGCAAGGCGTTGGAGTGGACGGACAAATATGAGAATCTCCTGGAATTAGCCCAAGAGAACCGGGTGGAGATAGAAAGCGGGTGCGAGCAGGGCTTCTGCGGTACCTGCAAGACCAAGCTCATCTCCGGCGAGGTGGAGTTGGAGAGCACCGATGGCCTGGAGGCCGGTGACAAAGAGGCTGGCATGATTCTGCCCTGCGTCGCCGTGCCCAAGAGCGATGTGGTACTGAATGCATAGCACGGGCCGTTCCTGTCATGATGGATGACCGCACGATCCACATCCTGTTAGCGGGATTCCTGGGGGCCTTGCTGGTGGGAGCGGTGGTCATCCCCACCCAGCCTTTCAGTGGGGCACTGGCTGGACATGCCTTGGGCATCGCCGGCGGCATCATCATGTCACTCACCCTCGTCTACCCTTTCCGCAAGAGAATCCTTAATAAAAAGGGCAAACTGAACCCCCTCAGCTCCCACGTATTTTTCGGATTGGCCGGCCCAACCTTGGTGGTGCTCCACGCTGGCAATAACCCGGCCAGCCTAATAGGCATATTCACCTACATCAGCATGCTCCTGGTGGTGTTGAGCGGCATAGTGGGGCGCTTCCTGTTCAAAAAAGTGAATCGCTCGCTCAAGGAACAGAAAGGGGACCTGGAGCGGTTAAGAGCCCTGCTTGATCGCAAACGAGATGAGGTAGGCGCCAGGGAGTTGGAAACCTTTCTGGAAGCGAAGGCTTCGCTTTTTGCCAGTGGCGAGGAGTGCCGGGCCTGCGAGGAACTGCACGGTGTGGCCCTGTCAGTAGCCGAAACCGAGCACGCTATTGCGGTGTTTGATCGCGCTAAACTCATGTTCAAGCGCTGGTCCATGGTGCACCTGTATTTGACTGCGGTGCTGTTTGCCATGCTGGCGGTGCACGTCCTAGTCACCACCTACTATGGGTTACGGTGGTTGCCGTGAAGCGCTGGATGCACGTGGTGCTGGCGATCGGGTTGTTGGGTATTTCTGCTTGGCTGTTCTTCTATGATGCGGCGGCTGAACCCGGCGCCTTGAGCCGAGCCCATCGCAATGCTGCTACCTGCCCCGACTGCCATGAACCTTGGCGGGGCGTCTCCGATGGCCAGTGCAGGACCTGCCACGAGTTCAGGGAGGTCAACCAACTTCGGCCTGAGATACGCTTCCATCAGGAGGAACGATTCTGCCTGCGTTGCCACAGAGAGCATGTAGAGAAACCTAAAGTAGCCTCCCAAATGGATCACACATTACTCGATGCCAAGCTGGAGTGCGCCATCTGCCACTTGGACCCACACGGAACAAAATTTGGAAACGACTGCCGCCAATGCCATGGGCTCGGCACTTGGCGAGTTGCCGGCTACCGTCACCCACCGGCAGAGCAGCGCCAGTGCAGCCGCTGCCATCCCGCTCCAGCCTCCCACCGGGGCGAGCACTACCCGGAAATTATCTTAAAGTTCCATCTGGGAAATCAACCCGAAGCCCGGCATGTACCCTCGGAGGAATGTTGGCGTTGTCACGTGATTCACGACTGGCGGCACCTGAAAATGTCAGGCTACCGTAGGCAAGAGCCGTAGCTTGATACAGTCGTCTGATTTCAGGATATTAGTCAGCATCCCCAGTTAAGGAGATTAAGCATCGGACGGTTCTTCTGCCCCCTTAAAGCTGAAGCTCTCATACTCTGCCCTAGCCTTTTCCAAAGCCTCGACTGTCGTATGGGGGACGTCAGGACCGAACTTATGCGGGACCGGCTGAGCAGTTGCGGGCAGGAATTCCCTTACAATGCCCAAGCTCTCATCAGTTTTGCAGATGGATTCCATCGCCACTGGGGTCAGGCCTGTCATGGCTCTGATGCAATCTATGATCTCCGGGATGACAATGGCCTCGTTGTGCACCTGGTAGGTCAGGTAAATCTCCCTTTCATCCACCGCCATCGCCTCCTGCCAGACGGCCACCTCCCACATGTCGTTACGCGGTCGGCCCAGGTCGCGCATAAGCTCGATCACGGAATTCAAAGCCACCACCCCGTTGCCAGCGCTGACCAGGGCAATCCGAGGAGCGTCCCACAAGGCATCCCGAAGCTCATCCAGGGTTAAAGGCGCTTTGGTCTCCACCATAGCGAAGTGGATATGACTGAGGTTGAACGGCCCTGCCGCTGCCATAGTGGTGATATCCAAATCAGGTATCACGCACTTGGCATCCGGACCCTGGTGGCTAGGGACCCTAACTTCGGGAATGACCGTGTTGATCATGCCGGTGTTGTGCGACTCCCAGGGATCGGTGCCCCTGCGCAATATCACCACACGGGCGCGCTCTATCCAGTCATGCTGGTGCAATGCCCCCAACACTCGGCAAAGGGCGGTGGTATTGCAAGACACCACCCGGGCGGTGTCCCTATCGAGGGCCTGGGCATAGTTGATCTGGGCAACAAACGAAAACCCGGTAAGTTCATGCTTTTCCCCGCCTTGGAAAATGGATTTCACCTCGGCTTGGCGGTAGGCTTCGCGGTTCAAAGCTGCTATGTGTTTCGGGGTACAGTCCACGATTATATCAATTTGGTTCAAAAGGTCTGCAAGCACCCCCTCCACTGGAATCCATGCCGCTTTCATTTGGTCCATGTGCGCATCGGTAGCGGCATAAATCGGATAGTTGCGTTCCACGGCTACCCGAATGCGGTAGTCCTGAATCACATCACATATCCCCACTAATTCCATGTCGTCTTGCAGAGAAACCGCATCCGCAGCCCGCTTGCCGATGACCCCATATCCGTTAATTGCCACCTTGACTTTCGACTTCATCGGATTGCCTCCGCGGAAACAACTTACTGTAAATTCATTTGAACCCTCTATTTTCCCGACATCTCTTTAAAATACTTTTCAAGCTCCACGAAGGAGGGCATGCCCCGGAAAACTAATTCTCCGTCCACCAAGATGTTGGGCGACCCTTTGATCCCGTATTTATGTTGCATCTCCGGGTCATCTTCCAAGTAGCAGATGGAGTATGGAACTCCCAACTTCTTGAACTCGGCTTCAAGCATGGCGCAATGGTGGCAACTACGGGTGACTGCTAGCTCTACCTTCATCTGGGCTCTCCTTTCATGACTCCATAGCTTCAATATGGCGGCGAATCAGTTTTCCCGATTTGACCAGTGCCTTTTCCTCTTGGATATCCAAGAGGACATCAAGTCCGCGCTTAACTCCTTGCCCACCAACGACCCTTGGCAGGGACAGACACACGTCTCGTATGCCATACAATCCATCGGTGAGAGCAGAAACGGTCAAGACGCTGTCCTGGTCCTTGAGAATGGCCTCCACGATGCGGGTTACGGCCAACCCGATGGCCCAATAAGTCGCACTTTTGCGGCGGATGATCTCGTAGGCGGCCTTGCGGACTTGTTCATTGATGCCTTCCCTGGCTCCCAGCATACAGGATTGCGTGCAGACCGGGCATAGTTCGGTCATGGGCACACCAGCGATGTTGGCGCGGCTCCATACCATCACCTCGCTGTCACCATGTTCACCAATCACATAGGCGTGCACGTTGCGCACATCCACTGCACAGTTCTGGGACAACAAATGACGGAAACGGGATGAGTCCAGCACGGTACCCGATCCGAGCACCCTGCCTGGGTCCAAACCAGACTCTTTGACCGCCACATATGTAAGGACGTCCACTGGGTTGCTGACCATGAGGAGGATGGGAGCGGGATTGTGCTCAAGGATGCGCGGAATGATCGACTTGACGATCTCGGCATTTTTGTGGGTTAGGTCCAATCGAGTCTCGCCCGGTTTTTGGGCGGCCCCGGCGGTGATGACCACGATGTCCGCGTTCCTGCATAGTTCATAGCCGCCCGCCTCCACCTGTACCGGCTGCAAAAAAGAGAGACTATGCTCCAAGTCCATGGCTTCTCCCTCGGCCCGTTCGGGGTCATGATCGATGAGGGCCAGATGGCGGGCCACGCCATTTATCATTAAAGCATAGGCAAAAGTGGAGCCCACCATGCCTGCGCCCACCACCGCCACCTTGGAGAACGGTTCATTTGATTGGACCATGTCTGCTCCCGGCCCCATCTCAGCCATCTATTTTCAACAGCCTGGCGTTTACGGCCACGATTACCGTAGACAGCGACATGAGCACCGCGCCCATGGCCGGGCTCAGCAAAACGCCCTGCTGGTAAAGCACGCCGGCGGCCAACGGTATAGCGAAGGCGTTGTAGCCTGTGGCCCAGATCAGATTTTGGATCATCTTGCGGTAGGTGGCCCGAGACAACTCCACCAGGGCCACGGCGTCCTCTGGGTTGCTCTTGACCAGAACGATATCGGCCGTCTCCACCGCCACATCGGTGCCCGCCCCGATGGCGATGCCCACGTCGGCCTGTGCCAGAGCGGGGGCGTCGTTGACCCCGTCGCCGGTCATGGCCACCAGCCAGCCCCGTGACTGCACCTCCTTGACCTTCTCGGACTTCTCCTCGGGTAGAACTTCCGCGAAGTACTCGTCCAGGTCCAGCTCTTGAGCCACGGCTTTGGCCACCTTTTGATTGTCGCCGGTGATCATCATCACCCGGATGCCCATCTCCTTGAAGCGCCTCACCGCCTCTTTGGATTCGGGTCTGATCACGTCAGTCAGAGCTATCGATCCGGCTAGCTCTCCGTCAACCAGCACGAAGGCCAGGGTGGCGCCTTTCCCCTCGGCCTCTGTCAGCTTGTCCTCTGGATATGAAAGGGATTGTTCCTTGAGATATCGCGGGCTGACCACCATGATCCGGCGGCCCTCCACCTCGGCCTGGGCGCCCTTGCCTGGGATGGCTTTGAAGCCCTGAGGCTGGGGATGGCCTTCGGCCGCCTCGGCTATGGCTTTGGCGATGGGGTGTTCGGATTGGGACTCCACCGCCCCGGCCAGTTGCAAGATATCCTTTTCGCTGAAACCTTCCTTGAAGCTAACGATCTGGCTCACCCCGAACTCCCCCTTGGTCAAGGTGCCGGTCTTGTCGAACAGGATGGCCTTGATGTTGCGGGCCTGCTCAAAGGGCGAGCGGTTGCGTATCAGAAATCCATGACTGGCCGCCAGGGCAGTGGAAACCGCGACCACCAAGGGAACCGCCAAGCCCAGAGCATGGGGGCAGGTGATGACCATCACCGTCACCGTGCGCTCCAGGGCAAAGGCGAAATCCACCGCGCTGAACGTCAGCCAGGCGGCCAGGGTGCTGCCCCCCGCGCCGATGGCGATGTAGGTCAACCATTTGGCCGCTCGGTTGGCCAGGTCCTGGGTGCGGCTTTTGCTCTCCTGGGCCTGTTCCACCAGCTTGATGACCTGGTTTAAGAAGGACGCCTCGCCAGTCTTCTCCACCTTCACCTTGAGCGAGCCCTCGCCGTTGATGGCCCCGCCGATCACCTGGTCGCCGGTTTGTTTTTCCACCGGCTTGGACTCGCCGGTGAGCATGGCCTCGTTCACCGAAGAAGCTCCGTCGGCCACCTGGCCGTCCACCGGGATCTGCTCGCCCGGTTTGATCAACACCAAGTCGCCCTCAATCAGATCACTGACCGGCACGTCTTCGGGGGAGCCGTCCCCGGCCAGCTTGTGCGCTTCCTTGGGGACCAGCTTGGCCAACTCCTCCAGGGCCCGGGAGGCCCCCATCACCGAGCGCATCTCGATCCAGTGCCCCAGGAGCATGATGTCGATCAAGGTGGCCAGTTCCCAGAAGAAGACCTTGCCCTCAAGGCCTAGGGCCACCACGCTGGAATAGGCGTAGGCCACTGTGATGGCCAAGGCGATGAGGGTCATCATGCCCGGGCTACCCTGCTTGACCTCGCTGAACAGCCCCTTGAGGAAGGGCCAGCCGCCGTAGAAGAATACGAAGCTGGCCAAGGCCAGCAGCACGTAGCGGTCGCCGTCGAAACTCAGGGCCTGCTCCAGGCCCAGGGTGGACTGGATCAGGGGTGACAGGGCCAGGATGGGAACCGTGGCCGCCAGGGAAATGAAGAACCTCTTGCGGAAGTCAGCCACCATGTGGGCGTGGTGGGATGCGTGACCGCTGTGGCCCCCGCCATGACCTTGGTGGTCGCCATGCTTGCCGTGGCCTTGAGGTCCCTGGTGCCCTTGGTGTTCCTGGTGGTCGGAGTCGTGCTCCTGGTCCGCTGGACCCCGTGAATCACCGTGACCGGAGCTATGGTCCATTGAATTCATATGATCATGACCGCTTCGATCCTGATGCCGTGATTGGCTTCCGTGTGCTTCGTCACCGTCATGGTGATCGTGGGCTTTCATTTCGTTAATCTTCCTCCTCGGTCGAAGAACTGTTCGTCTTCAACCCAAGGTTGTATATGCTGGCGATACTGGCCCCTACCAGCCAGGATATGATGAATGTCTGAACGAGCCCCATGCCCGTTTCCAAAAATGGAACATTCATCCTGATGATAGGAGCCACATCAATACCGTGCAGAAGGCTATTAAAAAAGATTATGGTCTGCGCCTTACCCATAACGGTCATCACCAACACACAACCCAGATATAGAAGGGCGCCGGTCAGTCCGAATGCCAGACCCAATCTGCGCGCCTCAATTCTGGTCATGATGATCCCCTTTTCCATGGCCGCCATTACCATGACCATGCCCTCTCATCATGAGCAGATGAATGGCAAAGCATCCAACTATGAACAAAAACAACAAAGCGCTGCCACTCACACCGAGCACAGGTAGTATGAATATGAGAAGCAGGGGCCCCAGGCAGGCCATCATCATCCACCAGCTATGACTTTTCACTTCCGCCCCTCCCTCATCCGCGCCCACCGCTCGCGTGGTCGGCAACCTAGATCAAAACTAGCGCACCCAAGACAGCTGGATATGGACCGCGCCCCTACGGTGCCCATTGCCCAGGGGGCCTGGCAGCCCGGTCGTTAGGGACTCTCGCATAAATTGGACTGGCCTCAGTAGCCTCCCGTGCCCAAGCCGGGGCATGCCCAGCCTCGGTCGCCTAACTGTTGACGGCACTGGCTGAGATAACGGTCATGCTCTTGATCCAGCTTCGCCCGCAATTCGGTTACCTGTTCAGAGAGTTCCTTGATCCGCTTCTGGTCTGGCTCAGGCTGCCCCCACAGGGTCTGCAACTCCATCTGCTTGGCGTTCAACTCCTGGCGCAGGGGCAGGGTGTCATGCATGAACTGGGATCTTAGCTGCCGCCATTGCTGGCGCTGCTCGGGGCTCATGCCAGCCCACCCCTCTTGCGAGGGATTCATCCCGGCCCCTCCCATGCCCCGCCCCATGTGCCCTTGCCCGTAGCCTGGCCCCATCATGCCGGGACCCATGCCCTGGCCGCCAGGCCCATAACCGGGTCCATAATACTGCTGCCCTTGCTGAGGCTGACGGTTTTGTTGTGCCCACAAAGGTGCCGCCGTAAGCAACAGAATGGCGGCGCATATAAACATTGCCTTTATCGTGTTTCTCATCCTCATTGTAAGCTTCCGCCTTCCAGCTTCTTGGCTTGTTCTGGGGTCAAGATGCCCTTAAGACCCCGAAGATACTCCAAGCCCGCCAGGAACATGTCGGCCTGAGCTCCCGCTTTCTGGATGAACAATTCCTTGACCCGCTTGGCGTCCAACTTTTGGTCCCAGCGCAGACTGGACAACTCGATTTCCAGCTTGGTCCGCATGGCCCACAGATCAACCATCTTTTCCAGCCGTTCGCGGGCAAGCTTGCGCACCTTGTTCCATTGCTCGGGGGTCAGGTTAAGCTGCTCCAGCATATCGGTCATGCGCGCCATCATGCCACGGCCCCTGCCTTTGCCCCCACCGGAGATCATGCCGCCCATCATCTTGCCCATGCCACCGGGGCCGCCCATCATGTGGCTCATCATCATGCGCATCATGCCGGGGCCCATAATGCCTCCGCCTGAGCCACCGCCCATCATGCCCATGCCGCCGCTTGCGCCGGAGCCCATCATTCCCTGACCGGGTCCGCCAGGCATGCCGGAGCCGCCCATCATGGCCGGACCTTGTTGAGGACCAGCGGTATTGGGTTGCCCAGCAACGGGTTTTTGCACACTCGGCTGCTGCTGGTGGTGCTCCTCCACGGCCAAGGCTGGGCTGATGAACACCAAGCCACAGATACTGATAAACAATACGGCTAGCAGGACGTTAGAAAATTTCATTCTCATCATGATCACCTCCTTACTGGGTGGCAGTAAATGACCAGCAAAAAATGATTGAACGCGTAGGGTACTCTGAAACCCCCTATTTTATAGGTAATCAGTAGCCCTCTTTAAAGATACGGCTCCTGAAGCGACATTTAATACCCTATGTACGTAGTATGCGCTTGACAGTCCACCAGAGTCAAGCCAAGCAAATAAACGTTAATTCAGGCTTTATAAGGTAGTTGTGTAACCAAGAAAGAAGCAGCACTTACATGATTCTCTATCTATATCACGCGTTGTTTTTCATGTGCCACTAATAGGGTGGTTTTTCATCAAAAGCATTTTAATGTCAAGCAGGCATGCTGATAAAGTGTAATTCTATCCTGTCAACGTTAGATAGTATTGATTGCGCAGGCAGGAGTTGAGCGTAGCTTTTTGTCACCTTAAATTTAAGAATTGGGACACTGGCAATTCAATTCTAAAGGTGGTTCCATTGGCGCTGGTCTCTTTCAAAGATAAGTCTCCTCCATGGGCTTCTATTATTTTTTTTGCTATCGGCAGGCCAAGGCCGGTTCCACCTTTTTTGGTCGTGATAAATGGAGTGAAAAGTTGGGATTGTTTTTCTTGTGGAACACCCATGCCTTGATCTTGGACCTCGACATTAATCTTATTGTTCTGCATTACAGACGTTACTTTGACTGTTCCACCTTTAGGTGATATTTCAATAGCATTATTGACTAAATTTAATATGGCCTGCTGCATACGATCATTATCAATTAAAATTTTTGGCAGCTTATGATCCAAGTGCGTCCTTATGTGACCAGGCTTATCATTGGCAGTTTCCGACACATCCACCACCTGCTCAATTAATTGGTTCAAGTCAGTCCTCTCTTTGTTTAATTCTAAAGGCCGGGCAAAGGCTAACATGTCCTTGACCATATTTTCCATGCGAGCAGTCTGAGCGATGGCGATGTCAAGTTTTTGAGCAGAAGGGTCTTCATCGTCTAACTTTCGCCTCACCTGCGAAACAAACCCGCCCACCGCCATTAGAGGAGATTTAAGATCATGTGCAATACTGGAGACTGCTTGACCTATAGCGACCAACCTGACATTTATTGCTCTTTCCGCCTGAAGCCTGATGTCTCGATCTCTGATCCATCCTAAAATTATAGAAAACATAATAAAGATAGCACCCTGGGTAAAGTTACTAACGTAATAAGCCGTGATTCGATCCGAAGACCGAAATGCCAAAGGTAAATATATGGCAGCCGTAATGAAAGAAAAAGTTAGTCCACCTTTCATCCCAAACCAAAAGGCAGCTAGCACGATAGGAATCAAATATAGTTCACGATAAATTAGGTGCTCTATACCTCTTGCGTTCGGTGTCGCGTAGTGAAGAACACTGATCAAGGCGATAAGAAAAACAATCAACAGCAAATGCAATTTAACTCGTTTAGTTTCCGCTTGTGTCATCTTGATACCCACTAATGACGTGAGAACGCGGCCACATGGAATTCGGCCCATTTGCCGGAAGGTCAATCTTAAACGTGGTGCCTTCATCAGGCAAGCTATCAACGTTTATGGTACCATGATGCTCTCTGACTATTCTCAGGGCTATGGCCATATTCATGCCAACAGCATCGGTTTTGGTCGTGAATAACGGATCAAATAAGTAGGGCATGTCATCTGGTGCTATGCCTTTTCCTGTATCGCTAATTGTAACTATAAATCCGTCAGACGTTGCATTTAAATTAACTGTAATTAATCCTCCTTCGAGCATAGCATCCAGCGCATTGTTTAGCAGTATTTTGAATAATTTCTTAAGAAGCGTTGGATCGGCTATCACAGTAAGACTGCCCGCAGTATCCTTTAAAAAAGCGGAGCATTTAATTTCGACATTCTGCCGCTCGACAGGCAAATTAAAATTCATTATAGTACTAGAAATCAATGTCCGCAAGTCAACAGGTCTGGCTTGTATCTCAGCCAAGTCCGTATATTCCCTCACGCCAGAAACAACCTGCTCCAAACGGCGGCTTTCTGCAATAATGCGACGCAAATATTGTATGTCACTTGCATCAGCAGCATGCTTGTTCAATAAATGGTTTGCTATCCCTCCTATGCTAGTCACGGGATTTCTGATTGAATGAGCTACGGCCCGCGCCACTCGTTCCATGCCCTCCAGCTTTTCTGCTAATAAACGGCGATGGTACTCCATCATCTGGGTAACGTCCCTAATCACCAATAAAAAATAATTTCGCCCGCCTTTACCTGCATCCCCTACGGCCATTAGTTTGATGCTCACAATAAGCTCTCGAAGTACATGCTTATTGTGATAAGAAATTATATTATGCGTTCTAGACGTTTCTTTTTGAAGCGCGTCCTGAATAAAGTTTATAAGGCTTTGGTCGCGAGACTCCTTTTCTAACAGTTCCAATAGACGCCTGCTGCTTATACTTTCATTTTCAAAGCCAAGAATGCTACAAGCTGCCGGGTTGTTTGTGACGATTACACCATTGCCATTCAATAATACAAGACCATCGTCTAAGAATGCAAAGATCAGTTTTAGGTTTTCTGATTGACGATCCATAACTAACCATCACTGCTGTCATGTAATCTGATAATCTGAATTAATTATATCCAAATCTCGTCTTTTATGCGGAATAAAAAATCAATACATAAACAAAGATAAAGAGCCGCCCTCAATAAACTAGTTTTGAGTGCCATGAATTCTAAGTAATAAAATAATCATTATTAGCCAACGGCGAGGGAGGCTAAACGCATATTAGTTTAGTTTTCTACGTCTTGTTTCATGCTTAAGTATTGTTCTCGGTCAATCTCGCCGGATGCATATCTGCGCTTGAGCACATCCAGAGCGCTTTCGGCTTGTTTAAAGCCATGGGAATCCCCGCTTTTTATTGCCCACCTGATGCCAAAATAAATGACAACAATAACCAATATCCAAAAAATAATCATGAAGGTTCCTCCCATCCATCCCCCTCCCCACATCATATGAGGAC
>Ga0180016_100182_pt1 | contig 21245 bp, 17 predicted proteins | sample KR46_M_MetaG_FD_129673 | JGI IMG/M metagenome (GOLD analysis project Ga0180016, IMG submission 129673) | Groundwater microbial communities from the Olkiluoto Island deep subsurface site, Finland - KR46_M_MetaG | ecosystem: Environmental > Aquatic > Deep subsurface > Groundwater | place: Finland... | reverse complement strand
TTGGACGCACCGTCTTTTATGAAAAACAGGGACTGGGAAGTCTACTGGACTTTGAACTCCAATTTTTGACGATCGAGTACGGAGAGATTTCATGGCCAATGTGATGCAACGAACCATATGTCTGGCGCTTGCGTTTCTGCTTGTCTTCAATCCCATGGCGGTTGCTGCCGGGGGCATCGTGGTTGACCCCAAAGCCCCTGCGGCCAACCAGCCGGAACTGAGCGCAGCGCCCAACGGCGTGCCCATGGTCGATATTGCCAAGCCCAGCGCCAAGGGCCTCTCCCACAACAAATTCGATCAGTTCAACGTGGGCGAGTCCGGCGTGATTCTGAACAACAGCAAAAAGGCCGGACGCACGCAGCTCGGTGGTGTGGTGACCAACAACCCGAAACTCGGCAAAGGCCCAGAAGCCCGCGTCATTCTGAACGAGGTCACGGGCAGCAGCCGCTCCCGCCTTGAGGGCTACACTGAAATCTTCGGCTATCCGGCCGACTACATTCTGGCCAACCCCAACGGCATCACGGTCAATGGCGGCGGGTTCATCAACACGCCCCGGGCCACATTGACCACGGGCAAGCCACGGTTTGACGAGTACGGGGGCCTGACTGCCCTGGATGTGCGTCAGGGTGATGTGCTTGTCGACGGCCTGGGCCTCAATGTCTCCAATCTCGACGCTTTCGATATCATCAGCCGCACGGCCAGGATCAATGCTGACGTGCATGCCCTGAAGCTGGGCATCACCACCGGATACGGCAGCCATGACGTTGCCACGGGCCAATTTTCCGCCCTGCCCCCCGACGGATCGGAAGCTCCGGCGGTGGCGCTTGATTCCACGGCCCTTGGCGGCATGTATGCGGAGCGCATCATCCTTGTGGGCAATGAAAAGGGTGTGGGGGTGAATCTTGAAGGGGTCACCCACGCCACTGACGAATTGGTCCTGACTGCCGACGGCAAGATACGGATCAAGGGGCGCGTTTCCTCGGACAATGACGTCCGGATTGCTTCTGGCGGCGATTCCGTTGAAATTTCCGGCGTGCTGGCGGCAGCGAAAGTTGCGGACTTGGCGGCTGCAAAGAGTCTGGCGCTCAAATCGGAACCAGGAGCGCAGGCCTTGCTGTATGCCGATGATGTGAGAATTTCCTCCGAGTCGCTGCACAACCGTGACGGCAGGATCGAGTCCGGCACGAATCTGGCCGTTGCAACGCGCTCCGACATCACGAATGTGGGAGCCCTCGTTTCCGGCGGCGACGCCGTTTTGAGCGCGGGCGGAGCCGTTGCCAACTCCGGGCAGGTGCAGGCCAAGGGCAGCCTCGACATCGAGGGCGCGGCTATTTTGAACTCGGGCCGGATGTTTTCCATTGAGGCGATGAGGATTCATTCCGCAGGGGACATAGTCAATGCCGGTGGCGAGATTTTGTCTAAGAAATCAAGCATGATGGAGGCAACGGCAAACATCTCCAACACCGGAGCCATCCGCACCGAAGGGCAGGCATCCATTAGCGCCGACAGCCTGAACAATAAAGAAGGCAGCATCGAGGCCAGTGATGTCATGAACCTCGACGTAGCGGGGCACATTGCAAATACGGGCACTATCGGCGCAGACCGGGGCGCAAGCATCAGCGCCGACAGCCTGAGCAATGCGGGAGGCAGCATCCTGGCCCAGGGCGATCTGGACTTGGCGGTGACGGACAGTTTGAGCAATTCGGGGATTCTCTATTCCGGAGCTTCAGGCCGAATTCGGGCTGGAAGCATGCTCAATGATCCAGCCGGACAGGTGCTGTCCCTAGGGGATCTGGCCCTGGATCTGGGCGATGACCTGGAAAATCTTGGAGTCCTGAATGCCGGGAAATTCCTTTCCGTGCGCAGCGGCGGCAGTCTCTTCAACCGGGGCGCAAGCATCCTGGCCCAGACCGGGATGGAACTTACGGCTCAAGGTAGCATCACGAACTCGGGCAGCATCCAATCCGGCGGAACCGGCTTGTTTCAAACAGGCGGGATGCTTCTCAATGAGGGCGAAATCCTGTCTGTGGGCAACGCCGTCTTTGAAATCAGTACTGATTTGGAAAATATGGGGATCGTGCATTCGGACGGCGGTTCCTATAGCCTGGGCGGCGAGCTTTTCAATTCCGGCGAGATTCTGTCCTCCGGCGACCTGAGCCTGTTCATGGCCGGTGCTCTGTTCAATTCCGGCAAAATTGCTGGTGACGCCGATGTCGCCTTTGGCGTCGAGGGGAGCCTTGAGAACACCGTTGGCGGCTTGATGCTGGCTTTGGGCGAGGCATTGTTCGACGTGTCCGGCGATCTGCGCAATTCCGGCCGAATGGAGTCCACCGGCAGGGGTTCGCTTGGTGTGGGAGGCGGACTCTTTAATGATGGAGAGATCCTGTCGCAATCCGCCCTGGAATTCGATGTGCTGGGCTCTCTGGAAAATACGGGCGTCATGCACTCCGGGGACATTTTGACCCTGACCTCTTCCAATCTGGACAACAGCGGCCAGATCCTGGCCCAGGGCGACAGCGCTCTCATAGTTACGGGCGACCTGATCAACACGAATTTTCTTTTCTCAGGCGGCGAAGCGACGTTCAGCGTGGGCGGCATGCTGCATAATCTGCGGGGTCAGATTCTGTCTTTGGGCGACATGGTGCTGGAGGGTTTGAGCGCAGGAAGTCGCATGCTCGAATTGAAGAACGATTCGGGCACCATCGAGACCCTGGAAGGCAGCATGTCCATCCGGGCCAAGGTGGTGAGGAACACCAATCTGGATTTCAGGCTGGAGCCTGGAGATACTGTAGTGAGTCGTCGTGGCGGCATTTATTCGTATTATGGTGGAAATAAGTGGAGACAAGCAGAAACATTATATCGATACTTGCTTGAAGCTTCAGTTGCATTAGATCAGTATGGAAAGCCAATAGTTATTAAGACCAGAGTAGGGTATTTAGATTATCTTAATCTAAGAAATCAAGATTTGATAGTTCCTTTTAAAAGAAATTCGATGATAATCATTCCTCATGAAATATCAGTGCTTAAGCTGGATTTAAGCAGGAAGACTTTTTCGAGGATGGAATTAAATAACGCAATTTTAGATGCTGAAAGGCGTTTTGAAGAATTCGGTGGAACAAGTGCTGAAATTAATGCTGTTAATAGGGTAAAAAATGAAATTAAATCAAGAAATGTCTATATTGCAGTACAGGCATATAGGTATATCAAGGATGCTTCTGCTTATATTGATACAATAAGAAGAGATCAAGCTGTAGGGGTAAGCAGCGGCGGAACGATAGCCGCCGCTGACAATTTGAGCATAGATGGAGAAGCTGTCACGAATTATTTGAGCAACCTGAGCACCTCAGTTGGTGATATCTATATCACGTCAGATATTTTTGAGAACAGTGGCCAAGCCATATATGAAACGCACACAGTAGATTGGGCTTCCGGCCACCCAAGCAACCACGGTTCTCCGTGGCTTGCAGTTGAGTCCTATGGCAGGGAAACATTCAAAACCCCCGTCGACTATGTCTACGGTACCGTCAGCGCCGGCGGCAATGTGCTCATCACCGCAGATCACGTCAATAACGGAATATCGGAAAACACGGGCGTAGCCAGCAGTGACAACGGCAAGATCTCCTACAAAGGCGGCATCGGGCCTCAAGGCGGGGTGATCGCTCCGCCCAGGCCCGAAGATTTGAGCCACAGCATCGGCGATGTCGGCGAGATCATCGGGGGGCTGCCCAAAGACGGACTGTTCTTCGTCAACAAAACCCCCGGACACCGCTACCTCATCGAAACCAATCCCGCTCTGACCAGCATGGCCCTGTTCTATGGGTCCGACTATTTTCTGAGTCGAACCGGCATCGATCTGGGCAAGACCCAGCAGCAGCTTCTGGGTGACGCCTTTTATGAAACCAGACTGGTGCGCGAGCAGATTTTTGCCCTCACGGGGCGGCGCTTTCTTTCGGATTCCCTGTCCGGCGACGCCGAACAGATGCTTGCGCTCATGGACAACGCCGTCGCCGCTCGCGAAGGCTTAAATCTGAGCGTGGGTGTGGCCTTGACCGGAGAACAGATCGCCAGTTTGTCATCGGACATCGTCTGGCTGGAAACACGCGTGGTGGATGGCCATGAAGTCCTGGTTCCCGTCGTCTACCTCTGCCGAGGCAGCCTCGACACCATTGCCCGTGGCGGGTCTGTCATCATCGGGCGCGATGTCGAAATCCACACCGCGGGAGATACGGCTAACAGCGGCGTGATCAAGGCTTCGGGAGAGCTGGCCATCAATGCCAGAAATGTTTTCAACACCTTCGGCACCATCCAGGGCGACACGGTGACTCTGAATGCGATCGATTCGATTTTCAACACCAGCGGGCTGATCAAGGGCCGCGACCTTGCGCTTCACGCCGGGCAGGACATCGTCTCGGACACGGCCAAGACCACGTTCAAGGCTGGAGGGAAGACCCGCAGTACCTTCACTCGAGCCACCAGCGAGACCGTCGGCCAGCGTGGCTCCATCGAAGCCGCGGGCGATCTGACCATGCAGGCCGGGCGGGACATTGGGATCGTCGGCAGCGACGTGAAGGCCGGCGGCGATGCGACGTTATCCGCTGGTCGCAACGTGATTGTCGTGACCCAGAATCTGAAGTCGCACAACTCCATGAAGGCAGGAAGCGCCAAAGGCCACCTCAACACACAGACCAGCAAAGCGGCCACCGTCGAAGCAGGCGGTTCGGTAAGCATCAGCGCTGGCCAGGATGTCGCCGTTCACGGCAGCAGCGTGTCGGCTGGAGCGGACGTAAACATCGAAGCTGGCCGCGACGTCTCCATCACCGCCGCCACTGACGGCTACGATTATTACTACAAAAAAAAACGCAAAGGCGGATTCTTCGGCGGTTCAAGCTCGGAGATGCTCACGGGCAAAGCCACGACCAACGTGGCTTCCGCCATCACGGCGGGCGGCGATGTGAATGTGGTGGCGGGCAAGGGTGGAAGCGGCGACCTGACCGTCGCAGGCAGCAAAGTACGTTCGGGCGTAGATATGAGCCTAAAGGCCGCAGATGACGTGCTTGTCACCTCCGGGCAGGAAAGCGCTTTCCACAGTTCGAAATCCAGCGCGTCGGGTTTATTGAGCAAAAAAAGCAAATCCGATCAGCGGCAGGACGCGTCTGTGGTGAAGAGCGAGTTGAGTTCGGGAGGTGACGTGCGCGTTGAATCCGGAACATCCGGCGATGGAGATATATTCATTCACGGCAGTAAGGTCCAAGCTGGCGGGGATGCCGAATTGAAGTCAGCGGGCGACCTGCTGATCACTGCGGATCAGGAGCAGAAGGCGGCATTCTCCGAGTCGATGGACTCCGGTTTTGCCAGTCTCACGCCTTCAATGAAGATGAGTAATTACCAAAGGGTTACGACCGTTGGAAGCGAAATCGATGTTGACGGGAAGGTCGCCCTGGAAGCCAAGAAGGACGTTGCCATCCAGGCCTCGACAATCAGGGCTGGCGAGTCGGCCACCATTACCGCCACGGAAGGTCAGGTAGCGTTGCTGACCAGCAAGGATGTCCTTTACGACCAAAAGATTACGCAGAAAACCGGTCTGTTGACCTGGAAATCGACCGACAAGGGCCAATCGGCGGAAACCGTCGTGCCGACGATCATTGAAACCGGCCAGGGTCTGAACATCATCGCCCGTAATGGGGTGGTGGTCGAATACGCAGAAACCGGCGACGTGCGCCGCGATGTTGAACTGCTTGCGCAAAAGTCGGGCCTGGAGTGGATGGCCCCCCTGCTGGAACGGGATGATATTAACTGGCAGGCTGTCCAGGAAAACTTCACCAAATGGAACAGGTCAGACAGCGGACTCGCCCCGGCCGCGACCCTTGTAATTGCCATCGCTGCCGCTGCGGTTACTGCCGGCTCCGCATCCAGCCTTGCCCTGAGCGTCATGGGTCTGGAGGTTTCGACCCTCACCGGGGCGGTGGTCGTCGCAGGCACTCAAGCTGCGGCGACATCCGTCCAGTTGGCCATGTTATCGGCTTTAACTGCCGGAATTGCCTCAATCGGGGCCCGCCTGGCCGTCAATGTGGCCGATGCCGCTGCCGGAGGTGATCTGGGAAAGAATCTGGAAAGCATGGTTTCAGAAGACAGCGCACGTTCACTGCTGACAACCATGGTCACTGCCGGTGTCTTGAGCACCACCGCCAGTACCTTCGCCTCGTATGGTCCGGCAGGGGAAATTATGGCCAACACGGCGGTAAAGACCGTCACCAGCACTCTTGTGGGTGGAGAGGATCTGGAAAAAGCTTTACTCACCTCCTTGGCGTCCAGTTTTGCCAGCTACGCCAAAAGTGAGATTAGCGCGGAAGAACTCGACGAGGCCGTGAATATCGTTATTGCCGGTGCTATTGGAGCAGCAAGCGCCGCAGCTTTGGGTGAGGACCCGGTGCAGGGGGCCATGAGCGCAATTGTCGCAGAGCTGGCCAATACCTATTTGGCTCCGGCTTTGAGTGAGGAACAGAAGAAGAGAGATGGGCCGATGGTCAGGCTTGCGGACTGCAATTACAAGGAGGGGTGCACGGGTTCGGACGATTATGAGCTGGTTAGTGATGAAGAATTGCTCAAAGCAAAAATAAATCCTTCAGACATGCGTGATGATCAATCTGGATACAGAGCAAAAGTTTATCATAACAAGGAATTGAATGAGTACGTTATTGTATTTATGGGCACTGATGAAACAAAAGACTGGAGTACGAATTTTGCTCAGGCTTTTGGATTGGTTGGAAATCAGTATGAGCAGGCTGGCGATTTGAACATTCTGGAAAAGTTGTCAAACTTGGCTGATTCTACCGGAGGGACATTGGCTGCAACGGGGCATTCTCTTGGGGGTGGATTGGCCACAGCAGTTGCCTCGACGGGATATATCGATCGGGCCGTGGTGTTCAATACGGCGGGTGTTCACGAAAAAACTATTGCTACCATTGGCGGCAGAATCGAAACTGCCAGAGTTGTGACCACCGCGTATGCCAGCCGTGCGGACATTCTCAATAATTTGCAGGACATTATTCCCAAGATGCCCTCGGCTTTGGGAACACGAATTGTCGTGGAAGCAGGCGGCTTGCACGGCATAGAAGCGATGGTCAAGGTCTTTGAGCCGAATTAAAGCCAGCAGAACATTTGGAGGCAGCATGGCAGCAGGCAAATTATGGATCGCATTGGGTATGATCCTGTTACTCCTCACAGGATGCGCTGGACTGGGTCAACGTTCGAAATCATCTGGGCCCAAAGGGCTCATTTACATGAGCGCAGCAGAAATGTTTCCGGGCAATCCTCAGGCGCAGGCCCTGGCTCTGGCCGCCGGTCGGGGGGATATTGCGGAAATAGACAGGCTGGTAGCAGCCGGGGCGGATGTTAATGCCATAGGTACCTATGGTGTGACTGTTCCTGCGTGGCTGCTATTTCATCCTAATAAGGCTGGCTTTCGACGACTGCTGGAAATGGGTGCTGACCCAAATAAGATATGGTTCATCCGTTATGACGGGACTGAAAAGCAGCTCTCATTACTCCATCGTTCGGTTGAAAATGCACCACATATAGGTACGGATTTCTTGCGCATGTGCTTGGAAATCGGAAACGGCGATCCGAATTTACTTCCGCCAGACAAAAGATACCGTCCTATACAAATGGCCCTTCGTCTCGGAAACGAAGACGCATTCATGATGCTCATCAACGCAGGCGCTGAAATAGATTACAAGGATAAGGATGGACATCCTTTGGTTTATCATGCAGCAGCTTCCAAAAATTTCGAGATTACTTTATTCCTTCTCGAGCAGGGGTTCGACTATTCATCTAGCGGCACTGGTGGAGGAATTAAAGACATTTGCGAAAGTATAAATATATATCTGGGCCGCCATAATCTGGCTCGCGACAATACTGTCCCGCATTATATGTGGTTCTGGCGCTGTGTTGATTTCCTAGAGAAACGCGGAATGGTCTTCAACTACACACCCAAAGGAAACCGCCCTCCGGCCGTGAAACCTGCCGTTTTGGACACCATCCCGCCCCTGACAAAATCGGCGGCGGAGCGCATGCCGCTGACAGACTCCGTCTTGATGTATGAGGTGCACCTGACCTATCCCATTCCATTCTGGGCACAGACGCCGGAGACGAGATTCGACGTTCAGGGACGTCAAACCCAAACGAACGGAAAGATCAGTTACGAGTATCTGCCAACCGGGCAAACCCTGGACGATTGGAAGGCCATACTGACCGTGTCCGCCGTCTATGCGCCGGGCGTGTCGTTTCAGGATTTCCTCAAGGTGGCCGCAAAGCAGTCGGGCTTTGAGGATATCCAGACTATCGAAGAGTCGTCAGACCATTCGATCCGCAAGGTTTCCGCACGGCAGGGGCAATCTGTCGAAGGCATTCAATATCTGGGTAGATTCGAAAACACCTTCGTTGTTGTCTGGCAGGCGTGGCGTTCCGTTGATCCCGCAACGGCCCGTGATTACCAAACCAAAGCCCTGGCCGACGCCAGGCGCATCGTGATGAAGAAAGGAATGAATGTCATTACACTTGATTGAAAAACCAAAATGCAAACTCAGGACATTGAATATGAATATCAGCTCCACTGCACTCATATGGTTCAAGGTAATCGCAACAATTATTTTCATGACTGCCGTCATACTACCAAAAGCTGTCCAAGCGGGAGAGTCGATCAAGATAAATCAGGTTATTAAGATTTATGAAGGAGTGCTGCACTACCCTCCTCCGTTGTGGATGAAAGCGAAAGATCAAATCGGAAACTTTAATGTCTATAGAAAGCAGGAAGAGAATACATTCACTTTTGAAATAATCCCGAAATCGCAGGAGTTCGGCAGTTGGGCCAATATTTACGGGGTCTATGCATGGCAACTTCCTGAATATGATTTGAAACGATTCTTCGAAGAATCCCTCCATGCGCTTTCCTTAGGCTGCAAGAAGCAGGCGAATTCCTCTCTGGTTGCTGTCGAAGACGGTCGGATGGTCATGACATATCATTGCCCGTCCCTTGCTGACGAACTCGTGTGCGACGGAAATGACGCTGAGAGCGGATTTTTGTATTTGTCCCAGGTCAACAGCACCTTCGTTAAAGTGTACCAAGCTTGGCGCTATGAGTCCCGAAAAATCGGGACGGAACAAACGCCCATGACCAGGGATTTGATTGTTGAAGCGGTGGAAGACATGAAATCGATCCGGTTCATGAGTGCTGAATGAATCCATCGCTTTCATGGAATGTGTTTCACCCCACCCGCACCCTGCGAATGGGTTTCGATTTGAGAGTCACTCGGCCATTGAAGGACATCGACCTCGTCCCAATGCTTAGAGGTTCGGAGATCTGCAATAATTGTATCGATCTAAACTGAGTTGGTAGATGTGAACATGATTCTTGAGAGTTGTCCTCTGGCCGGTGTCGATTTATATTTTCCAATAAGTGTACTTATTTGTAAGTATGAATAATGTACTTATTAATTAGTAATTTTTAATAATTCTAGGTAAAAAATTGAATTTTTTTGTTTATTAAATACTTATATCTGCGGATTGTTATTGTATAGAAGTGCGTATAATAGTAGTAAAGTTTGTTTTAAATTTTAATTAACTTAAGCATCGTGTAAGTTGCTGCTTTTAAAAGGTGTTTTAATGTTCTTTAAGAGGTGTGTTTCAGATAAAGAAATTGTGGACACAGGTATGGCAGCTACACTTGTGTTATTAATAGTTGGTGTATTTATGGAAGATGATTCTTTCATGGCATACGCTGCATTCGCGCTTGTCGTGAATATGACATTTTTCAGGTTGTATACGTTCGTTGCAAAACTTTGGCTGTCTTTGTCCCATTGCCTGGGCTTGGTAGTTTCGACGTTTGTTCTGAGCTTGGTCTATTGTATGATCGTCGTGCCGATCGCTTTGGTTCACAGGTTTTTCGGACATGATCCGATGCGTTTGCGTGACTGGAAAAGCGGAAATGATTCCGTGTTCGTTGAACGAAATTTATCTTATGGCGGAGAAGATCTGGAACATCCATTTTGAGGGATAACATATGGACTTTTTGATAGATTTTATCGGCTTTATGAAGGTTAGGAAAAAATACTGGCTGTTTCCGATCATCATCGTTCTTCTCTTCTTCGGCGCCGTTGTCGTCCTGACTAGTGGTTCTGCGATTGCTCCATTCATATATACGATTTTTTGATAATGGTGCGAAACGCAATACTTGGTATATCCGCATACTATCACGATTCTGCTGCCGTTCTGGTCGAAAACGGTCGGATAGTTGCGGCGGCGCAAGAAGAAAGATTCAGTAGAAAGAAGCATGATCCTGTGTTTCCAGAAAATGCCGTGCGTTACGTTTTGGATGAAGGTGCGCTGGCTTTGGAGGAACTGTCTGCGATAGCATTTTACGACAAACCTTTTCTGAAGTTCGAGCGATTGCTCGAGACGTATAATGGTTTTGCCCCGAAAGGTCTGCGCAGCTTTCTGGCCGCCATGCCAGTCTGGATCAAGGAGAAACTGTTTCTCAGAAAAATGTTGCGTGACGAGTTGGGAAAATTTGGGATCCTCAAGGCTCCGTTGCTTTTTCCTGAGCACCATCTTTCCCACGCTGCAAGCGCTTTTTATCCGTCTCCTTTCAATGAGGCTGCCATCCTCACCGTCGACGGCGTCGGCGAATGGGCCACCACGTCGATTTGCAAGGGCGAGGGCAACCGCATTTCCGTACTCAAGGAATTGCACTTTCCGCATTCCCTCGGCCTGCTCTATTCCGCATTCACCGCCTACTGCGGATTTCGGGTTAATTCCGGCGAGTACAAGCTGATGGGTCTTGCTCCCTACGCGATGGCTTCTTCCAAGCGGGTTTGCAACTGGAAGCGGGCTATTATGGAGCACATGATTGATGTTCGCGAAGACGGTTCGTATCTTTTAAACATGGAGTATTTCGCCTACGCTACAGGACTGCGGATGTTTCACGAAGCCCGTTGGCGGGCCTTGTTCGGAATCGGGCCACGCGAGACTGAAAGTGATATTTCGCAGGAATATATGGACATGGCACTGGCAGTCCAAGAGGTTACAGAAGATGTTGTTCTTCGTTTAGCCAGGACCGCGCGCGAGACAACCGGGTGCCCCAGACTTGTTATGGCGGGCGGTGTCGCTCTCAATTGCGTGGCTAACGGGAGGCTTCTGCGCAGCGGGCTGTTCGATGATATCTGGATTCAGCCTGCTGCGGGAGATGCAGGCGGAGCCTTGGGTGCGGCCCTTGCCGCGCATCATATCTGGCGCGCGGCCGAGCGCGTTCCCGAACTTCCTGACGGGATGCGCGGCGCTTATCTCGGCCCTTCGTACCAATCCCGTGACGTGGAAAAAGTCATCCGGAGATATGGTGCGCGGGCAGTGCGCTACGATGATTTCAGCTGTTTGTGTCGTGACGTTGCGGGTATGTTGGCGGACGGTGACGTTGTGGGCTGGTTTCAGGGGCGCATGGAATTCGGGCCGCGCGCTCTGGGTGCCAGGTCCATCCTCGGTGATCCGAGAAGACCGGAAATGCAGAAAAAGTTGAATTTGAAAATTAAGTTTCGCGAAGGCTTCAGGCCTTTTGCGCCTTCAGTGCTTGAGGAGTCCGCTACAGACTATTTCGATCTCAAATGTCGTTCGCCATACATGCTGTTTGTTGCGCCAGTCACGGTCCATGAAAGATCGCCCGTGCCGGAAGACTACCCAATGCTGCCCATGTACGAAAGGTTGTATCTCAAAAGATCAAGTATTCCTGCCGTTACGCATGTAGACTTCTCGGCGCGCATCCAGACTGTAAGTAAAGAGACAAATCCCCGATATTGGGAGTTGATCAGAACATTTCAAAAACGTGAAAAATGCGGCCTGCTCGTCAATACAAGTTTCAATGTTCGAGGTGAGCCGATCGTTTGTACGCCTAAAGACGCATATAGATGTTTCATGAATACAGAAATGGACTGTCTTGTTATTGATGATTATGTGTTTATCAAATCCGAGCAACCAGATTATGCTGTCGAAGAAAACTGGATAAATAATTTTAAAAAAGACTAATCATGAAAAAGTATATCAAGAAATTTTTATTGATTTCTCAAAATGCCTTTTTTGTTTTGCTGATAACAGCATTTATGCTGGAGTTATGTTCTTTTTTATATATTAGATATGCAGATACAAATGTACCATTGCCAACGTACAGCTTCATAAACGCCGGAAGCAATTTCTGGACGTATTGTAGTCCGCATTTTGGGGTCTGGCATGAGGCAGGATCGAGCTATTTACACCACAAATCGTGTTTTGCAGTGTTCTATACCGCCAATCGCTGGGGTATGCGTGACAAAGAGAGAACTCTGGAGAAAGCGACGGCAAAGCGTGCAGTTCTCTTGGGCGACTCATTCATAGAAGGGTGGGGCAATGAAGCTGAAGATCGCCTTTCCGACAGGCTGGAGCAAAGGACTGGTCAGGAAGTCTTGAATTTTGGGACGGCCGGAGGCTTCGGGACCATTCAGGAGTGGCTTCAATACAAGCATCTCGTAAAAAATTTTGACCACGATGTCGTTATGCTCGGCATATTACCGCACAATGATTTTCAGGATAATTCGTATGAGCATGGCTTGACGAAGCAGACCATCTATAAGCCGTTTCTGGTCGGTGAGTATCCTGACTACAGACTCGTGTACTATAAAGAGCAGATGCCCGATGAAAGGCAGGCATTTCCCATTTTGAAAAGCTTTGATTTCACGCTCAGGGAATGGAGCAGTCTCTATCGACTAGTCCGCTACCTGCATTCTTTTCGCTTACGGGACAGTTCCCTCATTCCGCGATGGCTTGCCGAGCAGGAAGATCGCCCTGACGGGTTTCAATCGAAGTACTATGAGTTTACAGAAGAAGAATGGAATATCATGAAGTATTCCCTCGAACGGCTTCGGGAAGAGTGCTCAGACCGACGTCTCATCATATTTACCATACCATCGCATCAGGATTTTCTCAGATTTGATGGAACGGTCGCCCCCCTTACAGAAAAGCTCGCAAGGCTCTCGGAAGCACTCGATTTTACCTACGTCGACCTGCTGCCAGCCATGCACTCGAGTGGATTCGGTGCCAGAGATCTGTTCTTCGAATGCGACGACCACTGGAGCCCTGCAGGAAATCGGGTAGCTGCGGATATACTCGAACCTTATGTCCGCAATGCTTTGGCGCAGTAAGTTATAGTGTTTTCTGTTTTTTGTTAATCTGGCTTGGGCATCTAAACAGACGTCACTGCAAAAAGTTGTCATCCCCTTGAAGAAGGGGACCCATGCCTTTATTAACTATCTGAAAAGAATGGATTCCCGCCTTCTCGGGAATGACACTTAGGTTCTTTTGCGACTTTTTGCAGTGGAGTCTAAACACGTTTCCAAGTTTTCCAGGAGTTGGCTCGATCTGTTCCGCCATCAGCTCATCTTGCATCCTGCTGAATGATCAACAGAACTGCGGTAACGCCCATGACCTGAAACGTGATTGCGGAAGCTGCAGAGGAAATGAAGTCCCCCCGATTCACGAGGGCTAAACGAGTTGATTTTGAATTAATCGCATTCACCCACACGCACACCCCGCATGGACACCGATCCCAGCGTCACTCTGGCATTGAAGAACGCCACAGGTTCTCCCCCTTCCGCCGCCCCCAGCACGTAGAGCAGGGGCAGGTAGTGTTCTTCTGTGGGGATGGCCTGGCGGGCGTGGGGGAGTTTTTCGTAGTCCACCAGTGCCTGATGCTCTGCTGCGCCGATCAGTTCCGCCATGGCTTTGTCGCTTTCCAGCGCCCAGTCGAAGCCCTCTTCCTGCCAGGCCATGACCCGCAGGTTGTGGACCATGTTACCGCTGCCCAGGAGCAGCACCCCCTCTTTTCGCAACGCCCCAAGCTCCCTGCCCAGTGCGTAGTGAAAATCCGGCGGCGCGCCTGCGTCCAGGCTGACCTGCACCACCGGGATGTCCGCCTGCGGGTACATTCGGCAGAGCACGGACCAGGCGCCGTGGTCCAGACCCCAGGAGCGGTCCGGCCGGATGCGGGTTGAGCGCGCCGAGGACATCACCTTTTCAGCAAGTTCCGGTGATCCCGGGGCCGGGTAGCTCATGTTTTCCAGGGCCGCCGGGAATCCGGAGAAATCGTGGATGGTCGCGGGATGCTCCATGGCTGTCACGCAGGTGCCATCTGTTTCCCAATGCGCGGAAACGCAGACGATGCCCTTGGGCCGCGGCAGGGATCTGCCAAGCTCCGCCCAGGTCCGGCTGAACTCGTTGTCTTCGATGGCATTCATGGGGTTGCCGTGGCCGACGAACAGTGCGGGCATGCTCATGGTCTTCCTCAGGTCTTGATGTTGGTGAAGACCCTGGTCCAGGCCAGGGTCAAGGCGATGGCGAAGAGGGCGGCGACGATGCCGAGCGCCACATCATACATGGGCGGGGCGGCCAGGGCCAGGCGGATGAAGAGGGTGCACAGCGCATAGCCCGAGTTGCGGAACACTGCGTGAAACGACGGCCGGAAGCACTGCGAGATGAGCACCACCAGGATGTCGGTGAAGATGAGCAGGGTGTAGAAGACCGGGAAAAAGTCGATGCGCGGCAGGCCCGCGAGCATGTAGTAGATATTGCACAGGCCCAGGACGGCAAAAGTGAAGAGGAGCAAGAGCGCGATGCCCTTTTTCGCCGCCACGAATCGGAACAGGTCGTGGGGCAGGCCCATGCCCTGCTTCTTTTCCGGTTGAATGCGGTAATACACGCCGAGCAGGGCGAAAACGACCAGGGCTCCGAATCCGTACCCCAGGATATGAAAGACCGGGGTCAGTTCCGTACCCACCACGGTGATGGGTTCGGTAAAGTACGACAGCTCTTTGAAGGCGTCGCGAAGTAGAATCAGCGAGAGGATCTCGAACTGCTTGCCCACGGACTTGGAAAAGGAGCAGGGCAGGGTGAAGATAAGGCTCACAACCTCAAGGATCAGCACCAAGGTGAAGGCCAGGTTCACGGCATGAAAATGGTTGGTGGGCGTGTGCGCGGCCAGAGCGGCCGGGAGCAGGCCCTGCCGGTTCAGTTCGATGCCGACCATGGCGGCCAGGAATACGACGATGAGCCCCAGGGCGAAGCGCCGGTGCATGCGTTCGCGCTCCCAGAAATGATGCAGGGGATCGAAGATATAGGTGAATCGTTCGAAAATAAAATCCATGGAAAGAGGCTCCGGCTTTGCAGATGTGATTACAGATGCCGCGAGGTGATGGACACGACTTCCCCGAGGTAGGATCTGCGCACCTCGTCATCGACCGTGTCCACACTGCCGAAAAAGGCGTGGTGGAGAACCTCCATCCCGCACATTTCGAAGATGCCCGTGTCCGTGGTCAGGGCCATGGCCTCGTGCATGCCCATGGATGTGTACACGGAACTGGGCAGGGCCGTGGTGTTGAAGATCAGCACGCTCTTGCCGGCAAGCAGCCCTTTGGCCGCGCCGTCATGCAGGCAGTAGGCGAAATCTCGGCAAAAGACCCGGTCGATATAGCCCTTGAGCATGCCCGGCATCCCTGCCCACCATACAGGATAGACAAAGGTGAGCATGTCGGCCCAGGTGATGAATTCCTGCTCCTGAAGGACATCCGGCGGAACCATTTCCGCCGCGCCGTCCAGATCCGCTCTGGACAATACGGGATTGAAGGCGATTGCGTAAAGATCGCGGCAACAGGTGTCGTGTCCCAGGGCTCCGGATACGGCCTCCACCGAATCGGCGATGGCGCGGTTGAAACTTGCGGGGCTCGGGTGGCAGAAAATGACGAGGTGGTTCATAGCGTCCCCTTATCGGTGCCAAACATTGCAGGGAATAGGGCCGGACTGCGTTCCCGGGATTGTCACGATAAGTCTCGGGATTATGGCGCACCATACGACAAGGGGAAAAATCTTGAAAGTGAAATTTGATCGATCACGGGATCTTGGGGCGGAAAGTGTGCCACAGGTCAGGGTTCACGAAGCAAGGCGAGAATCTGGTCGGCGCTGGGGATGAGCCTGGTGGCCTGCTTGGAATAAATCAGGCGGCCGCCGAGCAGCACCTCGAAGTCCCCTTTGCTGCCCTGGGCAAGGGATACGGAAGCCCCGCTCTCGACGCGCAATCTGTCCGCAAGACTTGCGGCTCGTTTTTGGTAGCCCGCTCACATGCCACAATATACGATCTGGACCTGCATTGCCTTCTCCCGTTGCGCTGTTGCGCTCACTTCTGAAAGAATTCCGTGTACTTGAGCTCTCCGCCTTCGAAAGTCAGCACGTAGTAGCCTCCGCCTGCCTCGTAGGTCAGCTGCGTGATGTAGAGCAGGCGCTCCCCGTCGCGGGTTGTTCGCTTGACTTCGCCGATGCGGTCCTCCCACAGGGGGGTGCCGCATTTCTGGCGTACCTTGGTGATGATGGTGCCCGCCGTCATGAGGTCGCCTTGGCAACGCAGGTCCGCGGCCTGGGCCGGGATGCCCGGAAAAAGCAGCACGGCGGCCAGAAAAAAGAGCTTTCGCATCGGGGCTTCTCCGTCTAGTTGAGGTGTAATGTACTGTAGGCCTCAAGGTAATCGCTAGTAAAGAGGGTATATGAACTATCGTACCGAGAAAGACTCCTTGGGCGAGCGCAAGGTGCCAGCATCGGCCTATTACGGAGTGCAGACCGTGCGCGCCATGGAAAACTTTCAGGTCACGGGCATCCCCATTTCGCATTATCCGCTGCACATCGAGGCCCTGGCCTGCATCAAGCAGGCTGCGGCCCTGGCCAACCTGGAGCTGGGAATTCTTGATCCGGACATCGCCCATGCCATCATGGCGGCCTGCCGGAATGTGCGCGAAGGCAAACTCAATGACCAGTTCGTGGTCGATGTCATCCAGGGCGGGGCCGGGACCTCGGTCAACATGAACGCCAACGAGGTCATCGCCAACCAGGCCTTGGAGCTGATGGGGCACGCCAAGGGCGAATACGTGTTTTGCCACCCCAACAACCACGTCAACCTTTCCCAGTCCACCAACGACGTGTACCCGACGTCACTGCGGATCACGGCGATCTGGAAGATCCGGGAGTTGGTAAGCGCCATGGAAGAGCTGGTGGACGCCCTGGCCTGCAAGGGTGTGGAATTCGCCGATGTGCTCAAGATGGGCCGCACCCAGTTGCAAGACGCCGTGCCCATGACCCTGGGCCAGGAATTCGCGGCCTGGGCCGTGACCGTGGGCGAGGATATCGATCGCGTGCAGGAGTGCCGCAAGCTGCTCATGGAGATCAACATGGGCGCTACGGCCATCGGCACGGGCATCAACACCGTTCCGGCCTACGCCGCCTTTGTCTGCGAGAAGCTGGCCCACATCACGGGCCTGCCCCTGACCAAGTCGCCCAACCTGGTGGAGGCCACCTCGGACACGGGGGCTTTTGTGCAGCTCTCGGGCGTGTTCAAGCGTGTGGCGGTGAAGCTCTCCAAGATCTGCAACGATCTGCGACTGCTCTCCTCCGGTCCTTACGCGGGGTTTGGCGAGATCAACCTGCCACCGCGCCAGCCGGGTTCGTCCATCATGCCCGGCAAGGTCAACCCGGTCATCCCGGAGATGGTCAACCAGGTCTGCTTCCAGGCCATCGGCAACGACCTGACCGTGACCATGGCCGCCGAGGCCGGACAATTGGAGCTCAACGTCTTCGAGCCCATCATCGCCTTCAACCTCTTTCAAACCATGGACATGCTGCTGCGGGCCATGCGCATCTTGAAAGACCGCTGCATCGTCGGCATCACCGCCAACCGCGAGCGCTGCGCCCAAATGGTGCGCATGTCGGCGGGGATCGTGACCGTGCTTGTGCCCTATCTGGGCTACGATGAGGCAGCCGCAATCGCCAAGGAGTCAGCGGAGACCGGCAAGACGGTGTACGATCTCGTGCTGGAGAAGGGGTTCATGACCCAGGAGGAGCTTGAAGACGTCCTCGACCCCATGAAGATGACGCACCCGCGCATGGTGCAGCGGGGAGCGTGCCCGAAGCCTGGGCGCAACTGATCGGAATGACTGGCTTTGCCTGACCGCATGTCGCCGACCGACGGGTATGGCGGGGAGACTTGACGAAAGTCTTGCTAATGACCATTTTTAAAAGATGTTGCGTACGGCTATGAATGAACTCCTTCGCTACCTGCGGGTAGCCCCGTTTCCCCATCTGACCACGGTCAAGGTTGCCGCCTTGGCGATTGTGTCAGGCTGTGAAGCATGGTTCTTTATTGAGCAGCCCGAATTTTCCTGGGTGGCCTGGGTCTGGATCGTACTGACCGGGCTCTTTGCCTGGGGAGTGATCCTGTGTCAGGCCGATGCCTTCTCTCGCTACCGTGAATTCAAGAGGCTGCGGCATCTGCTGCATCGTTACGGGTTCAGGCCCGGAATCTTTCGCCTGGTGGCGGCGTCCCGCTGTCAGCGCGACGCCGCCATGTTGGCCGCCGGAGAGACGGGTTGCCGCGCCCAGGCCAGGCGTGTGTTCCAGGAGCTCGGCTACCGCTGGTACCACATCCTGCCTGACGCCATCCTGGCCAATCCCTTTGTTTTCTTCCACCCCAGATTCCTGCGCTCCACCTTTATTCCTGGGAAGCGCTCCAAAAATCAGCCCTGCTGAAGCCGCCGCATGCCTGGGTCGTGCAGATCCTAGGCATGGGTTGCGGATAGCCAAAAAAAAGGAGCCGCGAAGGGCTCCTTGTCGGTCAGGCTGCGCAGGCGGCCTACCAGTTCTCGGCCAGTTCCTCGAAATGAGCCTGGGGATGGGCACAGGCCGGACAGAGCTCAGCGGCTTTTTCACTGGTATGTACATACCCGCAGTTGCGGCAGCGCCAGGTGACCTTCTTTTCCCGCTTGAAGACTCGGCCATCCTCGATGTTCTTGGCCAGGGCCAGGTAGCGGCGCTCATGCTCCTTTTCCGCCACGGCGATGGACAGCATGATGGCGGAGATTTCCGGAAAGCCCTCTTCCTTGGCGACCTTGGCGAACTCGGGGTACATGTGTTCCCATTCGTGATTTTCACCACCAGCAGCTTCGCGCAGGTTATCAAGGGTGGTGCCGATGCGGCCGGCCGGGAATGACGCCGTGATTTCAACTTCGCCCCCTTCCAGCAGTTTGAACAGACTTTTGGCGTGAGCCATTTCCTGATCCGCAGTTTCGGCGAAAATATCGGAGATCTGGACAAACCCTTCTTTGCGGGCCTCCTTGGCGAAGTAGGTATAGCGGTTGCGTGCCTGAGATTCGCCGGCAAACGCGGTCAGAATATTTTTTTCGGTCTGTGTTCCTTTCAGAGATTTCGACATAAATCCTCCATGGTTGAATTGTGTGCTGCGCTTAGCAGCGGATAAGCGGAGCTGTCAAGTTAATAAGATTTATTCTTAATAAGGGATAGGTACGTTCACGGTAAGGGAACCTTCCCGCCCTTGTCCAACACTGCTTCGATCTTGACGCCCGCCCAATCGTGTTTAAAAAAATGCCATCGTATTGATTGGAGGTGCCGTATGGTTATCGATTTCAGTAATTACTATGATCTACCGCGCAATATGGACAGTTTTTTCGAGGAATTATGGAGGCCCAGTACACTGAGCCAGAGACGTATCTCATATCCTCCCGTCAATATCAGCGAGAGCGAGGAGGAAATCGTGGTCATGTCTGAAATTCCCGGGATGGATACAGGGGATATCGAATTGACCTTGAACGAGAAGAGCCTTGTCATCCGGGGAACAAAAAAGAACGAGGTCGGCAATTACTACAGACAGGAGCGCCCCACCGGAAGCTTCCAGCGGATCGTCAATCTGAACGTTTCCGTGCGTGCCGAGGCCATCAAGGCTTCCATGAAAGACGGGGTACTGAGGGTGGTTCTGCCCAAGGCGCGAGAAAGCCATCCGCTGACCATTTCCATTGACGCTCAGTAAGCGCCGCCCAGAGGAGAAGAACCCATGACAAGCGAAATGGAAAAAAAGACCGCTCCGGCCCTGCCCCGGTTCCGCCCCAACACCGATGTACTCGAACGCGAGGACGGATTTCATATTTTTGTGGATATGCCCGGAGTGGCCAAGGATGGATTGTCCATCGACCTGCGTGACAACGAACTGGAGATCCGCGGTAAGGCGGTCTACCCGCGCGAGGAGAACGCCAAGGTCCTGCATGTAGAGTTCGGGGACGGCGAATACGTCCGCACCTTCACCATTTCCGACGGCGTGGACCGGGAAGGCATTCGTGCCAGTTTGAAGAAGGGGTTGCTGGAACTGTTCCTGCCCAAGGCGGCCCGCTTCAAGCCCCGCCGCATCGAGATTCAGGCAGGATAAAGACGGGTTGAAGACGCCAGGTGTCTGGGCGTTTTCGATGGGTTTTTTTGAAGCGAAAAAAGGAAAAAGCGCGTCCCGGTCAGATGATGGCCGGGGCGCGCTTTTTTGTGTTGAGTCGCCTCACTCCTTGGTGGGCAGTTCGCAACCCGAATCCTTGGTGGAACCGGGGCCGACCAGGGGCCGGAAGCATCTCTTCGTGCCCCCGCAGATGGGGCAGCGCCAGTCTTCCGGCAGTTCCGCGAACTTGACTCCCGCCGGGATCTTTCCCTTCCTGTCACCCTTGTCCGGATTGTACATGTAGCCGCAATTTACTGTCTGGCACTGATAGATCTCTTCGGGGGCCGCCATTGTTTAGCTCCTAGTTTGATGTTGGGTTGCATTTTTTTACATTAAGGATTCTTGGTCAGAGGTCAAATATGAGGTCGTGGTTGCAAGAGGGTGGTCTGCGATGGTTTGGCGGTGGCGGTATGCGACGGTCTGGCAGTGGTGATATGCGACGGCTTGGCGGTTCGGCCCGCAGGCAGCCTCTCGAAACTCCATCGCGGGCCTCGTAGAGATGAATCATTGCCCCTTCGAACACAGATCGTCGCTCCGTATGATGGGCAATGATTCACCAAACGATGCCCAGCTCAGTCAGACAGTCGAGAGCCTGCCTGCGGGCCGAACCGCCAAGCCTCGTGCAGAGGTTTTGGACAGGGAAGAATCTTTGAAAAAGTCGTCAGGCATTTTTGACAGTCGAGAGTCTGCGAGCGGAACCGTCAAGAGGCTTTGGACTCAATGCGTGTCGAGTTGGGCGTATTAAGCGTTCAGGGCGGTGCTCCAGCCCAGTTGGTCGAAAAGGCCCAAGAGCTCCTGGGCCGGGGGGCAGGTCAGGGTCACCCGGCTGTTGTCTTCGGGGTGGCGGAAGGTCAGCTCCACGCTG
>Ga0180016_100181_pt1 | contig 21506 bp, 21 predicted proteins | sample KR46_M_MetaG_FD_129673 | JGI IMG/M metagenome (GOLD analysis project Ga0180016, IMG submission 129673) | Groundwater microbial communities from the Olkiluoto Island deep subsurface site, Finland - KR46_M_MetaG | ecosystem: Environmental > Aquatic > Deep subsurface > Groundwater | place: Finland... | reverse complement strand
GGGACCTGCCAGCGCCGGGCGAGGCCGCCGAGCGCGTACGGGCCTTTGTGGGCGGCAGGCCCCTGTACATCACCTTCGACGTGGACGGCATGGACCCCAGCGTCATCCCCGGCACGGGCACGCCCGAACCCGGCGGCATCGCCTATGCGTGGATGACCCGCTTCTGGAAGGAACTCTGGCTCGACGGCCAGGGGCCGAAGCTGGTCGGCATGGACATGTGCGAACTCGCGCCATTAAGCGGCTCCCAGGCTTCGGAGACGGCGGCCGTCAAGCTTATCCAGCGCATCCTGACCTCCTGGCTCGGACTGGCCTGAAGTGAACGAAGCAAACGACATTTTGACCGTGAAGGTCGAAAAACTCCTCTGGCGCGGACGCGGCCTGGCCCGCCTGGACTCCGGACAGGTGGTCATGATCGAGCCGGGCGTGCTGCCGGGGGAACTGGCCCTTGTGCGCGTGACCAAGACGGCCCGGGATTTTCTGCAGGCCGAGGCGGTCGAAATTCTTGAATCCTCGCCCCTGCGTACGGCGCATCCCTGTCCCCACGCCGAAAGCTGCGGCGGGTCGCGCTTTGGCATGGTTTCGCCGCATGAGGGCACCCGGCTCAAGGCGGACATGCTGCGCGACGCCCTGCCCCGGGCACTGGGCCGCGATCTTGGGGTCAATATCCCGCAATTACAGATCGTATCCAGCCCCCAGGGCTGGCGCTACCGCTGGCGCGGCCAGATCCATGTGCGTGGCGGCCGTCCCCACGCCATGGCCCATGCCAGCAACGATCTTGTTCCCCTGAACGATTGCCATCTTCTGGCCACACCGCTGGCAGCGGCCATGCCCGCCCTGGCGCAGGGTCTGCCCGATGGCCGCTTCACCATTGCGGCCAGTCCGGACACAGGCCTGGCCGCCTCGGAAAACGATCGCGTGCTGCTGCCCTTCTCCTTCCCCGAGTTCGGCCTGACCCTGCAGCTCCCGCCGTCCACCTTTTTCCAGGCCAACTGGGAACTCAACCAGCACCTCGTTCGCGCCACCGTGGACGCCCTGCACGGCTTCGACCGTATCGCCGACCTCTTCTCGGGAGCGGGGAATTTCGCCCTGCCCCTGGCCAGCCAGGGCAAAACCGTGCTGGCCGTGGAAGGCTCGGCTGCGGCCGTGGAGACCGGCATCCGCAATGCCGAACGCCTCGGGCTGAGTTCGGTCACCTTCCACGACGCCAACCTCGCCAAACCGGCGACCTGGAAACTGGTGGAAGACTTCGCGCCCCGCGCCGCCATCCTCGACCCGCCCCGCACCGGAGCCAAGGGCATCGGCCGCACCCTTTTGGCCATGCCGAGCCTCTCGCGGCTGGTCTGGGTCTCCTGCGATGCGGTCAACACGGTCCGCGACGCGAAGCCCCTGCTCGAAGCGGGCTGGACAGTCTCTTCCCTGACTCTCTTCGACATGTTCCCCGGCACCTGGCACATGGAAGTGCTCATGATCCTCGACCGTCCGTAAGAAGTGATCGGTATTCTCCAGCCCGCGCCTCCTCCGAGACTTGCGCCAAAACGCATCGAACTGTAGGACATCTCTCACACTTCTAAGCTGACGGGGGCACACATGATCGCAGAGGGCATAAGCAGAGTCTGGCTCAAGCATTACGACCAGGAAGTCAGTCCGAACCTGGACTACGAAATCATCCCGCTTTTTGAAATTCTGGAACGCACGGCCCAGAATTATCCCGACCGCCCGGCCATCGTCTTCAACAACTGGACCGTGAGCTACAAAAAGCTCAAACGCCTCGTGGACCTGACCGCCGCCAACCTGAAAAAGAGCGGCGTCAAGCCGGGCGAGCGAGTGGCCATCATGCTGCCCAACTGTCCTCAGGCGGTCATCAGCTACTGGGCCTGCCTCAAGATCGGGGCCGTGGTGGTCATGACCAACCCCCTGTACATGGAGAAGGAGCTGGTTCACCACTTCAACGACTCCGAGGCGCGGACCCTCATCACCCTCAACCTGCTCTGGAAACGCATCAATGGCCTCAAAGACAAGCTGCACCTGAAGCGGATCTTCGTGACCTCCATCGCCGACTGCCTGCGCTTCCCCTTAAATATCCTCTACAGCATAAAGTCCAAGCGCGAATACAAGCTCGGCCCCATCCCCTACGACGGCAAGACCGTCCTGCCCTGGAAGGGCCTGTTGGCAAGGGCAAACATCGAATCCGCGCACCCCGTCGATCCCGTCAAGGACCTGGCCGCACTGCAGTACACCGGCGGGACCACGGGCGTGTCCAAGGGCGTCATGCTGACCCACGCCAACCTGGGCTATAACGCCCAGCAGGCCAAGGCCGTGCTGCACACCATCAAGGAGACGGGCGAGATCATGCTTGGCCTGCTGCCCTTTTTCCACATCTACGGGCTGACGGTGTGCGTCAATTTCGGCACCCTCATCGGCGCGACCCTGGTGCCCATGCCCAAGTTCGTGCCCCTTGATGTGTTAAAAACCATTCACAAGAAGCGGCCCACCATCTTCCCGTGTGCGCCGTCCATCTTCATCGCCCTGCTGCAGCAGAAAAATCTGGAGAAGTACGACCTGTCCTCGGTGCGCTACTGCGTGTCGGGCTCCGCGCCCATGCCCGTGCCGGTCATGGAGAAATTCAACAGCCTGAGCAGCGGCGCCAACATCGTGGAAGGTTTCGGACTGACCGAGGCTGCGCCCATCACGCACCTGAACCCCCTGCGCGGCAACAGCAAGAACGGCTCCATTGGCCTGCCCTTCCCGGACACGGACGCGGCCATCGTGGACATGGAGGTCGGCTCCGTGCCGCTGCCTGCGGGCAAGATCGGTGAAATGGTGGTACGTGGGCCGCAGGTCATGCAGGGCTACTGGAACCGCCCCGACGAGACGGCCAGCGTGCTCAGAAACGGCTGGCTCTACACCGGCGACATCGCCTACATGGACGAGGAAGGCTATTTCTTCATCGTCGACCGCAAAAAGGACCTGATCATCACCGGCGGCTTCAACGTATATCCGCGCGAAATCGACGAGGTTCTGCACGAGCACCCGGCCGTCAAGGAAGCCGTCAGCGTGGGCATCACCCACCCGACCCGCGGCGAGATCATCAAAGCCTACATCGTGCTGAAAGAGGGTGAAACCCTGACCAAGACCGAGGTGATCGCGTTCTGCCGTGAAAAACTGGCCAACTACAAAGTCCCCAAGCAGGTCGAATTCCGGGACGACCTGCCCAAGAGCATCGTCGGCAAGGTGCTTAGGCGCGTCATCCGCGAGGAAGAGGACAAACGGCGCAGCGACGGTGGCGCGGATGTCGAAGACATCGAACCGAACGGTGACGTGGATGGATTGGAGCAGTCACCCAAACGCGACAAGCGTGGCCGGAAATCGAAAAACGACGGACCGGATGAATCTTGACACACTCTGGGCCGGATCTTAGAATTTTCTTTTAAAGGGGAGTAGCTAGCGTCTGAGGTGCTTTCGCACTTCAAGACGCCCCGCGGTTCGTCAGTACGGCTTAACAGCCCGGACCCGGGAATCCGACATCTGTCGAGATAAGCCAGACCTTTATCCACACGAACACGGGTAAAGGTCTTTTTCTTTACCCCCCCGACCAACTCGGAGGACAAAAAATGAACATGATCAAGACCACTTTTCTCCTGACCCTGCTGACCCTCTTGCTGGTGGCCATGGGCGGCGCCATCGGGGGCCAGTCCGGCATGATCATCGCCTTTTTCATCGCTGGAGGCATGAACTTTTTCGCGTACTGGAATTCGGACAAGATCGTTCTCAAGATGTACAAAGCCCGCGAAGTGACTCGCGCCGACAGCCCGGACTTCTATGGCATCGTCGAAAACCTGGCGCGCAAGGCGAACATGCCCATGCCCAAGGTCTACGTCATCCCCTCAGACAGTCCCAACGCCTTCGCCACGGGCCGCAATCCGCAGAATGCCGCCGTGGCCGCGACCACGGGCATCATGCGCATCCTCTCCCGTGAAGAACTCGAAGGGGTCATGGCCCATGAACTGGCCCACGTCATGAACCGCGACACCCTCATCTCGACCATCGCCGCGACCTTTGCCGGGGCCATCTCCATGCTCGGCAGCATGCTGCAGTGGGCGACCATCTTCGGCATGGGACGCAGCAACGACGAGGAAGGCGGAGGCAGCATGCTCGGCGGTCTGGCCATGGCCATCATCGCGCCCATTGCGGCCATGCTCATCCAGATGGCCGTGTCGCGCTCACGCGAATTCATGGCCGACGCCGATGGAGCCAGGCTCTGCGGCAACCCCAAGGCCCTGGCCCGCGCTCTGCACAAGCTGCAGCAGTCCGCCACGGCCGCGCCCATGGAGGAGGCCACCCCGGCCACCTCACACATGTTCATCGTCAATCCGCTCACGGCGAGCAAGCTGGCCAGCCTCTTCTCGACTCACCCGGCCACCGAGGCACGCATCTCCCGGCTCATGGCCATGTGAGATCAGACACCAACGTCAAAAGAGCCCTGTCCATCATCGGTGGAGAGGGCTCTTTTATTTTCGCGATCTTTACGGCTATTGCTCCGAAAACCAGGGCTGCCCGTACCAGGCTCTGGCCCGCTGGCCTGAATTGTCCGTGTCGGTCATAATCGCCACGGCGTCGAGCGTCTCGATATCCTCGCCAAAAGCCCGCATCCAGTCCTCGCGCACATTGCGCTTCTCCTGGATCAGTTCGCCCAGTTTGTCCGATCCGCTGCGCACCGCGATCATGTGCGCGTTGGAGGTGAAGGCGTTGGCCCACATGCTGCCTTCGGGCTCCTGGCTGGCCCAGACATAAGACAGGGCCCTGGTTTTCCAGAAGGCCAGGCCCCCCTTGGCCACGACGTAGATTCTGGCCGCGTAATCATCCCCCGCCTTTTCCCGTTCGTTTACACCTTCAAGCACGTTCTCCACCTTCCACGACCAGTTCAGCCACGGCGTGACCCGTAAATCCACCGCCTGCTCGAAAAAAAGGCCCGAAGCCGCGCCGTCGCTTTCGGCCAGCAACAGCTTTTCCTCCGGCAGGGGCGTGTACACGGTGCGCCCCGCGAACTCCTTTTCCTTCCAGCCGGGATGCCCGGGGGCGTACAGGGAGGGCAGTACCCCGGCGCCAACCGCGCAGGCCAGCATGGCAAAGGCCGCGGCAAGCAGCAGAAACGCCCGTGGACCCATTCCTGCATTTTGCAGGACAGGCAGGAAAATTCTGCCGTCTCGTACACGCATTTTTTCAGTTCCGGAGGCTTTCATGGGTATCTCCTCTTCTCTTTATATCGGCTCCACAGGGATCATCGCCCAGCAACAGAGCATGGCGGTCATCTCCGATAACATCGCCAATGTGAACACCGTTGGCTTCAAATCATCGCGCACTCTTTTCAACACCCTGATGAGCCAGCAAATGGGGTCGGCCAGCGTCAGCAACCAGGTCGGGCAGGGCGTGGGCGTAAGCTCCATTCACTACGACATGAGCCTTGGATCCCTTGAACCAACCTACGAGGCTACCGATATCTCCATCAGCGGCAAGGGCTTCTTCGTTGTCTCGCCCAATGGAAAAAACGAGCAATTTTACACCAGAGCCGGAAATTTCCGCTTCGACGAGGAAGGCTATCTGCGTGACCCACAGGGCAACATCCTGCAAGGATATCGTTTGCCCGCCACATCGATCCTGGACACGGCGCAGGTGGTCCCACCAGCTGCCGGCGCCGCAATCACCGACATCCGTCTGGACATGCAACCAGGCGGAGGCCCTGTTTCCGAACCCGAGGCGACCACCGAAATGCGCATGATGGTCAACCTTGATTCGGCATCACAGGAACGCAGCACAAGTTTGACCACCCCCTTCACGGCCCTCTTCGACCGCTGGGACGCAACCCAGGCCGAACCCCTTGACGCCGGAGCGTACGCCTACGAATCAGCCATGAAGATATACGACTCAGGCGGCGGTGCGCATGTGGTCAGGGCATTTTTCGATCCTGTCACGGGCGGCGCGGACATCGGCAGCGGCGTGCGCATGTGGGAATTTCTGGTCACCGTTCCGCCCGAGGCGGACGCCTCGGGCCTGACCACCAAGAAAGGCGTGCTCATGGCCGGAACCCTGACCTTCGCTGCCTCCGGCGAACTCCTTAACATGAGCGCCTTCAAAGGGACCGGCGACGACAAGGCCAGTTGGACCCCGGCCGGGCTCTCGGAATCCGGCTACCCCATCCTGAACGCGAACCTGACCGGAGCCGCGCCCATCTCCAGCGCCCTGGACATGGGCCTGCGCACCACAACGGGCTGGAATCTGCCCCCCGGCGTGACCAGCATGGCCGATCTGGGAACGTCGAGGGCGGACGTTCCGTCCATGCAGAACGCGGAGACGCAGCTCTTGGCCTTCACCAACTTCAGTTCCGGATCAAGCACCCTTTACCAATCCCAGAACGGATACGAACGCGGTTTTCTGCAGTCGGTGGCCGTGAACACTGACGGGGTTCTCGTGGGTTACTTCTCCAACGGCCAGAACCAGGGGCTCTACAAGATCCCCATGGCCGATTTCATCAACCCCCAGGGACTGTTCCGCGAGGGCGGCAACCTTTATTCCTCGACCAAGGATTCCGGACCCGTGACCCTCGGCTGGGCCGGTGAAGGAAGGTTCGGCAGCATCATCACCAGCAGCCTGGAAAATTCCAACGTCGACCTGGCGACGGAGTTCGTGAACATGATCATCACCCAGAAAGGCTTCGAAGCCAACGGAAAGGTCATCACCACGGGCGACCAGGTTGTACAGACCGCCATCCAGATGAAGCGCTAGCAGTCCGCTCCTAAACGGCGATCTGCTGCGTCAGCGGAAAAATCCAGACCGCTTATGTATGTCCACAATACACTGCGCGTCCTGGATTTTCCCGCTTCCTTGCATCTCACCATTTTGGACGGCCTGCAAATTTCGAATTTTTCAACAATCAGCTAGGACTGAAGAAAGGCCTCGCCTCTGGCAATCAGGGTCACCGGGCCGAAAATCCAGGCCGGGCCGCCGGGGGTTACCCGCACTCCGATCTCGCTTCCGCTGGGCTGCAGGACCCGCAGGTCCATGGGCAAATTTTGCCCACGCCCCAGCCACAAGGCCAAGGCCAGGCTGCCGGACCCGCAGCCGGTCTCGTAATGGGTCGAGGCAGTGGAACGCACCCAGACCACGGGCTTGATGGCGGGGCCCGGCCCGTACCAGATGCACCCTACAGCCTCGGCGTCCAGACCAAAGCGCGCGCGCAGGGCCGCAGCAGTTCCGCTAAAATCTTGCGGAAAAGGATGGAGTTTTTCATCAACGCACAGGTGCGTGATGCCCGGCAAGCGCACCAGTCCCATACCCGGCGCAAGCTCCGAAACTCCTGAAGCGCCAAGGGTTTCGGGCAAGGGCATCTCTACCCAGCATTCATTTTCCTCCGCCAAGACCCGCAGCCGCACTGGCCGCCTGACGCCCGAGACAGACAGCTCACCGCACAGCTCCGCGCCGCTCCCGTCAAGACCCGTCCCTTCCCGGGCCATGACGGCCGCGGCGACCCGGCAGGCATTGCCGCAAAATTCCCCACCCATCATGTCAAGCCTGACAGGAGTGGCCGCTAGGTCCAGAAACCCGACCTGTTCGGCCTGCAGATGATTGGCGTCCATGAGCAGCGCGGCAATCTCCGCCCGACGCCCCTCGGGCACGGGGTCGAGGACCAGGATGGTGGCATTGCCTCCGGGGCTTGCCTTGTAGAATCGCAGTGTACGCACGTTCCTCCCCTTATGGCCAAGGCTGATGATTTTAATATAAGGCCACATCGCGGGCAAGGTAGTATTGACCCCTCCCCCGGCCGTGAGTACGAGGAGCTTTTCACTTTCACCCCCCAATATCACATGACATCATACCTGAACGCCGTAATTCTGGGCATCGTCGAAGGCCTGACCGAATTTTTGCCCGTCTCTTCCACCGGCCACCTGATCATTGCGGGACACCTGCTCGATTTCACCGGCCCCAAGGCCGAGACCTTCTGCATCGTCATCCAGCTCGGGGCCATCCTTGCGGTGCTGGCCCTCTACTGGCCGACCTTCTGGGGGCTCGTGCGCCCCACCGGTCGCCCCTTCAGCGGGCTGCGCGGCCTGACCCTGCTCTTCCTGACCTGCCTGCCGGCATCGCTGCTGGGACTCTTAACCCACTCGGCCATCAAGGAGCACCTCTTCTCCCCCGTCACCGTGGCCTTTGCCCTGGCCGTCGGGGCGGTGGCCATCCTTGTGGTGGAACAAAAGCCTGCCAGGATAAAAACCCGCAGTCTGGACGAAATCACCCCAGCCCTGGCTCTGGGTATCGGCTGCTTTCAGTGCCTGTCCCTATGGCCCGGATTTTCGCGCTCCGCCGCGACCATCATGGGGGGGATGATCCTTGGTGCCGAGCGCCGCACGGCCGCCGAATATTCCTTTGTGGCCGCCGTGCCCATCATGTTCGCGGCCACGGGTTACGACATGCTGAGTAACTGGCGTCTGTTCAGCCCCGACGATTTCATGGTCCTGGCCGTCGGATTCGGCGTGTCCTTCATCTCGGCCTGGGTTGCGGTCAAGGGCTTCATCGCGCTGCTCGGCCGTCTGACCCTGCGTCCCTTTGCCTGGTACCGTCTGGCTCTGGCCCCGGTTGTGCTGTGGGTCTTCTGGGGACAGGCGTGAGCATCGAACACGAGGCCAAATTCGGACTCGACGACTGCCTGGACATGGAGCAGCGCCTGCGTGGTCTGGCAAGGCTCCGCACGCCGTGGCATTTCGAATCCAACACGGTTTACGACCGCGCCGGGGAACTGGCCGCTAGCGGACGCCTGCTGCGCCTGCGCCGCGCCCTGACCTGCACCCTGACCTTCAAGGAACCCGTTCCGGGGCCGGGGACGTTCGGAGTAAAGAGCCGCCTGGAACGCGAAACGCAGATCGAAGACCCGCAGGCCATGGACGCCATTCTGCGTGGCCTGGGCTATACGCCACAGCTGCGCTACGAAAAATTCCGCGCCGTGTGGGAACTGCCCCAGGGACTGATCTACCTCGACATCCTGCCCTTCGGCGATTTTCTGGAAATCGAGGCCATCCCGGAACAAATCAGCTCCATTGCGCGCCACATCGGTCTTGATCCCGGCTCCGCCATGGACAAGAGCTACCACGCCCTGCACCAGTCCTGGCGCAGGCAGAACGGACTCGACGCCTGCGAAGATTTCGTCTTCGATGAGGCCAGACACCAACGACTGACCATACTGCTGGGCTGTCAGGCCCAAGGAGAAACCAATGCTGACTGAGTTCCAGCTCGAAAAATACGCCAAAGTTCTTTTTTGGGGCATGCAGAAAGCCCGCGTCACTCCTTTTGCGCCGGGAGATATCGTCCTTGTGCGCACCGACCTCGCGGCCCTGTCCCTGGCCGCAAAGATGCAAGCCCTGATCCTGTCGCAAGGACTCAATCCCGTGCTACGCATCAATCCGCCACGCCCCCTGGAGAAAGGCTATTTCAGCCTCGCCGAGCAGGAGCAGCTGTCCTTTGTCGTGCCCGGAGACCGCGAACTCTACGAGCAACTGGGCGGACTGGTTTCCCTGCTGGCCCCCGATTCCATCACGCATTTGAAGGATGTTCCCCCGAACAAAATCGCCACCTTCTCCCTGGCCCGCAAATACCTGCGCGACATTCTGGACAAGCGCGAGGCGGGCCGCAGGTTCGGCTGGACCCTGTGTCTGATGCCTACCCAGGCCCTGGCCGAAAACGCTGGGCTTTCGCCGGAAGAGTATGCGGCCCAGATCGTGCGCGCCTCCTACCTGGACGACGCCGACCCAGTGGCCACCTGGGAGGAGATTTTCCGCCAGGCCCATGGCGTCAAGGAGTGGCTCAACAGTATGGACGTGGACCACTACCACGTGCAGTCCGCGTCCACGGACCTGAAAATTTACCCCGGCCAGTCCCGCTGCTGGATCGGCATCTCCGGGCACAATATCCCCAGCTTCGAGCTGTTCATCTCACCGGACCACCGCCTGACCGAAGGGACCTACCACGCCGACCAGCCATCCTACCGCAGCGGCAACCTGGTCAGCGGCGTGACCCTGGAATTTTCCGAAGGACGGGCCCGGGTGCTCAAAGCCGATCAGGGCGAGGAGTTCGTGCGCTCACAACTGGACATGGACCCAGGAGCGTGCCGCCTTGGCGAATTTTCACTGACCGACAAGCGCTTCTCACCCATCAACGCCTTCATGGCGCATACCCTCTTCGACGAGAACTTCGGCGGCGAGCACGGCAACTGCCACGTGGCCGTAGGCGCATCCTATGCGGACACCTATGCCGGAGACCCTGCGGAACTGACGGATGAGCTAAAAATTGAGCTGGGCTTCAACGATTCGGCCCTGCACTGGGACCTGGTCAACACCGAACCGAAAAAAGTGACCGCTTTCCTGCGCAGCGGCACGAAAACGGTCATCTATGACGACGGCATGTTCGCCATGCCAAATCAAGCCTAGGTCAGATCTGCTCGGAGAATTCACGCATGGCGAGGAGGGTCTGATCGCAAGTCAGGGTCACCTCGCGGTACAACAGTTCCAAGCGCTCCTGTAGTCCGGCCTTGGCGACCTGCTCCAGCTCGGCGGCAAGCCCGCAGAGACGGGTCGCCCCGACCGTGGCCGAAGCCCCTTTCAGGGAATGGGCGATGCGTTCGACCTGATAGAAGTCGGCCTGACCAACGTGTTCATCGAGGCTGCGCAGCTTCTTGGGCGCATCGTCAATGTAGAGCTGAAAAAGACTAGCCAGCAGTTCCCGGTCCCCGGACATGCGCTCCAGCGTCTCTTCAACAGAAAGTATCGGTATATTTGACAAATTTATCTCCCGTAGGGTTCATGCCGTAACGATCTCCACACCTTACTTTTTTTTTTATTATCTGAAAAGGGTCTGACACGCACCGCTTTTTGCATTTCATCTTACCCTTGCCTCTTGCGCTCAAAATTCGTAGGCTTATCTAACATTTTTTTGAGCATCAGCAAAAGGACAACGCCATGGACCACATGTCCTCCAATCTGGAAGACTATCTTGAAGTCATATTTTCCCTGGAGTCGGTCAATTCCGAAGCCAGGGCCAAGGACATTGCCGACGCCATGGGCGTGCAGAGGGCCTCGGTCACCAACGCCCTGCAGAAACTCTCCCAGCGAGGACTGATCAACTACCAGCCCTACAATTCGGTCACCCTCACTCCCGAAGGATTCCGCACCGCCACGCGCATCGTGCACCGCCACAAGGTGCTCTACGACTTCCTGCACACGTTCCTGCAAATCAGGCCGGAGGTGGCGGAAGACACCGCCTGCAAGCTCGAACACCACATCGACGACGAAAGCCTCGAAACCCTGACCAAGTTCGCCCGCTTCATCATGACCTGCCCGCGCACGGGCAAGGACTGGCTGGAGGCCTTTACCCGCTCTTGCAACGATCGCGGCACCTGCACGAACTGCCCCGAATGTATCAAGTCCTGCCTGGAACGCCTTGACGACAAGTGCTCCGGACAGCCCTGAAGCCCGGGAAAATCCCTGCCATCCTGGCCGTATCTCGTTGACCACGGCGTGGCAAAGTTTGCAGCAACCTGAACAATAACAAACCATTGCGCCCATACACGCGGCCCGCGGACCGTGCCGTAACGCTTGACAAATTAGACATACTAAATATTCTTTCTCGATCACAAGCAAAAGCCATCAGAATTCATCAAGGAGAACCTGTGCCCACCACTGTCAATTTGCGTCAAATGCGCGTGGATCAGCACGGCATCATCAAGACCATCGGCGCACAGGGAGAGCTTGGCCGCCGCATCCGCGACATGGGTCTGGTGCCCGGCACGGAAGTCACCATCATTGGCCGTGCGCCCCTCAAAGATCCTGTTGCCTTTCGTCTCAAGGGCTTCACCCTGACCCTGCGCAACAGCGAAGCCGATTTCATCACCGTCGAAATTCCGGATAACAACCTTGTCTGAAGCAGTCATCGCCACCATCGCCCTTGCGGGTAACCCCAATGCGGGCAAGACCACCCTTTTCAACGCGCTGACCGGCGCACGGCAGCATGTCGGCAATTACCCCGGCATCACCGTGGAGAAAAAGGAAGGGTTCGTGGACACCCCGCACGGCCCGACCCGCGTGGTGGACCTGCCCGGCACCTACTCCCTGACCGCCTATTCCCAGGAGGAACTGGTCGCCCGGGACTTTCTGATCCACGAGCGCCCCCAGGGCGTCATCAACGTACTCGACGCCACAAGCCTTGAGCGCAACCTGTACCTGACGGTGCAGTTCCTGGAACTGGGCATTCCCGTGACCCTGGCCCTGAACATGGTTGACGCCCTGGAAGCCAAGGGCATGCGCATCGACTCGGACCAGCTCGGCAGCCTCATGAACGTGCCCGTGGTGCGTACCGTTGCGCGCTCGGGCCAGGGCGTGCGGGACGCGCTCGCGGCCGCCCTCGACCACCCGCAAAAATCATGGCGGCCCCTGCACATCTCCTACGGGCCGGACCTCGACCCCGTCCTGCAGGAAATGACGGAACTCATCATCGGGCGCGGGTTTCTGACCGACACCTACCCTCCGCGCTGGCTGGCCCTCAAATTTCTGGAAAGCGACCTGGTGGTGCGGCAGCTTTTTGAAGCCGATGCCGAACTGTCTCGCCGCATGCGCGACATGGCCGACGAAGTCGCCAGGCACTGCGAAAAGACGCTCAAGACCCAGCCCGAATTCATCGTTGCCGACTACCGCTACGGGTACATCTCCTCCATCCTGCGCCAGGGCGTGCTGACGATCATGCCCGACCTGCAGAACCGCGCCGACCTCTCGGACAAGATCGACAGCGTCCTGACCCATCAGGTGGCCGGTCCAGTCATCATGCTCGGCATCCTTTACGGTCTCTTCAGCGTGACCTTCACCATCGGCCAGGTGCCCATGGGCTGGGTGGAATCCTTTTTCTCCTGGCTTGCCTCCGTGGCTTCGGGCCTGCCCGAGGGCCTGAGCAGATCCCTGGTCGTGGACGGCATCATCGCCGGCGTGGGCGGGGTGCTCGGTTTTGTGCCGCTCATCCTCATCATGTTCATGGGCATCACCTTTCTGGAGGATTCCGGATACATGGCGCGCATGGCCTATATGCTGGACCGGGTTTTTCGGTCCTTCGGGCTGCACGGCAGTTCGGTGGTGCCCTTCATCATCTCCGGGGGCATTCCCGGAGGCTGCGCCGTGCCCGGCGTCATGGCCGCGCGCACTCTGCGCAGCCCCAAGGAGAAGCTGGCCACCCTGCTGACCGCACCGTTCATGGTCTGCGGGGCCAAGGTGCCCGTGTTCATCCTGCTCTCCGCCGCCTTCTTCCCCGAGCATGGGGCCAGGGTCATGTTCCTCATCACCCTGGGCGGTTGGGCCGCCGCCCTGGTGGTGGCCAAGCTGCTGCGCTCTTCGGTCATCCGCGGACCGTCCACCCCCTTTGTCATGGAGCTGCCGCCCTACCGCATGCCCACGGCCATGGGCCTGGTCCTGCACACCTGGGAGCGCGGCTGGCAGTACATCAAGAAGGCCGGTACCGTGATCCTGGCCATCTCCATCCTGGTCTGGGCCATGATGACCTTTCCGGCCCTGTCCCCGGAACTGGCCGCGCCCATAGAGTCCCAGATCGAAAGCCTGGAAACGCGACTGGCCGTGGAACCGCACGAAGAGATCCGGCTGGCGCTGGATAACGACATCGCCGAACTGAACCTGCGCCTTAAAGAGGAAACCCTGGCCAATTCCCTGGCCGGACGAATGGGGCGCAGCATCGAGCACGTCACCTCCTGGGCCGGGTTTGACTGGCGCACCAACATCGCTCTCTTGGGCGGCATCGCGGCCAAAGAGGTCATCGTCTCCACCCTGGCCACGGCCCATTCCCTGAGCGACGGGGAGGAACAAAACTTTTCCTCGCGCATCGCCACGGCCGCAGGCTGGAACACCAGTGTGGCGATAAGTCTCATGATCTTCGTGCTGCTTTATTCTCCCTGCTTCGTGACCGTGATCGCCATCGCCCGCGAGGCGTCATGGGCCTGGGCCGCTTTCAGCGTTGTTTTCAACACGGGCTTCGCCTTTGCCCTGGCGGTGGCCACATACCAGCTCGGAATAAGGATGGGGTGGTGATGTTTTTCTGCAAGATCAAGGAGACTCAAGATGGGGTCCGCACCCTGTGCGACCTGAAGGACGGCGAGAAGGCGATGGTCCGCTGCATCGTCAAATCCCAGGGTTGCCATCTGAGCAAGCTTGCGGCCATGGGCCTCACCCCGGGCACGGAAATCGAGATGATCTCCAACTCAAGCGGCCCCCTGATGGTCCTGGTCCGCTCCTCGCGGCTGTGCCTGTGCCGCAGTCTGGGCAAATCCGTCGTGGTGGAATGAAGATCTCCGTGGTCATCCCGGTCTTCCGGGAGGAAGGCATCGCCGCCCTGCTGGACGACCTGCTGCGGCGCAGCGACGCCGGGGAGGCTAGTGCCACGGGTGGAGTGGAAATCATCGTCGTTGACGGCGCGCCCGAAGGCGACACCCTGCGGCGCATAAAAGAATATCCTGTCCTGGGCCTGGCTTCGCCGCCCGGCCGCGGGACGCAACAGAACACCGCAGCGGCCGCCGCCAGCGGTGACGTTCTTCTTTTCCTGCACGCCGACACGATCCTGCCCGACACCGCCTTCACTCTCATTCGCCAGACCCTGCGCGAGAACACGCTCAGCGGCGGAGCCTTCAGCCTGAGCTACGAGCCTCGCACACCGGGATTGTCCTTTATCGCCACGGCCGCCAACCTGCGCTCCGGGCGCACCCGCGTGCCCTACGGCGACCAGGCCATTTTCGTGCGCAAAAGCGTTTTCACGGAACTGGGCGGATTTATGCCCGTGCCGATCATGGAAGACCTGGAGTTCATGACCCGCCTGCGCAGTCAGGGGCACAGAATCCGCATCCTGGCCATGCCCGTGCGCACCTCCGCCCGCCGCCAGCTGCGCGAAGGCCTGGTGCGCTGCACCCTGCGCAACCTCTGCCTGCGGCTGCTGCACCACCTGGGCGTCGCGCCGCAAATCCTGGCCCGCATGTACCGCAGGCACGGGGGCTGACCCATGCGCGTACTGCTCTTCACCAAATTCCCGCAGCCGGGCATGGTCAAGACCCGGCTCGCCCGGACCGTGGGGGCCGAAACTGCCGCGAAACTGCAACAGGCCTTCCTCGAAGATCAGTTGCTCATGCTGACCAAAATCGGCGCGGACGTAACGCTGTGCTGCGATCCTTTTCGCCCCCTGTCCGACTATGAACGCCTGTTCCCAGGGTTCACATACCGACCGCAGCAAGGGGCGGACCTGGGCGAGCGCATGCTGCGCGCCCTGCACCGGACGCTGGAGGAAACCGGCGAGCCTGCCGTGCTCATCGGCAGTGACCTGCCCGACCTGCCGGACCGGCACGTAAGCGATGCTTTCGCGGCCCTGCGCGACGCGCAGGTCTGTCTCGGACCGGCTACCGACGGCGGTTTTTACCTTCTGGGCCTGTGCGAGCCCCTGCCGGCAGACATTTTCGACGGCGTCGTCTGGGGCGGTTCGCAGGTCCTTGAGCGCACCCTGGACAACTGCGCGTCCTGGGGTCTGCCACACCACCTGCTGCCGCCCTGGCCGGATGTGGACACCGGCGAAGACCTCGCTACCTACGCAAAACGCAATCAGGGTCAGGAGACGCGCACCATGAATCTCATACACGCCCTCGGGCTTGAGCTGGCCACATGGAAGCCCTGATCGCCGCCTTCCTGCTCGACCGGGGATGGGTCGAAGAATCTCCCGAAGTCGCCTTTCTGGCCGCCGGGGAGTACAACCAGAATTTTCTGGTGCGGGCCGGGGCCGACCGCCTGGTTTTTCGCATCAACCACGGCAGCCAACTCGGCCTGGACGACCAGATCGGCTACGAATTCGCGGCGCTGCGCTGCGTAGCCCCGTCCGGCGTGACCCCGCTCCCGCTACGCGTGCACCCCGATTCCGAGCCTTTCGGCGGCGGGGTTCTGCTCATGCAATACCTGCCGGGCGCGCCCCTGGTCTATGAGCGCGACTGGGAACGCGCGGCGGAGATCTTTGCCCGCATCCACGCCCTGCCCCCCTGCCCGGACCTGCTGACCCAGGAATATCCGGTGACGGCCATCGCCGCCGAGAGTCTCGCGCTGATCCGCCGCTACCCGGACCATGCCCTCACGCGGCAGCGCAGCATGCTCCTTGACTATCACGAACGCATAGTGCGCCTTGGAGAGAGGAACCGCTCACTCTTCGCGGCGGACCGCCTCTGCGTGGTCAACACGGAGGTCAACTCCGGAAACTTCCTTGTTTCAACGGCCGGGGCGTATCTGGTGGATTGGGAAAAGGCCGTGGTCTCCAGCCGCCATCAGGACCTGGGCCATTTTCTGGCCCCGACCACGACCCTGTGGAAAACCGAAACCCTCTTTTCCCTGGAACAGAAACATAACTTTCTGAAAGCCTATCACCACCATCTGACTGACCCGCCGGCACTGGAAGAAATCATCCAGCTGTGCCGGGTCATGGAGCAGGTCATCATCCTGCGCGGCCTGTCCTGGTGCTTCATGGCCCACCACGAATACGCCAATGCGACAAAGCCCCTGACGAACGAACGCACCCGTGAAAAAATCGGACTGTACATGCGCGACATGGACCGCCTGATCCCCACCGCCTCCTAAATTCCCGGTCCGGATTCTGTATGACAAGCGCCTTGTCATCGCCGTAACTTTGTCGCATTGTCCGACATCGCGGCCAAAGGCGCCATGCTGTCCGGCCATGCACAAGGAAACCCGCTTGACCCAAAAATCCTACACCACCGTCTACTCCACTGAAAAACCCACCTGCCGCAAATGCGGCCGGGTTGACTGCGTCTGCGACCGTCCACGGCCGCAGGTCCACGGTCCTGTGCGCGTGGGTCGGGAGACCAAGGGCCGCAAGGGTGCGGGCGTCACCGTCGTGACCGGCCTTGCCATGACGGACACGGAACTCAAAAACCTGCTGGCAGAATGCAAGAAGCGCCTGGGCTGCGGTGGCACCCTGCGGGACGGCGTACTCGAATTCCAGGGCGAACACCGTGACACTCTGGTGACCTTTCTCGCCGATCGCGGCATCACCGCCAAAAAGTCGGGAAGCTGATGACCACGCGCATATCCCTCAAGCGCCAACTCGACCACCTGAACCGCGCCCAGCGCCACGCCGGTATCGGTTCCTTCGAGCACGACCTGCTCACCGGCGCGACGTTCTGGTCCGACGAGCAGTACCGCCTGCTCGGATTCGCGCCCCAGCAGACAACCCCGTCCCTGGACATTTTCCTCGAACTCATGGAGTCCCGCGACCGAGCCCGATTCCTGCGCAAGGTGGGCGTCTGTTTCACCAAACGACTCGAACTGCGGGCCGAAGTGCGTTACACGCCGAGAAACGGCGAGCTTCGCACCGCCCAGATCCGCGCGGAATTCGAGTCCGACGAAAGCGGCCGAATCCGCGTCATCTCCGGCACCTTTCAGGATGTTACCGCCCGCAGAGCGGTGCAGTCCGCCCTAAGCCGAAGCGAAGCCCGCTACCGATCCGTTTTCGACAACGCCCTGGAGGGAATTTACCAGTCCACCCTCGACGGCGCATTCCTGAGCGTCAACGCCTCCATGGCCAGAATTCTGCGCTACGACAGCCCCGCCGACCTCATGGCCAGCGTCATGGACGTCGGCCGGGACCTCTACGCCGACCCCCGGGACCGGAAGCGTTACATGGACTTGCTTGAAGAGCACGTCCAGGTCATGGGTTTTGAGACGCAGGTGCGCCGCAAGGACGGCAGCCTGATCTGGGTGACGCTCAACTCCACCCTGATCAGGGACTCGGGCACCAAGCGGCCCTGCCTGCTCGGGACCATGGAAGACGTAAGCCTGCGCAAGCGTTTTGAGACCTCGCTCATCGAATCGGATCAGCGCCTGCGCAACCTTCTGCAGCACATAAGCTGCATCGCCGTGTCCCTGAACAGAAAAAGCCAAATCGTCTTCTCCAATCCGTTCCTGCAGGAACTGACCGGCTGGAGCGAAATGGAACTGCACGGGCAGGACTGGTTCGAGATGATGGTCCCCACCGACCAGCGCGAGGCCATGTCCATGATTCTGGACCCCGGCACGGCGGACGAGCCGGAATCCTCGGATGCGGAAATCCTGACCAGCCTCGGTGCGCGCCGCCTCATCCGCTGGAACACCGTCGCCGACATGAATGTGCAGGGCGAAATCACCGGCGTGACCTGCCTAGGCGTGGACATCACCGCCATCAGGATGGCCCGCGACACCCTCAGCAAGAGGGCGCTGCTGCACTCCATGCGCCTGCGCATCGACGACGCGGCTCACGGCACCCCGAATTTTGCCACCCTCATGCGCGCCGTTCACAAAATCCTGTGTGAAGCCATCGACGCGAAAAACCTGATCACGGCGCTGATCAACACGGACAAAAACTCCCTGGAATTCCCCTACTGGGTCGACGAAATGACCGATGTCGGCAAGGCGGCCCCGCACATCGTCGATGTGAGCGACCCCGAAAACCGGCGGCTGACCCTGGAACTTTTGCGCGGCAACATTCCCAATATCATAAGCGGCGACGACATGAGCGCCTTGGCCAAGGCCGGAAAAATCCATCTCGTGGGTGTCATCCCCCACAGCTGGATGGGCGTGCCCCTGAAAGTGCGCGGCAAAGGCATCGGGGCGCTCATCGTGCAGAACTACAGAACGCCGACACAGTACACCAGGGACGATCTGGACATCCTGCTCGATGTGTCCGAGCAGATCGCCGTGGCCATCGAGCGCCAGCGCCATGACGAGCTGTCCCAGACCGCCGAGGAAATCTTTCAAGACATCCCTTCGGGGCTTTTCATCTACAAGTACCGCGACCCCGACCAGTTGGTCCTGGAAAACGCCAACCCGTCCGCCCTGCGCCTCATCGGGATGCGCCTGGAGGAGGCTCGGGGCCTGCTCTTCACGGACATATGGCCGCAGGGCACCATGTTGCCCACCTACCTGCGCTGCCTGCGCACAGGAGAGCCCTTTGACAAGGACGCCCACCTCTACACGGATGAAAGCATCCGGGGCTATTTTCGCATCCATGCCTTTGCCCTGCCCGGGGAAAAGGTGGCCGTGGCCTTCGAGGATGTCACGGAGCGCCATCAGGTCCAGCAGGCCCTGATCCAGGCCAAGGAGATGGCCGAGTCGGCCAACAGGGCCAAGAGCGAGTTTCTGGCCAACATCAGCCACGAGGTGCGCACGCCGCTGAACGGAATAATGGGCATGCTGCAACTGGCCATGCAGTCCACGGTGCCGCCGGAGCTGGAGGACTACTTGCGCACGGCCCTGGAGTCGTCGCGCAACCTGTTGCGAGTGCTGAACGACGTCCTTGATTTCACCAAGGTCGACGCGGGAAAAATGGAACTTCTGGACCGGGAATTCGATCTGGATGACCTGCTGTCCCAGGCCGTGAACTTTTTCAAGGCCCTGGCGCTGGACAAGAAAATCCGTCTCGTGCTCTCGGCGCAGCGCAATCTGGGCAGATTTGTGGGGGACGAGGGACGGCTGCGCCAGATCCTCTTCAACCTGATGGGCAACGCCCTCAAGTTCACGGACCACGGCAGCGTGACCCTGGAAGCCTGGCCCGTGGGCGAAAAGGACGGCATAACGCGCATCCTCTTCACGGTCAGGGATGACGGAATCGGGATACCGGAAGACAAGCTGGCCTATGTGTTCGAATCATTCACGCAAGTCGACGGCACCTATTCGCGGCGCTACCAGGGCACGGGCCTTGGCCTGCCCATCGTCAGGCGTCTGGTGACGCTCATGGGCGGCAATATCTCGGTTGAAAGCATGGAGGGCGCTGGCACGACCATCTCCTTCACCCTGCCCCTGCGGGAAGCCCCGGCTCTCCTGGCATCCGCTGTGAAGCAGGCGCCACGCCTCGTGACCGATGTGCGGCCGCTGACCGTCCTCGTCGTGGAGGACGATGCGGTCAACATGACCATGGCCCGGCGCATGCTCGAAAAGATGGGACACACGGTCGTCTGCGCCAGCAACGGCATTGAGGCCCTGGAGTGCCTGCAGGCCCCGGGTATTGACGTGGTGCTCATGGACATCCAGATGCCGGAGATGGACGGCATCGAGGCCACGAGCCTGATCCGCAACGACCCGCGCTTCATCCCCTACGCCCAGGTGCCCATCATCGCCCTGACCGCCCACGCCATGGCCGGGGACAAGGAAAAATTCCTGTCCCGCGGCATGGACGCCTACCTCTCCAAACCCTTCGACCACACCCGTCTGCGGGAGCTGCTGCACCGGTTCTTCGGCTGATGTTCTCCACGGGCCGACACACAGTTCACGACGCATGGCAAGGACATGGATTCCCGCCTGCGCGGCAATCCATGTCCTTTTTACCAAAATCACGGCAACAAAAAGCCCCCGCGAAGAAACCCCGCGGAGGCCGTTATTCGGAGTACGTTCGCGGTTATTTCAGTCCGGCCGTGCCGAGGAATTTGACGGAGAGGACCTCGTAGTCCACGCGGCCCTTGGGGACCTGCACGGAGATCTCGTCGCCTTCCTGTTTGCCGAGCAGGGCCCGGCCCACGGGGGACTCGATGGAGATGGTGCCCTTGGTGTGATCGGCCTCGTCGGCCCCGAGCAGGGTGTAGGTCTTCTGTTCCCGGGTTTCCATGTCCTCCATGGTCACCGTGGCCCCGAAAACAGCGCGGTCGCTCTGCAGCGTATCGATATCGATGACCTCGAAACGGATCATCCGCGACTCGATGAAGCTGATTCGTGCCTCAAGCATGCCCTGGCGTTCACGGGCCGCATCGTAGCCGGCGTTTTCTTTCAGATCGCCTTCCTCCCGGGCTTCTTTGATGGCCTGGATAACGGCTGGCCGTTCCTTCTTCAGGTCTTCGAGTTCCTTCTCCAAACGCTTGTAGCCTTCGACTGATACGGGAATCCTGTTCATCATCTTCCTTAATGTGCAAAACCGGAATTGTGCCAATAAAAAAAAGATGCTTTGCCCGCCAATTGGCTTGTGGCGGGCAAAGCTATAGCAACTTTTCAAAAGTGAACTGGATGATACCTAGTTCATCCCAGGTTGCGGGTCAAGGGGCTTAAGACAAACAACCATGGTCACGGCTCGCGAACGCGGCACAAGCGCCCATGCCTCACCCGCCCATGACCTGCCCCAGACTCGCAAACGTAGGCTCCGCGTCGGGCTTCATGCGCACGTCGAGTACGTCCTGCAACTTGCGCATCTGCCGGATCATCTGCTCCAGGCGCTCGTCTTCGTTGACCAGCAGCCAGATGCGGCTCTGCTCCCCGCCGCTGAGCGGCAGGCAGAGGATGGCCTCGACGTTGAAGGCGCGGCGGGAAAAAAGACCGCAGACGTGGGACATGACCCCGGGATGATTTTTGACGAGCACATCGAGAACGGTGCGGCTGCTATTCATGGCTCTCACCTCCAAGCATGGTTCTGTT
>Ga0180016_100180_pt1 | contig 21518 bp, 20 predicted proteins | sample KR46_M_MetaG_FD_129673 | JGI IMG/M metagenome (GOLD analysis project Ga0180016, IMG submission 129673) | Groundwater microbial communities from the Olkiluoto Island deep subsurface site, Finland - KR46_M_MetaG | ecosystem: Environmental > Aquatic > Deep subsurface > Groundwater | place: Finland... | reverse complement strand
TTCGAAGTGCTGCGCCAGCCCCCTCGGATTCAGTTCTGCGAGGGCCGCTACCGGTTCGGCGAACCCGTCAACGGCGAAGCGCCTGCCGACCCGCTTGGACGATGCCCGGCCTTTGAGCCGGAGATTCAGCAAGTGGCCGCGAAAGCGACGGGCGACATCGAGACAATGAAAAGCCTGCTCAATGATGTTCCAAGTCTTGGCCTCGCCTACTCGGATGGCGGCATGAACCCGGTTTTCCGCAAGATTCTGGCCAAGAAAGGCCCGCAGTATTTGTCGGAAATCACATCATCGACATCAGTCCCGGTCAGCCGGCCGCAAGCGGCGCTCGCCGATCCCTTCGTCACCGGACGGAAACCCGTCAAAACAGGCGTGACAAAGGAACAATGATTGCAAGCATCACGGGGTGATGGAGCAAACAGATTGCCAGACTGACGAAAACATGACGGCCAATCTCTCGGTGAAATGATCACCTCTCAGGGGCACGGTACCCGCGGCAATGGACAGGCCGGAGTGGGAAGCCTATATTGACTTCATGTTCTCGCGAATAGTCACCATTCTTGCCATGCTTACGATTGCTGTCGTTACGACTGTGACCTCTGCGCATGCTGCACGGATGAGTGCCGGGGCGAACGCCGCCGTGCACGCCATCGAGGTGATGCAGGCTCATGGCAACAGCACCCTGCACTGTGTCGAGACTGAACCCTGCAACGCCGCAGACGCCGAATTCTGCGCGTTTGTTTGCGCGGGTCTTTCTGTCTACCTGCTTTTGCCAGTCGGTGACGCCGGTAGTGATGCCGCACCGGACAGCCATGAACCGTCTTACGGGGCAGCCCTCATGAGCCGAACTCCCAGCCTGAGCGAACGCCCTCCCAAACTCCGTCTCCTCTGATCTCGTCCGGGCCAAGGCCCGCGGCGTGCCATCGGTTTTTTATTAACGGGACAGCATGTCCCGAGGAGACGCCTATGAACACCCTTTCACGCCGCGGCTTTCTCGCCGCAAGTGCGACGGCAATTGCCGCCGCGCACCTGCCCCGCCTTGCTTTCGCCCAGTCCGTAGCGCCGCTTGCGCTGTCGGCCGCAACCCGCACGCTCGATATCGACGGTCGTGCGGCCAGCGTCTACGGCCTTGCCGGCCCCGGAGGCCAGGGACTGACGCTCAACCCTGGACAGAGGTTCCGTGTCGATCTGACCAACAATCTCGACGTCGGCACAATCATACACTGGCATGGCCAGATCCCCCCCAACGAGCAAGACGGCGTACCAGACATGCCGTTGCCGCTTCTCGCGCCGGGAGAGACGCGTTCTTATGATTACGAAACGCGACCAGGCACGCATTGGATGCACAGCCATGTACCGACCCAGGAGATGCAGCTTCTCGCAGCCCCGCTGATCGTCCGGTCACCGGAAGATCTGGCCTCCGACCGACAGGAAGTGGTGCTTTTCCTGCACGACTTCTCGTTCAAGCCTCCCGAGGAGGTGCTGGCCGAGATCAGCGGCGGCCATGGCGGCGGGCACGGTGCAGGACATGGCGCCGGGTCCGGTGCTCCGTCCGCGCCGATGGGCGGCATGGGCGCGATGCCGGGCATGAACCACGGCGGCATGGGCGGCATGGCGATGGGGAACATGCCGATGGGCGGCATGATGGGCATGGGCGGCATGGCCATGGACCTGAACGACTATGACTGGGACGCTTATCTCGCCAATGATCGCACACTGTCAGACCCTGAAGTGGTGCAGGTCGAGCGCGGCGGACGCATCCGGCTGCGGGTGATCAACGCCTCTGCCGCGACGGTGTTCTGGATCGACACCGGGGCGGCGCAGTCCCGGCTGGTCGCTGTGGACGGGCACGCTGTACAACCGCTGTCAGGCACGCGGTTCGGCCTGGCCATGGGCCAGCGCCTGGATCTGGAAATCGACCTTCCGAAAGAAGGGGGCGCCTGGCCAGTCCTGGCGTTGCGGGAAGGCGCACGCGAGCGCACCGGTCTGATCCTCGCGACGCCGGGCGCAGAGATCGGACGCATTGACGCCGTGGCCGAGACAGAGGCGCCCGCCTTTGACATCGATCTTGCGCAGGAGTCCAGACTGATCGCGGTCCAAGCCCTGCCGGACCGGCCTGTCGACCGCCGTCACATGCTGATGCTCGGCGGCTCGATGCAGCCCTATGTCTGGACCATCAATGGCGCCACCTGGGGTCAGCACCAGCCTGTCACCGCGCGCAGTGGCGAGCGGGTCGTGCTGTCATTTCACAACATGTCGATGATGGGCCACCCGATGCATCTGCACGGCCATGCGTTCCAAGTCGTCGGGCTCAATGGTCGTCCAGTCGCCGGCGCGCTGCGCGACACGGTTCACGTGCCGCCGATGTCGATGGTCGATGTCGCGCTCGATGCCGGTGAAGCCGCGCGCTGGATGCTGCATTGCCATCACATGCCGCACCTCGCCTCGGGAATGATGACCGAGTTCGCGGTCACCGCCTCGGCCTGACCTCATACGGGCGCCCGCACCGGGGGCCCGGTTCGGCACTCGCTCGACCAGCCTCGCGCGCTCGTTCCGGCAGTCCGCCAGGTCCAAACCAGAAAGCCCGCCGGAACACTCTTGATTGGAGAACGTTATGATGAATGGAAGCGAAATGGGATACGGGATGGGCTTTGGCTGGCTCTTCGGTTTCCTCGTCCTGGTGCTGGTGGTTTTGGCCATAGCAGCGCTGATCAAATATCTTCGGACTTAATCCGACATAAAAGGAAGTAACTGACGATGACCTATACGATCAATCGAATGATCTCCGGCGCGGATATCGATGATATTGACGCCCGCACGCGTGACGCGCTGGCGAAGCATGGCTTCGGTGTGCTGACCGAGATCGACGTCAAGGCGACGATGAAAAAGAAGCTCGATGTCGAGATGCCTGCCTATCGCATTCTCGGCGCCTGCAATCCGAAGATGGCGCATCAGGCGATCGGCATCGAGCCGCGGGTTGGCGCCATGCTGCCCTGCAACGTCATCCTGCGCGAGGTCGAGGGCGGTGTGGAAGTCAGTGCGATCGATCCGGTGGCGTCGATGCAGGCGATCGAGAACACTGACCTGACCGCCGTCGCAGGCAAGGTGCGCGACCTTATGGCAAAGGCCGTCGAGGCGATCTGAATGACCCTGCGAACCGGCCTTCTCGCGGCAATCGCAATCCTCGGAATCGCCCTGCTCGGTGTCTGGCTGTTCGCGCCCTCGGTGTTCACCCAGGCGCGCGACCTGATGGATGGTGAGCGTCTCGAGTTGCTGGTCGCGCGCGCCGGGTTCTGGGGACCGGTCCTGATTGTCGCGCTCATGACCATCGCGATCGTGGCCAGCCCGATCCCCAGCGCGCCCATCGCGCTGGCGGCCGGGGCGGCCTACGGACATGTCTGGGGAACGGTGCAGGTCGTCATCGGCGCGGAGCTTGGGGCGCTGATCGCCTTCGGCCTTGCACGCGTTCTGGGGCACGATGTCTTGCGACGCTGGTTCGGCGACCGGGTCGATGCAGGACTGCTCGGATCGCAAAACGCATTGACCGCGACGGTCTTCGCGAGCCGCCTGATGCCGTTCGTCTCCTTCGACATGATCAGTTACGCGGCAGGACTGAGCCGCCTCCACGCCTGGCGTTTCGCGCTTGCGACACTGGCCGGCATCGTTCCGGCGAGTTTCCTGCTCGCCCATGTCGGCGGCGAGGCAGCGAGCGGAGACTTTGGAGTAACGACATGGGCCGTTCTTGCCCTGGGTCTTGTGACGGGATTGCCGCTGTTGTGGGTGGCGACCCGCCAAGAGCGTAAGGAAAACTGATGTCGAGTGATTACGAGAAGAACAGCATCACGCTGCCGGGTGCGATCGCCATGGGGACCGGCGTCATGATCGGCGCCGGCATCTTTGCGTTGACGGGCCAGATCGCCGAGCTCGCCGGGCCGCTGTTCCCGCTCTCCTTCGTTGTGGGCGCGGTCGTGACCGCCTTCAGCGCCTACACCTACATCAAGATGTCCAATGCGTTTCCCTCTGCCGGCGGTATCGGCATGATCCTGAAGAAGGCCTACGGACCGACGACAATCGCAGCCGGCGCCTCGCTCCTGATGGCGCTGTCGATGGTCATCAACGAAAGCCTCGTCGCGCGCACCTTTGGAACCTACACGATGCGTGCGTTCGGCGGCGATCCGGACAGCCTCCTCGTGCCGGTTCTGGGCGTCGGGCTGATTGTCTTCGCCTATCTCGTCAATGCCTCCGGCAACCGTTCGGTCGGGCTCCTGTCCATCGTGATGGCCGTGCTCAAGGTCGGGGGCATCGCCGTGTTTGGGGTGGCCGGTCTCTGGGCCAGTGGTATTTCCTTCGAGGCGACCGGCGGGGATTTGGGTGCAACCGGCTTTGTGGCATCGGTCGCGCTGTCCATTCTCGCCTTCAAAGGCTTCACGACCATCACCAACAGTGGCGCCGAAATTACCCATCCGCACCGCAATGTTGGACGCGCCATCGTCTTGTCCATCGTAATCTGTGTTGTTGTCTATCTGCTTGTGGCCTTCGCAGTCGGCTCCAGCCTGCCGCTCGACCGAATCGTGGCGGCGAAGGACTACGCGTTGGCCGAAGCGGCCCAACCCACGCTCGGGCAAACCGGCTTCTACCTGACGGTGGCGCTGGCGCTGGTGGCCACGGCATCTGGTCTGATCGCCAGCGTTTTCGCGGTCAGCCGCATGCTGGCGATGCTGACCGACATGCAGATGATCCCGCACAGCCATTTCGGGATGCCGGGCACAATCAAGGACCATACGCTGGTCTACACCGTCGTCATCGCCGGCTTTCTCACGGTTTTCTTCGACCTCAGCAGGATCGCCTCCCTCGGTGCCTTCTTCTATCTGGTGATGGACATCATCATCCACTTCGGCGTGTTCCGGCATCTGCGCCAGGAGATCGGCGCACGCGGCTGGGTGCTGCTGACAGCCATCGCCCTCGATGCAGTGGTTCTGGCTGCCTTCGCTACCATGAAATGGCAGTCGGATCCGCTGATCGTCGTCATCGGCATCGTCGGCATGGCGCTGGTGTTCCTTTTCGTGCGGGTGTTCCTGGCGCGCAATCCGGTTGGTGAAGGCCATCACGACAAGCATTGAAACAGACTTGACATTCCAATGGTTGGAAGCCGCAAGCTGAAATTATACAGCAGAAGGCAGGCACGACATGGACCACGATCATCATCACGCTGCACCCGAAATTCCGGAAGGAACCGAGAAGGAGACGGACCCCGTTTGCGGGATGACGGTCGCGGTCAGGCCCGATGGGCGGCACGCGACATTCCAGGGAGAGACTTTCCACTTCTGCTCGCAGAAATGCGAGACAAAGTTCGAGGCGGACCCTTGGTTCTACGCCTCGGGCCGGGCCGCAGGGCGAAAGAAGGCCGCTCCGGCCAATTCCCAGTATACCTGCCCGATGCACCCCGAGATTGTTCGCGACGAACCGGGGGCCTGCCCGATCTGCGGCATGGCGCTCGAGCCGATGCTGCCCTCGGATGAACCCAGCGAGGAACTGGCCGACTTCACTCGACGGATGTGGATCTCGGCAGCCGCCGCGGTGCCTCTTGTCATTCTGACGATGGGCGAACTGGTGTTTTTGCCCGTGCGCGACTGGATCGGTCATCAGACCGCCAACTATCTGGAATTCGTGCTGGCGACGCCGATCATTCTCTGGGCGGCATTGCCATTCTTCCAGCGCGGCTGGGACTCGGTGGTAAACCGGTCGCCCAACATGTGGACCCTGATCAGCCTCGGGGTGGCTGCGGCCTACCTCTACTCGCTGGTCGCGACCTTTTTGCCGGGGGTGTTTCCGGAACAATACCGCATGGGCCACGGCGTTGGCACCTATTTCGAAGCGGCGGTGGTGATCGTGACGCTGGTCTTCGTGGGTCAGGTGCTCGAACTGCGCGCGCGCGAACGCACCGGGGACGCAATCCGCGCACTGCTGGATCTCGCGCCCAAGACCGCGCGCCGCATCCTGCCTGATGGATCGGAGTATGATGCGCCGCTGGAAAATATCATGGAGGGTGACCGGTTGCGCGTGCGGCCCGGCGATGCCGTTCCCGTGGATGGAACGGTGATCGACGGCCGATCATCCCTGGACGAGAGCATGCTGACCGGCGAGTCGATGCCGGTGGAAAAGGGTCCGGGCGATGCGGTGACCGGGGCCACGATCAACAAGAACGGCAGCCTTGTGATCGAGGCCGGCAAGGTCGGCGCGGATACGGTGCTGGCGCAGATCGTGGCGATGGTATCCAACGCCCGCCGTTCGCGCGCTCCGATCCAGGGATTGGCGGATCGCGTCTCGGCGGTGTTCGTGCCGACCGTGGTGGCCATCGCCATTGTCGCCTTCCTCGTCTGGCTGATTTTCGGCCCTGAACCTGCGCTGGTCTTTGCCATCGCATCGGCGGTGTCGGTGCTGATCATCGCCTGCCCTTGCGCGCTTGGGCTGGCGACGCCGATCTCCATCACCACGGCGGCGGGGCGCGGCGCGCAGGCAGGCGTGCTGATCAAGGATGCCGAGGCGCTGGAGCGCATGGCAGGTGTCGATACGCTGATTGTGGACAAGACAGGTACCTTGACCATGGGCAAGCCGAAGCTGACCGATACAGTTGCGCTCGGGGCTCTGCCGGAGGGCGATCTGCTGTCGCTTGCAGCAGCGCTGGAGCGCGGTTCGGAACACCCTCTCGCCGAGGCAATCGTCGAGGGAGCCGAGGCGCAGGGTGCTCCGCGTCAGGAGGCCGAAGACTTCGAAGCCGTCACCGGCAAGGGGGTGCGCGGCAAGGTTGGCGAACGCGCAGTGGCGCTCGGCAATGCGGCGATGATGCGGGAGATGGGGCTGGACACGACGCAGGCGGAAGAAAGGGCCGATGCATTGCGCGCCGAAGGCAAGACAGCGATGTTCATCGCTGTCGATGGTGCGCTAGCGGGCATCGTGGCGGTGGCCGATCCGATCAAGGAGTCGACGGCGCAGGCGATCAGGGAGCTTCACGCCCAGGGGCTGCGCGTCATCATGGCGACGGGCGACAATGAACGAACGGCGCAGGCGGTGGCGGCCAAGCTCGGAATCGACGAGGTGCGCGCAGGCGTGTTGCCGGAAGCCAAGAAGGATCTGATCGATCAGCTGCGCCGCGACGGACACAAGATCGCGATGGCGGGCGATGGCGTCAACGACGCGCCCGCGCTCGCCGCCGCCGATGTCGGCATCGCCATGGGAACGGGCGCGGATGTGGCCATGGAAAGCGCAGGCATAACCCTGCTGGGCGGTGACCTGATGGGCATCGTCCGGGCCCGAAAGCTTGCCCGCGCCACCCTGCGCAATATCAAGCAGAACCTGTTCTTCGCCTTCGCCTACAACGCACTCGGAGTGCCGATCGCGGCGGGGCTGCTCTACCCGGTCACCGGCCTCCTGCTCTCGCCGATGATCGCGGCGGCGGCCATGAGCCTGTCCTCCGTATCGGTGATCTCGAACGCCCTGCGACTCCGCAGGATCGAACTCTGAAGCCGAAAAGGAACGGGTGCACTGCACCGGAACACCTCGTTAAATCTCGAAAGGAAACAAGATGACCAGGTACACACTCTCCCGCCGCGCTGTCCTGATTGGCGGAACGGCATTGTTGGCGCCGCCGCTATGGACAGAAGTGCAAGCCGCTGAACCGGCGATCCATGTGCTGAAGGACCCGGACTGCGGCTGTTGCACCGCTTGGATCGAGATCCTCGAAAAGGAAGGCTTCGCCGTTACGGTCGAACCAAGCGCCGGGGCAGAACTGATGCGCTACAAGATCGCCAACGGCATTCCCGAGGAGCTGGCCTCCTGCCATACCGCCCGGGTCGATGGCTATTTGATAGAGGGTCATGTTCCGGTGGGCGACATTCGCCGCTTGTTACGCGAGCGACCCAGGGCGGTCGGCCTCGCGGTGCCGGGCATGCCTTATGGCTCACCTGGCATGGGACCTGAGGATGAGCGGGAGGCCTACGACGTCTTACTGATCCGGCGCGATGGTAGCACGGAACCGTTTTCAAGGTACGAAGCTGCCTGAGTGCGAGCATTCGGCAGAGTGTCCATCCGGGGCGGCTTCCGACCATATCCGGGACATGGAGCACGCCGTAAACGGCGGTTGGTTACTCGGGTCGCGGAAGGCCATACTGTCCTACCCTACAGTCACCCGAAAGATCGCTCCTACCGTTGCGGTCGCAGCCATCGCGAACCCGCCCCAGAACGTAATCCTCGAACCGGCGGCTGCGAAGCCGACGACAAGGCTAGAGGTCGAAACCAGACCATCATTAGCGGCCCAGTACCGCGGCACGAAGCCAGCCGATGCGGTGCACCATATGGATTTCGGAATGCGACAACCGGCTCATTGAACGGTTCCTTTCAGAATGATGGATGTTCAGGATCATGGCCACGCCGTGGGCGCTTGAGAAAAAAGTCCTCCGACGCCCATGCCCGTTGCGATCCCGTCATCATCGCGCAGGAGAAAGAGCGCGTCGAGCCCTCGTTTCCGCGCAAGCTTAACCCCCTCGTCGGGCCCGAGCACCATGAGCGCGGTCGCCCAGGCATCGGCCTCGGCACAGCTTTGCGCAACGACGGTGACTGCGGCCGGAGACGAGAGGACCGGTGCGCCACGGTTCGGATCCATGGTGTGCGAAAAGCGCCTTCCTTGCACCTCGACCCAGTGGCGGTAGTCTCCCGACGTCGCCACGGCAGCGTCTTTCAGGGCGAGAATCGAATGGGGCGCACGGCGATCCGGATCGGGCGCTTCCACCGCGATCGTCCACGGCTCGCCATCTGGCCTGAGCCCATACGCGCGCATTTCTCCGTCGATTCCGACGAGGCCCGCCTCGAAGCCAAGGGCGCCGAGCGTCATGGTCAGGCGGTCGACGCCGTAGCCCTTGGCGATTCCATTGAGATCCAGCGCAAGAGTAGAGGTCTTTCTGACACGGTTCTCCAGGATCTCAAGCGTTGTATGGGCCGGCACGCGCGGTGCGGTCATCACGGTGCGGATTCGTTCGGGCTCGGCGGCCTGAGGTCCGAAGCCCCAGGCCGTGACTGCATCGCCCATGCCGATGTCGAATGCTCCGCCGGAAGCGCGCCCGATCTCAAGCCCGAGACGCAAGACATCCAGAAGCCGCGCAGGCACCTCTTGCCATTCACCCACAGGCGCCGCGTTGAGGCGCATCAGGTTGCTACCGGACTTCCAGGTGGACATTTGCGCGTCCACCTCGTCCACCGCCATCTGCAATGCAGCTCGGATAGGCTCCGGGTCGCGACCCGGTGGCGCGAAGAACAGCGCTGACCAGCTTGTGCCCATGGTGGGGCCGTTGAGGGCGTGCCGCACCAGATCAGTACACATCTTCGACATAGCGGCCCTCCGCCTTCAACGCGGCTGGCGTCAGCCCGATGGGTGCAAGGATATCGGCCAGCGCTTCGGCCACGCCCGCAGCCATGTCGCGCCCGCCGCAGACCATGACGCGGGCACCATCTCGAATGAGCCGGGCGACCTCGGCGGCATCGCCGCGCAATGCATCCTGGACATAATGCGGTCGCGCCTTGCGCGAGACAGCAGTGACGAGCCGGGCAAGACGGCCCTCGGCCTGCCAGCCCGGAATGTCTTCACTGTAAAAGAAATCACTGTCGGGATGGCGCATGCCGAAGAAGAGGTGGATGGACCGCAGCCGCGAATTGTCGCGCACAAACCCCACCAGCGGGCCGATGCCGGTCCCCGCGCCGATCAGGATCAGAGGCGCACGGCCGTGGCCCGGCTGGAAGCCGGGATTGCGGCGCAGGAAGGCAGTGACCGTCTGGCCGGGCTCCAGCGCAGTGAGTTGTCCGGAACACAGGCCCCCCTTGTGCTTCTTCACCACGATCTCGACAAAGCCGTCGCGGCGTGCGGAGGCGAGCGAATACAGTCGCGGCACGGCGGAGCCCTCTGGCAGGATGCCGATCAGGTCGCCGGCACTATAGCGCGCGAAGCCTGCTCCGGTCAGCCGCTGCCACAGCGTCGCGCGCGGGTGGGCAAAGCGCAAAATCGCGGTCGGGGCCTGCACCTCGGCACCATAATCGCGACGGGAAATCAGCGTGAGTTTTTCGGTCGCCGGCAGGACCGGCTGATGAACAAGCTCAAGATCGATCCCGAGCGCCTGCCCGAGGTCCCGCCCCCAGCGCGCGAAATCCTGCGGCGACTGGCGGTCAATGGTGTCGAGTGCCATGAGGTTTTGCCATCCCTTCGCTTCGGCGGCCGACGCTACCGCCTTGGCGAAAGCGCAATAGGCGGGAAAGCTGCGGTCGCCGAAGCCGAGCACGGCCAGAGAGATGTCTGGCGCGCGGTCGAGCGCGGCCAGACGAGAAAGGAATCCCTTGGCAGATGCCGGTGCATCGCCATCGCCATAGGTCGCGGCGAGAACGATGATCCGTTGAGCGCGGGCGTAACGGTCCGGCGCGAAAGCCGACATCGGCGCGGCATGGACACTCTGCCCTGCCTCGGTGAGCGCGGCGTGCAGAGTGGCTGCGAAGCCCCAGGTGCTGCCGCCCTCACTGCCGACCAGCAGGATCGTGTCAGCCCGGCCGGCCGGCTGGTTACTGCGGATGCTTGGCCGCCCGCGCCGCCCTGCCACCCAGATCAGAACGCCCGTTGTACCCATCACCGGCACACCGAGCACCAATAGGCCCAGCATCAATCCAAGTGCTGCGGCGCCCTGCCCCGTGTGCAACATGTAGATAGTTTCCGACACGCGCTCCCATCCCGTCAGATCGGCCCAGGCCAGCGTGGCGCCTGTGCCCTGGTCGAGAAAGCCGGTGCCCTGGTCCGTCTTCAGAGTGTAGACGTCCGTGAGGTCTTCTGGATAGGGAAAGCTCAACTCGCGCAGTTCACCCGCGGGCGTGGCCGCCAGAAGGTCGGTCCGGGAAAGCGCCGCGCCAGTCTGGCCGCTCACTTCAGTCGGGAAAGCGGGGACGGTCTCGCTGTTGGGGAGCAAGTCGAAGGTGGAGGCCGTCATCCACAAGGCGGTGACTGATGACAGGACAAGACCGAACACCGCGATCCGGGCGATCTCGACATGCAACCGGCCCGACAGCGGTCCGCGAAGCGGCGCGAACCAGTGCCGCCAGCCTCCCGCGCGCCGCGCAACCAGCGCTGCGCCGGAAAGCGACAACACCAGCATCGCCGCCGCTCCAGCAGCCATCGCGATGCGTCCCGTGTCACCCAGAAACAGCGACCGGTGCAGGTTCGTGAGCCAGCGTTCCACCTGGTTGGGGTCGGCCGAGGCCACGCCCTGGCCGGTCGCCGGATCGATCACGGCTGCGCCTGGCGCACCTTGATCGAACCAGTAGGCCGTGATCCGCCCCGACGGCGCGCGGCGGATCTGTTCGACTCCCGGATAGGCGGCTTGGATGCGCTCGGCAAGTGCAGCCACAGTCAGTCCTGCGTCAGCCTGCGGCGCGGCCAGTCGCTCTGCCGCGGGAAAGACCGAAAGCGCCGCGCCGCTGAGTGCAAGCACCGCGACAAGAGCGAGGGCCAGAAGACCCGGCCAGCGATGAAGAGCGCGGATCATGGCCCTGCCTCCTCACATTTTGTAGGCGAAGTTCGCAACATAGCGGCGCCCTTTGACAGGCACGCCCGCTCCGTCCGTTGTCAGCGGTACGGCGACCTCGTTGGGGCTGTCGCGCATGTTCTCGACAGCAGCATCGAGATGCAGCGTGTAGCCGGCATCAAACAGCGTATCGGCAAGATCGAGCGTGATCTCCAGCGTCCGGCCGGCGCCGACGCTGGCGCCGGTGATGCCGTTGATCTGGGCCGTGTCGCCGCCTGTTGCGCGGTACCAATCCGTCAGATGCTCATAGTATTTGGATTTGCCGCCGGCCATCCAGAGGCTGCCCATATAGGCGCCGGAGGCGTCCTTGACGTAGAGCGCGAGATAGGCGCCATCGCCGCCGTAATTGGTGAGGGTAGTGGTGAGCGTAACCGGCCGCGCCATGGCAAGGCCGGGAAATGTCAGCGCCGTTGTCACGGCGAGTATTGCGAGAAGCGATTTCATGAGTGTGATGCCTTCCTGGAAGTGCGGGTTGACGAGTGCAGTCAGTTCAGCAGCACCTTGGGGGGAGCTCCATTTCCAAAAAGTCCGTTCGCGGGCGGCGCAACTGCACCGGCGGGGACCGGACTGACCATGCTGGAATCATCATCATCATCATCATCGTCGTCGTCATCATCACCGTCGTCGTCATTGTCGTCGTCGTCGTCATCGTCATTGTCACGGTCCGTGCGCCGGCGAATATTGTCATGGTCGTCGTCATCACCATCGTCATCGTTGCTCGCCATAATAACGGGCCGCGCGTCTGGCCCTGCTTCGAGAAGAGCGGCAATCGGACGAGTCTCGCCCGCGGCACGATCCTGAATGGCGCTCCAGGCAGGCAGAACAATAGCTGCGGTCAGGGCGGTTGAGGCAATGAGAAGGGTAAGAGAGGTTTTCATGACAGAGACTCCTTTGTTTGGTGAAAACAATCTGGAGCGCTCACCTGAGGCCTTCCTGACAGAACCGGGTTTTCTGCTTCAGCTTGCTGTCAGGAACCACACCGCCACACCAAGATGCGGGGGGCATAGCTGGCCTGGCGTGCTGCCTCTTGACCTGAAACGATTCACTTCAAGCGAATATGATATGGTCGAAGTCGACGTGGCGCGGCATCTGGCTGAGAGTTCCCCGACCTGTTGGATGCAGACCTTCGGTCGCTTGGCACCGCGGAACAACAAATCCACTTGATTAAGGGGGAACCTGGCGAAGCGGTCAGCCAGTAAACCTTGGACGGCCATCAACCATGGCCGCAATTCACCGCGCGGACTCAGGGTAGGCCCAGCAAGTCAATCCTCTTTGCGCTTTTTCCTGTCTCGGCGCGTGCGATCGTCGTCATCCTCGTATTCGATCTCGATCACTTCCAGGGTGGCGGGGTGAACCGTCACCTCGATCCGCCTTCCCTCGGCATCGCTGCCGTCGATTTCGTAGCAACCATCGTCGATCTTGATGCGCCGCACCGTCCATCCGCTTTCCTCGGCCAGCCGCGCGACGGCATCCCGCGGCTGCCAATCCGCCATAGGGACGAAGCAGTCGTCATCGGCCAACGCCATCCCGACTGGCAAGGCCACGAGAGCGGCGAGAATTGTCAATGTCTTCTTCATGGGCCAAACTCCTCGTTGCGGCCATCTTTATGCAACTCATGCGCGGCGAAGCTGACGGGAGCCTGAAGCGCTGGCTCCGGCGGCGTCAGCTTTGCGTCAGCCTGAGCGGTCAAGGAGGGTATCGGGAAAGGAACGGGAACGGCCATGCGCATCCTGCTGATTGAGGACGACATTGTTCTGGGGGCGGCCGTCCGCGACCAGATCGCCAGCGACGGCCATTCGGTTGACTGGGTCGCGCGGCTCGATGCGGCCGGGGACGCCATGGCGGGGGCTGCCTACGATCTGGTGCTGCTCGACCTGATGCTGCCTGACGGTCGCGGCATCGGTTACCTGAAGGGCCTGCGTGCGCGTGGCGACGTGACGCCGGTGATCATCATGACCGCACTCGACCAGGTTTCAGACCGGATCGAGGGGCTGAACGCGGGCGCCGACGATTATCTCGTCAAGCCATTTGATCTTTCCGAACTGTCGGCACGGATCGGCTCCGTCGCCCGGCGTTACACCGGCAACCCAAACCCGATCATCACCCATGGGCCGCTCGTGATCGACCTCGCCGCACGCAGCATCCGCCATGACGGCAAGCCTGTGCAATTGACAGCCCGGGAATGGGCGCTTTTCGAAGCGTTCCTTTCCCGCCCGGGTCAGCTTCTGTCCAAGGCGCAACTGGAAGAGAAGCTCTACGCTTTCGACGCCGAGGTGGAGAGCAACACCATCGAGGTTCATGTCAGCCGCTTGCGCAAGAAATTGGGTCCGCAGATCATAGAGACCGAACGTGGCCTGGGCTATCGGCTGGGCAAGCCATGAGGCTGCCACGCAGCCTGCAGGCAAGGCTGGGACTGTCGCTGAGCATTCTGTTGACTGTTCTTTGGATCGCTGCCGCCTCCGTGACGGCCCTGATCCTCCGCGGCGAGATGGACGAGGTGTTTGACTCCGCGCTGCAGGAAACCGCCCAGCGCCTCCTGCCACTGGCCGTTCTGGATATCGTGGATCGTGAGGAGGACGGCGTTACCCAGCGGCTTGGCGCGATTCGCGCCCACGACGAGTTCTTCACCTATATTGTTCGCGATGCCGAGGGGCGTATTCTGCTGCAGTCGCATGCAGCAGACCTTGCCGCGTTCCCCAGCTACGATCGGCCGGGCTTCCGCCGGACTGCAACACACCGTCTCTATAGCGAAGAAGCGTTGCAGGGGACCATCCGGATCACGGTCGCCGAGCCACTGGACTACCGCGCGTCCGTCGCACGCGAGATCCAGATGGGCCTGGGCTTGCCCCTCCTGATCGTGGTTCCCCTTGCGATGTTGACCATCGCTCTCACTGTCAGGGCGAGTTTGGCTCCGCTGCGGCGCTTTCGTGCCAGTCTGGAGGCGCGCAACGCGCGGGATCTTTCGCCCGTTCCGGGCGAAGACCTCCCGTCCGAACTGACTCCTGTCGCGGTCACCCTGAACCAGCTGCTCGACCGGCTAATGGCCACCTTCGATGCTGAACGCAGCTTTGCCGCAAACGCCGCGCATGAATTGCGAACGCCGCTGGCCGGCGCGATCGCCCAGGCGCAGCGGCTCCAGTCGGAAACACTGGAACCGGCAGCTAGTGCGCGAGCGGCCAGCATTGAAGCCACGCTCAAGCGGCTGACGCGGCTCTCCGAACGGCTTATGCAACTCGCCCGGGCCGAAGGCGGGCAGCTTCGCCTGGACAAAACTGCGGATATGAGAATTGTCACAAGGATCGTGGTCGACGATATCGCACAGACCGTATCACCCGGCCGCATTGCCCTGACGCTGCCGCAGACGCCGGTGATGTCGGACCTGGATCCTGATGCTTTCGGAATAGTATGCCGCAACCTGGTTGACAATGCCGTGCGTCACGGCTCGGACGCCACCCCTGTCGAGGTCATCCTGACACCAGATGGGAAACTGGTCGTCGCCAACGACGGACCGGTTCTGCCACCCGAGACTCTGGACCGCCTGACAGCCCGCTTCGAGCGAGCGGGCGCCAGCACCGAGGGCAGCGGACTGGGCCTTGCCATCGTCGCAGCCATTGCCGATCGCACCGGAAGCTCCCTGGTCCTTACCTCTCCCCGCCCCGGCAGCGACTCCGGTTTCGTGGCACGCTTGACGCTTCCTAGCCATCCGTCGGAAGGCAAGGCCGGATCACCGGGCCTCGATGTGAGCAGATGAACCCGAACCGAGCTGCGATCGGTGGCTGTCACGAGAACAAGCCAGCCTGACTCCGGATCAGAAGGTCCTACTTGTCTTCGTCGAGCGCAAGGGCGGTCCGGTGACAATGGAGTGTGAAGGCGCGAGCGACGCCCTACACGTTGGTGCAGCCCGATGATAATGGCGGGCGCCAGCATCTGAACGGCGCACCCCCTGGAGGGACGGTGCGCCGGCCTGATTTTCCGGGAATCTGCACCATGGTCTTCAGGCCTTGCGCGCCTTGGCGATGGCGTCGACCAGACCTTTCTCGTCAAGGACGCCGGGATAGATGCTGGAGCCGATAACGTAGGCGGGGGTGCCGGCGAAACTGAAGGCCAGCGCCTGATTGTAGTTGCGATCGAGCAGGCCGGAGATCAGTGCATTGTGCTTATTCACCGCAGCGGCGATGTCCGTCATCGAAAGACCTGCATCGGTCAGGCGACTTTCGATGTCGTCATGCGTCAGCTTGCCTTTGGTCGCCATCAAGGCTTCAAGCGCGATTTCATATTTTCCGATCTGTGCGGCGCCAAGAACCGCCTGGGCGGCGAAAACCGACGCGTCGCCAAAGATCGGCCAGTCCTTGAGGATCAATCTGACATTGCCATCCGTTTCGACCACCTTCTTCACCGTGGGGTGCGCCTTCTTGCAGTAGGGGCACTGGTAGTCGAAATATTCAACCACCGTCACGTCCCCCTTGGGATTGCCAAGGACCGGCGCGTCCTTGTCGTTGAACACTTCGTCCTGGGTCAGTTGCTGCGCCAGGGCTCGATGGGTCCCGAGCGTGGCAAAGGCGCCCATGGCAAGGGTGGAGGACAGCAGGGTGCGTCGTGTAAACATCAAAATTCTCCTTTTCCGGATTCGTCTGCACTGAGAACGACCACCCTGGAGCCTTCCGGAACGCGGCTATGGAGGTCGATGATATCCTGATTGAGCAAGCGGATGCAGCCCGACGAGACCGACTGGCCGATGGACCAGGCTTCGTTGGTGCCATGGATCCGGTAGAGGGTGTCATGACCGCCCTGGTAGAGGTAGAGCGCACGCGCGCCGAGCGGGTTCTCGATCCCGCCCTCCAAGCCGCCCGACAGCGGGCCATAGCGGTCGGGCTCGCGCTCGATCATGCCGGGCGTCGGCACCCAGCCGGGCCAGCGCGCCTTGCGCTCGATGTCCGCCGCCCCGGAGAATTCGAGGCCCGCCTTCGCAACCCCGACGCCGTATCGCATGGCCTTGTCTCCCTCCATGACGAGATAGAGAAACCGTGCGTGGGGATCGACGACGATCGTGCCCGTGGCATGGGACGTGCTGTAATTGACCACCTGACGAACGTTGCGCGGATCCATCTTTGACACGTCGACGGCTGGAATTGTTTCTTCACCATCCTGGACTGCGGCATACATACTCTCAAGCATCGGATCGACGGCTTGCGTCTCGGGTTGCTGCGGTGCCGATACCGTTTGGGTACAGGCCGAGAGGAAAACGGCGAGACAGCCAGCCAAACAGGCCTTCTGTGCGAAGCGTCCCAGCTTCTGTCCCTTGTGATCACGCATGTCTGTCATTCCTTGTCTGTCGGGAGGATTCTGGCGAGCGCTGCCGTGAGCGCCTCACGGGAGATTTCACCGAAATGCATGGTTTCAACCGAGCCATCGGGATTGAGAAAAACTGTGACGGGCATCCCGACCGCGCGATAGTGGCGCGACAGGTCGCTGAAGGGATCGAGAAGCACTGTGTCGAGCGTCAGGCCTGCCTTGCCTAGATAGGCCCGGATCGCAGGCGCGGCCTCACCCTGGTTGGCGAAGATGAAATCTACATCTGGCTGGCCTGCGAACTCGGCAAGGAGAGGCATTTCCCTGCGGCACGGGGGACACCAGGTCGCCCAGAGGTTGACGACTGCGGGGCGGCCGTTGCGATCGGCAATAGACAACGTCTGCGGGCCGTCAAGGGTTGCCAGCGCGAACCGGGGCGCTGCTGGCCCCTCACCCGACGTCGTAAGAGTTGTGAACACAAACCAGACAAACAGTCCGGATGCGAGGCTGATGGCTGCGAAAGGCAGCGTCTTGCGCGCTTCTCGCGCCAGGAAAAAAGTAGCGATGGCTACGCCGAAGAGACCACCGATCCACGAAAAGCCACCCTGCCACACATAGACGGCCCGCCAGGGTTCATCCATGAAGCTGTCGATATGGAAGAGAACATGGGCCGCTCGTGCGGCGATGAGGCCCGACAGCACTGCGGTGGTCGTCCACGGGCCGAGCCGGCGGTCGTACCGGGCAGCCAGCAGCGATCCAACCACAAGGAACACCATGATGCCGAGGATGGCAGCGAGCCTGTCGGAGGCCAAGGCGAGCGGGCCTAAAGTGATGACGTTCATGGTTGCTGGTTCCCGGCTGCGAGGGCAGAGGCTGTCAGGCTGTTCGCGGTGATGTCCCCGACAAGTCTCGTCCCGACGATTTCCTGCTTCTCTTGATCAAAGAAGATCATGGTTGGCGGTCCGACCGCCTCGAGCGAGCGCAGAAGCTCCTCAAGCTTCGGATCGGTCGAGGTCATGTCGATCGTCAAGAGCCGTGCGTCCTCGAGCGCGGCTGAGACCCCGCTTGCCGGCAACACCGACCGTTCGATCGTGCGGCAGGTGACGCACCAGTCGGCCGTGACATAGACCAGGCTCGCCTTGTCCTCGGACTGGGCCGCAGCGAGCTCTGCCGCCAGATCCTCGGTCGAGGCAATCCTGCGGAAATCGGATTTGGTCACAACTGCAGCCTCGGTGACGGCGACTCTGGCGCGCAGGGGGTCGAGCGGCACCAGAGGATCGCGTGCACCGAGCCCCACACCGACGAGCAGCAAGGCTCCCCAGGTGATGAAAAGCAGTGCCGCCGAGCGGGCCAGAACACGGGGAGCGGTGAACTCGCGGTTGACCTTGAGGCCCGCCAGATACATGCCGAAAGTGACCGCCTGCACCGCCCATGCCAAAAGCAGGAGACCGTCCGGCAACAGTGGCGATGCCAGCCAGACAGCGGTCGCGATGAAAGCGAATCCGAAGACGATCCGCACCTTTGCCATCCAGGCCCCGGCGCTCGGCAAGGCTTTGCCGCCGACGGTGGCGATGACGATCAGCGGAATGCCCTTGCCGACACCGAGTGCGAACAGGGCTGTAGCCCCGATAATCATGTCGCCTGTGCGGGCGATATAAAGAAGCGCACCGGCAAGAGGCGCCGTCACGCAGGGACCGATCAGGAAGGCTGAGGTAAAACCGAGCGCCGCCGCACCGCCGACAGAGCCGCCCAGGCGCCGGCTCGACGACAACCGGTTGCCGATCACTGCCGGCAACTGGATCTCGAAGAGACCGAAGTTGGAAAGGGCGAGAACAAGGAAAAGCCCGGCGATGACGGCGGTGGCCGCGGGTGACTGAAGCGCCGTCTGGAGGTTTTGCCCGGACCATGCCGCTGCCAGACCGAACAGACCAAAGGCCAGTGCGAGCGACAGGACATAGACGCTGGAGAGGATGAAGCCCTTTCTGGGCGTCAAGCGCCCCCCTTCCCGCGAGAGCATGGCGGCGACGATTGGGTACATTGGGAAGACGCACGGCGTGAAGGCAAGAAGGATCCCGAATCCGAGGAAGCCCGCGATCAGGAGGGTAAGCCCGCCATCAGCCAGCAGCTTGTCGACCTTCGTGGTGGACGAATCTGCAGCCAGGGCGAACCCCTGTGCGGCCGGGTCCTGCGTCGACCACGCGGAAGAAGATGCCGCGTCGCTTGACGATGGAGCAGCGATCTGTGACGCGCGGTCCAGGTCGCGGATCTCCAGTGTCGCGGTGTCGATCAATTTCGTCACGGGCGGATAGCACAAACCGCCGTCCTGGCAGCCTTGGTAGGTCAGCTCCACCGTCTCTGCCCATCCCACGACTGTCGCTTGCGCCGAAATGTAATAGACCTCGGTCGAACCAAAGCCGGGATCTTCCTTCACCTTGCCGGCCGCGGTCTCCAGCTCTATCGGGGCTCCGTTCTTGCTTTTCGCCGCCAGATAGTCGCGATAAAGGTAGTATCCGGGCGCGATCTTCCATTCGACGGCAAGCCGGTCTGGCGCGAGCCGCGAGATGGAGGGTCGGAATGCTTCATCCATCTGAAGCGGAGCGGCCAGCGGAAGGGACGCTGCCTGGGCCTCGCCGGCGCCAAGTGACAGCAGCGACAGAAAGATCGCCAGACCCTGTGCAAAACGCATACCTTGTTCCTCTGCTCCGATTGAACTGCGGCTGAACTCGGCGGCCGACCTTAAGGCAGGCTTAAGGTGAGTGCGGAAAGCAGTGAATTGACAGTGAAGTCACGGAGGTGTGATGCGAATTCTTGTGATTGAGGATGATGCGGTTTTGCTTGATGGCCTGAAGGTCGGCCTTGGCCTGTCCGGATTCGCCGTGGACACCGTCGAGACCATCTCGGACGCGTTTGAAGCCCTTGCCAGCGACCGGTTCGACGCCATCGTCCTCGACAGGATGTTGCCCGACGGATCGGGCCTTGATCTGTTGCGCTCGATCCGCAGTGGGGGCAACCGGACTCCGGTTCTTCTTCTGACTGCCAAGGACGAGGTGACGGACCGCATCGATGGCCTTGATGCCGGCGCCGACGATTATCTCGGCAAGCCCTTCGACCTGGACGAAGTTTCCGCCCGCCTGCGCGCCATTACACGGCGGGCGGAAGGACGGGCGAGATCAGAACTGAAATGGGCTGATCTGACGCTCGATCCTGCCAGCATGACCGTCATGCGAAATGGGACGACTGTTGGCCTGTCGAGGCGGGAATTCGCCATCCTACTGACTCTAATGGAAAGCCCGACGACGATCCACTCGAAACAGGTCCTCGAAGAGCGGCTCTATGGCTGGCAGGAGGAAATCGAAAGCAACACGATCGAGGTGCATGTCCACAAACTTCGGGCAAAGCTTGGTGCACAGTTGATTGAAACGGTTCGCGGCGTCGGCTACCGCATGGGACGCGTATGATGCGCTCGATCAGAACAAGGCTTTTTTCGATTCTTCTCGCAGCGACGGGCGCGGTATGGCTTCTTGCCGTGCTGTGGACCTACCTGAGCACGCAGCATGAAGTCGAGCGGGTGCTCGACGCACGTCTCACCGAGGCCGCGCGGATGGTAAGTTCGTTGATTACGGATCATCGCATCGACGTCGCAGCGGCGGTCGAAGCTGCAAAGGACAGTGAGCTGCAGACCAGCTTCGACATGCCTGCCGGTGACTACAGCCGCCAGCTGTCTTGCCAGATCTGGTCGCTGCAAGGGGATCTGGTCAGTCGATCCGAGGGCGCCCCGAACGCGTCTCTCGCGGATCACGAACAGGGGTTTGCCGAGAAAATCGTCAACGGCGAGCGGTGGCGGGTCTATGCCGTGGTCAACCCGGCATTGGGTGTCAGGGTGCTTGTGGGCGATAATATCGAGATCCGTGAACGGCTTGTGGGTGACGTGATCAAGGGCCAATTGGTGCCTGCCTTGGCCATCCTCCCGATTCTTGCCGGACTGATCTGGTTCAGCGTCGGGCGCGGACTTGCGCCCCTCAACCGGATCGCGGCAACCTTGTCGTTGCGGTCTGCGGAGGAACTGCATTCGCTCGACGACAGCGGCGCGCCGCCTGAGGTGCGGCCATTGCTGAAGTCCCTGAATGCGCTGTTTCAAAGGGTGCAGGAGGCGCGCGACAGGGAGAAGACGTTCATCGCCTATGCTGCGCACGAATTGAAGACGCCGCTCGCCGGGCTCAAGACCCAGGCTCAAGTCGCCTTGCGCAGTGACAGCAACGACGTCAGGGACCGTGCCCTCTCGCAGATCTCCACAAGCGTTGATCGGACCAGCCGGCTGGTGCGGCAGCTGATCGATCTCGCAGCGGTCGACTCTGTCGAAACAACGTCAGCGCCTGAGGTCGTCGGTCTTGCCGATCTGGTTCAGGATCTCGTCAGCGAGATGAGCGCCTTGCTATCGGCGCGGGACATCACCGTCGCGTCGGACATCGGGCATGGCCTCCGCATCGAGGTTGCCAACAAGACGCTGCTGAGGCTTGCCCTGCGCAACATCATCGAAAACGCCCTGCAATATACGCCGGCGGGCTCGGAGGTCAGGGTACTCGGCGCCAGCACCGATTCCGGCCTGATCATTGATATCGTCGA
>Ga0180016_100177_pt1 | contig 21659 bp, 22 predicted proteins | sample KR46_M_MetaG_FD_129673 | JGI IMG/M metagenome (GOLD analysis project Ga0180016, IMG submission 129673) | Groundwater microbial communities from the Olkiluoto Island deep subsurface site, Finland - KR46_M_MetaG | ecosystem: Environmental > Aquatic > Deep subsurface > Groundwater | place: Finland... | reverse complement strand
GGACCGGCTGGTGCTGCCCCGCGAGCTGTCCATCGATGAGATCAAGGCTGTCGCCGCCAGGTGCCCCGAGGGGCTCGAGCTGGAGGTCTTCGTGCACGGGGCGCTGTGTTACGCGGTGTCGGGCCGTTGCTACTGGTCGAGCTATCTGGGGGGCAAGAGCGGGCTGCGTGGCCGCTGCGTGCAGCCCTGCCGACGCCAATATCAGCAGAAGAGCCAGAAGGCCTCGTTCTTTTCCTGCGACGACCTGTCCCTGGACGTGCTGGTGCGTCCCTTGAGTGGCGTGGACAAGGTCTCTTCCTGGAAGATCGAGGGGCGCAAGAAGGGGCCGCACTACGTCTATTACGCGGTCACGGCCTACCGCATGCTGCGCGACGCCGGGGACGACCCAGTACAGCGCAAGGCGGCCCTGGGCCTTCTGGAAATGGCCCTGGGACGGCCGTCATCGCACTACAATTTTCTTGGGCATCGGCCTTCAAACCCCATCGTCGACCGGGAGCAGACCGCTTCGGGACGCATGGTCGGCAAGGTGCAGGGCGGGTTCAAGGCCGCCTACGTCTCTCCGCGTGAACCGCTCAAAAGCGGGGATCTGCTGCGTATCGGCTATGAGGACCAGGTCGGGCACCAGACTGTAAAGATCCGTCGCGACATCCCCAAGGGCGGACGCCTGGAACTGCCCAAGGGCCAGGGCCGCCCCGCCCCGCAAAACGCACCTGTTTTCCTGGTCGACCGGCGGGAACGGGAGCTGCAGGCCCTGATCGCGGATCTGAAAATAGATCTGCCCATTGACCGGCCGACCATAGAATCCACCTTTTCTCCGACCCTGCCGCGGTCCGTCCGGCGCAAGGGCAAGCCTCGCGAGATGGATGTCTGGCGCAGCCTGCCAGCCAGACTCGGAAACCAGAGCGAGCAGGCCGTATGGCTCACTCCGGGCGTGGAGCGGAACATCTCGCGCAATATCTTTGGACGCATCTGGTGGTGGCTGCCGCCCGTGATCTGGCCGACGGAAGAAAAGGCCTGGGTCGAATGCCTGGAAAACATGACCCGCCTCGGGGCCAGGCAGTTCGTGCTGAACGCGCCCTGGCAGATGGGCCTTTTTGCCAAGCCCGAGCGCCAGAACTTTTGGGCCGGGCCCATGTGCAACACGGCCAACCCTCTGGCTCTGGACGAACTCTCGCGCATGGGTTTTGCGGGAGCTTTCGTCAGCCCGGAGCTCGACCGCGGGGGCTATCTCGAACTGCCGGCCCTCTCGCCGCTGCCGCTCGGCATCCTGGTCAAGGGTATCCATCCCCTCTGCGTTTCGCGCATCCGCTCGGAAAATCTGCGCGAACGTGAGCCCTTCCAGAGCCCCAAGGATGAACAGTTCTGGTCCAGAACCTACGGCGGGCTGGTCTGGACCTTCCCCAACTGGGAAATCGACCTGAGTGAAAAATGGACGGAACTGGAAAAGGCCGGATACTCCGTCTTGGCGCGCCTGCACGAACCGGTCCCCGAAAAAGTGTCCCTCAAGGAGCGCCAGGGACTCTGGAACTGGGATCTGAAGATGCTGTAGCGCGAGTGACTGCTCCGGGCTTCAGACGTCAAAGCTGTCCCCTTCTACACAAATTCATACTTACAATATTTAAAATTCGCAGATATATGATTATAGATTGAAGACTTTCCATACTTAAATAAATCAATATTGAATATTGTATCGATTTTGTGCATTGATCCTTCGAAATTCATAAGGAGGTTCAGTGATGAGAAAAGTTTTTCAGGTGATGATCTGCGTGTTGCTTTTTGGTTTGCTTGCTGCCGGTCCTGCCTTTGCGCAGGAGTTGATCGACATCAACTCCGCCACGGCCCAGGAATTGACGGCCCTGCCCGGGATAGGGCCGGTCATCGCCGGCAAGATCGTTGAGTACCGTGAGGCCAAGGCCTTCTCCTCAGTCGAGGAGATCCTTGAAGTCAAAGGCATCGGGCCGGCCAAGTTCGAGGCCATCAAGGACCTTATTACCGTGGGCGTGGCGGTTCCGGGGACCCCTGCAAAAGAATAGACTGGCCGGATTGTTTCCGCCCGAAAAAGCGGCTCCCGCCCCTGGGCAGGAGTCGCTTTTTTGTCTTCAGCGCCGTTGCTTATCGTTCAAGATTGATGTACGGAATGCCCATGCTTTCGGAACTATTCTCATCCAAAACGCGCATTCAATTGCTGCTCAAGCTGTTTCTCAACCCTGACGTATCCTGCTATCTCAGGGAGTTGGCGACGGAGTTCGCCGTCTCGCCCAACGCCGTGAAAGAAGAACTGGATAGCCTGACCGAAGCCGGATACCTGGAAAAGAAAAAACAGGGCCGCTCCCTTTTCTTCCGCGCCAACACAAAACACCCGATTTTCCCGGAACTGCACTCCATCGTCAAAAAAAGCCTGGGCATCGACCGGGTGATCGAAGACGTCCGCCGGGACCTGGGCGAGGTGCATGCGGTTTACATCCTTGACGACTACGCCCTGGGCAAGGATTCGGGCCTCATCGACCTTTTGATCGTCGGCGAGGTCAAGACAGACAGACTGCGGGAGTACGTGCGCCTCACAGAAGAAAAAATTCGGCGCAAACTGAGGGTGATGGTCATCGGGGTAGATGAATTCGAGACCTCGAAACAGACTTTTTTGCAACGGCCAAATTGGAAGGTGGTGTGAGGGAGATGAAAGCATGGATTGTCAAAAAGCTTCCATAATTCAGGATGTTAGGAAGTATATAGCCGTTCTTCGGGAAAACGGAATTTCCGTGGATAAGGCGCTTCTTTTCGGATCTTGGGCCAGAGGCACGGCAAGGGAAGAAAGCGACGTGGATGTGGCTTTGGTTTCGCCATTTTTTACAGGCGATCGATTCATGGACCGACGCAAAATTGTTCCACTTCGCAGAAAAATTAATAATAATATTGAGCCGATTCCATTCAGACCCGAAGATTTTGCCGCTGGGGGCACGCTTGTGGAAGAGATCAGACTGCATGGAGAGGAAATTGTGTAGTATTTCCATGAGGCTTTTGAGTATTCGGTGAATGTGAGTATATTCAATGGAAGATGTTAGATGATTATGGGTGGCCCTTCGGGTGGCTAGGCAGTGGTTCTGACGTGAGGAGAGGCTATGCGTATTACGGAAACAGAGCGTCGGGTTCTGCGCGACGCGGCGCGAGAGGCTTTCGGAGCAAACTCCACGGTTTTTCTTTTCGGATCACGCATAGATGATTCTCGGCGGGGTGGCGATATTGATCTGCTGGTGGAGACCGGCAAGACCGGGCACGCTGCAATTTTCGAAGCTCAGCTCCGTTTTTTGGCCACGGTCAAGCTGGCTCTTGGGGAACAAAAAATAGACGTGCTTGTGGATTACCCGGATCGCAAGAGCCGTCCTGAAATTTTTCGCATCGCAAGAGCTTATGGAGTGCAGTTATGATTTCGACAAATATTGAGGTCAATGCTTTGCGTTTTCATGACGCGTGGCAGGAATGCTGTACACATCTGACCCACGCCAGGCATGCCCTCAAGTCACTGACGGCACATTTGCCACTGGACGGGCGGAAGTTGGCGCTCCTCGACTTGGAGTCCATTCAAGACGTCGATCAGCTTGTACTACGATACTCAAAGCTGCAAGATAGCATGGGCAGCAAGCTTTTCCCTGCTCTGCTTAAAGTTCTCATGGAGCCGCTGGAAGACAACCCCATGCTGGATAAGCTCAACAGGCTGGAAAAAATGGGGATTCTTCCCAGTGTTCAGCGTTGGCAGGAGCTTCGGGAAATTCGCAACAAATTCGCGCATGATTATCCTGACGGCGACGACATGAAGGCCGTGGTATTGAACGCGGCATGTTCCGGCATCGAAGAACTGGTCGAAGTCTTGGATAGAGTGGGTAAGGCCGGAGGAATAATAAACTGAGATCAAAACGTGGAAAGAGACATGCATAAAAACGAACCGGCGCGGCCGGGCGCACCAAAGAAAGCCCTTATCACCGGCATCACGGGCCAGGATGGGGCCTATCTGGCCGAGTTTCTGCTGGCCAAGGGGTATGAGGTGCACGGCATCAAACGCCGGGCTTCGCTTTTCAACACGGATCGCGTCGATCACCTATACCAGGACCCGCACGAGCAGGGCCGCAGGTTTTTCCTGCACTACGGCGACCTGACCGACGCGTCCAACCTGATCCGCATCATCCAGCAGGTCCGGCCTGACGAGATTTATAATCTGGCCGCCCAGTCCCACGTGCAGGTTTCTTTCGAGACGCCGGAATACACGGCCAACGTGGACGCCCTGGGTGCTCTGCGCATGCTGGAGGCCATCCGGATCCTGGGGCTTGAAAAGACGACGCGCTTTTATCAGGCCTCAACGTCAGAGCTTTACGGTCTGGTGCAGGAAGTCCCCCAGACCGAGAAGACGCCGTTCTATCCGCGTTCTCCCTACGCCTGCGCCAAGCTCTACGCCTACTGGATCACGGTCAATTACCGCGAGGCGTACGGCATGTACGCCTGCAACGGCATCCTCTTCAATCACGAGTCGCCCCTGCGCGGCGAGACCTTTGTCACCCGCAAGATCACCCGCGCCCTGGCCCGGATTTACCTCGGCTTGCAGGACTGCCTGTACCTCGGCAACCTGAACGCCCTGCGCGACTGGGGCCACGCCAAGGACTACGTGGAAATGCAGTGGCTCATGCTGCAGCAGGACACGCCGGACGATTACGTCATCGCCACGGGCGAGCAGCATTCGGTGCGCGATTTCGTGCAGGCCGCGGCCAGGGAACTGGGCATGACCATCGAATTTTCAGGCGAAGGAGTGGACGAGAAGGGCATCAACCCCGCCAACGGCAAGACCGTGGCGGCGGTGGACCCGCGCTACTTCCGCCCCACCGAGGTGGAAACCCTGCTTGGCGACCCGTCCAAGGGGAAAGAAAAACTCGGCTGGAAACCGAAAATCACCTTCCGGGAACTGGTCGCCGAAATGGTGCGCGCGGATCTGGAAGAGGCCAAGAAGGAAGAACTGTGTGTGCGGGCGGGGTTTTGCGTTAATACGCCGCAGGAGTGAGGCGACTGTTGAAAAAGGCTCGTTTGCAGCGTTGTTGCGGCAAAAAATGGATAATGCATAATGATGTCATTTAGATGAACAAAACAGACAAAATCCTCGTGGCCGGAGCGGCCGGCATGGTCGGAAGCGCCCTCGTGCGCGCCCTTCTGGCCCAGGGCTTCGAAAACATCGTTGGCACCATCCACAGCAAGGTGCCGGATTTCAACCCCGTGGCCGAAGGCCGCGTTCGTCTGGAGCCCCTGGATCTCATAGACCAGGCAGTTGTGCGTGCATTCTTCGAGAAAGAACGGCCAGGCCATGTCTTCCTGGCCGCAGCCAAGGTAGGCGGCATTCACGCCAACAACACGTACCCGGCGGACTTCATCCACGCCAATCTGGCCATCCAAACCAACGTCATCCACAGCGCATACCAGGCTGGCGTGCAGCGACTCCTTTTCCTGGGCTCAAGCTGCATCTACCCCCGGGAATGCCCGCAGCCCATCCGCGAATCCTATTTGCTGACCGGCTCCCTGGAAGCCACCAACCGTCCCTACGCCGTGGCCAAGATCGCGGGGATCGAGATGTGCTGGGCCTACAACCGACAATACGGCACGCGGTACCTTGCGGTCATGCCGACCAACCTCTACGGCCCGGGCGACAACTACGACCTACAAACCAGCCACGTCCTGCCCGCCCTGATCCGCAAGGCCCACGAGGCCAAGAAGCGTGGAGACAGAAGTTTCACTGTTTGGGGAACGGGCAACCCGCGCCGCGAATTCCTCTACAGCGACGATTTAGCAGGAGCCTGCGTGTTCCTGATGAGCGAGGCCGGCAAGACCAAAGCGCTGTTCAACGACCAGGAACCGCCCTTGGTCAATATCGGCTGTGGTGAGGATGTGACCATTGCGGAGCTTGCCGGGATGGTGGCGGAGGCTGTGGGTTTTGAAGGGGAGATTGCTTTTGATGCGGGCAAGCCGGATGGAACGCCGCAGAAGCTTCTTGATGTTTCGAGGCTAAGCGGCATGGGATGGCGACCGGGCGTTGCATTGCCGGAGGGCATTGGTTTGGCGTACGGGAATTTTGTGGGGCGTTTTGGGTAGGAGCGCACAAGGTTTAGGGGCTGCTTTCTTCTGGGGGGATGGTCGAGATGAAACGGCGGGAGGCTGAATGCGGCTGAGTCCGGAACAGAAGGAAGCGCTGGTAAGGATTGCGTGTCAAGGGGGAGGATCTCTCGGCGTTTCAGAGGATGATTGCTTCCAATGCGAAGCTGTTGGAGGTGGCATGAACGGGTCCTTGCAGGCAGGAGACCGCCTGATGAAAACACAACGCATGGTGCAAACGATCAGGCAAACCCTGACCGACCCGGATATTCGGCTGGCCATTTTGTTCGGGTCTCAGGCAACCGGGAAAACGCATGCAGGCTCGGATGCCGACGTGGCTGTGGCGCTGGACGGCGAGATGTCACCAGTTCGCCGTGGAGAACTGAGCGCCAGGTTGTCTGAGGCGCTGGGGTGCGAGGTCGATGTCGCGGATCTGCGCACGGCACAGGGCGAGTTTCTGGCGCAGATCGTCCTGGGCAGCGAGGTAGCGGTGAAGCGGGATGCTTCCCTTCTGGCCGAACTCGCCATCCGGGCGCTGGCGTACCGGGAAGGCATGCGGCCAATGGTGTTCCGGGCGTTCAAGGATAAGGTGAGGAGAAGTCTGCCGTGCAGGATTATGTCGCCGTGAATTGGCAGATTGTTCATGATGTCGCGGAACGACATGCGGAAGTTTTCGCGGAGTACATGCGCGAAGTTGAATTGTGGCTTCACAACGGTTCAGGCAATGCGGTTCAGGGTAAGCGCAGAGATGAAAAGGATTCTGGTGCGGGAGCGTCATGATGCCAGCTTGGAAGGGAAATAATGGCTAAGGGAAGATTTGATAACCCCTTGTCAGATAGCGTGAGCAGAGAGCTTCGGACAGGACAGGTGACGCGTGCGACTCGGTGACCGTGAACGATGCATCATTCGGACCGCAGCTGCGGAAGTGTTCGGCCCGGAGGCCAGGGTTCTGCTTTTCGGCAGCCGGGTGGATGACACGCGGCGCGGAGGGGACATCGACCTGCTGATCCACCTGGACGGCAGCTCGGATAATGCGGACATGATGGCGCTTGCAGAAAAGCGCGTGCGTTATCTGGTTATGCTTGAAAAAGCGATGGGAGAGCGGAAAATCGATCTGATCACGGCCCTGCCGGGAGATGACCGCGCCATCGTCGGAATAGCCACGGCCACGGGGGTGGAGTTGTGAGCATGGAAACAGATCGGCTGAAGTTCGGGCGAGCCCTTGAAGTCTGTCTGGGACACGCGGACGCCCTGCAGGATGCCCTGAATGATCTGGGGGACAAGCATTTCTCCGCAGCGGACCTGCTCGTTCTGTCGAGCCATGAACGGCGGTTGCAGGACGATATGGGCGAACGTCTTTTCCCTGCCCTGCTGGGGGCGCTTGGCGAGGAGGTCACCGCAATGTCCGTGATCGACCGGCTGAATCGGCTGGAGCAGCTCGGATGGATTCCGCTGGCGGACGAGTGGCTGGAGTTGCGCCGCATCCGCAACGAATTCGCTCACGATTATCCGGAAAATCCCGACTTGCACCTCGTACGGCTGCGCAAGGCCATGGGGGCGGGCCGGAGGCTGGTGGAAATCCTGGAAGCCATCGCAAAGGGCAAGCAGAATGCCTAACATGATGGATGACAGGACGCCAAATCCTTTCCGGCCTGCCTTGCTCACCAATTCAGAGGATGCCTCATGCCGTTGGAAAACTCTGGCTGAAAATGTTTTCTACAAAGAGTATGCATGAGCGAAACTGAAGAATTAACAAAGGAAGATTTGACCCCTTGCCTTGCTCGACACACCTTGTTGTCAAAAAATAATTTTTTGCGTGGGACCGCAGTATATATGGCCTCAAATATGGTCACCGCTGCGATCCCATTTTTGCTTCTTCCTGCAATGACTCGGTATCTCTCCCCTGAGGAATATGGGCAGGTTGCCATGTTTCAGGTGATGATTGGGGGACTCGGAGCGTTTGTCGGCTTGAACGTTGTTGGAGCTGCTAGCAGAAAATACTACGACGAAAATCCGATTCACGTCATGAATGAGTACATTACGACATGTTTGCATATAATTATTGCAAGTGGAATTGCAGTATTTTGTTTACTATTTGCTTTTAAAACTCCGTTATCACAGTTTTTAGGATTGGATCCAGAATGGATTCTTTGGTGTGTTTTTGTTGTGGTTGTATCTTCAATAACTCAGTTGCAACTCGGACAGTGGATTGTTCGCAAAAATGCAAAAAAATATGCAATATTTCAGATTTTACAGAGTATTGTTATAATGTCATTGTCACTGTTGTTTGTAGTTATGTATAAGGAAGGCGTTTGGGGCCGTGTTGCTGCTCAGATTATTGGGGCAAGCATTGGTGGCGCGGTCGCGCTTTTCTCATTGTACAAAGATGACTTGTTGGGTTTTTTTGTCTGGAACCCTGTCTATGCCAGAGAAGCGCTGTCATTTGGCGTGCCATTGATTCCGCATGTGGCTGGTTTGTTTCTGCTGATGTCTATCGATCGGTTGATTGTTAATGTGGAGCTTGGTTTGGCAGAGGCTGGCATATATGCTGTAGCTTCGCAGATCGCGTATGCAATGGTTTTGATTTTTGATGCAGTGAACAAGGCTTATGTGCCATGCCTGTACGAGAAACTTAAAGATGACGTATTCGAAGAAAAATGCCGCATTGTTCGTAACACATATGTTTGGTTTGGATTTATTTTTGCGATTGTAGGATGTGCATTTCTTGTAGGGCCCGAGATTATCGTATGGATTGCCGGTGAGAAGTATGCTGCAGCTGCAAAGCTTGTAGGCTGGCTTGCCTTAGGTCAAGGTTTCGTTGGGATGTATCTGATGGTTACGAACTATATTTTTTATTCCAGAAGAACAGGCTTGCTCTCGTTGACAACAATTTGTTCTGGAATACTAAATGTTGCTCTTTTGTTTTTATTTATCCGTTTTTTTGGTGTTACAGGAGCGCCCATTGCTTTCTGTATTGCTATGTGTTTTCGATTTATTGTTACATGGGTTGTGGCTCAGAAGCAATATCCCATGCCGTGGTTCTCCTTCATTTTAAAATAATGTGTATGTATTTTGAGTTTTAATATGTGCATAAATTTAAAAGGTGCAATTTTGCGAACAAAATTTATTTTTTATGATATGTGTAAGCGTTAAAAATTAATTAGTTAGTAAAATTTTAACGTTTATGATATAAGTAAAAAATTTATAAATTTTATATTAAATTTTATATAGGTAAAGCTAGTTAATTCTATATGTGCATTAATTTTAAGAGTTGTTTTAGTGAATTGCTTAGTCCAAATTTGCGACTATTGTTGCGGTACGTAAAGCATTCAGCCGTCACAAATATTAAGTTATTTATAGGGGCAAGATGTTTTAAATGGAAGATATTACGTGCTCAGGATTTATCTGTAATGATGAAGGAGAGTGGGGTTTGTCATGTTTTGGGATCTGGATATTCCTTGAATGACTCATTGTCTCTTATTGATTCTGAGAAGGACTTTGTTATTGGTTTTAATTTTTCTGGTTTGGCGTATAGAAATTCAGATTTATATTTTATAGAAATATGTAATAATTATAATGTAGTATCTAAAGCGCAATATATTCTTTGGAGGCACTTGTGTAGTTCTGGAAAAAAAACGCAATATATTTTTAAAAACATTGCTGAAAGACATAACTGTATTTTTAATATAGATAAAAAATATGGAAATAAAGTATTATATTTAAAAGATGCTATAGTTGGCTTGGATGATGTTAAGTCATTGAATTTTTTTAGTAAAATGTTGTTGTGTAACAGTGTGTTGTTTTCTAACCAAGTTCAAAGTATATCTACCGCTATAACTGCAGTTGCCTTAGCGTATAAAATCGGGTTTAAAAAAATTATTTTGCACGGAATTGATTTTTCTGGCCCTCATTTTTATGATATTGTTAAGTTTTCTGATGTACAATGTGAATTAATACGGAGAATAATATGTTCAACAAAAGTTTTTAATTATACAAAAATGCATCAAACAAATCTTGGTTTAGTAACGCATGAAGAATTGTTGATTTATTTAAAAGAAAAGTTATTGAGTAGGGGTGTTGTACTTGAAGCAGCTCTGAGTGATAGTAATCTTGGTATAATATTTAGTCAGTCCTGCAAGCGCGACAGTGACTCAAAATAAATTTAATTTTTTGTTAGAAAAAATGTATTTCGAATAATTCTCAGAGTGCTGTAAGCTTTGCCCTGCCGGGACCATGTAGGCGAGCGTGTCTACCGTCATCTGGATACATGTCAATTCAAGACGTTACTTCATGCTCGAGTTTTGCGATTGGAATGCCCGGAACATGGAGTGCACTAGGTGTTTGTGCCCTGTACTGAGTTACTGTTTCTCTTCACATTGCTCATCGAGCGCTGGTTCATAGATGTACTCACGGAGTGCGCAACAGAGTGGATGGCTCTCGACGCTTGCTGAACATGGGATGAGGTTTAGTGAGTATGGAGCGGGCTGTTCGACGAGGCCTTTCACACAGGGAGGCCCGGCCGATTCACTATCTCGGATTGGACGAGAAAGGATTCCGCAAAGGGCACTCCTGCATGACCATCGTCTGCGACCTTAACCTTATGCGCAGCACGGTCGAGCATGTCCGAAGATCGGAATAAGAGCAGCCTAGAATATTTTGGTTCTTCGGCGTTTGAAGTGGAATTCATGAAGCCACCACGGCCTGAATCGGGGCCGCAATCAGGTAAACCCATGGTGATGAAGTTCTCCACATTTCGATACCCCCTGGCTCTGGCCCTCGCTGCCTGGAACAGGCCATTGAAGCCTTCGAGCCTCGCATTGGTGTAGCAAGGAATGCCAACGATGAAGGACTCGCGGCAGGTGCCTCTCAAAACTGGCCAGCGCACTCCTTACTGGCTCCAGGAGAGGACAGTCGGCCGCGTACTCGGCAGCATGCTTGAGAAAATGGGTGATGCGCCACTTGGCGGCCTGTCTTGATTCGGCTCGCCGAGCCCAGCGCAGAAGTTCTTTGACACGGTAGGCCTTGGCGGTAGCGAAGCCCTGTTCGACGAGTTCCAGAAGAGCGTTCTCTTGGTTCTGCGCTCGCCCTTTTTCTGCACCCTTGAGCACGGCCCATCGGTTTGGTCCGGCAGCTTTGTCTGCCTGGCCTCAAGCTTTCTGACTTCATCTACGGCCTTGGTGAAGAGCTGTACGACATGGGACATGGAACCAATCAACCGTCACCGAGGTTGACTTGAACTCCTGTTCGACGGCGGAGAGGAACGCAGGCGACATGTCGCAGACAACTTCGACGATCTCGGGTCGCCCCCATGGGCTTTGATGAGCGCGCAGAATTTCGCTAGGCATTCCCTGCCCTTGCCGGGAGTCGCAAAGACACGGGCTTGTCGGATCGATCCAGGTCGATGAAGACGGTAATGTAGTTGTGGCCGCGCTTGGAAGCGGTCTCGTCCAGGCCGATCTCAGATCCAGCGCAGCGATCGCTTTGGACGCATAGTGATGAACGATGCGCCACAGACGCTTGTCCGTGACCTCAACGTGGCGGGCTACGGCGTTGACTGGCATCTCGCGGATGAGGCTCATGACCACCTGCTCAAAAAGCAGGGTGAAGCGAATGCCTTCCCTGTCCACGGGGCATCCACCCGCCGGATTCCGTGTTCCGGACAATTGATCCCCGGTAGTTGGGCTGTGAGGTAGCAATGATGCTGGAAGAAGTTGAGATGCCGCCAAGTGTACTCCTTGAAGTCAATGAGCCTTGCACGCGGCGCCGCACTCAGGGCACGGATACAGCGCTCTGTGGTCGGCACCGAGTTCCAGATGGAGCTTGGTTGGCGTATGGTCGGTATCAAGACGTTGGCTCATAACTTTCCAGGGCGGCTGAGGCCAAGACCCAAGGCGAAGATTTGTTCAGCAAGCATGGCAACCCTCCTGAGGGAGGGCTACCCAAACTGATCGAGGTCGGTCAATTCAACATTAAACGTCGAAGAACCAAATTTTTAGGGTTAATCTCGTTTGTTATCACTGAGATGGTTTATTTGCGAGGGGATCTAATATGGGTGCAGACAATTATGAAATTAAACCGCTAGCGATATCTATAATTACAGCCACATATAACGTAGCCCTAGATCTCCCTCGGCTCATCGATAGCCTTCGTAACCAAGCAAATAAAAATTTTGAATGGATTGTAGCAGATGGTGGATCAACTGACGAGACGCTTGAAATTTTGAATCAGGTAGAAGATTTGAATCTTATCGTTGATTCTGAGGTAGATTTTGGAATTTATGACGCGCTGAATCGAGCGATAAAATCCTGCTCCGGAGATTACTATCTAGTTTTAGGTGCAGACGATGTGTTGTATCCTAATTCGATTGAGTATTTTTATTCTATCATTAAAGAACAAAATTTTCCGGATTTGATTGTTGCGAATGTTGAAAAAGATGATGGAAAAATATTATATCCAGTTAAAAAGTGGAAATTTTTATATTCACAGCGAGCATATGTTTCTTCGCATGCTGTAGGAACATTGATATGCAAAAAATTGCATGATATTCATGGATATTACTCTTCAAAATTTCCGATTGCCGCAGATCAATTTTTTTTAAAAAAAGTTGGCGACTCCGGATGCGTGATTCATTACGCTGAATTTGTTGCAGGGAAATTTGGTTCTAAGGGAGTCAGCAATTTTGATATGCTCGGATCTCTTACCGAGTTTTTTCGAATTCAAATTATGACTGGCGAATGCAAGTATTTGCAAATTTTAATTTATTTTTTAAGGCTATTAAAAAATATAAAAAGGTTTGGTCGTGCATAAGGCTAATGTTTCTGTCGTTATACCTTGCTTCAATTCAGAAGCAACTATTTTGCGTGCGCTCGATTCTGTTTTACAACAAACGCTAGTTCCGAACGAAATAGTTATTGTCGATGATGGTTCGAGCGATAGTACGGAGTCAATTGTCTCTTTTTTTTTACATTCAAATTCTCTGATAAATATTAGGTACTTTCGTTTGTCAGTAAATTCTGGCCCGTCAAAGGCTAGGAATATTGGATGGAATTATAGCATTTCAAAATATGTTGCTTTTTTAGACGCAGATGACACATGGCATCCAAAAAAAATTGAAATTCAATACGAATTCATGGAACAAAATTCGTACGTTGATATTTGCGGCCATGCGTCAGGATTATTTAAAGATGAGATAGATGAGGTCTCAGGAAAAAAAGATTTTTTTTTGTTTTTCTTACATCACTTATTAATAAAAAATAGGTTTAGTACTCCATCTGTAATTATTAAACGTGAGATTTCTTTTCGATTCAATGAAACGATGCGATACTCTGAAGATTATAATCTTTGGTTGAATTTGGCAGCTTCGGGACATTTTCTCGCGTTTATTCCAGAGACTTTGTGTTATTTGCATAAAGAACGATATGGGGAAGCTGGCCTATCCAGCAACCTGATTCATATGTGGCTTGGCGAGATATCTTCATTTTTTGAACTTTGGAAGAAAAACTCTATTTCGCTTTTAGTGTTATGTTTTTTTTGTGCGTTTTCATTTTTGAAACTTGCTAAACGTTTTTTCTGTAATAAAATACTTCGTTTTTTTATTCTTAATAAATTTAAAAAAATAATATATTTAAATAGCTGAATATTTATGAGGTGATTTTTTTGTGTAGTTGTTATTTGTTGTTACACGCTAGAAATTCAAAGCAAAATTTAGCATATATACACAGTAATTCTATTGATTGGCAGCTTTTAAAAACGAATGTTAGAGTAGAGCCTTTTTTTGCATAGCTACTATCGTCTGAAATTCGAGTATTATGAATATCAGAGAATATTTAAAATTGTCTATTATTCTGTGTACTATCTCATAGCCTCAAATTATTGGAAGGTGGGGTTTGTCGCTCGCTTACAATACGGTTGTTGTAAATGACTAAGACCGTTGCAATTACCGGCGGAACCGGTTTCATTGGCCGTCATCTTGTGGCCCGCCATGTGGCTCTTGGCGATGAGGTCCGTTATCTGACGAGGTCGAGTTTAAAAACGACTTTAGCTGGCGCTACGCCCCTTTATCGGAGATATACGCTCCGGGGTAAACCTTAGAGCCTTTGCCGCTGGCGTGGATGTACTTTATCACTGCGCGGCGGAACTGCATGATGCGTCCATAATGGATGAGGTCAATGCGCGGGGCACAGAACGGTTGTTGGCCGCTGCCCAAGGTGAAGTCGGGCTTTGGGTGCAGTTGAGCAGTACCGGGGTCTATGGTCCGGTGCGCCGCGGTGTTGTTGATGAAGAGAGTATTCTTGCTCCGGTCAATTCGTACGAGCGAACTAAGGCAGCGGGCGATGCGCTGGTTCAGGCGGCCGCTAAGAACGGCTTGAAGTGCTTCATTCTCCGCCCTTCGAATATTTATGGTCCGGACATGCCCAATCAATCTTTGTTTCAGTTGATTCGCATGATCGATCTGGGCTTGTTTTGTCATTTCGGCCCCAGGGAGACCGTGGCCAACTATATTCATGTCAGCAATGTCATTGATGCGCTGGTGTTGTGCTCAGACAGCAGCTCGCCTGAGGCAGGGCGTGCATACAACGTTTCCGACTCATGTCCGATGGAGCACTTTGTCGGATTGATTGCCAGGGCTCTGGGCCGCAAAGCGCCTCGCTGCCGCTTGCCGGAATTGCCGGTCCGAATGTTGGCGCGTGTCGGGCAGTATCTGCCCGGCTTCCCCCTGCGTGAATCGCGGATCGACGCCCTGACTAATGCCGTACGCTACAATTCAGCCCGAATTGAGCTTGAGCTGGGGCACCGCAACCGCGTCAGTCTTGAGGAAGGCGTCACCGAACTGGTTGAGGCGCGGAAAAATTATTCATGAAAAAAATATGCTTTGTTACATCTACCCCAATGACAATGCGTGCTTTCATGTCCAATCATTTCAAGGCGCTCTCTGGTTTGTATGAGTTAACCGCAATCTCAAATTTTCATTCTAAAGGTGATTTTTCTGGCTGGAGTTCAGGTATTCAATGCGTGAGTATTCCCATCGCCAGGCCTATTCGGCCCTTGCCAGACATTGTGTCGCTTATTGAGTTGTATCGCCATTTTCGAACGAACCGTTACGACGCTGTTCATTCGATAACCCCGAAAGCCGGTCTGCTGGCAATGCTTGCAGCCTTGATGGCCGGTATTCCGCTACGAATTCATTGTTTTACTGGTCAGGTTTGGGCAACTCGGAATGGCTTAGCTCGTGAAATGTTAAAGCGAGCGGACAAGCTTATTGTTTCATGTGCCACGCATGTTCTCACGGACAGTTACTCTCAGCGTGATTTCCTCGAAGCTGAAGGAGTTTTGAGTTCAGGCCAGGGAGTTGTGCTCGGACACGGTTCGATATCAGGTGTGGATTGTGACCGGTTTTGTCCGGACAGTGCGGTCCGTGAAAGGGTCAGACGTGAACTTGGTATTCCGCAAGATGCGCTCCTGTATGTATATCTTGGGCGCTTAACTCTCGACAAGGGCGTGCTCGACCTTGCGCAGGCATTTTCTATGCTGGCTCAAAAGTGCAATGATGCTTGGCTTCTTATTGTCGGCCCTGATGAGGCTGGTATCTCTGCTCAGATATATGACCGGTGTAGATCTGTGCAGAATCGGGTCATCCGCGTAGATTACACTTCAACCCCTGAAAATTACATGGCATCTTCAGATGTCTTCGTCTTGCCCAGCTATCGAGAGGGGTTTGGAAGCGTCATTATCGAAGCTGCCGCTTGTGGCGTGCCAGCAGTAGCGTCCTGCATCTATGGCCTTACTGACGCTGTCGCTGACGGTGAAACCGGGCTTCTTTACCCTGCTGGTGATATCGAGAAATTGCTAGATAGTCTGTTGCGCTTTTATGATGACCCAGTCATGCGTGTCGAGATGGGCATGAAGGCGCGAGAGAGGGCGGTAACAAATTTTTCGATGGATTATGTAACGTCCGAAATGGTGCATTTTTATTCAGGTCTCATGCACGAAGATACTTAGCCCTCGTTATGACGCCTAGGATAGATTTTACAAATCTGGGTCAATCAAGAATGACGCCACCGCAAAAAGTCGTCATCCCCTTGAAAAAGGGGGATCCATGCCTTTTTAACTATTTGAAAAGAATGGATTCCCGTCTTCGCGGGAATGACACCCATGCTTCTTTCGGGACAATTTTGCAGTGACATCAAGAATGCTTCTTTGCTTTAAGATACATGGAGTGTTTACATGAGTAAGGTCGAAGTTGGCCGATCAAAATCGAGTCTCGCCTCTCGAACAATTTTAGATGTTCCTGCTAATGGGGAGGCTCTTTTTGCTTTTGTCCTGGCTTTTACGCTTGGCGTGGCGCTTAGGCTGATAGAACTGGAGTACTGGCAGGCGGATCATTTGTTTATTGACGGCGAACCGCTCATGGCTACCCATGACGCCTATGCTTGGCTGGCGGGAGCCAAGGGAATTGGCAGTTATGTCGATTCAGCCTTGGCGGGGCTCATCCGATTCATACATCAAATAACCGGACTGCAACTCGGGACAATAGGTTTTTGGCTGCCGGTATTGACCGTACCCTGGCTCGCGTTGCCCGCCTGTTTGTTGGCGCGGTTCATGCGTATGACGGAAGCGGGTGTCATTTTCGCAGTCATGTCAGGTTCAAGTATTGGGTTCCTAGTCCGTACACGGTTGGGATTCTGTGATACGGATCTTCTCGCCCTGTTTTTTCCGCTGTCTTTTGCCTGTGCCTTGACCGCTTGGTTGATTGTCCAGACTGGACAGAACTGGAAGAGGTCGACAGATGAGTCCGAATTTCATGTCAAACTTTCGGTTTCTCTAGCGCTCCTGGCAGGAGTTTGTGGTGCGCTGAATTTTCTTACATATACGCAGGGCGGCAGCATTCTTTTGGCTGTGCTCGGCATGTCGGCCCTGCTGGGTTTTGGGCTCGCTCCCAAAGGGCAGTTGATGCATGTATGGGCTGTTTTGATATTGGTCTATGCCCTGACTTTCGGTGGCCTGCTTGGCTTGGCTCTGGCCCTGGCTCTGGCAATGACCTTGATCTTGCGTCCGTTTTTTTTCAAGCAGCACTATGGACTGCTGGCTTTGCTTTTTGCCACCATTCTGATTTTTTTCTACACTGAACTGCATACGAAGGTGATCACCTATTCCAATATGGTTATAGCCTACGCAAAAACTCAGCCCATAGAAATGGCAAGCAACGCCAGTTCGTTGCAGTTACCGGATATAGTTCAAAGCGTCCGTGAGGCGCAGAATCTTCAGTGGCTTGTTATGACCGAGCGTATTGCCGGCCATGTTGCCTTGTTTGTTTTTGGTGTGGTGGGGTATGGCTTTGCAGTTATCCGCAGACCGCAGCTCCTCGTGTTTTTACCTTTTCTTGTTCTTGGTATGGCCAGCGTGACGCTTGGAAACCGTTTTGCCATGTACGGCGGGGTTACTCTTGGCGTCGGCTTCGGTTTTGGGGTGGCGGAATTGATGCGGCTGCTTGGGCAATCGCAAGGGAGACGATGGATTGCTCAACTTGCCCTTTGTTGTATCGTTTTCTGGCCGGCGGGAGATATGATGAGCCAGATGCAGCCGGTCACTGTTTTGCCTAGAGTCTACGCCCAGACGTTTTTGGATTTGCGCGACAGGGTCGACCCCGACGCCAGGCTTTGGCAGTGGTGGGATTACGGATACGCAGGGCAGTATTACGCGGAACGTCTGACCTTCGGAGATGGCGGGGCACATGACGGGAAGTGGCTGTACCCGCTGGCCCGTGTGCACAGCACCGACTCCGCGCTCCAGGCTAGCCAGCTTATGAAGTATGTGACTCAGGCTCAGCGCAAAAATTCCGATAATCCAGACACGGCTTCATATTACTGGTCCAATCCTTTAGCCGGACTTGAACTCATGGGTGCGCCAGCGGCGAACGCTTTTGTCGAAAATCTTGCTGCGGTTGAAGAGAATTTCTCGGTCGACCTGCCGTCGCAATACCTGGTGCTCTCCTGGGAAAATTTGCGTCTGGCCAGTTGGATCAGCTATTACGGCAACTGGGATCTGGTTTCAGGTGCGGCCGCCCAAGGCAAGATTCAGCAGGTAAGGGGCGAGGTCAAGGTTGATACAACTACTGGAGCTATTCTGGTCAATGAAAGACAGATGCCCGTCGATTCCATCGACGTGGTGGAACAAGGCGGGATTCGGCAATTCGAGTGGCCAAAAAATGCGAACGCGCACGTAATTATCAATCAGCTTTCCAAACAGGTTTTCCTGATGGACTCCAAGATGTACAGATCCATGATGGTTCAGATGCTCATTGGGAACACGAAATCTTTCGAGCCCCACTTCGAGCTTGTGGACGACAAATTCCCCTGGACCCGGGTTTACCGAGCCAAATGATGAAGCGCTTCATGGATGTTATGGTTTCAGCGGTTGCATTGTGCGTTCTGTTGTCTCCCATGGTCGTGATCGGAATCCTGGTCTGGCTCAAGATGGGGTGGCCGCCTTTTTTTTCGCAGCTCCGACCTGGCTTGCACGGCAAACCTTTTACGATGTACAAATTCAGGACAATGAGTGCCAAAAAAGACAGGTTTGGACGGTTGTTGCCTGATGCGGAGAGACTGACCTCATTTGGGCGATTTCTGCGTGCGACCTCACTGGATGAATTGCCCGAACTTTGGAATGTTCTTAAGGGCGAAATGAGTCTTGTTGGGCCTCGTCCCCTGCTGATGGAATACTTGCCTCTATATTCTGCGGAGCAGGCGAGGCGTCATGAAGTTCGCCCGGGCATCACTGGTTGGGCCCAGGTCAATGGTCGTAATGTATTGAGTTGGGAGGAAAAATTTGCCTTGGATGTTTGGTATGTTGACAATAAGAGCACCACATTGGACCTGAAAATTTTCTGGATGACACTCCAGGCTGTTTTCCGCCGGGATGGAATCTCTGCTGCTGGTCACGAAACAATGCCTCGTTTCCAGGGAACAAACGGTATGCGAGGTGACAAATGAGCGGCACGTATATTTTGGGTGCCAACGGGCACGGCAGGGTGGTGTTGAGCGTTTTGCGCTCCAACGGGGGTGACGCCCTCGGCTTTTATGATGATGCGCCGGAGTTGAGCGAAGCGATCATTTCCGGGCTTTCCGTGCTGGGACGGCTTGAAGATTTCGGCCGGTTGTCGGGTGCGGAGGCCATTATTGGTATTGGTGACTGTAAAGTCAGAAGGATGGTTGCGTCTAAATTCCGGGACATTCTCTGGGCTGTTGCCGTACATGCCCATTCCTGGGTCGACCCTTTGTGCACTGTAGCGCTCGGTTCGGTCGTATGCGCCGGGGCAGTGGTCCAGGTTGGCGCTCAAATAGGGGCTCATTGCATCATCAACACAGGAGCAACTGTGGACCATGATTGCCGGATTGGAAATTTCGTACACATATGCCCAGGAGTTCATTTGGGGGGCAACGTTACTGTCGGGAATGGTTCTTGGCTCGGAATCGGAAGCCAAGTTATCCAGGGTATCACAATCGGGAAGAACGTCATGGTCGCGGCGGGTGCCACTGTGGTGCGGGACATCTCTGACAATGCCGTGGTCATGGGTACCCCGGCCCGTATTGTGAGGCATCAGTCTTGCTGAACAGCAGAATTGCGCCATGGCCCGCGTTCGCGGAAGACGAACGGGCTGCGGTGGCCCGCGTACTTGAGTCCGGGAAAGTCAATTATTGGACGGGAGACGAGTGCCGGCTGTTCGAAACGGAATACGCCGCATATGTTGGTCGCAGGCATGGAATAGCCTTGGCCAACGGCACCTTGGCGCTGGAGTTGGCCTTGCACGCTTTTGGTGTTGGGTCGGGTGATGAAGTCGTGACAACCTGCTGGTCCTTCATCGCTTCAGCCAGCTGCGCCGTTGCCAGGGGAGCGGTGCCTGTTTTGGCGGATGTCGATCCCTTTTCTCGGAACATCACGGCGGAAACCATTGCCCGGGTTCTCACTCCCCGGACAAAGGCAATCATCTGCGTGCATTTGGTTGGGTGGCCGTGTGACATGGACCCCATCATGGAATTGGCCCGCAAGCACGATCTTGTCGTCATCGAGGACTGCGCCCAGGCCCATGGTGCCCGGTACAAGGGGATGCCTGTGGGCTCTTTCGGCCACGCTGCTGCATTTTCCTTTTGTCAGGACAAGATCATCACTACTGGCGGTGAAGGAGGCATGCTCCTTTTGGATGATGAGCATGCCTGGAAACGCGCCTGGGCATACAAGGATCACGGCAAGAGTTGGGACGCAGTATATAGCAGGGAAGAACCGGCGGGCTTTCGCTGGTTGCACGAATCCTTTGGCTCCAATTGGCGGATGACCGAAATGCAAGCGGCTATCGGACGTATTCAGCTCGGGAAGCTCGATACCTGGGTTTGCTTCCGCAGGAAAAATGCAGAGTATTTGGCGCGGAGGTTGTCCTCATTGCCTTGGGTGAAAGTATCCGAGCCTGGAAAGGATTTTTTTCATTCCTACTATAAATTTTACCTGACGTTGGATGCCGCTGGGTTTCGCGAAGGTTGGGATCGGGACCGGATTGTCGCTAAGATCAACGCGCAAGGAATGCCTTGCTTGGCAGGTATCTGCCCTGAGATCTACCGCGAACAGGCTTTTGTGCAAATCGGGCTGGGCCCTACTGCAAGTTTGCCAGTTGCCAATGACTTGGGCCAAAGAAGTATTCTTTTGCTCGTTCACCCGACAATTTCTTCCGAAGATATTGAAGGGTATGCCGAGGTGGTCGGCGGTGTTTTAAAAAAAGCCATGCGAAGTGCGACCTCCGGCAGCATACAATGAATTTTTGGTGCAATAAAAATCTCTACCTCATGCTCCTTGGCGAGAGCGGGCTGTTTGCTCTGGCTCTGATTCTGGCTTATGGTCTGCGTTTTGAGTTCGAAATTTCTCCGGAATTCTTTCTCCAGATGTTGAGGATGATGCCCGCCGCCGTGGGCCTGAAGCTGGCCTTTTTCTGGGTCTGCGGCCTGTATCGGGGCATGTGGCGCTATACCGGTCTGGCCGACTTGTGGAAGATCGGGCGGGCGGTGTTTATGGCCGAGGTGGCGCTGATCATCTATGTCGCGTTCACGTCGCATTTTCAGGGCCATCCGCGCTCCGTTTTTATCCTGGACCCGCTGTTGGCCTTTGTTTTCGCTTGTGGGGCGAGGGTTTTGATACGTTCTCTATACGAGGCTTCCGCGCAGCCGAAAGATTGGTTGTTTGCCCTGCTGCCCGAGAGGTTCTGCGCACCCGCCCTCGGCATCAGGGCGCTCATTGTCGGGGCTGACGATGATGGTGCGCGCATTGCCAAGGAAATCCTGGAAGTTCGAGATTCCGGGCTGCTCCTGGTGGGCTTTGTGGATGACGACCCGGTCCGGATCGGACGCAATATCCATTGCCTGCCCGTCTATGGGCCGCTGGCGGCGCTGGTGAGCGTGGCCCAGATGACCCGCGCCGAGGAGATATTGGTCAGCGCGGGTCAGGCCGGCGGTCATCTGCGGGAGATCGTGGACGCCTGCGAGGCGGCCCAGCTGCGC
>Ga0180016_100174_pt1 | contig 21694 bp, 17 predicted proteins | sample KR46_M_MetaG_FD_129673 | JGI IMG/M metagenome (GOLD analysis project Ga0180016, IMG submission 129673) | Groundwater microbial communities from the Olkiluoto Island deep subsurface site, Finland - KR46_M_MetaG | ecosystem: Environmental > Aquatic > Deep subsurface > Groundwater | place: Finland... | reverse complement strand
GGCCACCGCCTTTTGAGAAGGCTTGACAAGACCGTGCCGGCCCAGGTCGCCGGATTTGCGGCCCATCATGTGGGCCTCCAGCTTCAACTCCGCCACGGATTTCAGGTATTCGTCGCCTGTCTTGAGCGCCATGGCTCTCTCACCTTCCTATGGCTTTAGATATTGGGGCGCTCAACCACCAAGGCCGTTCCCATGCCCCCGCCGGCGCACAGGGCGGCCAAGCCGCGGCGCAGGCCCCGCTTGGCCATTTCATGAAGCAAGGTGGTGGTGATGCGAGCCCCGGTGCAGCCCACCGGATGGCCCAGAGAGATGCCGCTGCCGTTGACGTTGGTTATCTCCCGGTTCAGGCCCATTTCCTTTTCGCAGGCCAAATACTGGGCGGCAAAGGCCTCGTTGAGCTCGATGAGCTCCATGTCGGCCAGGGCCAGGCCCGCCTTGTCCAGGGCCCGGCGGGTGGCCTCCACCGGTCCTATGCCCATGACCTCCGGCTCCACCCCGCTGGTGGCGGTGCCCAGGATGCGGGCCATGATCGGCGCGCCCAGATCCTCGGCCATCTCCCGCGACATGAGCAGCATCCCGGCCGCTCCGTCGTTGATACCCGAGGCGTTGCCCGCGGTCACCGTGCCGTCCTTCTTGAAGGCAGGCGGCAGGCCGGCCAGGCTCTCCAGGGTGGTGTCGGGACGGGGATGCTCGTCAACCTCGAAGAGCACGGTCCGCTTCTTCTGCTTTACCTCCAGGGGCAAGATCTCGTCCGCGAAGCGGCCCTCCCGGATGGCTCGCGCCGCTCGCTGTTGGCTCAGCAGGGCCATTTGGTCCTGCTCCTCGCGGCTTATGGCGTAGCGCTGGGCCAGGTTCTCAGCGGTGATGCCCATGGCCGGGCCCACCCCCAGCTCGGTCAGCGAGTCCCACATGGAGTCGCGCACCTGGGCGTGTCCCAGGCGCGAGCCCCAGCGCAGCTTGTCGATGGTGTAGGAGGCGTTGCTCATGCTGTCGGCCCCCCCGGCCATGATCACTTGGGCCTCGCCCGCCTTGATTTGATAATAGCCCAACTGGATGGAGGACATTGACGAGGTGCAGTTGCGGTGCACGGTGATACCGGGCACGCTCACCGGCAGCCCGGCCTTGACCGCGGCCACTCGGGCCAGGTTGTTTTCCTGGTACGTCTTCTGATAGTTGCAGCCCCAGATCACGACCTCGATCAAGGCGGGGTCCACCCCCGCCCGGCGCAACACCTCCTGCATCACCGGGATGCTGAGTTCCAGGGCGCTCATGCTACGCAAGGCCCCGCCGTGACGGCCGATGGCCGTGCGGCAGGCACCGACGATTACCACTTCTTGACTCATGGATGCCCTTCTTCTTCCCGCGTCTATGACACGATCGCTCCCGGGGGTCAGCCCTGCTTTTTCACGAAGCGCCCCAGCCGCTCCTTGGTGTCCGGCGAGTCGAAGCATAGGCTTATCAACTCGTTCTCGTACTCATAGGCCGCGTCCAGGTCGACCCGCTCGGCCATCTTCTTGAGGGCCTTGCTCAGGCGCACCGCGATCTCCGAACGGGCGACAATCTCCCGGGCGCAGCCCATTACCACCTCGTTCAGCTCCGCCGCGGGCACCGCCCGGGTGATAAGCCCGATGCGCTCGGCCTCGGCCGCGTCGATGGTGCGGCCGGTGATGACCATCTCCCAGGCGCGCCGCGGCCCCACCAGGTGCATCAGGCGGGGCAGGCCGCCCAGAATGCCGAAGTCCACCTCCTGTTGGCCGAAGCGGGAGTGCTCGGCGGCGAAAACGAAGTCGCAGTTCATGGCCATGATGTTGCCCCCGCCGAAGGCCACCCCGTTCACCGCGGCAATGTAGACTTTTTCTCCGCCGGTCATCACCTTGGCCAAACGGCGCAGGTAGCCGCTGTAGTGCCTGAACTCCAGGGGGCTCATGGCCGCCATCTGGGCGATGTCCGCCCCGGAGATAAAGGCCTTGTCGCCCGCGCTGTCCAGCACCACAACGCGCACCTCTGGTCGTAGGTCCAGGCCCTCCAGGCAGGCTCTTAACTCCTCCATCACCTCCAGGTTCAGGGCGTTGTACTTTTCGGCCCGCTCCAGGGTGACCCGTACGATTCCCTCCTGGGGCTGCTCTACTCTCAGGTGACGATAATCAATAGGCAACGGCGTTCCCTCGTTTTGGGGCTCTCGGGGCTCATACCCCCAGGTACTTTTCCTTGGCCTGCTCGTCGGCGTCCAACTCCTCGGCCGTGCCTTGCAGCACCACCCGACCCTGGTCGATGACGTAGCCGTAGTCGATCAGGTCCAGCACGAAGCGCAGGTTTTGCTCGGCCAAAAGGATGGTGGTGCTTTTGCGCACCTCCTGGATCAGCCGCTTAATCTCGCGCACGATCAGGGGGGCCAGGCCCTCGGTTGGCTCGTCCAACAGCAGCACCGCGGGGTTTATCATCAGGGTGCGGGCGATGGTGACCATCTGCTGCTCGCCCCCGCTAAGGTCCATCCCCCGATTGTGGCGCAGTTGGGCCAGCTTGGGGAACAGGTCGAAAATCTTTTCCACCGTCCAGCCGCCCTCGCGCTGGGGGTTGACATTCTGCATGATCTCCAGGTTATCCAGCACGCTCAGGTCCGAGAAGACCCGGCGATCCTCGGGCACGAAGCCTACCCCCATCTTGGCGATGCGGTGGCTGGGCATGCCGCAGATGTCCTTGCCCCTAAAGCTGACGCTGCCCCCGCGGGGCTGCACAATGCCAATGATGCTTTTGAGGGTGGTGGACTTGCCCGCCCCGTTGCGCCCAATGAGGCCCACCACCTGTCCCTGCGCCACGTCCAGGGACACCCCGAAGAGAATGTGGCTTTTGCCGTAATAGGAGTTGACTTCGCGCAGCTCGAGCTCGTTCATGCCTCTTCTCCCAGATAGGCTTCCTTCACCTTGGGGTCGCGGCGGATTTCCTCTACCGAGCCGTCGGCGATGAGCCTGCCGCTCTGCAACACCAGCACCCGGGTGGAGATGCTGAAGACCATGTCCAGGTCGTGCTCGGTGAACACGATGGTCACCCCGGTCTTGTTCCAGATGTCCTTGATCAGCTCGATGGCCTGGCGGGTCTCCTCCGGCCCCATACCCGCGGTGGGCTCGTCCAACAGAAGCAGCTCGGGATGGTTGGTCAGGGCCATGCCCATCTCCAGGCACTTCTGGTCGCCGTGGGACAGGGTGGCCGCCACCAGGTCGGCCTCGGGGGTCAGGTGCACCAGGTTGAGGATGCGCCGCACCTCCTGGTCCACCTCGGGCATTTTGTTCACGTTCTTGAACAGACGCAGGGTCTGCTTCTGGTGGGCCAGGACGCCTATGCGCACATTTGCGGCCACGGTGAGGTCTGGGAACAGGTTCACCACCTGGAAGGAACGGCCGATTCCTTTGTTGATGATCGCCGACCGGGTGAGCCCGTCGATGCGTTCGCCCTTGAAGAACACCTGACCCTGGGTTGGCTTGTACTTGCCGGTTATCACGTTGAAGAAGGTGGTCTTGCCGGCCCCGTTGGGCCCTATCACCGCCACCAGCTCGTGCGGCGCCACCGCGCAGTCCACCTCGTGCAAAGCGTTCATCTTGCCGAAGCTCATGGTCACGTTTTGTATCTGCAATATATCCATCCGCGAGACCTTTCCCTTGTTGCCGCGCCCTAGGACGCCTTCAGGGACAAAATGAACTTCTTGGCGTAGCCGGTGATGCCCATGGGGAAGACCATCACCACCAGGATGAGGATGGAGCCCATGACCAGCTGCCAATATTCAGTGATGGACACGATGTAGCTGTGCAACACGTAGTAGAACAGGGTGCCCACCCCCGGTCCGATCAAGGTGCTGATACCCCCAATCAGACTCATGAAGATGGGTTCTCCCGATTTGGACCAGTGCGAGGCCAAGGCGTCGATGGTGCCAGCCAAGGGAGCGAAAAGCGCTCCCGCCACCCCCGTGAATACCCCCGCGATGACGAAGGCGATGAACTTGTACTTCTTTACAGGCAGTCCCTGGAACTCGGTGCGGATGGGATTTTCCCGGATGGCCAAGAGCACCTGCCCAAAAGGTGAGTTCATGATTACGCGCAAAATGAAGTAACACAGGGCCACCACCACCAAAATAAAGTAGTAGTTGGCCACGGGGGACAGTATCTCCACCTCGGTGAAACCGAACTTGAGCACCGGGCTGGGGATGCCCGAAAGCCCGTCCGCCCCGCCGGTGAGCGAGTTCCACTTGTAGATGATGCTGTAGAAGAGCATGGCGAAGGCCATGGTAAGCATCCCGAAGTATATCTCGCTGCGGTGGATGCTCATGAGGCCTATGATCACGGTGACTCCGGTGGAGACCAGCAGGCTTACCGCGAAGGCCAGCCACCAGTTGCCGGTGACGTGGATGAGCATCAGCGAGATGGAGTAGGCCCCGGCCCCGAAGATGGAAGCCTGGCCGAAGGAGAGCATGCCCGTAAAGCCGAAGAGCACGTTGAAGCTGATGGCGAACAGGGCGAAGACCATTACTTCGGCCATCAGGTAGGTCCAATATTTGGGCAGGGCTAGGGGCACCAGGGCCAGCAAGACCACCGCTGCCAGGGAACTGAAAAGGGACAATTGGGTGGCGGAAAGCTTTCTGAAGACGTTGGCCAAATTGCTCAGGTATGGCACGATGGGCACGTGCATCTGCTCGATCTCGCGCCCGAACATACCCCGGGGGTAGAGGGTGAGGAACACCACCAGCAGCAGGAAGATCAGGCTCATGGACAGTTCGGGCAACAGCACGTTGCCCAACACGTTCATTTCGCCCACGATCAGCGAAGCCAACAAGGTCCCCCGGAAGCTGCCCACTCCGCCGATAACCACGATGGCGAAGCTGTAGATCAAAAACTCGGCGTCCACCCCGGCGGCGATGGAGAGTTTGAGCGAGCCCATAACCCCGGCCAGCCCGGCCAGCAGGGCCCCCAGGCCGAAGGCCAGGGTGCCCCGGCGGGCTACGTTGAAGCCCAAAGCGTTGGAGATCTCGCGGTCCAGGGAGATGGCGGTCAGGATTTTGCCAAAGGTGGTTTTCTGGAACAGAAACCACAGGCCCCCGGCGGTGAGCCCCCCGACCAAGATTATGAACACCGAGGTCAGGGGGATGATCTCCCCGAAGAGGCTGAAGCTGCCGGTGAGCAGGGGCGGAGTCACCACGGTCTTGACGTCGGCGCCCCAGATGATCTTGATGATGTCGTAGATGACCAGGATCAGGCCAAAGGTGAGCAGGATGGTGTAGACGTGGTGTCTTTTGTAAAGGGGACGTAGAAAGATCAATTCGATAAACATACCGAACAGGCCCACGGTCAGCGGGGCTATCAACAGGGCCAGCCAAAAATCGCCCAACGTCTGGGTTACCGAGTAGGTTACGTAGGCCCCCAGGATGAACAGGGCCCCGTGGGCGAAATTGAGCACTCCCAGGAATCCCAAGATGATATTCAAGCCCGCCGACAAAACGAAAAGCATCATCGCGAAGGTCAAGCCATTGATGACGTAGGCCATCGGTCGCTCCAAAGGTGTCGAGTTGGGGGACGCCGGCGCCCGGCCGAGGCCGGGCGCCGGAGGGGCCTGAAAATCAGGACTTGAAGGGAATGGGCATGCCGTACATGTCCTTGGCCTCGCCGTCGGTTACCATGACCTCGCCGTAGGGGATGGTCACGATTTCGGTGGCCAACCAGTAGGGCGCCTGGGGCACCGGGCCCATGTAGCCCATGTGGTAGGCTTTCTTGATGGGCAGGTGGGACATTTCGCGGACTTTCAGCCACCCGGCGTAGCCGGTGTACTCCAGGCCCTCCATGGCCTTGGCCATGGCCATGGGCTTGGCGCTGCCCGCCTTCTCGATGGCCTGCTTTAGGATCATCAGGGAATCGTAGTAGCAGGCGGCGGTGTCCTCGCTCACCCACTCGCCGTAGGCCTTCTGGTACAGCTCGTTGAATTTCTTTCCCGGAGGCAGGGAGGGGTGGCCCTGGTCCATACCGCTCCACATGGGCTCCATCTGGTCGCCCATGGCCTTGCAGATGCCCACCGAGTTGCCGTAGTGGAAGCCCACCGTCTTCTCGTAGAGCTTATAAGGCTTCTGCTGGCGCAAGAAGCTGACCATGTCGCCGGCCCAGGAGATGGTCACCAGGCCGTCTGGTTTGTAGTCGGCGATCTGCTTGATTACGCCTGAGAAATCGGCTTCACCGAATTTGTGCAGGAAGGGCTTGACCTCCCCGCTCTTGAGCTTGGAGTTGGCTATGGCCCACTGGAAGTCCTTGAGGCAATCGTGGCCCCAGGCGTAGTCGGGAACCAGTACCGCCCACTTCTTGAAGTTGGGGTAGCGGCGCTCGGCCAGGCGCACCACGCCGCGCATCTGGGTGGGGCCGTCGTCGCCCAGGCGGAAGTCCAGCTTGTGCATCTCCTTGTAGGCCGAGGTGCCGTCAACCTCGTAGTCCCAGTGCAGCACGCCGTACTTCTTGGCCACCTGGGACAGCACCTTGGTCACGCTGGTGCAGGTTTCGCCGTGCAGGGCCACGATGCCTTCTTCCATGATGAGGCGCTTGGCCACGCGGGCCGCGTCCTGGGCCTTGCACTGGGTGTCCTCGTAGATCACCACCAAGGGGCGCCCCAAAATACCGCCGTTGGCGTTGATGTGCTTCTCGGCCAGCATAGCGCCCTTTTGTTCGGCGGTGCCGATGCCCGCGAAGAGGCCGCTGAGCACCTCGCAGAAGCCGACCTTGATGGGCTCCTTGGTCTTGGCGAACAGGAAAGGGGTGCCGAAGGGGCTGAACAGAGTGGCACCCACCGCACCGGCGGTAATGAGCCCGGATTTCTTGAAAAATTCGCGGCGGTCCACGGAACCACCCAACAGGTTGTCCTTTCGATCTTTCTTGGCCATTGTTCCCTCCTTTTGGATCAACTTAGACTGTTATCGGTACCGGACCCCAAATCCGGGACCACGAATGTGGGCCTTTAAGTTTGGCTCGAGGGGATCGGGCACCCCATGCCCGGACCCGCGAGACAAGGCTGTCGACGCCCCTTGCGGAACCAACCTCTAGCGCGCGGCCTCCTCCTGCTCGCGCAGCACCCGGCGCAGCAGCTTGCCGGTCGTCCCTTTGGGAAGTTCGGCGACGATCTGGACTACTCGTGGATATTTATAGGTGGCCATTTTGTCTTTGGACCAATCGATTATTTCCTGCCCGGTGATTTTGCCCTGGTAGTCGGCGGCCAACACCACGAAGGCCTTTACCGACTCCCCTCTCTTTGGGTCTGGTATGGGAATGCAGGCCGCTTGGTCCACCGCGGGGTGGCGCATCAAAAAGCCCTCCACCTCCTCCGGGGCGATGGCGTAGCCCGAAGCCTTGATCATTTCCTTTTTTCGGCCCATGAAATACACGTAACCGTCTTCGTCGAAACGGCCCATGTCTCCGGTATAGAGCCGCCCGTCGCGCAGCACCTCGGCGGTGGCTTCCTGGCGGTCCCAGTAGCCCTTGAACACCGCGGGGCTCTTTACGGTGATTTCGCCCACCTCGCCCGGACCCAACTCGCGGGTGGGATCGTCGAAGTCCATGATCCTGAGGTCTGTGCCGGTGTGGGGGATGCCCACCGAGCCGATGCGGGGCTTGTCCAGGGGGCTGAAGGTGTCCCCGGTGTGGGTTTCGCTCAGGCCGTAGGCCGCCTCCACGATGACCCCTCCCTGGGTTACCCGGGCCCATCGCTCGGCCACCTCCTCGGTAAGGAAGATGCCGAAGCTGGTGGCCGGGTTGATGCGCAGCGAAGTGAGGTCGTAAGAGGCCAGATCGGGTAGGTTCATCATTTCCGTGTTCATGGACACGGTGCCGTAGAGTTTGGTGCACTTTAGCTTGTCTATGGCCGCGGCCATGGTGGCCGGGTCGAAACGGGACATGATGACCATGGTGCAGCCCGCGTAAACCGAAGCGGTCATCCCCCAGAGCATGCCCGCGATGTGGTAGATGGGCATGGCGGTGAGCATCACGTCATCGGGTTGGTACTTGTACACCTGAGCCTGGGCGGCCGATTTGTAAAGCTGATTGCCGTGGGTGACCATGGCCCCTTTGGGCAGCCCGGTGGTGCCGCTGGTGAACTGGAGCAGGCAAACGTCATCTTGGGATATCGTGGGAGACTCATAGGCGTTGTGGCCTTGATCCAGCGCGCTCAACAGCTCCACCGCGCCGGGGCAATTAACCCGAGGGGCCAGCATGGTTTCGTGCATAGGGATGGCTGGGTCCGCCGGCCGGTAGTCGGCGAAACCAGTGACGAGGATCTGGTCGAAGCGGCACTTGGAGTTTGCCTCGGCCACGTTGACGAATAGGTCGTCCTGGCACACGATTATCTTGGTGCCGGTCTGGGTCAGCTCCTCCTCCAACTCCCAAGCCTTGAACATGGGGCCGCAGGGGACCACGATCAGCCCGGCCTTGTGGGCCCCCAGCTGGCAGATGACGTATTGGGGGCAGTTCTGCATGTACAGGGCAATGCGGTCGCCCTGGGCGGCGCCCGATTTTTTCAGGTAGGAAGCGAAGCGGTTGGTGAGCCGATCCAACTCGCCGTAGCTGATTTCCTGGCCGTAATAGTTGATGGCCACCCGCCCCGGGTCTTCTTGGGCGTGAATGCGCAGGTACTCGCAGATGGGTTTTTCACCATGGCGATAGGTCAACTCCACTGGAACGCCATCGGGCCAGTTTTTCATCCAAACCTTTTCCAACTTCCCAATCTCCCTATGCTGAATTGATTCAGTCCCGCCCTTTACCGCCTCCGGACCGCAGGCCCTCCAAGACCAGGCCGCAGAAGAACTCGCCCACCTGGTCGGGGTTCATGGCGCCCCGGGGGGAGTACCACACCCGGCTGCGGGCGATCATGGAGGCTATGGCGTAGGCGGCCAGCTTGACATTGGTGGGCCGGAAGCGCCCCTGGTCGATGCCCGCCTGGATGATGCGGCCTAGGATGCGGTCGTACTGCCGCCTGAGGTCCACGATGACCTTACGGTTGGCGGAGGAAAGATGTCCCAACTCGGTGTCGAAGAGCATTTTGGCGCTACGGCGATAGCCCAAGGTCACCCGGGCGTGGTTCTGCATGAAAAACAAAAGCTGCTTCTCGGGGTCGCCGATTTCCTCCAGCTCCAGATGGGCCACCGGGTTTACGATTTGCTCCATCTCCTCGCGCAGCACCTCAAAGAGCAGCTCTTCCTTATTGGCAAAATAGTTGTAGATGTTGGCCGGTTTACAGCCGAAGGCCTCAGCCAAGTTCTTCATGCTGGCCCCGGCGTAGCCCAGGCGGGTGAAAAGCACCCGGGCCTTGTCCATCATTTGCTTTTTGCGTATTTTGTTGTCGCTCAACGATACACTCCCCGGTTATCGGATGAAATCCGGCCCGGCTGTACCTATCTGACCGCGCCTCTTCTTAGCCGCGACGGCTATCCTGGGCTGTCGCCATCGGCGGGCGTCCCGAGCAATCGGGGCGCGGTCTCTGGGTGTCGTAGGATCAATGCTGTAGCGAAACGGTGCAGAGCCGGAGGTGGTCAAAGGAGTTTGGGATGTTCTTACCGGCTCCCCAGGTTAATGAATATTCATTAACCTATGTTATGCGGAAAAGTTTTGTCAACCTCAAATCGGTTGTGGATGAACCAAGGCGGAAACTAACTTGTCTCCCTTATACTGGCCCAGTTTTTAGGCCGGGATTTGGGCCTGGAGAAGGGGACGGCGACAACCAGGGAAAACCGAGTGCTAAGCAGACAGCAGTCCAACCGCGCTCAATTCCTGCAACTTCAACGGCAAAAGGTAGATACAGAACCGAGTGAATGTATTCGGCTAAAAGCCAACCTGAGCCAGCCTCAACAATATTGCAGCCTGCCGATGCGAGTACAATTTTAGGCCGCTCTCCGTTGGGCAGGTTGACCTCAACCCTTGACCATCTATATGGGGGACCACCATGGAACCGGATTTCAAAAAGTTCCTAACGGCCCATGTGTTGCTCACGAGGAAATGGAGAAGCCCCAAGGCAGAGAACCGGGGCGGCCGTGGTGCCCGGTTTTGATGTTGGTATTTGTAGTGGGCACGGCGCCGGCGTGGTGGATGTCGGGTTAAGGCTTCCCGTGGACGCTGCGGTTAGATCCTAACCCAATTAAATGGAGCAGGATTTAGGGGCAGGTCACGTGTTGCTTGTGTAGCAATATTGCTACAGTTTGATTTGATCCTTTTGCTCTGGAAATGCTTCAAGGTGCTTATTTAATTTTTTGTATAGTAAAGTCCGATGGATGCCCAACAGGCGGGCGGCATCGGACTTGTTCCCTTCCGTCATACCAAGGGCATATGTTATTGCGTCCCACTCGGCTTGGGCCAACACCTCCTTCAGGTATCCATGGCCGATCTTGGCCGGCTCCTTGTGGCGGTTGTGGCTCAGATAAAGGGGCAGGGCGTTGGGAGTGATGGTCTCTCTTTCCAGCCGATGCAATATCCGATCTGTAACATTGAACAACTCACGCACGTTGCCGGGCCAGTTGTGATTGAGCAAGATTCGCTCCGCCCTCTTGTCAATGCGGATGCGGCCGGCCAGGTCCTTGTCGCTGGCCAAAGGCAGGTAGTGATGGATCAAGGCCAGGATATCCTCCGGCCGCTTGCGCAGGGGAGGTATATGGATGGGGATCACGTTCAGGCGGTAATATAGGTCCTTGCGGAACCCACCCTGGGCCATCATCTGCTCCAGGTTTTGGTTGCTGGCTGCCAAGAGACGGAAGTCAGCCTTGATGACCGATGTGCCACCCACTCGCTCAAACTCCTTTTCTTCCAGCACCCGAAGGAGCTTGGGCTGCATCTCGGTAGGCAGGTCGCCAATTTCATCCAAAAATACCGTGCCGCCACGGGCCAGTTCGAACTTGCCGGGCTTACCCTCCGAGCGGGCGCCGGTAAAGGCCCCGGTCTCGTAGCCGAACAACTCCGACTCCAATAGGTCCTTGGGTATGGCGGCGCAGTTGATGCGCACGAAGGGCTTGGTGCGCCGCGGGCTGGAGCTATGGATAGCCTGGGCGAACAACTCTTTGCCGGTGCCTGATTCACCGGTGATGAGCACGGGCAGAATTCCGGACGCGGCCCGGGCCGCCTCCTCCTTCAGTTCCCGTATACTTCGGCTTGTGCCCACGATACTGTCCAAGGTGTAGCGGGTGGTGCGCAGGGAAATCAGCTCCTGCTCGTAAAGCCGCACTTTGGACTTCAACACCGACAGGTTGTGGGCCAGTTTGTTCACGTCGCGCACATCCTTGAACATCACTTGCCCGAACACGGCGACGACCCGGTCATTTTTTTTGATGGGGATGCGCTGCACCACCATTTTTTGGCCCTTGATCCCGTGGGACTGGTTGATCTCGGCCCGGCCGGTACGGGCCACGATGTGCATACGCGTGTTCTCTATCACCTCGGTGCAGTGGCGGCCGATCTGCGCCTCTGTGTCGACGCCCAAAAACTGGCCATAAGGTTTGTTGAAATGGGTGACGTAGCCCTGGGCATCGGTCACCATCACCCCGTTGTGGATGCTGTCCAAAATCAGCCGGTACATCTCCAATTCGCCGATTCGCTCAGGCTTGTTTTTGGGTGGCACAGCCACCTTGAGTTCCCCGGGCCGGTTTGTTTCGCGACCGGTGACTTTTTCACCATTCATGAACAAACTCCTGTATCAATTCGGCTATATGTAGCAGCTATGCTACGACTGCAAAAACAAAATCCCCATCCGCCTGGAAGACGTTCCTGGTTGACCGGTTTCGGCTGATAAAATCTATAAGGCTGATTTAGCTGGTGATTTAACGGGAGTATCTGGCAGTAAACAGGCCCAGCACGCTAAGCATCCCGTTTTGGCCCGGTAGTTGCTTATATAGTATAACCAAATTCCACATCGTGATGCGCGACAAAAATCCATTCGCCCTTTCCAACCCGAGGGATGCCATGGATATTCGCGAACCCGCCATCACCCGCGACGAAATCCTCCTGCTTTCCGACCCCGAGTTCCATCAAGGCAACGTATGCATCGTCACCGGCGCGGCCGGGGGCATCGGCCGGGCCACGGCCGTGGCCGCGGCGGCCAACGGGATCATGACCGTGGGGTTGGATATCAACCAAGAGGGAGGCGAGCAGACCCAGCGCCTGGCCCGCCAGATGGGCGGCCAGATGATCTTCATCGCCGCCGACCTGACCAAGGACGCGGACATGGACCACGCCGTGGCCGAGGCGGCCAAGCTGGGCCGTATCCGTTATCTCGTCAACATCGCGGGCATGCAGCACATCGACTTTATCGAAGACTTCCCCATGGACAAATACGACTACATGCAACGCCTCAACCTGCGCGCGGCGGTCTACCTGTCCAAGCTGTGCCTCCCTCATTTCAAGAAAAACCCCGACGGCCGGGGAGTGGTGGGCAACATGGCCTCGGCCCACGGCCACATAGCCACTCTGGCCAAGGTCTCCTACAACATCAGCAAGTTCGGCCTGCGGGCCTTGGCCCAATCCATCGCCGCGGAGGGCGGGGGACTGATACGCGGCTTTACGGTGAGCACCGCCTTCGTGAAAACCGCCTTGGCCATGGGCCAGATACCAGCCCAGGCCCAGAAACGGGGGATCACCCCCGAAGAGGTGGTTTCCACGGTGATGTGCGGCGAAACCCGCTTGAAGGAACTGATGAACCCCATAGAAGTGGGCAATCTGTTCATCTTCGGCATATCCCGCTTCGCGCGCTTTTTGGTGGGCGGCGACTTGCTCTTCGACGGGGGCATGGTGCTCACCTACGCGGAAAAGAAAAATTGATCATCCGTTTAATTCTCCCGCCGCCCAGGGGACGGCGGGGTCACGAGGGCTGAGGCGCCGCCTGTGAGGGGAACAGGCCCGCGCCGCGGCCTTGGCGCGAATTTCGCTCTAACAGTCGGAAGATCATTCAAGGGAGGGTAGTGATGAGAACCAAAAGCCTGTTGTGTCTCGCGGCGGTTTTGGCTGTATGCCTGACATTGGTGTCCGGCGGCATGACCCAAGCCCGGGCGGGCGAACCTTACAACCTGGGGGCGGCCCTGGCCATAACCGGCACCGGCGCGCTCTATTGCCAAGACGGCGTGGACGCCATCAAACTGGCCGTGGAGGAGATAAACGCCAAGGGGGGCTTCCTGGGACAGCATCCCATAAAGCTCTACATTCGTGACACGCACACCAAACCGGACTCGGCGGTGCGGGCCACCCGCGACCTGATCCTGCGCGACAAGGTGCGCACCGTGCTGGGCACCTATTCCAGCGCCTGCGCCGTGGCCATCAAGCCGGTGTGCCTGGAGTACAAGGTCCTGCACATCCCGGCCATCAGCAACTCCGAGGGCATAACTCTCACCAACTTCAGCCCCTACACCTATCAGGTTGTGCCCAACAGCTATATGCAGGCCAAGGCCGTGGTGCTGGGCGTGGCCGCCCTGGCCAAGAAAAAGGGTTGGAAGACCTTCGCCACCATCGCCTCGGACTACGAGTGGGGCCGCTCAACTCAGCAGAACACCGTGGCCCTGCTCAAGCAGTTGGCCCCGGATCTCAAGCTGATCAAGGAGTTCTGGCCGCCGCTGGGCGAAACCCAGTTCACCTCCTATATCACCGCCATCATGGCCCAGAAGCCAGACTTCGTCATCGGCTCCATCGCCTCCAAGGACAACGTGGCCTGGATGAAGCAGGCCAAGGCCTACGGCTTCTTTAAAAAGATCCCCTACCCCGGCTCATTGATAAGCGTCACCGAGCTAATCCTGCAGGCCAAGACCCTGGACCGGGGTCTGGTGGGGCTGTGCCGTGCGCCCTTCTTCGCTCACATGGACGTGCCCATGATGGCCAACTTCGTCAAGGCCTTTAAGAAGAAGTACAACCGCTATCCCAGCGACTGGGCGGTTATGGAGTACGACGCGGTCTACGGCCTGAAGCAAGGCATCGAGAAGGCCAAGAGCATAGACTCGGCCAAGGTCAAGGACGCCCTCAAGGGAGCCACCATCGACACCACCCGGGGCAAACTCTACTTCCGCGACATCGACAACCAGCTTAGCTGCTCGTCCTATCTGGGCGTGGTGGCCGACGACCCCCAATACCCCTTCCCCATCTACCACGATTTGGTTGAGGTGAAGGGGCCCGACTCCTGGCGTCCCGAGAAGGAAATCATCGCGGCGCGGGCTGCGGAGAAGAAGAAGTAGGTAGGCGCCCATGGACCTTTCCCTGCTTTTTGCGCAGGCACTGAGCGGACTGTCCCGAGGCATGATGCTGTTCCTGATTGCCTCGGGACTGTCCCTCATCTTTGGGGTGATGAACATCCTCAATTTCGCCCACGCCACCCTTTGGCTGGTGGGCGCCTATGCCTGCTATACGTTCTGGTTCCTGCTGCAGACGCACGATTTCGCCGTCTGGCTGGCCATTCCCCTGGCCGCCCTCAGCGTGGGCCTGGTGGGCTGGGTCATCGAGGTGGTGCTCATCCGGCGGGTCTACGACCGTGAGCTTCCCGAGCAACTGCTGCTAACCTACGCCCTAGTCCTGATCCTGGGTGACCTGATCAAGATCACCTGGGGCGTGGATGACAAGCTCATCGCCCGGCCGGCCATGCTGTCGGAGCCGGTGTACATCGCCGGGGTGCCCATAGATTCCTACTTCATCTTCGTAATCGCGGTGGGGTTCGCGGTGTATTTGGCCCTGTGGTGGTTCCTGCAGAAAACCCGTTATGGCCATATCGTACGGGCGGCGGTGTTCAGCCGGGAGATGGTAAGCGCCCTGGGCATACCCATCCCCATTATCTACACCGGCGTTTTCGTGCTGGGGATCTTCATCGCCGGGCTTGCCGGAGCTATCCAGGGCCCGGTGGGCTCGGTGACCCTGGGCATGGACATGGCTGTGGTGATCCAGGCCTTTTGCGTGGTGATCATCGGTGGTTTCGGCAGCCTGCCCGGCACCATGGTGAGTTCCATAATCGTGGGCGAGGTGTACGCCTTCTCCATACTTTTCTGGCCCGGCGGCGCCCTGGCGCTCATATTCATTTTGACCGCCATCGTGTTGATCGTGCGGCCCTGGGGTCTGTTCGGGACCCCGCTACGGGCTTAGAGGGAGCGAGGATGGGTAAGAAAAAGTGGACCTGGGCGGGAGCGGTATTCGCGGCCTTGCTTTTGTTGCCAACGGTGCTGGGCGAGTTCTGGGTGCTGGTGCTCACCGAAATCCTGATCATGGGTCTGTTCGCGGTGAGCTTCAACATGATCTTCGGCTACATGGGCCAGCTCTCCTTCGGCCACGCCGCCTACTACGGCGTGGGCGCCTACACCACCGGCCTTTTGATGGTCAAATTTGGGTTGCCCCTGGGGCCGAGCCTTTTGGCCTCCATGGTCATGGCCGGGGCGGTGGCCCTGGTGCTGGGCTATTTCTGCATACGCCTGACCGGCATCTACTTCGCCATCCTCACCATGGCCTTCGGCCAGCTAATCTTCTACATCATCTTCCAGTGGTACAGCTTCACCGGCGGCGACAACGGCCTCCAGGGCATAAAGCCCCCGCCAATGCTGGAAGGAGCCTGGTCCTACTATTATTTCGCCCTGCTGGTGGTCACCGCCGCCGTGGCCGTGATGTGGGTCATCAGCGAGTCGCCCTTCGGCTACACCATGCGGGCCATCCGGGACAACATCCAGCGCACCCGCTTCGTGGGCCTCAACACCAAGAAGTACATGCTCATCAACTTCGTGGTGGCGGCCATGTTCGCCGGCCTGGCCGGCGGGCTTTGGGGGCCCTTCAACCGCAGCATCTCCCCGGACCTGTGCAATTGGCACCAGTCCGGGGTGCCGGTGTTCATGACCATCATCGGCGGGCCCGCCGGCTTCGTGGGTCCGCTGATCGGCTCGGTGATCTACACCTTCCTCATGGCCTTCGTCACCGGCTTCACCGAGTACTGGCCCCTGACCATCGGCATCATCATCACCATGGTGGTGTTGTTCCTGCCCGGCGGGGTGTGGGGCCTGGTGGAGCGCTACGGAGCGGCCCTGCCGGCCAGGGAGGGGCCGCCGGACGATCCGGAGGGGGGGACGCCTTGATATGAACGGCGATTACATCCTTGCAGTAGAAGGGCTGTGCAAGGCCTTCGGCGGGCTGCAGGCCACCTCCGAGGTCACCTACAGTATGCGCCCGGGCGAGCTGTCGGCCATCATCGGCCCCAACGGCGCGGGCAAGAGCACCTTCTTCAACCTCATAACCGGATTTCACCGCCCGGACAAAGGCAAAGTCCTGTTCAAAGGGGCGGACGTCACCTCCTGGTCGTCGTACCGCATCGCCCGCTTTGGCATGAGCCGCGCTTTCCAGGTGAGCAACATCTATCCAATGCTCACCACCTACCAAAACGTGCGCCAAGCCATCCTGGTGCAGCAGCGGCGCACCATGGACCTGTTCCGGCGGGCCGAGCATCTGGCCCGCAAGGAGACCACGGAACTCTTGGAGGTCACGGGCCTGGGCGAGCACCATCAAGAGATGGCCGGCACCATGTCCCAGGGCGACAAGAAGCGCTTGGAGTTGGCCCTGGCTTTGGCCATCAAGCCTGATCTGCTGCTCCTGGACGAACCCACCGCCGGCATGTCCGTGGAAGAGACTCACGAAACCATGGAGTTGGTGGCCCGCCTGAATCGGGAAATGGGTGTGACCATTCTTTTCACCGAGCACGACATGTCAGTGGTCTTCGGCTATGCCAGGCGGCTGACCGTCCTGCACCAAGGCGCCCTCATTGCCGATGGCGCGCCCCAGGACGTGCGGGCCGACGAAGAAGTGCAACGCGTTTATCTGGGAGAAGAGGTGTGATACTAGAAGTAAACAAGGTTCACACCTACTACGGCACCAGCCACATCCTGTTCGATGTGAATCTGTACGTGGACCGGGGCGAAATCGTATGCCTGCTGGGGCGCAACGGAGCGGGCAAAACCACCACCCTGCGCACCATCATGGGGTTGACCCCCTGCAAAACCGGAAGCATCAAATTCCACGACCGGGAGATGAAGGGCCGACCGCCCTATTACATAGCCCGCCAGGGCATGGGCTATGTTCCCGACAACCGTCTGGTGTTCCCGGATCTCACGGTGCGCGAAAACCTGGAGCTGGCCGTCAAGGTGCCCAAGGGGTTCAGCGGCGAACCCTGGAGCGTGGATCGGGTCTATGAGCTGTTTCCCTCGCTTAAAAAGCTGGACCGCAACCTGGGCGGCTACCTGAGCGGCGGCGAGCAGCAGATGCTCACCGTGGGCCGCACCCTGATGGGCAACCCGGAGTTGGTGCTCCTTGACGAGCCGGTGGAGGGGCTGGCCCCGCTGGTGGTAAAGGAGTTCGCCTCCCGCATCCGCGCCCTCAGGAGCCTGGGGCAGACCATCCTCTTCTCCGAGCAAAACCTGTCCTTCGCCCTGGCTGTGGCCCAGCGGGCCTATGTCATAGACCGGGGGCGCATACGCTATCAGGGAAGCATTGAAGAGTTGAGCGCCAACGAAGAGGTGAAGCGCGACTACCTGATGGTCTAGCGCTCCATTCCCCAAAGCCCTATTTGCCGTGCCGCTCCAGTTCCCTCTGGCGCAGTTCGTTGCGCTTTATCTTGCCGGTGGCGGTCATGGGCAGTTGGTCCATGAACTCGATGCGCCTGGGATACTCGTGTGCGGCCAGGCGGGTCTTGACGAACTCCTGTACTTCCCGCTCCAGGGCTTGGTCCCCGACCACTCCGGCTTTGGTCACGATGAAGGCCTTCACCACCTCCCCGCGAACCGGGTCCGGAGCGCCGATGACCGCGGCCAGGGAAACCTTGGGGTGCTTGATCAGGCAGTCCTCGATCTCAGAGGGGCCAATGCGATATCCGGAGCTGGTGATCAGGTCGTCCTTGCGGCCCACGAACCAGAAATATCCATCGTCGTCCTTTTTTCCCAGGTCGCCGAACAGGCACCAGTCGCCGATGAACTTTTCCTCGGTGGCTTGGGGATTGCGCCAGTACTCCAGGAACATCACCGGGTCGGGTCGGAGACAGGCCACCTCGCCCACCTCGCCCGGAGGCAAGGGCCTGCCTTGGGAGTCCACCACCTCCACCCGGTGGCCGGGCACCGGCCGGCCCATGGAGCCCGGCCTCACCTCCATCAACTCGGCGCAGTTGCTGAGCACCAGGTTGCACTCGGTCATGCCGTAGAATTCGTTGATGGTCAGCTTCATCACCTCCCGGCCCCAGTCCAAAAGCTCCGCGCCCAGAGTTTCACCTCCGCTGGCGATGGAGCGCATGGCGTAATCGTATTTTTCCCAGGGCCGGGGCACCTGGCGCATCATTTTAAGGGCGGTGGGGGGCATGAAAGAGTTGCGCACACCGTACTTGGCCAGGAGATGAAAGGCCTGCTCGGGGTCGAACTTGCGCGCCCGGTGGGCCAACACCGGTATGCCGTAGTGCCATGAGGGCAGCAAGGCATCCAGCAAGCCACCTGCCCAAGCCCAGTCCGCCGGGGTCCAGAAGAGGTCGTCTTCCTGGGGGAAGAAGTTCTGGGGCATCTGAATCCCAGGTAAATGGCCCAGGAGGGTGCGGTGGGCGTGCAGGGCCCCCTTGGGCGGGCCGGTGGTGCCGGAAGTGTAGATGAGCAGGGCCGGGTCCTCGGCGGCGGTATTGACCGGGGTGAACTGGGCCGAGGCCTGCTCCAGGGCTTCCCAAAAATCCACCACCCCGGCCGGAACTTTTCCCCGGGCCTGCAGCACGGTGGCCAACTCGGGCAGGGCCTGTTTTACCTCCATCACCTTGGCCAGGTTGGCCTCATCGGTGATGATGGCCTTGGCTCCGCTGTTGCCCAAACGATATTCCAGGGCCTCGGGCCCGAAAAGGGCGAACAAGGGCACCCCCACCGCCCCGAGTTTGTAGATGGCCAAGTGGGCCAGGCCAGCCTCCACGCACTGAGGCAACATGATGCCCACGCGATCGCCGCGCTGGATGCCCTGCGCCTGTAGGAGGTTGGCCAAGCGGTTGGATAACCGCATCAGGTCCCAGAAAGTGTATTTCTCAACCTGCCCGGTTTCGTTCTCGCAGATCAGGGCCAGGCGGTAGCGCTGGCCGGCCCATTTGTCGCAGACGTCCACACCCATGTTGAAATAGGCGGGAATCCGCCACTGGAACGCTGCGTACGCCTGCTCGTAGGTCTGTCCTTTGACCAGCATGGAACCTCCTGGCGACCCAAGGCAAGGGGGCGAATAAATTAGTAATGTCAAATTATGCCCCATACCCCAAGGGCAAAGAAAGAAACATCTACAAAAAGGTATTATAAATTTATTAAGTTTGTTTGGCCGATAGATAGGGCGTCTGTTCGCTTCCCAGCGTCCCAACGTTCAAATTCTCTCCTGTCGGCTGTCGCTAAACGAGGGAGGTTTACCCCCTAACCGCCGCAGGGCGTCGCATGGAACGCTTTGAGTGTTTGTGTGCTGGTTTGACTTGTAAACCTGAGCGTTATTACTATGCCCATAGATTGCTGACCGAAGCTATCTGGCGTGATTTCGATGGGAAGTGCCATGGGCGACCGCTGCTTTTCACACTGGGCGACTTGGCAGGGGCCGAAACCATGCGCCGTGCAACGATGTAAAGCTAAAATCGGCATGTAACGCGGCGTCGAACGCATAATCGCGGCTTATCATCCGGCCTACCGTTCGGGCTCACGCTCTGACGAAAGACCACGGAGGAAGGCCCATGTTGCGCCGTCTGCTCGCCCTTCTGATAATCTTCAAGGTGACTCTTGCGCTGGTGAGCCCGGTCCCCGCCGATGCGGCGGACAAGGGAAGGCGCAACGTTCTGTTCATCACCTGCGATCAGCGGATGTTCCAGCCGGTCCGGGCCAAGGGGTTCCGCCAGCCGGCCCTCGACCGGCTTGCGGCCCGCGGAGTCACCTTCGCCAACCACTACATGTCGTCGGCGGTCTGCACGCCGTCGCGCGGAGTGATCTACAGCGGGCTCGCCCCGCAGGTGACCAGGATCCAGGATGAAATGATGTTCGGCTGGACGCCGAGCCTCCCCACGAACGCAGTCTCCATCGGGACCGCCATGAAGCGGCTCGGCTACATGACGGCGTACTTCGGCAAGTTCGAGCTCGACCGGGATATCGTGTACCCGAAACCAGGGGTGAACTACAGCGACGCGCTCAAGAAGTACGGGTTCGACGTCTGGCAGCCCTACGGCGAGGTGACCGGGGAGCAGAACCAGGGATATGAGGTGGACGGCGTCATCGCCGCCGAGGGCATCCGTTGGCTGCGCACCAACGCCGCGCGCCTGCGAAAGGCGGGTGAGCCGTGGTTCCTCGTCCTCTCCTTTATCAACCCGCACGACATCTTCTTCGCCGACGTGAATCCTCCCGGCGGGTCCGTGCAGAAGGGCTTGAAGCCGGGGCAGATCGCGGCGATCCCCGCCGACGCCCAGTACCGCAAGCAGTGGGACTTCCCGCTGTGGAGCACACTCGACGAGCCGCTCCGGGCGGCCGGGCGGCCGGGCGCCCACTGGGAGTTCTATCGGGGGACCGCCAACGTCATGGGAGATATCCCGACCGAGCGGCGGGATATGTGGCGCGCCTATAACAACTACTACCTGAACCTCCTCAGCGAGAACGACCGGTACGTAGTGCAGGTGTTGGACGCGCTCGGCGACCTCGACCTATGGAAGGAGACCGTGGTGGTTTTCACCGCCGACCACGGGGAACTCGGCGGCGCGCACGGCGGGCTCCGAAACAAGGGGCCGGTCTCCTATGAGCAGAACGTCCACGTGCCGCTGATCGTGGTCCACCCGGAGGTGAAAGGGGGGCAAAAAACCCGGGCGTTGACGAGCCACATCGACCTGCTGCCCTCGCTTGTGGGAATGACCGGCGCTTCAAGGGAAGCCGCGGCCGAAATCACCAAGGGGCTCCCGGGCCGGGACTTCTCCACCGTCCTGGCCAGCCCGTCGAGCGCTCGGCCCGACGCGGTGCGTCCCGGCATCCTCTTCAACTACGTGGGGCTTTCCACCGTGGATGCGCGCTTTTTGACGAGCCTCTTCGCCGCCGGGATCGGGAAAGGGGCGTTCGCGATGACGCCCGCGGAACTCGCCGGGAACCACCCCGACCTCGCCAAGCGGGGCTTCGTCGCCATGACCTTCGATGGAAGGTACAAGTTCGCGCGCTACTACGCGCCGAGTCAGTTCAACACGCCACGGACCCTGGAGGATATCCTGGCTTGGAACGACCTGGAGCTCTTCGACCTGCAAAGCGACCCCGAGGAGCGGAACAACCTGGCGCTGGACCCGAGGCACAACGAGGTGCTCATCTTGCGGATGAACGCCCTGCTCAACGAGCTCATGGCCCGCGAAGTCGGGGCGAACGAAGGTCAGTTCCTCCCATCGGCGGTGCGCCCCAAAGGGAGCGTATGCTGCAAGGGGGGCCCGGCCGCATCCTCGAGGTGAGATGGAGCGCGGGGACGACGAGGAGGGATCGCCGACCAGGCTGCCGGGGCCGTCGGTGCGCCTGCGCCGGGTCCAGGAGCAGGAAGGTCCGTTCGGGGGCGCATGCCGGAGCCCGATGTTGCGCGCCGGGTAATCGCGAGAAGCTACTCTCCCCTCTGGCAACGAGGTCTGGGATAATCCAGCCTCAAAAATAATAGCCTCGTGAAGGGAGAGCAGCCATGGCCCATTATGTAGGATTGGACGTATCTTT
>Ga0180016_100173_pt1 | contig 21710 bp, 25 predicted proteins | sample KR46_M_MetaG_FD_129673 | JGI IMG/M metagenome (GOLD analysis project Ga0180016, IMG submission 129673) | Groundwater microbial communities from the Olkiluoto Island deep subsurface site, Finland - KR46_M_MetaG | ecosystem: Environmental > Aquatic > Deep subsurface > Groundwater | place: Finland... | reverse complement strand
CCAAAGCAGAAAGCCTCACTCAAAAATGGGAAGCACGGTTTTCAGGCGAAGCGATATCGGAGAGGCGGACTTTGAGAATTTGAAACTAGCTTTGATCGTTCAATCTGCAGTGAATAGGAATTGCTCCCAGAAAGGCGAGTCTGAGCGTGCTAGAGTTAAGGGGCGAAAAAATATAGAACAGCAGCTGAGTTGCTTCACGGTTTGTGGATAGATCTTCTTATGTTTCGAACCACTTATTGTGTTGTTCTTGAACCGAATCACTATGGTCAATGGTGCTTAAATGTATGATTTATCAAATGAAATATATGTTTATAAAGCGAGCCTGCCCTTTATGGAGGCGGCTAAGGACACGGCCAATGCCCTGCAAATGAACGATCATGGGCCACTCCACGCCCAGCGGGTGTACATGAATGCCAAGTTACTTTGCTCTCTTTTTGACATCTCACCGCACGAAAAAGCTCTTTTACTCGCTGCCTCACTTCTCCATGACATTGGGATGGCAGACGACAGAGACAATCACCACATCGTCGCACATGATTTAGTGCTTGAGCTCTCTGAGTCTGGAGAACTCCCTTTCTCCGCCGAAGAAGCCCATGTAGTTGCCACCCTTTGTAAATGGCATAGAAAAGATTTCGATCCGGATGAAGTGGAGGAGCAATTAAAAATTAGGACGGGCCTTTTGGCCTCAATGATACGCATTGCTGACAGTATGGACTTAGACTACAGAAGAAGTCCCGATTTCCAAGGATCTCGAGAAAAAATCATCGAAAGAATAAACAAAGACCAGATTCCACATCATTTGAGCGTGCTTAGTATTATAGCTCTTAGGTTGCGCGTGAATCATATTGGGACCAAACTGGAACTTTTCGTTGAGAATTTCAAATTAGCAAGCCTGCAGATTGACCGACTGATAGAGGAACTGTTGGGAATTCGATTTTCTTGGCCTGTGCAACTGGTCCCCATTCACCCATCTTTACCTCAAAGCAGCCTAGAGGTCGCATCCAAGAAGAAAGCTATCGTATTTGCCTACTGCAACGCGCATGGCTTAATTTCTGCTTCAATCACAAAAAAACAACTTGAGCAGCAAGGCTTTGAAGTGACGACGATTTGCAATCACAATAAGACTTTTTCAACCACAACATTTTGGAAGGAAACATTCCAAGATTTTGACTTCAGAGAATACAGCTCGGTATCACTTTTAGACCTATATTTGTCCCCCTCACTGCTCGACGTCACTCTTAAGAAAATCCAAGAAAATTCAAATTGTTCTTGGCATTTCGCATCTCCGCTCGCGATCACTGGGATCGAAGTAAAAAAGATGATTTCAGCAGGGATCAATCTCTATTTGTGTGATGAACGGGCTCTATTCACGGGCAACTCGCTCGATTCAAATTCGCTTTTTTGGATGAAAGTGGCCGGTTTATGCAACTTCGACAATCCTCACGTAGCAGGTATAACAAGAGAAGAGCATGACGTTGCCATGGGGATAAGATATGAAATCATGGTTTCTGGGCAAGAGAAAAAAGAAGATGACCATTATGAGCAGCTGATGTCTCTCATCATCCAAAATAATCTAAAGCACTTCACGTCAAAAGCTACAGATTTCACAAAAATCATAGCTGAAAAAGGATTAACGGGAACGCGACACGGAAGAGTTCTAGTCTTTAAGACAAGTAATATAAGTGGACGTTCCGTGTACGACTTCATCCACAAGGCAATTGTGAACCAAGGGGTTAGGCCGTTTGAAAACAATGAATTTGAAACACCTTTTGCAATCTTCCCTCAGGTTTTTCAAGGCGTCGTTCGAATTCTTTTTATAAGCTTTTTTAGTAGATCAGAGAAAGCTTTCCCAGTTAGGTACTTTCTTGATTATGATGAAAATTCTGTCGGAAGTACTTCAACAATATGGCAATCCTTCGCCTCCGAGGAGTTAGCGTTGGAAGCCATCAATACGACTTTAGCTCGAATCAATGACCACTTCCAAGAGCATTGCGACATACCAGTTGAGTCTCTTAAAGACCCAGATTAAGCAGTATTTCCTTGATGCTAGCCCTTCGGTCACTTTCACGAAGAACTAGCACGTTTGAATCGCATCTCCCTAAAAGCTGCTCAATACTCGTGTTGACGGCCAGTTGAAAGCCCATGTCCTCAGGACGTTCTCCATCTGGGACAAATGGAATTCTCCCTAAAGGAAGATAAATGTGCCAATCGTAGTTAGCACTCGCCAGTTCTACACATTGATTAACATATACTTTTGTTTCTTCATCGTCAGTTCCATCTCTATGAAGCCAGTGAGCTGCCAGGTCTAAATAAGACCTGTCAGTAACCAAGCTATCCAACGTTTTTTCAACACGTTGCTTTTCCTCTAGAATAGCCCATTGCATTTTTCTCATCTGCTCTTTATTGCACCCTTTACCGTCAGCTCTCAGGCCGAGATTGCGAAGCAATGACCGAATATCCACTCGTGCACACGAAGCGTCTATCTGCGACATGCTACTGCAATCCAACAAATCGTTCATTAGGGTAGTCTTTCCGGTTGAGGAGGGGCCAGTTAATGCTATTTTCATTGAAACAACCTATCCTTCAATGATTGTTTGATGTAGTCGGTTACGATATTCAAGCATACTTTTCTTATCAATAGAGCATGGCAATAGCTCTATCACACCTGAGTTCAACTGAGCATCAAATTCACTCTTTGTCAGTCCAGGGCGATAATACCCATGACGCCTTTCTTGATAATAGTTGTCAACTGTTTGAAAAGCTTTTCCAAACATCTTGCCGATTTCTTTAAGCCTGTCATATGAATATGCCGCACTACTATTGACGGGAAATATGTGCCTTTCTGCCCACTCCGGTGATCTGCAAACTGAACCACCATGTTTGAGAAGGATTGGTTCGATCGACTCCTCAAGTTGTGTGCCAGGGCACACCAACAATGGATATGCTGAAATTGAATGAAGGTAACGCTCACTGCTTGACAAAAAATCAAATGTTTCAAGCAAAGTAGTATCCCTTTCTCCTGCATAAAAAAGGATGTTAAGCTTGATAATTAAACCAGCTTGATGGGCGGCCAACAAAATTTGTTTTGCATCGTTAAGATAGCTTTCCGGTGTTTTAGTTTTCTTCATTGCCAACAAAATTTCGGGAGCTCCGCTTTCGAATCCAAGATCAATAACCGCCGCCCCGGCCTCAACAAGCAATGGGATGTCGTCTGGCGACAAAGTATCTACACGAGTTTGAGCTCTCCATTTGAAACAAAGTCCTTCCCTATTCCTTTCAGCCTTCAACAACTCAATTTCTTCTTTCTCCATCCGAAAAATGGGAGACTGGAAATAAATCGAGATGTCATTTTTTTCATAAAATTTGACTAGTTCCTTTGCTTCACCTAAAATATTGACTACTGATTTCTTTATATATCTACGTTTTATGTTTGAACAAAACCTGCAATGAAAAGGGCAACCTCTTGCCACTTCAATTGAAGCAGGAAAAGCTTTAGCATTGCAATACAGCGAATAATCTAGCCCTCCGATCTCTTCTACATTATATTCTGAACAAGAAGAAAAAGTAGATACTTTGTTGTCACGGCTTTTAACCCAAATCGGATACTCTCGGCAAAGTGGCTCCAAATCCTTTTGAGCAATACAATGCCGAAGTATAGCTAGTGTTGTTTTTTCTGCTTCGCCATAGACTACAACATCGATCTCAGGGATATCATCGAACACCCTCTCCCCTAATCTACCGACATGATCTTGTCCTCCAACTACAATTGGTGTGGTCGGAAATTGTTCACGAATGCGAGTTGAATATTCTTTTAAATTATTATAGCTAAAACCGCTGATGCAGGAGAGTGCTATCACATGAGGTTTGGCATCTAAGAGCCACTCAAGTGCTCGATCCACTGCCTCTGCTCGAGGCAGAGGTTGGGTGTCAAAAACTTCAGCCTTAAACCCATGTTGAGAGACATAGGTTGCTATGGACAGCAGGCCATAATTAAGAGCAATTGAAAAAGGCAGAGCCCGATCAGATTCTTTTTTCGTAGCATCCAAAGGAATAGATAACAGTGCAAGATTCATATTCACCACAGCTTGAAAGGGACAATTTTCGGCACTCAGACGATGCGAAAACCATATACATCAAACGCGATATAGACGTCGATACCTTTTATGAGGCTTCTGCACGGCAAACTTACACTTTTCTCTTAAAACATTCGGTTTATTATGCTATTCTTTCTTTATTCAAAGTAGGAGGGTATGGCTATTCGACAGAAGGGGCCTCGGTTGGGCGATTACTTCCTGGAGACCTCTGCGCGTCACCGTGCATGTGACCGAGGCTTCAAAGATCAGCAGTGCGCCTTCCTCGCCGATACGCTTGCGGAAATAGACCAAGTCTGTGGGGTCGCAGGGAAACTTCCATTGAAAATGTGTTTCGCCGCAGAAGGCCTATAGTAGGGATTGCGGACCCATTCCTCAATGACGCGTTCGTCGCTCAGGTTTTCGAGTCGCTTGAGGATCATGAGGCCGGCCATGAGCCGGATGGGCTTTGCCGGTCGGCCATGCTCGCTGTAGAGACCGGGAAACTCCTGCTCGAACCGCTCCCAGGAGATGGCCGCCGCGAGCTTGAGCAGAGGATCCTTGGGATTGAGTTGATCGATGAGGTCCTCGTAGAGAAAATTGCCCTGGTCATTTCTGGCGGGTTTGGCCTTCATGAGCACTCTCGACCCGGCGTGCGCGACCGGTTTCTTGCAGAATTACTACAGTTACTGGTCAAGAATGAAACATTGAGGATCCAATTTTGTCTTTCTGTTTCAGGTTGTTGTGAATTTGTCAGGGCCGACTGATGTTTGGACCAACGCCCGAATTGCCCCGGCATACAACCGGCATCCCCCAATCGCCCGCCAGGCACAACGTGGGAATATCAGATGAGGAATTCGCTACATTCATCCCGGACGAAGCTAGGCAAGAGAAGGCCGTCGTCTTCGATTTCTATGACGCTCCCCCGCTGTGGCTTCGATGAAAGGAAGCCCGTCCCTGATTCTGAAGGCATGGAGAAATGTCCCGGCTAGAGGTTGGCTTTTCTGGCATCCCGATTATGCCCATGTCGATTACTACGAGGTCGATCTATCTCACCGAAGATGACCATGCCCCTGCTGCCGACAGAACATTTCCTCAAAGACGAACCCTCGCTGGCATATGCGTTGGACGGCCTCACTGAAACGAGTCCACTTCCCATCGTTGATTTGACAGCTCGAATTGCCTCAGCTCGGCTCCAGAATGAAAAGAAAATCGACATATTCGAACGCACATTCCCATCAAGAGAAATCGAAATCGAGCTTTCCCCGTTTGGAATCCAGCTGGATGACATATGGGAGGCACTGGGCGAAGTGGGATGCACTCTCCGATTGGTTTAGCTCTTGAGCTTCATCGACTTGCCGGACTCGTAATATTTGCTTTTCCCTTCCAGAATGATTAATCTTGATGGATGAAAAGCAGTCGTAAATACACCTTCGCAAAGGCCAAACGCCCAAAAACGAAAGTCGAAGTCTTGACTCGCCGCTTCATGCACGCCAAGGCCTCGCTTGAGATCGAAGGATTCCAACTGACCAGTGAAGAGATTGCCGTCTTCGAAGAGTGCATCAACAAGGAATGCACCCTAGAAGAACGCAGCAAGCGGTTGAAGGAACGCTTCCCCAATTATGACTACGCGATACGCGCATAAAGACGCATACACATACGAAAATTCGTCCGTCCTGAAAAACAAGGCCGGCCACAGAGACCAAGAGGCGCTTGATAAATTCGAGCGCCTCTCAGTTGCCAACCGCATGGTTGAAGACCCGCCCAACGGCAACTTCGACTACCAGCACATCAAAGCCATCCACCGTCACCTGTTCCAGGACGTCTACGACTGGGCCGGGGAGGAGAGAACCGTTTCCATCAGCAAGGGGGAGACTCTATTCTGCAATCCGCGTTTCATCGCCAACTCAGTTACGACCCTGACCGCCGAACTGGCACAGGAAAACCATCTCAAAAACAATTCTCCAGAAAAATTCGTTGAACAGGCAGCATACTATATGCTGGAACTCAACGTTGCCCACCCTTTCAGGGAAGGAAACGGGCGCACGGCTCGCTACTATCTTTCCCTGCTGGCCCACAACGCAGGGTATGACATTGACACGGAAAAGCTCAAACACGGCTGGCTGGACGCATGCATCGAAGGAGTGGCCGGGAGCGAACAACCCATGTGTGACTTGATTGCCAGTGCTTTAATTGTGTACGAAGACTAAACCTCAGCCAAAGGCATTTTTCATGATGCACCATGCGCCACCAAGGACATAGAGAAAAGGGACGAAGAAATAATTCCAAAATGTGAAGTCTTTATATCAACCTGAATTAGAATGAACTCATCGACGATTCTACCTCTTATTTAAAAAAACACTCCGTCATAACTCACCGTTCAGACACTAAAAATCTATGTTTTCTCCGACCCATCTCTACTATCTCATGTCATTGCTTTGCAACGAACGCTGCTCAAAATGCTCTCATTGGACATTTACTGATCATGGTCTTCAAGTGCCCTTGATCGCAGTCATCGACGCAATTCACGACCTGGAAAAAGCACAAGAACTTTGCATTGTTGGAGGCGAGCCACTCGTTTACAAAAATAGAGTTCTCAACCTGTTGGAAGGAATTGCCGACACATCTGTACGTACAATCCTCATCACCAATGGAGTAGCTTGTACGCCTCAATTCATTGACCGCGTTCGGGATTTCAACCTGCATATCATCTTCTCCCTCGACACGATCGATCCCACCTTCTGGAAATACGTTCGAGGGACGGACTCTTACGATCGGGTCATGAAGCATTTTCATTATGCCGTTAACCAACTCGCCCCTGAACAACTTAGTGTCCAGTCGGTTCTCGCCCAAGAGACTGTGGAGCATGTTCAGGCAGTTGGGGCATTTTGCCGTGAATTGAATCGCTTCCACTCGGTGCAAAATTATATTCAGCAGGGCTTTGAAGGCGAGTGGACAGAACTCCCCGAATCACTCTCTGCGCCCGTCCCAACGGACCGATGCCAAGCCGCAGGGCGTAATCTCTCCATCATGCCTGACGGCAGCGTCTTGACATGTTTCCAACAACCACTCATGCATGGCTGCGACCAACCGCTCGGGAGACTCGGTGAAGCGTCCATAATATCCATGTTGTCTTCAGTCTATTCATCAAACGTGCTTAATTGTATGAAGACATGCAACCTCCCCTGCAAAAAGTTGAAGTGCAACCAATAGACAATGAAAGAACTCATCATCGAACTAAGCCACAATTGTAATCTAGCTTGTATCATGTGCGGTTTTGGAGGTAAGCCTGCGAGTCCCAAACGGTTCATAACATGGCAGACCCTCAATCTCATACTCGACCAAGTTCCATCCGTCCCAGAGCGAGTTCGCCTAAACGGAAGAGGAGAAAGCACGATCCACCCTGCGTTCATCCCCATGATGGAGCATGTTCAGTCGCGATACCCGCAATCTATCATAAATCTATTCAGCAACCTGATGGTGACTAACAAGGACTTGGTCTATTCCCTGGCTGAGAAAGAGGTACAGCTTTTCATTTCAATGGATAGCCCGAATGCACTAGAGCTTGAATCAATTCGCCGAGGTGCGCGATTTTCAATCCTCGAAAAGAATATAAAGAGACTTGCCATAATGAAACGTAGGCCTCACGTAGTTTTCACCATACAAGAGGCCAACCTACACAGAATGGTCGACATGGCTCGATACTGTATCGATAGGAATATGCACATAATTTTCAACACAATTCGAAGAGACGAAGGAATTGAGCCATTCATTGAAATGGTACAAAACAAACGCGAAGAGCTTGCAGAGGCGTATCGGTTGATACATGCTTTGTATGATGGGACGGAATTAAATTGCCTTCTCCCCAACTCAATCCAAGGTATCATCATACAAGAAAATGGCACGAACCAGACGTTCGGCGGCAAAAAAGAATGCCCAGCTCTTCGCGAGGAGCTATGTATTCTTCACAATGGGGCAGTTACACCTTGCAACATGTTCAACCCCTACGAGTATGGAAACATCCTGCAGGAACGCTTGGGTGTCATCCTCGAAAGCGAGAAGCGCCGATGGTTTCTCGAAAACAACAAAGCTCATTCCTACTGCGCGAACTGCGCCTGTATGGGAGGTACCGCATGAGTTGTCTTACCAGCCTCCCCTATGGTCAGATATTCGACTACTGGTGGCAAGCCTTGAAGGGGGAGCCCAACCGGATTCGTTTCTTGCTGACCAAAGCTATTGAAGTCTCGGCCTTCAGAAATAGTATCAGTCAAAACAAAAAGCTTGCTCGCAAGGAAGGAAAGGTCAACTTCCCACTCAAGCTGGTACCTAATGAAATATATCAGAGGTCGGCCCCGGCTGTCGTCGTACCAGCTTACCTCAAAACCGCCGCTGATCTGGAAATGCTGAACGACTTGGTCTCACGCTTGAAGAATCAAACGCTTGGCGGTCAGATCATAATTGTTGACGATGCGTCGCCAATCCCATGTCCCCTCTATCCTGACATCGAGCTCCTGCTCTTGAATAGCAATTCAGGCCCAGCCGTAGCTCGAAACAAGGGGATGGAGAAAGCGCTTGCGCTTGGTGCGGACTTCATAGCCTTCACAGATTCTGACTGCCTCCCCTCTAAGGATTGGCTCAAAGCTCTCCATGATGGCTACATCGATTCTCCATACGTACATCTGCTGTCAGGCATCACTCTTTCCCACGACCGTTGCTGGCTTGGGAAGTACCATGAGCGGAATGGGACACTCAACGGGCGCAGACTCACAGAGACCGACAGGCTCCTCTACGGCCCCACATGCAACCTCGCTATCAGCGCCCACGTCGCCAAGATCATGCGTTTTGATGAGCAATTCCCGCTTGCCGCAGCCGAAGACATCGAGCTTTGCTACCGAGCCAACAAAAAGGGCTGGGCAATCGAGCATTGCCCCAATGCTGTTGTCCACCATAATTTTGGCTATGAGTCTCTCCCGCGCCACCAAGCTCTCATGAAATTCTGGAAACAGTTCCGTAGGTATGCAGAAGGGGAGAAACTTTTGCTTACACGGCATTCGGAATACTATGACGCTTTTATAAATAGTGAAGAGGTGGTCGCGAGTGAAATTGCTGGCACCAAAGTGTGAAATTCCCCGAGAGCAGCTTAAGTGAAGTAGTTTCGATTTGATCTGATAGTTCCTCTTGAAAATCAAGAGGTTCTCCCTTTTGATGGAAATGTCGAAGACCATCAAACTGAGCCCAGCGCTCAAGGAGAACCTCATGTCCAGCTTCAATCACAACGTCATAAAACACAAGGTCGGGTTGCTCAATCTGACGGAAGAGCTCGACAACGTTTCGAAGGCCTGTCGGCTGATGGGCTTTTCGCGGGGCACCTTTTACCGATACCAGGCAGCCAAGGAAGAGGGCGGCGTCGAAGCATTGCTCGACAATTAACCGGCGCAAACCGAATCTGGAGAACTGTAGCTACTCCTTCTTTTCCCACTCTACGAACTTTTCATGCAGGTAGCCGCATGACACCTTTAACTGATGATTCTCTTTCAAGTAGACCGCGATATCCCGAAAACTCAGACCATTCTCTCGTAGCTCAACGACAACTCCCCATTTTTTTGCCAATCGCTCCATGACCTGGCCGCGCTTCCGAGTTCTCAATTGGATTGCCTGGGCCTTTTCCGTCCGTCGTTTCCTCAACAACTGGATCTCGCTGTCGGCTAATACCTTTTTGCTGCGGTATCGCTTCTCCGCAAAAAATCCTTCTGACTTCAATACCAAGCAAAGTGCGGCGTACTCAAGCAAGGCCAAATCTTTATCCACCTGTTTGGCTTTGAGATCGCAGAAAAGCCGGAACCGGTTTGTCATCAGATTGACCCTAAACTCTTCGGTCTGCCGAGCATACCAGCGCAATGCGTCTTGCCGTTCCTGGACCGACATGCCTGTTATCCGATTTATTTTGGCCGTATCTCTCATCGCAAATAGGTCTCCGTTATATCAGCTCGATTGTGACTCATTTCTTGGCTCACCGCATATTTGGCCTGCTCATCGGAGTAACCTCGACGTACGGCTTGGTCATACCGCCCCTGGGCAAAACAATGCCGTAGAGAGTGAGTGCCACGGCCTTGATGGAACTGCCCAACAGCTTTTGCCGCCTCATTCACCGAATCGAGGTATTGCTTGTAATTGGATTCAAGTTTGCCGTGTTTCTCTATGTGACTCAGGATGGCATCCTTCGTCCGCAGCGTGCAAAAATGAAACGCGACTTTGCCGCCTTTTTCCTTCGTCCAGAAAGTAGCCACGTTTTGGCCTGAAATCGGATCTCGAACGACTCCTAGAGCCTTACCGCCACCCGGCTCATACCAATTGGCCATAGTGATGGGATTGTTGTTGCGCCCTTTTACGCCCTTAGAGGGGGCACCGACGCCTTCTGATCGGCAGCCAGCCTCTAATTGAATTTGCGCCTGAAGCCGGTGCACAGGGTCAAAAATGGCGTTAACGACGGCCTGAGGGTCTTTAAAGGCCCGATCCCGGTATGTGCTGGTAGAACGAGAAAGCACTTCTCCAGCCTGTCGTGAAATCTCTTTTCTCTGTTGGTTCCAATCATATTTAATCCGATCCGCTCGATGCAGCTCAAAATACCGGTTCAAACCCTGCTCAAGCTTCCCCAATGCTGAAAGCTCTGCCCGGAATGTCGTCAGAGCATTGCCTTGTGCCATGTGGTGTCGCAATCGCGCTTCGACATACTCCTTAATGTTTGCAGTCGTTAACCTTTCAATGTCTTTGATTCCATGATCCTTGCAGAACCCCTGCAAAGGTAACAGGCGCTGCCCTGTTATATGCCTCGTGTTCGTAGAATAGATTCCAACTTCACCGACTGCCTTGGCCTCATGGCGGCTCTCCCCAATTCTGGTGATTGTCTGAAGAGCATCGCCGCATTGACGAATTATACTTCCTCTCATTCTCTGTATCCCTCCGGCCCGCCCTGCGAGGGGCTGCGATTATTCTTAAGATAGAACAGTTTAGGAGTGCGGCTCCGTGGTCCTCTGTTTATTTGCAGGAGTCCAGGTGTCTCCTGTTTATATGAACCAGCTGCCCCTTCGGGACCGACCGGATAAGGAATTGGCTCAGACAAGCTGAGCCAGAGGTCGCTCACTTTTGTTCTGCGAACAAAAGTGAGCTTCGCTCTTAGAGCCGTGCGAGTTTTGCCCATGCACACCGCCCAACTAACCGGACAGGTTAGCGGACAGTGGACATGGAACACGCACGGTTGTGAGCACCCTGTATGTCCCCCTCCAGGACGGATGTTCTGATAGTAGGACGTTCCGCAGAACATCCCGAGATTTAATGGTGTGGGTTAATCGGCTGAATCGAGCACGGCATCGCGTCTTCAGACTCAGCTCTCTATTGGATGATGGCGTTCTCGCGGATGGTGTCTTCAAGCGCGTAGAATTCACTACGAAACGCTTTGTCCTTGAAGGCTTCTGCGAGGCTCAATGGCTCGTAACTGATGCGCCGAAGCTCATACCCAAACAAGCCAACGAAGCGATTTTAGATATGCTTTTTTATGTTGCTCTCCTCAATGATTGAGGGGAACGCACTCCCCCATACTTGGGGGCGATGCTCTCCCAGGTATGGGATTGTGTTGGACGCAAGAATACGTCCCAGAGTGCACGAGACAAAGGATCTCGTGCGCCAGAAAGGATCAAAAGAGCTAGAAGTCCGGACGCAATAGTCCAGCCCTCTCCGATAGTTTGGTTTGATAACGTTCATCCCCGACTGATGCCGGGTTTGGATGAGTGGAGGGTTCATCCGAACGCGTACAAGACTGTTGTCTTGCTCGAAAAAAGCGTAAAGGCCGTATACCTCGTCCGCTTCAAATTCCAACGGGACCATGCTCCTTACGGAGCCGCCCCCTCTAAAGGACCGCCTTGGCGTACCACCACGAGTTTCGTGTGAGGCTGGAAAACACTGGTTCTACTTATGCAGGTTAACGTTTTTCAACTGATGCAGCTATACGGGCCGCCCTACTTCGAAGCTTTTCACTTCCGTTTGGCAAGTTATTCGAATGGCAAATCAACAAGAACAGACCGTTCTCGAAAACCGCACATTCAAGGAGCTTACATAACCTTTTCTTCCCTCATCAGACTTCACTGAGTGGCCTGATAAGGCTGGCAGAAGAGCCAGAATCCTAAAGAGGATGTTTGATGCAATGAATATAGCTTGCAGCGAATATTTCGTCAACTCCAAATCGTACTCTTGAGTATGCCCATACTTTGCCTATTGCAGTAGGCAAAATTGAGGTTAATACAAAACATATCCAGGATGAGAGTGACACATCGAAAACACTTCAGATTCCCCCCCTCTCAAACAACAAAAAGACCCGGCGAATTCATCTGCCGGGCCTTTTTAGGTGTTTCTTTATGACGCAGTCTGTTTTTATGCCATGTTGCTTGAGGTCGGTTTCAGGCCTTTCCATCAACGCAGCCACTGCCTCTCGTGTATTGGGGCTTGCGGAGGTATTCAAACTCAATCTTTATGAAGATTATTGGATGGCTTTTTTCTTCTGCCGTAACGATCATACAGAAAGCCGCAAATAAACACGATGACAACCAGTCCGAGACCGAACCAAGATGTTGCTGCGTTAACTTTCATCGCCTCCCCCTTTGTCCTTGGAAGAAACCGGCAATCGTCGCGATCCTGTGCCCGCGCCAATGAGGCCAGCTATGAACGCTGCTGCGCTAATAATATTTAGTCATAATGTTATATACCAATACATTATAACATTCTCCACCTTCTTGCAAAGGAAGAGAGCTTTCCCACCTATTACCAATTGAGTTACGAGTAACAGCTCATTACCGAAGGGGTTGGTCGCTCTCATCCCTTCAGGGCGCCGTACTTCAGCCAGGGCTGCCGGCCTGCCTGCTGAACTCGGCTTGGCTCAACCCGCTCCTACTCCACCTGGCTACCTGCTCTTGCCAATATGACTCTTTCCTCGACCTTCGTCTGCGATTCGGCGGCATACCCGCACCCCCTTGATTGGAGGCTGAGCATGCAGGATTTCAAGCGATGGAGGTAGAAGGGGGTGATGTGACGGTTGCGCAACTTCTTCCAGACCCCGCCCTCCCCGGGGGAAGCAGGGGCGACATCCTTAGGATTATTCCGGCTAGCAGCTATATTTAGTTGCCCTAAAGCTCTTACAGCATCCTTCGGATCTGCTCCGCAGTTCGGTCGCGTGACTCGCGGTGACAAGCTCGCCACGAGTTCACGCTCGCGCCCTCAAGGTTGCCTTGCGCGGCTTTGCCGCGTTTCGCCCACAGGCTGCGCCGTGGGCAGTTTTCACATCGCGCCTTCGACGGTTCCTTTTCCATGTGCTTATGGCTCATTTAGGCCGCTTTGCGGCCGTCATGGAAGGGGGGGCGAATGCTGGGCGGCCATCCCACTTCCTGGAAGCTTAACTTTTCGAGTCCCTTACTTTTTCTTAGTTTCTTGGGAGGGATTAAGGGATTATGGGAAAAAGGGAGAGATGCTTCAACTATCAAATTTATATGAAGAAAGACACCGGAAGCGCGGGCGAAACCTTCCAAAGGGTGCGGGCGAAACCTCCCAAAAGACGCGGGCGAAACCTCCCAAAAGGCGCGGGGGAAACCTCCTGCTAAATATCCAAAACAACAAAGCGCGGGTGAAACCTCCCACTAAAGGACGGCCCAAAAGCCCATTTCGACAAAAGGCGCGGATGAAACCTCCCTCTAAAAAAGCGGCCAAAATCGAAATTCTAGCCGTCTTTACACCCGGACTTTTCAGGGCGCGGGTGAAACCTTCCGGTCAACTTTGCTGTTTTCAGAACGGGTCCGTTTTGCTTGCTTTTTAAGGCAATAAGTATTTACTCACGGTGAATGCTTTTTGCCTTTTTGTTCAAATACCGCATGGGTGATTTTATGGATTGATGCGGAATCAGCATTAATTATGGATACTAACCTCCGTTTCGTTTGAAGCAAAGCCGCTAGCATCATCTTCAGGAGCCTCCAATGACCGCCCTTCAAAATATCCTCGACGCCTACCGCAACGCCGCTGTCTCTGAGCGCGAAAAAGGTACCTACTTTGAAGAACTGACTATCTGCTATCTCAGGAATGAGGCCACCTACAAAGACCTGTACAGCGATGTATGGAGGTATGCGGAATGGGCCGAGCTTCAAGGGCTGGCGAAGCGGGACACCGGCATTGATCTTGTGGCGAAGACGCGAGGCACGGACGAATTCCACGCTATCCAGTGTAAGCTCTATGGCGAGGACCACACGATTCAAAAGAGTGACATAGACAGCTTTTTCACGGCCTCGGGCAAGAAGTATTTCACAACCGCATCATCGTCTGCACCACGAACAAGTGGAGCAAGCCCGCCGAAGACTCCCTCAGCGACCAATTCCCTCCGGTCAACAAAATCGACCTGCACGACCTTGAAAACAGTCAAATCGACTGGGCGCAATACCAACCCAAGGCCGAGCCGGTCTTGAAGCCGAAAAAGGTCTTACGCCCCCACCAGCAGGACGCATACACTGCCGTTGAAAAGGGATTGAAAACGGCAGACCGTGGCAAGCTCATTATGGCCTGTGGAACCGGCAAGACTTTGACCAGCCTGAAGATTGCCGAAGGACTGGCAGGCAAGGGGAAGCGTGTTCTGTTCATGGTGCCGAGCCTTGCCCTGCTTTCCCAGACCCTCACGGAATGGACGCAAGAGAGCGCAACGCCCTTGCATAGCTTTGCCGTGTGTTCCGATAGCGACGTGGGCAAGAAACGCCAAACGGACGATGACAGCGTACAGGTCTTCACCCACGAATTGCGCTACCCGGCCACCACGCAACCGGACAAGCTGGCAAAGGAAATGGTGAAACGCCACGACAGCCAGCACATGAGCGTGGTCTTTTCCACCTATCACTCCATCGATGTTCTCAGCCAAGCCCAATACGACCACGACTTGCCCCAATTCGACCTGATTATTTGCGACGAAGCGCATAGGACCACGGGCGCGACATTTGCCGGGGATGATGAGAGCAACTTTGTCAAGGTCCATGAGAACCGCTTCATCCAGGCCGCGAAGCGCATTTACATGACCGCGACCCCGCGCATTTACGGGGACACGGCAAAAGCCACTGCCGAGCGCGATGACATTGTGCTTTGCTCCATGGACGATGAAGAGCGGTACGGCAAAGACCTGTACGTCATCAACTTTTCCGAAGCCGTCAAACGTGGCCTGTTGTGCGATTACAAGGTGCTGGTGCTGTCCGTTGACGAAGGCCATGTCAGCCGCCGTATTCAAGACCTGCTAAAATCCGGCGACAATCAACTCAAGGTTGACGATGCCGCCAAGATCATTGGTTGCTGGAAGGCTCTTTCAAAGCAGGACGTGACCACTGATCTTGTGGACGATACCAACCCCATGAAACGGGCCGTTGCCTTTTGCCAGGTCATTGAGATTGCGAGGAACGCGCGCAAACACAAGGTCAGCTCTAAAAACATAGCGGCCATGTTTGAAGAGGTTGTCCAGGAATACCAAAAGACCGAACAGGACGAACTTGCTTCCACGCTCATTTGCAAGGCCGAGCATGTAGACGGCTCCATGAACGCCAGCGCGAAGGAAGAGAAACTCGACTGGCTCCGGGCCGAGGTGCCGGAAAACACCTGCCGTATCCTGAGCAACGTCCGTTGTCTTTCCGAGGGCGTGGACGTTCCTGCGCTGGATGCCGTCCTGTTTCTCACTCCCCGCAATTCTCAGGTTGACGTGGTTCAGTCCGTGGGCCGGGTCATGCGAAACGCTCCGGGCAAAAAGCGCGGCTATGTCATTCTCCCCGTGGTTATCCCGGCAGGCAAGGAACCCCATGAAGCCCTGAATGACAACGTGACCTACAAGGTCGTCTGGCAGGTGTTGCAGGCCCTGCGTTCGCATGACGACCGCTTTGACGCCATGGTGAACAAAACCGAGTTCGTCGGCCCTGACATCAGCAAAATCGAAGTCATTTCCATAACCGACAAGATCAATGCCAAGACAGCCGCAAAGAAAACCCACACCGGCAAGGGCGAATACGGCATAGGTGAGGCCGAAACGCCCCGGCGCGACCCGATAGCGAAACAGCTTACCTTTGAGATTGGCGACTTTGAACGCGCCATTTATGCCAAGCTGGTGCAGAAATGCGGCAACCGCCACCACTGGGAAGACTGGGCCAATGACATTGCCAAGATAGCCCAGACTCATATCAGCCGGATTCATGCGATCCTTGACAATGAAGGCAACCAGCAGGAGCGCAAGGCGTTTGCCGAGTTTGCCGACGAATTGCGGGACGATCTCAATGACTCCATTACGGACGAAGAAATCATTGAAATGCTGGCCCAGCACCTTGTGACCAAGCCCGTATTTGAAGCCTTGTTCGAGGGCTACAGCTTTGCCCAGCAAAACCCGATCTCGCAGGCAATGCAAAAGGTGTTGGACACCTTGGAAGGGCATCATTTGCACAAGGAAGCCGATACGCTGGAAAAGTTCTATGACAGCGTGAAGCTGCGGGCCGAAGGCATCGACAACGCCGAAGGCAAACAGAAAATCGTGGTTGAACTCTATGACAAGTTCTTCCGCAACGCCTTTCCGAGAATGACCGAACGCCTGGGCATCGTGTACACGCCCGTCGAGGTGGTGGATTTCATCATCCATAGCGTCAATGACGTGCTGAAAAGCGAATTCGGCCAGACGCTGGGCAGCGAGGGGGTTCATATCATCGACCCCTTCACCGGCACCGGCACGTTTATCACCCGTCTCCTGCAAAGTGGCCTGATTTCGCCGGAACAGCTCCCCCACAAGTACAAGCATGAGATTCACGCCAATGAAATTGTTTTGCTGGCCTACTACATCGCCGCAATCAATATCGAGGCGGTCTACCACACCCTCATGGGCGGCAAGGGGAAGTATGAACCGTTCGAGGGTATTTGCCTGACTGACACCTTCCAAATGTATGAAAGGAAGGACATGATTAGCGAGTTGTTAGAAGACAACAGCGAGCGAAGGATGCGACAGAAAAAATTGGATATTCGAGTGATTATAGGCAATCCGCCGTATTCTTCTGGGCAGAAGAGCGATAACGATGACGCCGCAAACGTAAAATACGCTGGGTTAGATGAAGAAATACAAAACACATATGTAAAAGCGTCTACTGGAAATCCGAGAAGTTTATACGACAGCTATATCAGAGCATTTCGATGGGCCTCTAGTCGTATAAAAGACAGTGGAATCATCGGCTTCGTGTCTAATGCTGGCTTTCTGAACGGAAAAGCAGCGGATGGAATGCGGAAGTGCTTAGTTAGTGAATTTTCAAGTACTTATGTGTTTAACTTGCGAGGAAATCAGCGGACCTCTGGAGAGCAATCAAGGAAAGAAGGTGGCAAGATATTTGGGAGCGGAAGTCGCTCCCCCATTGCCATCACTTTGCTGATCAAGAATCCAAATGCTGAAAAGCAAGGGCAGATTAACTATTGCGATGTAGGAGAATATTTAAGCCGTGAAGAAAAGCTTGATATAGTGTCCAACTACACAAGTATCAACGGCATTGCCACGGCAAATGATTGGAATATTATTATTCCAAACAAACATGCTGATTGGCTTGATCAACGTGATGCAACCTTCGATGCTTTTATACCTGTTGGTGACAAGAAGAACAAATCTTCAGCAACGCTGTTTTCAGTATATTCTTCAGGTGTTAAAACTAATCGTGACAGCTGGGCTTATAATGCTTCTTGCAACCAGCTTGAAAGCAATATTCAGAGTATGATTTCTTTCTACAATCAATGCATTGAATACACGGAACACCGAAGCATGAACGACCCGACTAAAATCGGATGGTCATGGATTTTGCGCGGACGCCATAAAAAAGGCATTAAGTGCGATTATGTTCCAGAGCATGTGCAGCGATCAATGTATCGCCCTTTTGGCAAGTGTTGGCATTATTATGATGGCTTCTACAATGAAAATCGCTACATGATGCCAAGCATCTTTCCAGAGTCGTCAGTAGATAATAAAGCAATCATGCTCAAACAGAGATGGACTGGGAATGGTCAGTTTGCCTTATTGGTTGACAGGGTTGTGGATGTCCAAACCGATGGAGGAGTCCAGTGCTTTCCGCTCTATTATTATGAAGAGGAAAAGCCCGCCAAAAATCAAAAACAAGCCAGCCTCTTTGATGAACCCAAGCCCAAAGAAGCCAAGCGAACCAAACGCGATGCCATAACCGACGAAGGCCTTGCGCACTTCCACGCGGCCTACCCCGGCGAAGCCATCAGCAAGGAAGATATCTTTTATTACGTGTACGGCCTGCTCCATTCCCCGGATTACCGGGAGCGGTTCAAGGACAACCTGAGCAAAGAGCTGCCCCGTATCCCATGCGTGAAAACCGCTGCCGATTTCTGGGCCTTCAGCAAAGCGGGCCGGGACTTGGCAGACCTGCATTTGAATTATGAAACCGTGGATATGTACCCCGTCACCGTGGATACGGGCGGCAAGGAACTGGCCGCCGAACAATACCGCGTGGTCAAGATGAAATACGGCAAGGGCAAGGACAAAACCACGCTCATCTACAACGCCCATATCACCCTGAAAGGCATCCCGCTGGAAGCCTATGACTACGTAGTGAACGGCAAACCCGCCCTCGACTGGATAGTGGAACGCCAATGCGTCAAGACCGACAAGGCAAGCGGCATCGTCAACGATGCAAACGACTGGGCCATTGAAACCATGAACAACCCGCGCTACCCGCTGGAACTCTTCATGCGCGTGATAACCGTAAGCCTGGAGACAATGAAGATCGTGAACGGATTGCCGGAGTTGGATATTTAGGTACGTTTGGGTTGTAGTTGCCTTATAAACTCGTTGGGAGTTGACAGTATTGGAGAACATATTATGCCAATTGCAAGGTTGGTCAAAGAAATACATCAAAATTTCAGCACGTTGTAATTAGCATTGATGGAGGCAGTATGGATATTAAAATTGAATTAGTTGAGCGAGAGAAGGAGCTAACTAATGAATTGCAAGCCCTGCGCCCTGAAGCGTTAAGCGTGTATGCCAGACTTTATGATAAAAAAGAAGATGTTGGCTCTTTTCACGGGACTATAGGCGGTAAAAACAATACTTATGTTGACAGTGTTAACAATCAGTTTCTTGATCCAAAAGAGTTCATTACCCGTTGGATATCAGGAGTGCTTGATAAGGCTCGAGAAGAGGAAGCGAAACAGCGGCAAAAGTATGCTGGAAGGGTTTATAAGACAACTTCAAGCCACAAAATTCTTGGGCTGTTGCAAAACGAAGTAACGCAGCACTATATTACTACATTTCTAACGAGAAATTTTTATCGCAACTTTTTAGCCAGAACTCGCGAGAAGCCCGCAGAGACTCTGTGGCAGTTATGGTTTGGTGGCGGCGACTTGGTGTGGGGTTTAATAATTTCGCCTGTATATCGTGATAGCACATGGACGAATGATAAAAGTGAGATGCGAAGGGCTGGTTATTCATATTGGACAGTAAGACATGTTCTGGAAACAGGGTTAATTGATCCAGGCTCCGCTAAACCACTGTCATTTAATGATCTTGAACAACTGCTTGAATTTTATCGAAGTGTTTTGAAAAGGGTCTCAAATTCAGCCTACGAAAGACAAGTGGCTGATTTTTATTGTAATTATATCGAACAATCTAGTGCTCCTCTTGATGAGCCTTTTTTGATTCCTGAATTAAGGTACGCAGGTAAAGACAGGGAGCATCAGTACCGGTTAGATTACACCATCCTCAATCCATATACGATGGAAATGATCGGGTTTGAAATTAGCCCTGCCTCAACTCACGCTTCAATTAAGAAAAAAGGTGACAAGACTCTTATAGAAATGAACGAGGAGCTATCAAAGCAGTGGGCTAAAGAGGTGAAGAAAAGAAATGACTATTTTGAAACTTTTGGGATCACGACAGTCACATTTGCAGATGATCAGTTGAAAGACATGGGTGATTGTTATTCAAAAATTGAGGAATATCTTTCTAAACGCCCAGAAAAAAGAAAATATCTTGATGAAGTGATGGTTGAGGTTGAGAACTTCCAGCTTTAGCGGCGCTAGCGGGCAATTATGTGTACAGAGATAATATTCACCTGACACCGCCGCCCCTGGCGAGGTGAGTCACGCTGCTGCTTTGGTTTCCGATTCCTTGTCTTGTACGATGCCGTCCTAGATGACCTTGTACGGCGTCCGTCCCCGCATCCCTCTGTAGGCGTCCAGATCCGTCTGTCTTTCGTCTGTAAAGTCCCGGCCCTTGATCCTGAAATGATCGTTGAGCAACGTCCGGTGCAGGGTTCCACAAAGTCGTTGCTCTGCGGCTTGCGAACCGTGGTCGTGCGTTGCTCGTGAACCATGGACCGCCGTGCCGCAGCACTGGAGGGAGCGAGGCGGTGGGTCGTAAAATCCCTCATAGTTGAGAACCAAGGGTGAACTATGAATCGGTGGTCAAATCCCTCATAGTTGAAAAAACCCACAACTATGAATACGCATTCAACCGATCAATATTAAAAGAAAATCCCAACTATGAATTTGTGGTCAAGTCTCTCATAGTTGAGAATGCCAAGAAGGCTCCGAGCTATGAAGCCGTGGTCAAATCCCTCATAGTTGGAATAATCCCCCCTGCCCATTCCTCTGCACAGGCTTTTAAAAAATTCACAAACCTTCATCGGGAAAAGTTGTACACGAGTTGTACAAAAAACTCAGTTGAACAAAAAAGAGGTTAGGCGCATCGGCCTAACCTCTTGATTTCCTTGGAGCCAGAACGGGGAATTGAACCCCGGACCTACTGATTACGAATCAGTTGCTCTACCATCTGAGCTATTCTGGCGAAATGGGAAGGAATAATTAAGCCAGGGGGTGCGGCGAGGTCAAGGGAAAACAGGGCAAGGGGAGGCGGAACAGGCGTCGGTGCAGGCGGACTGGTGGCGACGATGGGGCCGAAGGACCGGCGGGGCAGAAATGGACCTTTCTGCAACGCCGGTTTCATTTTGCATTGCAGAATGAAATAAACCCGGGCTTGCGGCATGGGGCTGGATGGCTGTGTACTTGAAAATTCTGAAAATTAAATAATGGATTTCTGGGTGTTGGACAGACAGATTTGCTTTGGCAAGGGTCTTGCTACCAGGAGGAGCAACACTGACATCTCGGAGGATGCAATGAAATCGTTAATCGTCATGAGTGCGGAAGACAACGTCGGCAACGCCATCGAGGACATCGTGGGCGGCGACGAGGTCTCCTACACGGTGGGCGGAAAGGTGCACACCTTTACCGCCGTGGATGAGATTCCGTTCGGCTTCAAGGCCGCGGTCAAGGATATCCCGGCCAGCGGGGACATCATCAAGTACAAGGAAGTGGTCGGCCAGGCCGGGCGCGACATCCGTGCCGGCGAGTGCGTCCACATCCACAACGTCGAGGGCAAGCGAGGCCGCGGCGACATCATGGGAGAAAAGGCATGAAGTTTTTAGGCTACGTCAGGCCGGACGGCTCCACCGGCATCCGCAACGACACCCTGATCATGGCCAACGGACGCGGCGCCGCCACCCTGGCGGCCATGGTGGCCAAGCTCGTGCGCGGGACCAGGTGCTT
>Ga0180016_100171_pt1 | contig 21902 bp, 33 predicted proteins | sample KR46_M_MetaG_FD_129673 | JGI IMG/M metagenome (GOLD analysis project Ga0180016, IMG submission 129673) | Groundwater microbial communities from the Olkiluoto Island deep subsurface site, Finland - KR46_M_MetaG | ecosystem: Environmental > Aquatic > Deep subsurface > Groundwater | place: Finland... | reverse complement strand
GACAACATCTCGGCTGAAGTGTCGCTGATCGTGCCGATCGCGATGGAAGAAAAGCTGCGCTTCGCCATCCGCGAAGGCGGCCGCACCGTCGGCGCCGGCATCGTCGCTTCGATCATCGAGTAACAAACTGGGTCAGGGCGCATGGTCTGGTGAGCCAGGCCATGCGGTTCTCACACAAGCAAGGACAAGTCGAATGAACGGCCAGAACATCCGCATCCGCCTCAAGGCGTTTGACCACCGGATCCTTGACGCCTCCACGCGCGAAATCGTGTCGACGGCAAAGCGGACCGGCGCAAGCGTCCGTGGCCCGGTGCCGCTGCCGACCCGGATCGAGAAATTCACCGTCAACCGGTCGCCGCACATCGACAAGAAGAGCCGCGAACAGTTCGAAATGCGCACTCATAAGCGTTTGCTCGATATTGTTGATCCGACGCCGCAAACGGTGGATGCGCTGATGAAGCTCGATCTTGCCGCAGGCGTTGATGTCGAAATCAAGCTTTAAGGCCACGGGCCTTGAAGACAGGGAACGAGGCATGAAGGGGCAGGGCCCCGTCAGGCTCATCTCAAGAGGAATGAACCGATGCGTTCAGGTGTGATTGCACAGAAATTGGGAATGACGCGGGTCTACAATGACGCCGGCGAGCATGTCCCGGTAACCGTCCTGCGGTTGGAAAACTGCCAGGTGGTGGCCCAGCGTACAGAAGAGAAGAACGGCTACACAGCCGTCCAGCTCGGTGCGGGCGTTGCCAAGGTTAAGAATACGTCCAAGGCTATGCGCGGCAACTTCGCCATCGCCAATGTCGAACCCAAGGCCAAGCTGGTCGAGTTCCGTGTGAGCTCGGACAACCTGATCGATGTGGGCTCCGAGATCACGGCTGAGCACTTTGTTGCCGGCCAGCTGGTCGACGTGTCCGGCGTCACTCAGGGCAAGGGCTTCGCCGGCGCCATGAAGCGCCACGGTTTCGGCGGTCTTCGCGCTACCCACGGCGTTTCGGTCTCGCACCGTTCGCACGGCTCGACCGGTTCCAACCAGGATCCGGGCAAGGTCTGGAAAGGCAAGAAGATGGCCGGTCACATGGGCCAGACCCGGGTGACCACACAGAACCTCGAGATTGTGTCGACCGACGCAGATCGTGGTCTGATCCTGATCAAGGGCGCGGTCCCGGGCTCCAAGGGAACCTGGATCGTCGTTCGCGACGCTGTCAAGTCCGGCATCCCGGCTGATGCGCCTCTTCCCGCAGGCCTTCGCGCCGCGGCCAACGTATCGAATGAGGGAGCCGAATAATGGATCTCACCGTCACCACGCTCGAGGGCAAGGACGCAGGGAAGATTTCTCTTTCCGACGCGATCTTCGGCCTCGACCCGCGCCAGGATCTGATCCAGCGCACAGTGCGCTGGCAGCTCGCCAAGAAGCAGCAGGGCGGTCACAAGACCCTCAGCCGTTCCGAGATCGCGCGCACCGGCGCCAAGATGTTCAAGCAGAAGGGCACGGGCCGCGCTCGTCACCACGCTGCAAGCGCACCGCAGTTCCGCGGCGGCGGTCGGGCCCATGGTCCGGTCCTGCGCAGCCACGAACATGACCTTCCCAAGAAGGTTCGCGCTCTGGCTCTGCGTCATGCGCTTTCGGCCAAGGCCCAGGCCGCCGACATCATCGTCGTCGACAACCTGACTGCGGCTGAAGCCAAGACCAAGGCGCTCACCGGTTCGCTGTCGAAGCTGGGCCTGACCAATGCCCTGTTCATCGGCGGCGCCGAGCTTGACCAGAATTTCCGCCTTGCGGCCAAGAACATTCCGAATGTGGATGTGCTGCCGGTCCAGGGCATCAACGTCTACGACATCCTGCGTCGCGGCAAGCTGGTCTTGTCCAAGGACGCGGTCGCGGCTCTGGAGGAGCGCTTCAAATGACGGATCTTCGCCATTATGATGTGATCGTCTCTCCGGCGATCACCGAAAAATCGACCTTGGTGTCGGAACAGAACCAGGTCGTCTTCAATGTCGCCCGGCGCGCTTCGAAGCCTGAAATCAAGGCCGCTGTCGAAGCGCTGTTCGGTGTCAAGGTAACGGCGGTCAACACGCTGCTGCGCAAGGGCAAGACCAAGCGTTTCCGCGGTATCGCCGGTCGCCAGTCGGATGTGAAAAAGGCGTATGTGACGCTTGCCGAAGGCCAGTCAATCGACGTCTCCACCGGTCTGTAAGGATCGCGCGGGAATAAGCCCCCAAAAGGGAACAGGAAAATGGCACTGAAAAGTTACAATCCGACGACCCCGAGCCAGCGCCAGCTGGTCATCGTTGATCGTTCGGGTCTTCATCGCGGAAAGCCGGTCAAGTCGCTGACCCAGGGGCTTCACAGCAAGGGCGGTCGCAACAACCACGGTCGCGTCACTGCGCAATCGATTGGCGGCGGACACAAGCGCACTTATCGCATGGTCGATTTCAAGCGTCGCAAGTTCGATGTCGAAGCCACCGTCGATCGGATGGAATACGATCCGAACCGGACCGCATACATCGCGCTGATCACCTATGCGGACGGCGAGAAGTCCTACATTCTCGCGCCTCAGCGCCTCACTGCCGGCGACAAGGTGATTTCGTCCGACAAGGCCGTGGACGTGAAGCCGGGCAATTGCATGCCGCTTCAGTTCATGCCGGTTGGCACGATCATCCACAATATCGAGATGAAGCCGGCCAAGGGTGGCCAGATTGCCCGCTCAGCCGGCGGATACGCCCAGCTGGTCGGTCGTGACCAGGGCATGGCGATCCTGCGTCTCAATTCGGGTGAGCAGCGCCTGGTGCAGGGCTCCTGCCTTGCAACGGTCGGCGCAGTGTCGAACCCGGACCACATGAACATCAACGACGGCAAGGCTGGTCGTTCACGCTGGAAGGGCAAGCGCCCGCATGTCCGCGGCGTGGCGATGAACCCCGTCGATCACCCGCATGGCGGCGGCGAAGGCCGTACATCAGGCGGCCGTCACCCGGTCAGCCCTTGGGGCAAGCCAACCAAGGGCAAGCGCACGCGCTCGAACAAGTCCACCGACAAGTTCATCATGCGCTCGCGCCACCAGCGTAAGAAATAAGAGAGGAAGTCTCCAATGGCTCGTTCAGTTTGGAAAGGTCCGTTTGTTGACGGCTATCTTCTCAAGAAGGCTGAGAAGGTGCGCGAAGGCGGCCGCAATGAAGTTATCAAGACCTGGAGCCGCCGCTCCACGATCATGCCGCAGTTCGTCGGCCTGACATTCGGCGTCTACAACGGAAGCAAGCACATTCCGGTCAATGTGTCCGAGGACATGGTTGGCCAGAAGTTTGGCGAATATTCCCCGACGCGGACCTATTATGGCCATGGCGCCGACAAGAAAGCGAAGAGGAAGTAACAATGGGCAAGGCAAAAACCGAACGCCGGCTCAAGGGTAACGAAGCGCAGGCAGTCGCCCGCACCATTCGTATCAGCCCGCAGAAGCTCAACCTGGTTGCGGCCCTGATCCGTGGCAAGAAGGTTGACCGTGCGCTGGCTGAGCTTGAGTTTTCGCGCAAGCGTATCGCTTCGACCGTCAAGAAGACGCTTGAATCAGCGATCGCAAACGCCGAGAACAACCACGATCTCGATGTCGATTCGCTGATTGTTGCCGAGGCATTTGTGGGCAAGTCCATCGTCATGAAGCGCTTTCATGCCCGTGGCCGCGGCCGCTCTTCGCGCATCGAAAAGCCCTTCGCGCACCTGACCATCGTCGTGCGTGAAGTGGAAGCCACAGAGGAGGCCGCGTAATGGGTCAGAAAATCAATCCGATCGGTTTCCGCCTCGGCATTAACCGTACCTGGGACAGCCGTTGGTTCGCCGACAATGCCGAATACGGCAAGCTGCTGCATGAAGACCTGAAGATCCGCGCCTATCTGCTCAACGAGCTCAAGCAGGCCGGCATCTCCAAGGTCGTCATCGAGCGTCCGCACAAGAAGTGCCGCGTCAGCATTCACGCTGCCCGTCCTGGCCTGATCATCGGCAAGAAGGGCGCGGACATCGAGAAGCTGCGCAAGAAGCTTGGCGAGATGACCCAGTCGGAAACGCACCTCAACATCATCGAGGTGCGCAAGCCGGAAGTCGACGCGACCCTGGTTGCCCAGTCGATCGCCCAGCAGCTGGAGCGCCGCATCGCGTTCCGCCGCGCCATGAAGCGTTCGGTTCAGTCTGCCATGCGTCTTGGCGCTGAAGGCATCAAGATCACCTGCGGCGGCCGTCTCGGCGGCGCTGAAATCGCGCGCACCGAATGGTACCGCGAGGGCCGGGTTCCGCTTCACACGCTGCGCGCCGATATTGACTACGGCACGGCTGAAGCGAAGACCGCCTATGGAATTTGCGGCGTCAAGGTCTGGATCTTCAAGGGCGAAATTCTTGAGCACGATCCCATGGCGTCTGAACGTCGCGCAACTGAAGGTGATGCTTCGGGCGGCAATCGCCGGCGCGAAAACGCCTGATTTTGCGCCAGGCAGATAATTCGGAGAATTAGACAATGTTGCAGCCAAAGCGTACAAAGTACCGCAAGCAGTTCAAGGGCCGCATCAAGGGAGTCGCCAAGGGCGGTTCTGACTTGAATTTCGGCGCCTTCGGCTTGAAGGCACAAGAGCCTGACCGCGTCAACGCGCGTCAGATCGAAGCTGCCCGCCGGGCCATCACGCGTCACATGAAGCGTGCCGGCCGTGTGTGGATCCGCATCTTCCCGGATGTACCTGTCACCTCCAAGCCGACGGAAGTCCGCATGGGTAAGGGCAAGGGTTCGGTGGATTACTGGGCTGCAAAGGTCAAGCCCGGCCGGATCATGTTCGAAATTGACGGTGTCAGCGAAGAGCTCGCCCGTGAAGCCCTGCGCCTCGGCGCGGCCAAGCTCTCGGTCAAGACGCGCTTCGTTCAGCGCATCGCAGAGTAAGGAGACGGATCATGAAAGCCGCAGATGTTCGCGCCTTGAGCGTCGACCAACTCAATGATGAGCTTGCCAAGCTGAAGAAAGAGCAGTTCAACCTGCGTTTCCAGGGCGCCACCGGCCAGCTCGAAAAGACGTCGCGCGTTCAGCAAGTCCGCCGCGATATCGCTCGCATCAAGACTATCGCCCGCCAGAAGGCGGCCGTAGCCAAAGCCTAAGGACCAAAAGAAATGCCAAAACGCATTCTGCAGGGCACTGTTGTCAGTGACAAGAACGAAAAGACCGTGGTTGTCCGCGTGGAACGCCGTTTCGCGCATCCGGTCATGCAAAAGATTGTTCGTCGCACCAAGAACTACAAGGCGCATGACGAAACCAATCAGTACAAGGTGGGCGACCAGGTTTCCATCCAGGAATGCGCGCCCATTTCAAAAGACAAGTGCTGGACCGTCGTTGAGACTGTTCAGGCCTGAATGAATTGATTTGCGGCAAGGCAGCACTTGCGCCTTGCCGAGAATCCTGTATGAAGCAGGCCATTGGCACTGAACGCCCCGGTAGCGGGCGTTCTTCTGCTTTCAGCGCATGGAAGGTCCCTTCGGGGAAACCACCTTGGCACCATCCTTCCCGCGCAAGAAGTATTGACTCATAAGCTGGCATAGGGGGCCTTTGCGCCCAACCGTGCCGGTAACAACAAGAAGGCGGCCTGATATGATTCAGATGCAGACAAACCTCGACGTCGCGGATAATTCCGGCGCCCGTCGTGTCATGTGCATCAAGGTTCTGGGCGGTTCCAAGCGGAAATATGCTTCCATCGGCGACATCATTGTCGTCTCGATCAAGGAAGCCATTCCGCGCGGCCGCGTCAAGAAGGGTGATGTGATGAAGGCGGTTGTCGTTCGTACAGCCAAGGACATTCGCCGCGCCGATGGCAGCGTGATCCGGTTCGACCGGAATGCAGCCGTCCTGATCGACAACAAGAAAGAGCCGATCGGCACCCGCATCTTCGGACCGGTTCCGCGCGAATTGCGCGCCAAGAGCCACATGAAGATCATCTCGCTGGCTCCTGAAGTGCTGTAAGGAACGAACCGATGCAAAAGATCCGCAAAGGCGACAAGGTCGTCGTTCTTACCGGCAAGGACAAGGGCCGTACCGGCGAAGTCCTGGCTGTGATGCCGAAGGAAGACCGTGCGGTTGTCCGTGGTCTGAACATGGTCAAGCGCCACCAGCGCCAGACCCAGACCCAGGAAGCCGGCATTATCAACAAGGAAGCCTCGCTTCACCTCTCCAACCTCGCGGTTGCTGATCCCAAGGACGGCAAGCCGACCCGCGTCGGCTTCCGCATCGAGGGTGACAAGAAGGTGCGCGTGGCCAAGCGTTCGGGAGTGGTCATCGATGGCTGAAGCAAAATACGAGCCGCGGCTCAAGCAGGACTATAACGAGCGCATTCGCAAGGCCATGCAGGACCAGTTCGCCTACGCGAACGAAATGCAGATCCCGCGCATGGACAAGATCGTGATCAACATGGGTGTTGGCGAAGCCACCGCCGATTCCAAGAAGCCTGCGATTGCGGCTGAAGATCTTGCGGCGATCGCCGGCCAGAAGCCGGTTATCACCCGCGCCCGCAATTCGATCGCCGGCTTCAAGCTGCGTGAACTGATGCCGATTGGCGCGAAGGTCACGCTGCGCGGCACCCGCATGTATGAATTCATGGACCGTCTGATCACCATCGCGCTTCCGCGCGTGCGTGACTTTCGCGGCCTGAACCCGAAGAGCTTTGACGGCCGTGGCAACTTCGCCATGGGCATCAAGGAGCACATCGTGTTTCCGGAGGTCAACTACGACAAGGTTGACCAGATCTGGGGCATGGACATCATCGTTTGCACGACGGCGCCAACGGACGACGAAGCCCGGGCTCTCCTGAAAGAGTTCAACTTCCCATTCCGCCAGTAATCGTAACGGCATTCGTAAAAAGGATAACTGATCATGGCGAAAGTCAGCGCAATCGAAAAGAACCAGCGCCGCCGCAAACTGGTCGCACGCGACGCTTCCAAGCGCGCCGCACTCAAGGCGATCACACAGAACCAGGAGCTTCCGATCGAGGAACGCTTCCGCGCAACCCTGAAGCTGGCGGAAATGCCGCGCAACGGGGCCAAGGTCCGCATTCGCAACCGCTGCCAGGTGACTGGCCGTCCACGTGCGTATTATCGCAAGCTGGGCATGTCGCGTATTGCACTGCGTGATCTCGGGTCCATGGCCAAGGTGCCGGGCCTGGTCAAGTCCAGCTGGTAAGGAGCGCGAAATATGGCAATGACTGATCCACTGGGCGATATGCTCACACGCATCCGCAACGGCGTTGCTCGCCGCAAGTCGTCGGTGTCCACCCCTGCTTCGAAGCTGCGCGCCCGTGTGCTCGACGTTTTGCAGGCTGAAGGCTACATCCGCGGATACACCGAAGTGGCGTTCGACAATGGCAAGGCGGAACTGAGCATCGAGCTCAAGTACCATGAAGGCGCACCGGTGATCCGTGAGATCGCCCGCGTTTCCAAGCCCGGCCGGCGTGTTTACGTCTCCGTTAAGTCCATTCCGCAGGTCGCCAACGGTCTCGGCATCACGATCCTTTCGACTCCGAAGGGCGTTTTGGCCGATCACGTTGCGCGCGAGCACAATGTTGGTGGCGAGGTTCTCTGCTCGATCTTCTGATCAGGCAGGATCTCCAACTCGAACAGACAGGTTGAACAATGTCTCGTATCGGTAAAAAGCCCGTCCCGGTCCCGGCCGGTGTCACAGCGACCATCGACGGCCAGAAAGTGGTCGCCAAGGGTCCCAAGGGTGAACTGAGCTTCGTTGCAAACGATGAAGTCTCGATCAAGCTCGAAGACAATTCGGTCGTGGTTACGCCCATCGACAATTCCAAGGGCGCACGCTCCAAGTGGGGCATGTCGCGCACCATGATTTCCAACATCCTGACCGGGGTGAAGGATGGCTACGAACGCAAGCTCGAAATCAACGGCGTTGGTTATCGCGCAGCGATGCAGGGCCGCAATCTCCAGCTGGCGCTTGGCTTCAGCCATGATGTCGTCTATCAGCCGCCGGAAGGCGTCAACATTGCTTGCCCCAAGCCGACGGAAATCGTCATCACCGGGATCGACAAGCAGGTGCTTGGCCAGGTGGCCTCCGAGATCCGCGGTTACCGCGGTCCGGAGCCCTACAAGGGCAAGGGCGTGAAATATGCTGAAGAGCGGATTGTCCGCAAAGAAGGCAAGAAGAAGTAAGGAAGACGCGAAATGGCTAGCAGGAAACAATCCCTTACGCGTCGGTCCGATCGTGTCCGCCGCCAGCTCAAAGCGGTGGCCAACGGCCGTCCGCGCCTGTCGGTTCATCGCTCGTCGAAGAACATCTATGCGCAGATCATCGATGATGCCGCAGGCCGTACGCTTGTTGCAGCTTCAACGCTTGACGCCGGCCTTCGTGGCGGGCTCAAGACGGGCGCTGATGTCTCCGCCGCAGCTGCGGTTGGCAAATTGATTGCCGAGCGTGCGACCGAAGCAGGTGTTAAGGACGTGGTTTTTGACCGCGGCGCTTTCATCTATCACGGCCGCATCAAGGCCCTCGCCGAAGCAGCCCGCGAAGGCGGTCTCAGCTTCTAAGTCAACCAGCCGATTGATTCCGGAAAAGAATAAGGAAAAGGACAATGGCCAAGGAAGGTCGCCGCGAAAACCGCGGTAGAGAAGAAGAGCGCGACAGCGAATTCGTCGACAAGCTCGTACACATCAACCGTGTCGCCAAGGTCGTCAAGGGCGGCCGCCGCTTCGGTTTCGCAGCCCTGGTGGTTGTTGGAGACCAGAAGGGCCGCGTTGGCTTCGGTCACGGCAAGGCGCGCGAAGTGCCGGAAGCGATCCGCAAGGCCACAGAATCGGCCAAGCGCGATCTGATTTTCGTGCCGCTGCGTTCCGGCCGGACACTGCACCACGATGTGCACGGCCGTCACGGTGCAGGCAAGGTGCTTCTGCGCGCTGCCAAGCCCGGTACCGGCATCATCGCCGGCGGTCCGATGCGCGCCGTTTTCGAAACGCTCGGCATGCAGGATGTCGTGGCCAAGTCGACTGGTTCCTCGAACCCGTACAACATGGTCCGCGCAACCTTTGACGCACTCCGGAACCAGATGCACCCCAAGGACATCGCTTCCCAGCGCGGCATGAAGTATTCCACGCTCCAGGAACGCCGCGGAGTTTCCGCCGGCGCCGAAGAGTAACCGGGCGTCCGCCTTATTCGTATTAGGGAGCCAAGACCATGGCTGACAATAAAAAGGGCAAGACGGTCACCGTCGAACAGATCGGAAGCCCGATTCGCCGCCCGAACGTCCAGCGCCAGACGCTGATCGGTTTGGGCCTCAACAAGATGCACCGCCGCCGGACCCTCGAGGACACTCCGTCCGTTCGTGGCATGATCCGTTCGGTCAGCCACCTCGTTCGCGTCGTCGACGAGCAGTGAGTGGGAGTGAACTGTCATGAAACTCAATGAGATCACCGACAAAGAAGGCGCAACCCATAGCCGCAAGCGCGTGGGCCGCGGTATCGGTTCGGGCACCGGCAAGACCGGCGGCCGAGGCGTCAAGGGTCAGAAGTCCCGCGGTGGCGTCGCCATCAACGGCTTTGAAGGCGGCCAGATGCCAATCTACCGCCGTCTGCCTAAGCGCGGCTTCAAGAACATCTTCTCGACCGACTTCAACGTCGTTTCGGTTGGACGTATCCAGACCGCAATCGACGCTGGCAAGCTCGACGGCAAGGGCTCGATCGATGCTGCAGCGCTCAAGGCTGCCGGCGTGATCCGCCGCATCAAGGATGGCGTGCGCATTCTCGCCGACGGCGACGTGAAGGCCAAGCTCACCCTCGAAGTTGCAGGCGCTTCGCGCACAGCGATCGAGAAGGTCGAAAAGGCCGGCGGTACGATCAAGCTGCTTGCCCCTGCGCCAGCACCAGTCGCTGCCGAAGAGTAAGAAAATTATGGCCGCCCGGTGCTTCACATCGGGCGGTTTTCATCCCATATGGGATCTGCCGGCGCTTTAAGAAGCGACGGCATGGGCATGCTCCAGGCAGATATTATCCAGCCAGGTTGCAACGCCCGGTGAAACCAACTCAGACCCTCCGGAGATGATTGGGTTCATCAGGCGCCGGGTGGGCCGCGCGGAGAACGCAATGGCATCTGCAGCCGAACAACTCGCTTCCAATTTGAACTTCGGCGCTTTTGCCAAGGCGCATGATCTGAAAAAGCGGATCTGGTTTACCCTTGGCGCACTGCTCGTCTACCGGCTCGGCACCTACATTCCCTTGCCGGGCATCAATCCCGACGCATTCGCCCAGGCCTTCGAAGGCCAATCCGGCGGCATTCTCGGCCTTTTCAATATGTTTGCCGGCGGCGCCGTCGAGCGTATGGCGATTTTTGCGCTTGGCATCATGCCCTACATTTCCGCCTCGATCATCATCCAGTTGATGACGTCGGTTATTCCGACGCTTGAGCAGCTCAAGAAAGAGGGCGAGCAGGGCCGCAAGATCATCAACCAGTACACCCGCTACGGCACCGTGCTGCTCGGCACGGTTCAGGCTTACGGCATCGCCGTTGGCCTCGAATCAGGCAGCGGCATCGTCACAGATCCGGGCTGGTTCTTCCGCATCGCAACAGTGATCACCCTCGTTGGCGGCACGATGTTCCTGATGTGGCTCGGCGAGCAGATCACCGCGCGCGGCATCGGCAACGGTATTTCGCTGATCATTTTCGCGGGCATTGTCGCGGCTCTGCCGTCGGCGGTCGCAGGCACACTGGAACTTGGCCGCACCGGCGCGCTCTCCACCGGCCTGATCATCGCCGTGATCGTGGTCGCCATCGCTGTGATCGCCTTCATCGTCTTCATCGAGCGCGCCCAGCGGCAATTGCTGATCCAGTATCCCAAGCGCCAGGTCGGCTCGCGCATGTTCCAGGGCGACACCTCGCACCTGCCGCTCAAGCTCAACACCGCCGGCGTTATCCCGCCGATCTTCGCCTCGTCGCTTCTGCTTCTGCCGGCGACTATCGCGGGCTTTGCCAACACCACGGACCTGCCGGGTTGGGCGTCCTCGCTGCTTGCGTCGCTCGGACATGGCCAGCCGGCCTATATGCTGCTCTACGCGGCCATGATCGGCTTCTTCGCGTTTTTCTACACGGCCATCGTGTTCAACCCGAAGGACACCGCCGACAACCTCAAGCGCCACGGCGGTTTCATCCCGGGCTTCCGTCCTGGCGAACGCACGGCGGAATATATCGACTATGTGCTGACGCGAATCACAGTGATCGGCGCCCTGTACCTGATTTTTGTCTGTCTCTTACCCGAATTTCTAATCGCGCGAACCGGCGTTCCGTTCTATCTGGGAGGAACATCGCTTTTGATCGTCGTCTCGGTGACGCTTGATACGGTTGCGCAGATTCAGGGACATCTGATTGCCCAGCAATATGAGGGGCTGATCAAGAAGTCCAAACTTCGGGGAGGCAAGAAGGGACGATGAGACTTATACTTTTGGGGCCGCCAGGCGCGGGGAAGGGGACCCAGGCCCAGCGTCTGGTCGAGACACATTCGATCCCGCAATTGTCCACCGGCGATATGCTGCGGGCCGCGGTTGCCGCCGGCACCGATGTTGGCAAGCGGGCCAAGGCTGTTATGGATGCAGGCGAACTGGTGTCCGATGACATCGTCAACGCCATCGTCTCCGAGCGCATCGACGAGCCCGATTGCGCCCGGGGTTTCATCCTTGACGGCTATCCACGCACCTTGGTGCAGGCCGATGCGGTGGAAGCCATGCTCGCGAGCAAGGGCCTCAAGCTCGATACCGTGATCGAGCTTGTTGTCGACGACAAGGCGCTCGTCGGACGGATCATCAAGCGCGCCGAAGAGGCTGCCGCCGCAGGTCAGCCGGTGCGCAAGGACGACAATGCCGAGGTGTTCGAAGAGCGCCTGCGCGAATACTACAAGAAGACGGCGCCCCTGACCGGCTACTATTACGCCAAGGGCGCGCTGCGCACGGTTGACGGCATGGGCAGCATCGACGCGGTGACGGAAGATATTGAATCCGTTCTGGCGTCGCTCTGACCGCACTCAATTCTCCGAAAGGCTGGCTTTCCTGAAAGCAAACCGGCCTTTCGGGCCACGCGTGGGAGAAATAACCGGGCGGAGAGGTTGACGAAAGCATCCCTGTTCCGCTATGACCCGCGCAACTCGCGACATGCAGGCGATCGGTGCGATTCCTCAAAGCCTTGGGGAAACGGCTCTGGTCGCTTTTAAGCGTGCCGCGATCAAGGATGAAGCATTCACCGATTGGTCCCTTGGGCCTGGCCGGTGCGTGCGACAGGACTACCCCGCAAGGGCCGGCCTCCACCGGACGCGGGTCAACGATAACCCGCCGGCCCGACCGGCCCACATGGAGAAGCATATGGCCCGCATAGCAGGCGTAAACATTCCGACAAACAAGCGCGTTGTCATCGCGCTGACCTATATTCACGGCATCGGCCGCAAGTTTGCAGTCGAGATCGTGGAAAAGGTCGGTATCCCGCTGGAACGCCGCGTCAACCAGCTCACAGACTCCGAAGTGCTGCAGATCCGCGAAACCATCGACCGTGACTACCAGGTCGAGGGCGATCTGCGCCGCGAAAATTCGATGAACATCAAGCGTCTGATGGATCTTGGCTGCTACCGCGGTCTTCGCCATCGTCGTGGCCTGCCGGTGCGCGGTCAGCGGACCCACACCAATGCCCGCACCCGCAAGGGTCCGGCAAAGGCGATTGCTGGCAAGAAAAAGTAATGGGCTTCGCCTGATCGGCGGCACGTGCTTCAAGGCGGTGGTTCTGACCACCGCTTTCAGGTTCGAGCTCCGGACAAGCGCATCCCGGTGGAGCCGCTGGTGCTACGGCGGTGCTGATATCTCGAAAGGATAAATTATGGCTAAGGAAGCCCAACGCGTCAAACGGCGTGAACGCAAGAACATTTCGTCGGGCGTCGCCCACGTCAATTCGACCTTCAACAACACGATGATCACCATCACCGATGCGCAGGGCAATGCCATCTCGTGGTCGTCCGCCGGTTCGAAGGGTTTCAAGGGATCGCGCAAGTCGACCCCGTTCGCAGCGCAGATGGCTGCCGAAGACGCGGCCAAGAAGGCGCAGGACCACGGCATGAAGTCGCTTGAAGTTGAGGTTTGCGGTCCGGGTTCGGGTCGTGAGTCTGCCCTTCGCGCCCTGCAGGCCGCCGGTTTCACCATCACTTCGATCCGTGATGTGACGCCGATCCCGCACAATGGCTGCCGCCCGCGCAAGAAGCGCCGCGTCTAAGCCATATTTTGAATTTTCGACGGGCCAGGCTCAGCTTGCGCCCGTCCGATCTTCTTCTCACTTGGCCGCACGATTGGATGGTGCGGCAACAGGAAGGCACACAACATGATTCAGAAAAACTGGCAGGAATTGATCAAGCCGAGCAAGGTCGAGTTCAACACCACAGGCCGCACCAAGGCGACCGTGGTTGCCGAACCGCTTGAGCGCGGCTTTGGCCTGACGCTAGGCAACGCGCTGCGTCGCGTGCTCTTGTCCTCGCTGCGCGGCGCTGCCGTCACCGCGGTGCAGATCGACGGCGTTCTGCATGAGTTCTCATCCATCCCGGGTGTGCGCGAAGATGTCACCGACATCATCTTGAACATCAAGGAAATCGCCATCCGCATGGAAGGCGACGAAGCCAAGCGCATGGTTGTGCGCAAGCAGGGCCCTGGTGTTGTCCGTGCAGGCGACATCCAGACCGTGGGCGACATCGAGATCCTCAATCCCGAGCATGCCTTGTGCACGCTCGACGAAGGCGCTGAAATCCGCATGGAATTCACCGTCAACAACGGCAAGGGTTATGTTCCGGCTGACCGTAACCGCGCCGAAGACGCGCCGATCGGCCTCATCCCGGTCGACAGCCTCTATTCGCCGGTCAAGAAGTGCTCCTACAAGGTGGAAAACACCCGTGAAGGACAGGTTCTCGATTACGACAAGCTGACGCTGAACATCGAGACCGATGGCTCGGTCAGTGGTGAAGATGCCGTGGCTTATGCAGCGCGTATCCTTCAGGACCAGCTCGGCGTCTTCGTGAACTTCGACGAGCCGCAGAAGGAAGTTCACGAGGAGACCGTCGCCGAACTCGCGTTCAACCCGTCGCTTCTCAAGAAGGTCGACGAGCTGGAGCTTTCGGTCCGTTCGGCCAACTGCCTGAAGAACGACAACATCGTATATATCGGCGACCTCATTCAGAAGACCGAAGCCGAAATGCTGCGGACTCCGAACTTTGGCCGCAAGTCTTTGAACGAGATCAAGGAAGTCCTGGCTTCCATGGGCCTGCATCTGGGTATGGAAGTTCCGTCCTGGCCGCCGGAAAACATCGAAGATCTCGCCAAGCGCTACGAAGACCAGTATTAACCCGCAGGCTCCGGGGAGGGCGGGTTCCGCCCGCTCCCCGGGGATTGCGTCAGCACAGCAAACTATTCAAACGGCAGGCGTTGCCTGCATGTGAAGGAGACAGGCCATGCGCCACGGAAATTCAGGCCGCAAGCTGAACCGCACCTCGAGCCACCGCAAGGCGATGTTCGCCAACATGGCGGCTTCGCTCATCGAACATGAGCAGATCGTGACCACCTTGCCGAAGGCCAAGGAAATCCGGCCGATCGTCGAAAAGCTCGTCACGCTCGGCAAGCGCGGCGATCTGCATGCCCGCCGTCAGGCGATCTCGCAGATCCGCGACAATGACGCCGTGCGCAAGCTGTTCGACGCCATCGCCACCCGCTACGCCACCCGCAATGGCGGCTATATCCGGATCATGAAGGCTGGCTTCCGCACCGGTGACAACGCGCCGATGGCCGTTGTCGAGTTCGTTGACCGCGACGTTGACGCCCGCGGTTCGAAGGACCGCGCCCGCGTGGCTGCCGAAGCTGCGGCCGAAGAAGAGGCCGCGTAAGCACTTCGCTCGGGCAACACTGAGTTACGAGAGGCCGGGTGCGTCAAGCATCCGGCCTTTTGCATGAGGACAGCTCCGTGGTCTTATCCTTGCCGCGCATCCCGTGTTAGGATTCCTGATGGATCGACCGACCGGATATGAACCGCTCTACACTTTGAAGCCAGTCGCTCCCGGCATCTGGATCGTTGATGGCGGCTGGATCAGTTTTTACGGCATTCCCTTTCCGACCAGAATGACCGTGATCCGCCTGGACGATGGCGGGCTCTGGGTCCATTCGCCGATTGCCGACAGGCAAGGCCTGGCTGATGCCGTTGCCGCGTTGGGTCCTATCCGGCATCTGGTCGCGCCCAACTGGATTCATTATGCTTGGCTGCCTGAATGGCAGAGCCGTTTCCCCGATGCCGTGACATGGGGCAGTCCCGGCGTTGTCGAGCGTGCGGCGAGCCGGAAGGTCTTGCTGCGTCTTGATCACGAGTTGACCGACAAGGCGCCGGCTGAATGGTCGGGGGAGATCGATCAGCGGCTTGCAGATTCGGGTTTTCACCGCGAGGTGATTTTCTTGCATCGCGAGAGCCGGACACTGGTGCTGACGGATCTCATTGAAAATTTCGAAGCGCAGAAAATGCCGTGGTGGGTGCGGCCGTTTCTGAAACTGGGCGGCGTCCGAGACCCCGATGGCGGAATGCCTTTCGATATCGCGATGAGCTTCCGGCGCAAACCCGGTCATCTGCGTTCGCTTGTCGAGACCATGATCGGCTGGGATCCGGAGCGGGTGATCATGGCCCATGGCCGATGGTACCCGAAGAACGGCACGGAGGAACTGCGCCGCGCATTCCGCAAAGTTCTCAAATGAGCAGCAAGCCACCGGCTTGCAACAGCGTCTTCAGGAACCGACTTCAGCGAGCCGTCTGGCCCGCCTCCGCTGCATGAATCTATGCCGCACCAGCCGCCAACCGATCAAAACCGCGACCAGGCCCGCATAGATCAACTGCTCCGGGCCGACTACCTTGACCGCCAGGCAGAAATGCAGCGCGCCGGCGGCCGCGACGGCATAGATCAGCCGGTGCAGTTTGCCCCATCCTGTCCCGAGCCTGCGGATCGACCAGCTGTTCGACGTCAGCGCCAGCGGGATCAGCATCACCAGCGCAGCCATGCCGATGGTGATGAACCAGCGCTTGGTGATGTCCTCGACGATCACGTCGAACGCCAGTCGCTTGTCGAGCACCATGTAAGTGAGGAAATGCATCGCCACGTACCAGAACGCCAGCAGCCCGAGCGCGCGCCGGTAACGCACCCAGTTGATGCCTGCGAGATCCCTCAGCGGCGCGATCGCCAGCGTCAGGATCAGGAACCGCAGCGCCCATATGCCAAGCAGATGCTCGAAGATCTTGACCGGATTGCCGATCAACTGGCCAGTCGCGCCAAGATAGAAGGTCCAAACGGCGGGCACGAGGCCCAGCGCATAGAGCGCCCAGATCGAAGCGGCGTGATAGCGCCGGGGCAGAGCGGGCAGCACCATGGTCAGAAATTCGCCTTCAGATCCATGCCGGCATAGAGGTCTGCCACCTCGTCGCCATAGCCATTGAACATCAAGGTCGGCCGGTCGTTGGAGCCGAAGAAACCACCGCCGCCAATGCGGTTTTCCGTGGCCTGGCTCCAGCGCGGATGATCCACCTCCGGATTGACGTTAGCGTAGAAGCCATATTCGCTGGGCGCCGAGCGGTTCCAGGTCGTTACCGGCTGGTCTTCGGTCAGCGTGATGCGGACGATCGACTTGATGCCCTTGAAGCCGTATTTCCACGGCACCACCAGCCGCACCGGCGCGCCGTTCTGATTGGGCAGCGTCTTGCCATACATGCCCAGCGACAGGATGGTGAGCGGGCTTAGCGCCTCGTCGAGCCTGAGGCCTTCGACATAGGGCCAGGGCAGGGGCTGGAAGACGCCGCGCTGTCCGGGCATTTCCTCGGGACGCACTACGGTTTCGAAGGCCACATATCTGGCGCTGCCGAGCGGCTCGACCCGATCGAGAAGGGCTGCGAGCGGGAAGCCGATCCAGGGAATCACCATCGACCAGCCTTCGACGCAGCGCATCCGGTAGATCCGCTCCTCGAGTTCGAACGCCAGCAGCTGATCGAGATCGAACTCGGCCGGCTTGCCGGCCAGGCCGTCCACCGTGAGGGTCCAGGGCCGCGGCTGGAATTCGCCGGAATGGGCGGCGGGATCGGCCTTGCCGGTGCCGAACTCATAAAAATTGTTGTAGCTGGTCGCATCGGCCTCAGGGGTGACCTGCTCGTCGGGATCATAGCCGCCGGGGCGGGCCGCAAGCTCCGTGGCCCCGAATGCAAAGGACGGCGCCGCCAGGGCGAGCCCGCCGGCCGCGCCAAGCCGCAGCAACTCCCGCCGTCGAAAATAGACGCTCTCGGGCGTGATTTCGGATCCCGGGATGGCGATCGGACGGTAAGGCGGCATGGTTTCGGCTCCTGACGAAGTGACGGACCGTTTGGAGGTCACGGATAGGCTCAGGATATACGATTGACCGGCAAGGCAAAGCGTCCCGTGACCACGATTTCGTGTAGACCGGTTGATCAGCCCGGTTCGGCGCGTCCCCCACCTCTGCTTGGGGCGTGATGCGTGGTGCAAGTCGGCGACGTCGCCTTGAAGCTGTCAAACTCATGGTGACTTTGCTATTCACATCTTGCCTGGCTCAAATCACCGAGGATTCCCGTCATGATTCCAGATCGCTCGCGGTTTCGCGTCGTCCTATTCAGTCTGCTGGCCCTGTCCGTGCTGAACGTGCCGGTTCTGGCGCCGGCTTTTGCCCAGACCGAGGAGTCGCTGACCGACAGCATCGGGAAGATCTTTCGCGATGTGATCGGCGGCACGGAGGACCAGGCCCAGCCAAAGGCGCCGCCACCACCGATCACGGATCTGCGCCGCGAGCTGCCGCAGTCCCGCGCGGATATGATGCAATCCTTCTCGCCGCTGGTGAAGGCAACCGCGCCCGCGGTCGTCAATGTCTATGCCGACCGGCTGGTCCAGCGCAGCATGTCGCCTTTCGCGGGCGATCCGTTTTTCGAGCAGTTCTTCGGCCAGCGCATGCCCAACCGCACCGAGCGCCAGTCGTCGCTCGGCTCCGGCGTGATCATCGAAAGCCGCGGTATTGTGGTGACCAACAATCATGTCATCAAGGATGCCGACGACATTCGCGTGGCGCTTGCCGACGGCCGGGAGTTCGAAAGCCGGATCCTGCTCAAGGATGAACGCTTCGACCTCGCCATCCTGCAGATCGAGGGGGATGGTCCGTTTCCGGCGATCGAATTCGGCAACACCGACGCCATCGAGGTCGGCGATCTCGTGCTTGCCATCGGCAACCCGTTCGGCGTCGGCCAGACGGTGACCAGCGGCATCGTCTCGGCGCTTGCCCGCAACCGCGTCGGCGTGTCCGACTTCGGCTTCTTCATCCAGACCGACGCCGCGATCAACCCCGGCAATTCGGGTGGCGCGCTGATTGACATGAACGGCCGCCTGATCGGCATCAACACGGCGATCTTCACACGCTCCGGCGGCTCCAACGGCATCGGCTTCGCCATTCCCGCCAATCTGGTTCGCGCGGTAGCCGAAACCGCCGAATCCGGCGCCGACGTGTTCGAACGGCCCTATATTGGCGCGACCTTCGAGAGTGTCACCCCGGACATTGCCGAAGCCCTTGGCCTGCAACGCGCCACCGGTGCGTTGATCTCCGATGTTGCGGATGACGGCCCGGCGGGCGAAGCGGGCCTGCGCGCCGGCGACATCGTGCTCGCCTTCAACGGCCAGCCGATCGAGCATCCCGATGCGCTCGGCTACCGCCTTGCCACCACCGGCGTGGGCAAGACCGCCACGCTCGACGTGCTGAGCCGCTCTGGTCGCAAGTCCTATGAGATCACGCTCCAGGCGCCCCCCGCCGACGATCCGCGCGCGCGCCGTCAGCTTGGAGGGCAGAATCCGTTCTCCGGCGCAATTGTGTCGAACATCACGCCCAGGATCGCTGACGCCTTGCGGCTGCCGCCCTCGGTTCGCGGCGTCATCGTCACCGAGGTGCCGCGCGCCTCGCTCGCCGGACGCTACGGCTTCCGCCCCGGCGACCTGATTGCCGAGATCAACGGCGTCGACATCGCCAGCGTCGATACGCTCGAACAGATCCTGGCCGAAGGCGCCAGTTTCTGGCGCTTCGAGATCGTGCGCGGTGGCCGCCGCATTCGCCAGATCATAAGGTGAGGCATGAGTGATCTCTTCGCCACGGCCGGTGCGGCTCAAAGCGGACATCGTCCGCTCGCCGACCGGCTGCGGCCCAAAACGCTGGCCGAAGTCACCGGCCAGCCGCATCTCACCGGCGCGGATGGCGCCATCACCCGGATGATTGCTTCGGGCAGCCTCGGCTCGATGATCTTCTGGGGCCCTCCCGGCACCGGCAAGACCACCGTCGCGCGGCTTCTGGCCGGCGACACCGATCTGGCGTTTGACCAGATTTCGGCGATCTTCTCAGGCGTCGCCGATCTCAAGAAAGTGTTCGAGACAGCCCGCGCCCGCCGCATGGGCGGCCGCCAGACCCTGCTCTTCGTCGACGAGATCCATCGCTTCAACCGCGCCCAGCAGGACAGCTTCCTGCCGGTGATGGAAGACGGCACCATCGTGCTGGTCGGTGCGACGACGGAAAACCCGTCCTTCGAGCTCAACGCCGCGCTCCTGTCGCGGGCGCGGGTGCTGACTTTCAAGCCGCATGACGAGGAAAGCCTCGAAAGCCTGCTCATCCGCGCCGAGGAAGAGACCGGCAAGACGTTGCCGCTGGAAGCGGACGCGCGGCTCAGCCTTCTCCGCATGGCTGATGGCGACGGCCGCGCGGTGCTGACGCTCGCCGAAGAGGTCTGGCGTGCCGCCCGTGAAGGCGAGGTCTTTGACACCGAGGCGCTGGTCAACGTCGTCCAGCGCCGCGCGCCCGTCTACGACAAGGGCCAGGACGGGCATTACAATCTGATCTCGGCGCTGCACAAGGCAGTGCGCGGCTCGGATCCCGACGCGGCGCTCTATTATCTCTGCCGCATGTTCGATGCCGGCGAGGACCCGCTGTTTCTCGGCCGGCGGCTGGTGCGGATGGCGTCCGAGGATATCGGCCTGGCTGACCCGCAGGCGCTGGTCATCGCCAACGCCGCCAAGGACGCCTATGATTTCCTGGGCTCGCCGGAAGGCGAACTGGCGCTGGCCGAGGCCTGCGTCTATCTCGCAACCGCCCCCAAATCCAACGCCGTCTACAAGGCCTACAAATCCGCCATGCGGGCCGCCAAGGAGGGCGGCTCGCTACTGCCGCCCAAGCACATCCTCAATGCGCCAACCAAGCTGATGAAGGCCGAGGGCTACAATGAGGGCTACCGTTACGACCATGATGAGCCCGACGCCTTTTCCGGGCAGGATTATTTCCCCGAAGCCATGGGCCGCAAGACCTTCTACGATCCCCCCGAACGCGGCTTCGAACGCGACCTGCGCAAACGCCTGGATTTCTGGGCGCGGCTCAGGAAAGAGCGCGGCGGCAAGGGGTAGGTTGACATGACCAGCGCCAAGGCCGGGCAGCAACCTGAAATCGGCATCATGGGCTCAGGCGCGATCGGGCTCTATGTCGGCGGCATGCTGGCCCATGGCGGCGCGCAGGTGGCATTCGCCGCGCGTGGGCGCACGCTGGAGGCACTGGGGCGCGGGCTCGCCGTGTCGCGCCATGACGGCTTCAAGGCCGAACTGAAGCCCGACCGCTACGCGGCGGGTCCTGCCACGGCCCTGGCGGACTGCGATATCATTCTGTTTTGCACCAAATCCGGCGACACGGAGTCTGCCGCCCGCGACCTCGCCGCATCAATCAAGCCCGGCGCGATGGTGATCAGCCTGCAGAACGGCGTCGGTAATGTCGATGTCTTGAAATCGGTGTTGCCCGGCCATGATATCATCGCCGGCACGGTTCCGTTCAACGTCGTCAGGCTATCGCCCAACGCGGTGCACTGCGCGATGGAAGGCGCCGTGCTGATCGGGGCGTCCGTTGCCTCCGCCCGGCTGGTTGAACTTGCAGCAAGCGCCGGCCTGAAGCTGATGATCCACAAGGATCTCGAATCCGTGCAGTGGGGCAAGCTGCTGCTCAACCTCAACAACGGCCTGAATGTCCTGAGCGGGCTGCCGCTCCGGCGCCAGTTCGAGGATCCGGGCTACCGCCATGTGCTGGCATTAGCCATGGAGGAACTCCTGGCTGCGCTCGATGCGGCGGGGATCAAGGTGACCGGCGCAACCCGAACAAATCCGCGGTTGATCCCAAAGGTGCTGCGTCTGCCCTCCTGGCTGTTCCGGATCGTCGCCCGCCAGCAGCTCAGGATGGACGACATCGCCCGATCCTCGTCCTGGGATGATCTTCAGGCGGGCAGGGCGCCCGAGACCCGCTTTCTCAACGGCGCGGTTGCGCCTCTCGCCAGGGCGCACGGACGTGCGGCGCCGGTCAACGACCTGATCTGCCGCCTGGTCGACGAGGCTTTCGCCGAAGGCAGGTCGCCCCGGTTGCCCGGCGAGAAGCTGCTTGACCTGGCGCGCAAGGCGGCGACCTAGCTCAAGAAGCATGTCCCTGCTTGCCGCAGGCCGCGCACGACCGCACTCTCAGGCCGACAACCGCGCCTCTGCAAAATTGTTTTCTCGATCCACCGCCTTTGCCAACACCTCTTCCGCCCATTGATTGAGGCTCTTGCCGTTCAGTTCGGCGGCAATGACGGCCTTGCGGTGGGTTTCGGGATCGATGCGAAACATCACCTTTCCCGAATAGGGCTTCTGCGGCATCTTGCCGATTTTGGCGCAGGTCTCGATATAAAGCACGTCGCAGCTTTTGAGATTCGGGATTCCCTGACTGATTGATTTGTGATTCACTTTGCCCATGGAAGGAGAACCGCCATGGGCAAGCCGCATCCGGTCGAGTTGCGTGCGCGTGTCGTTGGGTT